>Ga0209807_1000280_pt1 | contig 22858 bp, 24 predicted proteins | sample GraSoiAngelo_154_FD_186168 | JGI IMG/M metagenome (GOLD analysis project Ga0209807, IMG submission 186168) | Grasslands soil microbial communities from the Angelo Coastal Reserve, California, USA - 14_1009_13_20cm (SPAdes) (version 2) | ecosystem: Environmental > Terrestrial > Soil > Grasslands ... | reverse complement strand
TTGCGGGGCCTAGGCGTCTGGGCGGATATCGAGGGGTGCCCCGGCTTCGCCGGGGCGCCCCGAACGTCTGGGGGGTGTGGGGGGCCATTTCGGGGCCCCCCACATGAATAGACTTGTCCTCGCGACGCTCAATCCGGGCAAGGTGCGGGAGCTGGCGCGCCTGCTCGGCGACCTGCCGATCGAGCTCGTGAGCCTGGCCGACATCCCTGGCGCGACGCTGCCCGAAGAGACGGGCGCCACCTACGCCGAGAACGCGCTCGGCAAAGCGCGCGCGGCGCGGCGGCTGGCGGGCTGCGCCGCGCTCGGCGACGACTCCGGGCTCGAAGTCGACGCGCTCGGCGGCGCGCCCGGACTGCACTCCGCGCGCTTCGGCGGCCCCGGGCTCGACGACGCCGGCCGCGTCGCGCTGCTGCTCGAGCGCCTGCGCGCAGCCCCCGCGGGGCAGCGGGGGGCGCGCTTCCGCTGCGTCATCGCGCTCGTCGACGAGTGCTCACGCGAGCGGGTGGTGGAGGGCGTCGCCGAGGGTGAGATCGCGCCGGCGCCGCGCGGCGCCGGCGGCTTCGGCTATGACCCCGTCTTCTTCTATCCGCCGCTCGGACGCACGTTCGGCGAGCTCACGGATCGCGAGAAAGAGGACGTGAGCCATCGCGCGCTGGCCGCGCGCGCGGCCCGGGCGCTGCTGAGCCGATGATATACTCCTGAGCCGATACGTTGCCGCGCGCGGGCGGGGTGTGGCGCAGCCCGGTAGCGCACCTGCTTTGGGAGCAGGGGGCCGGAGGTTCAAATCCTCTCACCCCGACCATTTTTTCGAGGGAGCGATGAAAGCGCAGATCTCGATTGCGATGCTGGTGCTGGCGGTCGCGGCGCCGGCGTGGGCGTTCAACTGTCCGGTCGTCATCAAGCAGGCCGAGGACCTCATCAAGAAGGCCGAGGGGACCAAGGTGAACGCGGACAGCACGCCGCTCATCGCCGAGGCCAAGAAGCTCGTCGCCGAGGCGAAGACGCACCACGAGAACGCGAAGACCAAGAAGGACCACGGCGACGCCATCCGCAAGGCGAAGACGGCGTCCGCGTACGCCGAGGAAGCGATCACACTGGCGACGCCCTGACGCGCCGCAACGGTATTCGCAGCGGCGTGGGCAACTTCAGCGGGCAGGCGGTGCTGATCACCGGCGCCTCGTCCGGCATCGGCGAGGCGCTGGCGCGGGAATTCGCGCGGCGCGGCGGAGCGCTCGTGCTGGCCGCGCGCCGCACCGACCGGCTCGACCGGCTGGTGGCCGAGCTGACTGCCGGCGGCGCGCGCGCGATCGCCGTGCGCTGCGACGTCACCATCGACGGCGACCCGGAGCGGGCGGCCGCCGCCGCCCGCCAGAGCTTCGGCCGGCTCGACGTCGTCGTGGCCAACGCCGGCTTCGGCGTGGTGGGACCGTTCGCGCTGCTGACCCTCGACGACTATCGCCGCCAGTTCGAGACCAACGTCTTCGGCGTCCTGCGCACGCTCAAGGCGACGCTGGCCGACGTGCGGCGCGCGCGCGGCCGGGTCGCCATCATCGGCAGCGTCAGCGGCCACCTGGCCACACCCGGATCGTCGCCCTACGCGATGAGCAAGTTCGCGGTGCGCGCGCTGGCCGAGGCGCTCGGCCACGAGCTGGCGAGCTCCGGCGTGTCGGTGACGCTGGCGAGCCCGGGGTTCGTCGCCTCAGAGATCCGCCGCGTCGACAACGAGGGCGTCCTGCGCGACGAGACGCCGGAGCCCATCCCGGGATTCCTGATCATGTCGACGGCGCGCGCGGCGCGGCAGATCGTCCGCGCGATCGCGCGCCGCCGCCGCGAGGTCGTCGTCACCGGGCACGGCAAGGCGGTCGTGTTCCTGCATCGCCACGCGCCGTGGCTCACGTCGGCCGTCATCCGGAAGTTCGGCGTCAGGAGTCGGCGCGACCCGGGAGGAACCTAGAGACTGGCGTCGTCCGCAAGCGTGGTCTGCCAGGAATCGGCGATCGACGCAAGCTCGACGCCTTCCGGCGAAGCGTTGCTCGTCGGACGAATGATCCCGGCCACGACATACGGCCGGTCACGGTAACCGTGAGCCGCCATCATCGCTGCGGCGCGGTGACCTTGTGAGACGTAGGCCTCCAGGAAAACCACGCCCGATGCGGACAACGTCTTCTCGAGCCTCCTCAGCAGGAAGCTCCAGCTCTGATCGTCACCGAAGACGTCGAGGATCTGTCCAACCGTGACGCTCTTGTCGGTCCTCAGAGTCAGGACGATGTAGGCGGGGGACCTGGACGGCGAGACGGCGGAGAAGACCTGATAGTGCGTATCGGGATGTTCCGAGTATCGCCACCGAACGTACGGTTGGGATTTTTCGACTCGTATCTCCTGCGTCGATCCCGATGTCGTGCCCGACCCCTCGAGCGTGAGCCCTCTCGCCACCGCGATCTCGTGTTTTGACTCAGCGGTGACGGTCGCGTGAATCCTGGCGACGACCTCGGCGACCGTGGGTGGACGGCCGATCAGGTTGAGCTTGGATGCCATGGCTCTGGGCCAATTGAGGACCTTCACCAGACGTTTGACCATGAAGGCCCGCTTGAAGCCGAGTTTCTCCATCTGTCCGACCGCCGAGGCCCCGCCCCACGGCGTATAGGCCAGAATGAAGCCGAATCCTCTCTTCTCGGCGTCGGCAATGGCGGCCGTGGCGACCTGTTCGAAGAGTCCTCTCCGCCTGAACCCAGGATGCGTGGCTGCATCGATCCCGAGCCCCACGATGGTCGGCTGTCTGCCCCAGTGCATCAGGACCGGACACGCGGAGTACGACGCGACGATTCCGCCGTCTTCGACGGCGATGGCGATCGACGATTTCCCCTGTGGATTGTTTTCATATAACCACTTCCAGTGCGCCAGAGGATCGGCGTGCCAGCCGTCGAAGACCATCTGGAGGAGTGAAATCAGGCCGTCTCGATCACCGTCGCGAAACAGTCGGATCGTCATCGGTGAGGCTCCCGGACAGGCTGTGTGAGGTTAGCGCGAGACCGCGCGGCGTTCGGCCAGGTAGGCGGCCAGCGCGGCGTCCCACGCGCGCGGCTCGGCAATGCCGAGGGCGGCCAGGGCGTCGTGCGCGAGCACCGAATAGCGCGGGCGTTTGGCGCGCGCGCCGTACTCGTCGGAGCTGACCGGCGTCAGCGACGGCGTCAACCCCTCGAGGCGGAAGATCTCGCGCGCGAAGTCGTGCCACGAGGTCTCGCCCGCGCTGCTCACGTGGCAGAGCCCCGTGTGCCCCGACCCGATCACGCGCCAGACCGCGCGCGCCACGTCGAGCGTGTAGGACGGCCCCAGCACCTGGTCGGCCACCACGCGGAGCGGCCGGGCCTCGCGGGCCAGCCAGAGCATCGTCTCCACGAAGTTCGTTCCGCCCTTGCCGGCGCTCTTGGCGATGCCGAAGAGGCCCGAGACGCGAATCACCAGCGCCCCCTCGCAGCGCTCATGCGCGAGGCGCTCGCCCCCGAGCTTGGACACGCCGTAGACACTGATCGGATTCGGCGCGTCGGCCTCCGTGTAGGGGACGCCCTTCGCGCCGTCGAAGACGTAGTCGGTCGAGAAGTGCACGAGCGCCGCCCCGAGCGCCTGGCAGGCATCGGCCAGCGTGCCGACCGCCTCGGCGTTCAGCGCGAAGGCGCGGCGCGGCTCATTCTCCGCCGCGTCCACGGCGTTCCACGCCGCGGTGTTGATCACGTGCGTCGGCCGCAGCGCGCGCAGCCGCTCGCCCGTCCGCCGCGCGTCGAGGAGATCCAGCTCCGCCCGTCGCGGCGTGAGCAGCGTGCCGGGCAGATCGAATGTCCGCGCGAGGTCGAACCCAAGCTGGCCCGTCGCGCCGACCAGCACGTAGCGGGCATCGGGACGGCTCACGCTCCCAGTGTATGGTGTGTCCGGGCGCCCGTAGCTCAGTTGGATAGAGCATCGGACTTCTAATCCGAGGGTCGCAGGTTCGATTCCTGCCGGGCGCACCACAAAAAGACCTAGTTAGGGTAGGCGGCTGCGCACCGGCGCGGCGCAACCTCGCGATCCTGCGTGCGGCACGGGCCTCGCAATCACAGACGGCATGACGGCCCGGCTCGCGGTCGCGCTGCTGCCGCTCCTCCTCGTGGCGACGGTCGCGGCCGGGCCACGCCTGCTGCCGGCCCTCGTGGCGGCGCCCAACGCCGACGGGATGGCGGTCACGCTCTCGGCTGGCGGCGGGGTGACGCCCGACCATCCGTTCTTTCGCGGCTTCGGAGAGAACGGCCGGGCCTGCGCCACGTGCCACGCTCCGGCCGATGGCTGGTCGCTCGTTCCCGCCTCGGTGCAGCACCGGTTCGAGGCGACCGACGGCCTCGATCCGCTGTTCCGGCCGCACGACGCCGCCGTCTCGCCACGCGCCGATGTGACGACGCTGGAGGCGCGCCGCCGTGCGTACGCGCTGGTGCTGACGCGCGGGTTGATCCGGGTGGGGCTGGCCATCCCCGCGCGGGCCGAGTTCGAGCTGGCCGGGGTCGACGATCCGTACGAATTCGCGAGCGCGGCCGAGCTGTCGCTATTCCGCCGCCCGTTGCCGGTGACCAATCTGAAGTTCCTCACCAGCGTGATGTGGGACGGCCGCGAGTCCGGCGCCGGCCGCACGATCGTGCGCGATCTGCTCGCGCAGGCCGCCGGCGCCGCGAACGCCCACGGGCAGGGCGCCGCGCTCGGCGACGAGCAGCGGCGCGCGATCATCGACTTCGAGCGCGTGCTGTTCACCGCGCAGTCGCACGACCGGCGGGTCGGGGCCCTCGACGCCGAGCGGGCGGCCGGGGGTCCGCGGGCGCTGGTCGACCAGCCGTTTCAGTTCGCGATCAACAGCCTCATGGACCAGACGGGCACGCCGCCTACGCGCCGCGTCTTCACCCTCTTCGACGCGTGGACGTCCTCTCCCGACGAGACGCGGCGGGCGGTTGCGAGCGGGCAGACGCTGTTCAACGAGCGCGCGTTCGGCGCGCGCCGTGTCACGTGCAGCGGCTGTCACAACGCGCCCAACGCCGGCAGCAACTCCACCGGCGCGTTCTTCGAGGGCGTCGCCGGCGAGGCGCAGCGCCCGGCCGCGCTTCCTCTATATACGCTGCGGTGCGTGAGGGGGTCCCTGGAAGGCCAGACGCTGCGGACGACGGATCCCGGCTGGGGTCTCGTGACCGGCCGTTGCGCCGATGTCGGCAAGTTCAAGGTCCCCACGCTCCGCGGGCTCGCGGGGCGCCCGCCCTATTTCCACAACGGGTCCGCGGCGACCCTCGATGACGTCGTGGACTCGTACGACCGCCGCTTCGCGATCGGGCTCAGCCCGGCGGAGCGAGGCGACCTGGTGGCCTTCCTCCGCGCGCTCTAGTGAAATGAGGGGCCCCGAAATGGCCCCCCATACCCCCCCAACCTTCGGAGCGCCCCGGCACAGCTGGGGCGCTCCTCTAAACCCGTCGATACTCCGACAGGCTCCTCAGCAGCCGCCCAGATACGCCGCGCGCACGTGGTCGTTGGCGAGCAGATGGCGCGCGGCGCCCGAGAGCACGATGCGCCCGCTCTCCATCACGTAGCCGCGATCGGCCATGCGCAGCGCGAGCCGCGCGTTCTGCTCGACCATCAACACGGTGGTGCCGGCGCGCCGGATGTCGGCGATGATCGCGAAGGTCGTCTCCACGACGGTGGGCGCCAGGCCGAGCGACGGCTCGTCGAACAGGATCAGCCGCGGGCGCGCCATCAGCGCGCGGCCGATGGCCAGCATCTGCTGCTCGCCGCCCGAGAGCGTGCCGGCCGCCTGGCGGCGGCGCTCGGCGAGGATCGGGAAATGCGCGTACACGCGCGCCAGGTCGGCGGTGATCGCGGCGCCGTCGCGGCGCACGTAGGCGCCCATGGCGAGATTCTCCTGCACGGTGAGATAGGGAAAGACACGGCGGCCCTCGGGGCAGTGCGCGATCCCCGCGCGGAGCACCTCGGACGGGTCGCGGCCCTGGATCTCGGCGCCGTCGAAGACGATGCGTCCGGCGCGCGGCCGCAGCAGCCCCGAGATCGTGCGCAGCGTGGACGACTTGCCGGCGCCGTTGGCGCCGAGCAGGCAGACGAGCTCGCCCTGCTGCACCTCGAGATCCAGTCCCCGCAGCGCCTCGATGGGACCGTAGCCCGCGCGCAGTCCCTCAAGCCGGAGCATCGGACGATCCCAGATAGGCGCGGATGACCTCGGGGTGCGCGCGCATCTCCGCCGGCGCGCCCTCTGCGATCACGCGGCCGTGGTTCAGGACGATCACGGTCTGGGAGATCCCCATCACCAGGCGCATGTCGTGCTCGACGACGAGCACCGTCACGTCGTCGCCGCGAATCTTGCGGATCAGCGCGACGAGGCGGTCCTTCTCGGCACCGGTCATGCCCGCCGCGGGCTCGTCCAGCAGCAGCAGCCGCGGGCGCGCCGCGAGCGCCACCGCCAGCTCGACCAGGCGCTGCTCGCCGTAGGGCAGCTCGCCGGCGCGCTCGTCGCGCCGATGGGCGAGGCCGACGAAGGTCAGGATCTCGTCGGCCGCCGCCGCCAGCCGCCGCTCTTCGGCGCTCACGCGCGGCATCCGACCGAGGATCGACCACACGCCCGCCGTGCCGCGCAGGTGCAGTCCCGTGCGCACGTTGTCGAAGACGCTCAGCGTCGGGAAGACGCTCGTGCGCTGGAAGGTGCGCACGACGCCGCGTCGCGCGATCTCACACGGGCGTCGTCCCGCGATCGGCTCGCCCTGCCAGGCGACGCGGCCGCGGGTGGGCCTCAAATAGCCGGTGATGGCGTTGAACGCCGTGGTCTTGCCGGCGCCGTTGGGGCCGATCAGGCTCGTGATCGTGCCGGGCTCGACGCTGAAGGACACGCCCGCCAGCGCGAGGACGCCGCCGAACTCCACCTGGAGATCCTCGACGACGAGCATTTATTGGAGCGGGGGCCGCGAGGGCGCGGCGCGGCGGCGTACGTCATTGAGCGCCGGGACGAGGCCGCGCGGCAGGAAGAACACGAAGAGCACCAGCACCACGCCGTAGGCGAGCATCTGCCACTGCCAGGCGACGGCCTCGCGCAGCGCTTCCGGCAGCGCGGTGAAGAGCAGCGCGCCGACCACGGGGCCGGCCAGCGTGCCCTGGCCGCCGGCGATGACCATGATCACCATCGTCACCGTATAGGAGAAGAGGAAGACTTCCGGCGACACGAAGCGCGTGTAGTGCGCGTAGAGGCTGCCGGCCACGCCGGCCATCGCCGCGCTGATCACCGCGGCCAGCACGAGATAGCGCGTGCCGTCGATGCCCACCGACTCCGCCAGCGGCTCGTTGTCGCGCAGCGCCACCAGGGCGCGGCCGATGCGCGACGTCACGAGGCGGTGGCAGACGAGATACGTCAGCGCGGCGCCGGCGAGCACGAGGTACCAGTACGCGGTCTTGGTGCGCAGCGTCCACGGGCCGAGCGTCGGCGGCGGCACGCCGGGCAACCCGAGCGGGCCGTTGGTGAGGTCCATCCAGTTGATGCTCACCAGCGAGATGACGCCCGCGAAGCTGATCGTCACCAGCACGAAGTAGGCGCCGCGCAGCTTGAGCGCGAGCCGCCCGATGGCCCAGCCCGCCAGCCCCGAGGCGAGCGCCGCGGCGGGCAGGGCCAGCCAGAACGACCACGAAAGGCGCAGCGCGAGCAGCGCGGACGTGTAGGCGCCGATGCCGAAGAACGCCGCGTGGCCGAGCGAGAGCTGACCCGTGTAGCCGAGCAGGAGATTGAGGCTGAGCGCCAGGATCGTGAAGATCCCGGCCATGATGAGCACGTGCAGGTGGTACGGATTGGCGACCCAGAGCGGCGCCGATACCGCCGCCACGGCGCCCAGCGCCACGGCCGCGCGCGCGATCAACCGATGCGTTCGGCGCGCGCGAAGAGGCCGGCGGGCCGGAAGAGCAGGACCAGGATGATGGCCACGAAGCCGACCGCGTCGCGGTAGCCGGAGGAGACGTAGCCCGCGCCCAGCTCCTCGGCCACGCCGAGCAGCAGGCCGCCGAGCGTGGCGCCCGCGAGGTTGCCGAGCCCGCCCAGGATGACGACGGAGAAGGCCTTGAGCGACGCGAGGTCGCCCATCGACGGATACGCGAGAAAGACCGGCCCCAGCAGGGCGCCGGCCGCCGCCGCCAGTGCTGCGCCAAAGGCAAACGTCAGGGTGTGGATCCTTCCGATCGGCACGCCCATGAGGGCGGCGGTGTCGCGGTCCTGGAACGTCGCGCGCATCGCCGTCCCGAGGCGCGTCTTCTGGATGAGCAGCCAGGCGAGCCCGATCAGCGCCGCCGCCGTCAGCACCACGAAGAGCCGCAGCGGCGCGATGTTGAGCGGGCCGAGCGTCAGGGGTGCCGTCGGAAACGGATGCGGGATCGAGCGCGCCACGCCGCCCCACGCGAGCAGCTCGGCGTTCTGCATCGCGATCCACACGCCGATCATCACCAGCATGATCGTGTCGATCGAGTGGCCGCGCAGCGGGCGCAGCAGCGCGCGCTCGCAGAGCGCGCCCAGCAGCGCGCCGGCGGCGATGGCCGCGAGCAGCGCCGCGAAAAAGGGCAGACCGGCCAGCGCGAGCGCCGCGAACGCCGCGTAGGCGCCGAGCGTGTAGAACTCGCCGTGCGCGAAGTTCACCACGCTCATGAGCCCGAAGATCAGGGTGAGGCCGATGCCGAGCAGCGCGTAGGTGCCGCCCAGCACCAGGCCGTTCACCAGGTGCTGCAGGAGCTGCTCCACGCCCGTCCGCGCTCGGCTACTTCTTCAGGAAGTCCGGCAGCGCGACCTTCCCGTCGCGCACCTGCACGATGAAGATCGACGGCTTGCTCTGGCCGCTCTCCTTGCCGGCGGGCCCGTCCTTCTCGAACTTGATCGGCCCGTTGACGCCGGTGATGGACACCTTCCAGAGCGCCTCCTGGATGGCCTTGGGCTCGTCCCGGCCGGCGAGCTTCACCGCCTCGACGATGGTCGCGATGCCGTCGTGGCCGCGGAAGCCCTCGGTGAGGCCCTCGAACGGATTGCCGCGCTTGGTCCACTCGTCCACGAACGCCTTCGCAAGCCTGCCGTCGGGCATCGCCTCGGGGAACCACGGCATGAAGAACACGATGTGATAGGAGCCCTCGGCCGCCGCGCCCGCCTGCTTGATGAGCTGCGTCGGTGACGACGAGCCGCCGGTGGTCACGATCTTGCGCGCGAGCCGCTGCTCCTGCCCCTGCTTGAGCACGAGCGTGATCTGCTCCACGGCCGTGGTGAGGAACAGCGTGTCGCCGCCCGTCTGCTTGATCTTCGTCAGCTGCGCGTTCATGTCGGTCGCCGACTGCTCCATGAACTCGGCGGCGCCGACCTGCACGCCCTTCCTCCGGAGCATGTCGCCGAAGGCCTGGATGGAGCCGCGACCCCAGTCCGTGTTCACGGCGAGAAAATCGACCTTCTTCACGCCGAGCTTGTCGACGTACGGCTCGAGGCCCAGCGCTTCCATCTCGCTGGGTGGGCTGATGCGGAAGACCCACGGGTTGCCGCGCTTGGTCACCGAGGCCGCGCTGGAGGTCTCGACCACCATCGGCACGCCGTACTCCTCGAGCTTCGGCATGGCCGCCAGCGTCATCGAGCTGCCCCACGCGCCCATGATGGCCGGCACCTTGTCGCGCACGATCAGCTTCTCGGCCGCGCTTGCCGCTTCCTTGGGATCGGACTTGTTGTCCTCGATCTGAAGCTCGATCTTGCGCCCGTTCACCCCGCCGCGCGCGTTGACCCAGTCGCGCGCGATCTCGGCGCCCATGCGCACGTAATTGCCGGACGCCGCCACCGGCCCCGACAGCGGCTCGATGACGCCGATCTTGATGGGGGCCGAGCTCTGGGCGCCGCCACCGGCGGGCAACAGGGCCAGCGCCACGAGGCCGACGAGGGCCGTCGAGACCAGACGCTTCAGCATCATCGAGACCTCCTCAGGATGATCTACGCAACTCGAAGGCAGCGGGTTTGCACGGCAGATCATACAGGAGGCACGGATGAAAGCGTATACGCCCCAGACGTTCGACCATCTGAAAGGCCTGGACGGAATCTCCGACGCCCAGCTCGCCGAGCACTTCAAGCTCTACGAGGGCTACGTCAAGCAGGTGAACAGCCTGAACGAGCAGCTCGACGAGATGGTGCGCAAGGGCAAGCCGTCGGGCACCGACCCGCACTTCGCCGAGCTCACGCGGCACCTCGGCTTCGAGTACAACGGCATGATCCTGCACGAATACTACTTCTCGAACCTCAAGCGCGCGGCAGACCCCACGCCCTCGAAGGGCTCGGGTCTCACCCAGGCCCTCGAGCAGAATTTCGGGGGCATCGACCGCTGGAAGGCCGACTTCCAGGCGGTCGGCGGCATGCGCGGGGTCGGGTGGGCCGTGCTATTCCAGGATCCCGTCACCGAGCGCCTGGTCAACCAGTGGATCTCTCTGCACCAGGACGGGGCACCGGCCGGCTTCAAGCCGCTGCTGGTCATGGACGTGTGGGAGCACGCGTTCATGCGCGACTACAAGGCCACCGAGCGGGCCCAGTACATCGAGGCGTTCTTCCGCAACGTGGACTGGCAGGGCGTCGAGCGGCGGCTCAAAGAGCGTGCCGCGATCCGTCCCGCGGCGGCCTGAGCCGACCGACCTGTGCACCGGGCGAGGGGGCGTCCACGCCCCTCGCCTGCATGGCTTCGCACTTGCACGTCCCAAGTGCATGTCATTACGTAAATTCGTCGCCCTCGTGGTCCTGCTCGGCGTCGTGCTGGGAGGCTGCTCGCTCGCTGCCGGCACCTTCGGCCGGTATTACGACGACAAGGCCATCTCGGGCTCGGTGAAGCACGGGTTCGTCGCCGAGCACGGGCGCTCGCTCCCGAGCGTCAGCGTCGACACCTACGAGGGCACGGTCTACCTCAGCGGCGACGTGGAGACGTCCGGACAGAAGGCGGAGGCCGAGGCTGCGGCGTGGCGTGTCGAGGGCGTCGAGCAAGTGATCAACGACCTGCGCGTGCGCCCGGACTTCGCCGTGAGCGCGCTGCCGCGCATGGAGCCGAGCCCGCTGCAGGCGCGCCTGCCCGGCCTGCGCGTCGACCCCGCGCTGCCCGGCTCGCCGGCACTGGCCTATGACCGCGCCGGCACCATCGTCGCGACCATCTACGTGCGCACGCTGCGCGAGGTCGGGGCGAAGGGCTTCGACCATATCGGCCCCACGGCGCAGCCCATCACCTACGTGTCGCTCTATCCGGTGGCCGCGAGCAGCGGCCAGCCCGAGGCGCTCGTGACCATCGTGCTCTGGCACGTCAGCCCCGCCGCCGCCGCCGCGCTGAGATAGTCGGGCTTCCGCCGACCTTTATACTGATCTCGATGCCCTCGCGCTCGCTCGTCGTGATCGGCGCCCTGCTGCTGGCGGTTCCGGCCTTCGCCGCCGGCACCAGGTCGGCCGCCGAAGTCCAGCCGCGCGTCGACAAGTCGGCCGCCGAAGTCCGGCCGCGCGTCGACCATCATCTGAAGCAGGTGGAGGACCTCTCCCAGCACTTCGAGAGCGTGATCAGCCACCCCTGCCCGCACTTCGGCTCGCCCGGCGGGTGGCAAGCGTACTTCGACGGCGAGGTGGACCGCGTCGTCCTCCTCTGGGCCCACGTCGAGCAGGCGTGGCTCGAGGCGAAGCAAACGGGCGACGACGAGGTGCGCCGCGCGGCCAAGGCCCCGCGCAAGCACCTGGAGGATGCGCGCGTCCTGCTCGACAAGCTCCAGACCTGCGCCGCCGACAACGGCGCCTCGTTCTCGCAGGGGACGGTATGGCGAAAGATCGAGCGCGAGGTGCCCAAGCGCCAGGCGCAGATCGCGTTGCCCCAGCCGGACGCCGCCGCCGCCCCGCGGCAGTAGACGAGGCGGCGCGGCTGGAGTATCGTCCCCGCCATGGCCAAATCCCCCTTCTCGCTCGAGGGCAAGACCGCCATCGTCACCGGCGGCGGCACCGGCATCGGCAAGTCGATCGCGATCGAGTTCGCGCGCGCCGGCGCCGACGTCGCCCTGTGCAGCCGCAAGCTCGAGCACCTCGAGCCGGTGGCCAAGGAGATCACCAACCTCGGTCGGCGCACGTTCGCCGTGGCCATGGACGTCCGGCAAGAGGACCAGGTCAAGGGCGTGATCGAGCGCGCGGTGTCGGAGTGGGGGCGGCTCGACGTGATGGTCAACAACGCCGGCGCCTCCTTCCGCGCCAAGCCCGAGGACATCTCGATCAACGGCTGGAACACCGTGATCGGCATCAACCTCAACGGCGTGTTCCTGGGCTGCAAGTGGGCCGGCAAGCAGATGATGCAGCAGAAGACCGGCGGCGTGATCGTCAACATCGCCTCAGTGGCCGGCGTGTACGGCTCGACGATGATGTCGCACTACGGCGCCGCCAAGTCCGCCGTGATCATGCTCACGCGCGAGCTCGGCGTGGCCTGGGGCCGCAAGGGCATCCGCGTGAACTGCATCGCTCCCGGCCCCGTCGAGACCGAGGGCTATCTGGACGTGCTCAAGCAGGCGGGGCCCGACGGCAAGAAGACGTACGACGCCGTGGCCGCGCGCGTGGGCATGGGCCGCTGGGGCAAGGTCCACGAGATCGCGTACCCGTGCGTCTTCCTGGCCTCCGACGCCTCGGCGTGGATGACGGGCGAGACGATCGTCATCGACGGCGGGCCATCGCCGCGCGAATCCGATGAAGCATCGTGACGCGTTGATTCCCGGCGGACGCTCGGGTAGCATTGACCCTTGCGTTTCGTCACGGTGACCGTAGCTCAATTGGTTAGAGCGCTGGACTGTGGCTCCAGAGGTTGTGGGTTCGATTCCCATCGGTCACCCCAACGCAATGGCTGATCGACGGGCGCCCGTAGCTCAGTTGGATAGAGCGTTGGCCTCCGAAGCCAAAGGCCGCAGGTTCGACTCCTGCCGGGCGCACCATTGGAGTCGTTCGTAGACGTCGTCGCAGAAGGAGTTCGACGGGCCGTTAGCTCAGTTGGTAGAGCAGCTGACTCTTAATCAGCGGGTCCAAGGTTCGAGTCCTTGACGGCCCACCAATCATCACGGGCGCTTCCAGAGCATCGGAAGCGCCCGCTGATTTTCGGTCAGCAGGGCAACCGTCGATAGCCCAGCAAACCTGCGGTCTCGTGTGATGCGCGGGTCAAAGAATGGGGAACCACAATGGTCGGCTGAAGGCCTGGACCAGAAACCGTTGGCGAGGTCCGGCGGCGCGTCGCGATGGCGCTCTGCGGGGTCGTCTCGGAGCCTTACGGCCGCTTGTCAACCACTTGCCCGCGGACGCGGATCGTCAAGCGCGGGAATGTCGGGTCGTCGGTGTCGATGAAGATCGTTCCATCGAGGCTTCCCGGTCGAAGCGCCTCGGAACGCAGGCTCACGTCGATTCGGAAGGCGCCGCTCGCCGTGGAAGACGGCGTCGCGCGGATGTCGAGCGCGTGCACGTTCGAGCGGATACCGCGAAGTCGAAATGCTCCGGCGCGCTTTTTGACGAACGCCGTCTGCTCGAGAAACTGCGCCGCTCGCGGCTGCGGCCGAAGGCGGTCGAGAGCCACCTCGCCGAAATCGATCTCGTCGGGATTCGCGTAGACGTCCGCCTTGACCAGGACGTGAACGGGGAGGCGTATCATTCCGATCACCGCGTCGCTGCTCTCGAGCTCGAGGGTCTCGTCGTAGCGGCCGGGTGAAATTCCCGCCGCCGGTTTCACGGTGAGCCGCCACGTCCGTCCCGGTTCGACGGTCTCGAGCTCCGCCTCGTAGTGCGTGCCGCGATGTGCAACCAGACGTATGGCGACGGGCCCAGGCTGGTTGCTCCGGACGGTCAGCTCGCGGCGGACATCCTCGCCTCGGAAGGAGGAAAGGAACACCGCGGGAAGCGGCTCGATGTCGACCGGGCCATGGACCATCCCCCTGAGCACGAGCGCCACCGACCGTGCGCGGGGGTCGTTCGTTTCCATGACGGCGACTCCGCGCACGCTTCCCTGCATATGGTCGGTGGTCAACTCGAGCACGATGGTTGCGTCTCTCCCGGGCGCGACAGTTCTCGGCAGGCGGGCGGTCATTCCCGGTATGGAGAAGCGAACGCCTGTCAGTTCAAGCGATGCGTCACCGCTGTTGCGAAGTTGAAAGGTCCGCGTGACTTTCTCACCGCGCCGGATGCCGCCGAAGTCGTACTCGGTCGGACGGAAGGCCACCCGGGGCTCCGACAGAACTGAGGAGGGCCACAGGCTCGCCGCGAAGGCGAGCGTGACGAGGATCTGGCGTGAAGGGAACGACATGTCCAGGAGCCGCCCCGAAGGCCGCCATCGCGACCTCCGGGGCGTGCAGTCGCTCTCGCTTATGGCTGATTCAGGTACAAGCGGATCTGTGCGAGACGCAGTCCGTTGTTGTCGTACTGCCAGAAGTAATCCTGCAGGACGCTGTTAAACAAGGACACGCTTCCGCACGTCACGATGCCGCCAAGGTCGAAGCAGACACTCTGGAGCGTCGTGAGCGCGCTCGTCACGTTCTGAAACGTCTGCTTGCCCTTGCCACGCGAAAAGACGTTGAGCGTGTTCTCGGACGAGCAGATCAACGCACCCAGATCGTCGAACGCGCACGTCGTGATCGTCGCCGACCCGCCGGGCTGGCCGAGCGCACGGCCCCACACCTGGTACGAGGCCGACGCCTTCGATTGGTCACAGGTGAAGTCGGTGGGAACGGCGGTGTTGCAGGGAAGCTGGAAGACCGCGCCGTTCCCCCGCCCGATCAGTTTGCCCGAGCAGTCATAGGCGGCGTCGAAGCCGTTGCCGTCGCACACCTGGAACTCGCCCGGCGTGAGCCAGATGTCGGTCTCGACTGGATTCGGATCCGATGCCTTCGTCGCCCCGAGCGCCACAAAGATCGTGTGACGATTCGAGGCCGTCATCGGGGAGTTCTTCGGATTGTCCACGCCGATGATGTTGAGGTTGTAGTGCGGGCCGCTCGGCGCGCCATTACCGCCTCCTGCCCCGCTCGAGGTCGCGGCGCACACTGTCGACAGGACCGCCAGACCAATGAGTAGTACCTTCTTCATCTCTAATCACCATTCCTTCGCTGGGGCCGAGCCGACGTTGCCGTCGCGACTCCAACGGTTGGAAGTCCGCGCACGGTTTCGGAAGACACGCAGCAGAGCCGGCCGAGGAGGCGCGGATCTGGACCTCGGCGGGCGCAACCGTCACGCGCGAAAGTCTCGCAAGGAGCGCGCCAAGCGGCGGCGGCGTGAGTAACCTGCGATTCCGCCAGCGATTGCCGTGTTCTGTCACAGGCACGAGATGGATCACGCCTGACACCGCACGTCGGCATGCCGACACGTTCGCTCTCTCCACATATGAGTTTTGTAGCGGCGGCGGCGACCGAAGGCGAGCGTCTAGCGCGGCCTGATCAGTCCTGGAAGCCGACCAGGCGCCAGACCTCGCCCTGGCGTCGCGCGACTTCCGGCTCGCGCTGCCAGGACAGCACGGTGACCCAGCCCACGAGCGGCAGGCGGCCCGTGACCTCGCCTGTCGTGTAGAACCATACGTCCCCGTCCACCATCTCGACGTGGTCGACCTGCACGCGCGCGCGGAGCGCCTCGTACAGCGAGTACAGCGCGAGCAGCTGCTGCCGGACATCGGGCTTGGTGAATCCGCCGGTGCGATAGTTGTCGGCGAGGTGCGCCAGCACGCCCGCGGCGTCCCTGGCGACGAAGCGCAGCCGCGCCTGCTCGACCACCGCGCCCAGCTCCTCGGCCGTTCCGGGCGGCGCCGGAGTGGCCACGCGCGGAGCGGTGGTCGTGCCCGAGGCGGACGTCCACAGCAGCAGGACGAGCAGCGCGCCCGGGAGCATGCTCACGCCTCGCCCATCGAAGCTCACGATTGGAGTCTACGCGGGCTCTGGTAGCATCAGTTGGTGAGGCGTCTCCTTCATCCGTTCGTGCTCGTGGTGAGCGCGATCCTCCTGGCCGGCTACGCGTACGTCGCCGCGCGATTGACGTCGACGGCGCCGGTCCGGGTGGCGCTGGCGGCGCCGTTCGTCATGGTGTGGATCCTTCCGGTCGTCTACTGGTTCGGCGATCGGGACCGCCAGGGCCGGGTGCACGAGTGGGTGCAGGCGCTGAGCTTCCTCTGCATGGGATGGCTCAGCTTTCTCCTCGTGCTGACGGTGGGACGCGACGTGCTCCTGCTGGCGACGGCCGCGCTGCCGCCGCTGGCGGCTGTGCACAGGCTCCTCGATGCGGCGGGCGCTGCGTGGGTGCCGGTGGCCGCGCTGGTCGCGGTCTGCGTCGGCGCGCTGGCCGCGCTGCGGGGCCCCTACGTCCGTCGCGTCGATATTCCCGTGGAGGGGCTGGCGCCGGATCTCGACGGACTCCGGATCGTGCAGATCAGCGATCTGCACGTCGGTCCGACGATGCGGCTCGCGTACGTCCAGCGGGTCGTCGACATGACGAAGGAGCTCGCGCCGGATCTCATCGCGCTGACCGGCGATATCGTGGACGGGTCGGTGCCGCGGCTGGCGCCCCACGTCGCGCCGCTCGAGGCGCTGGCGTCCGGGGACCGGGCGTTCTTCGTGCTCGGCAACCACGACTACTACTCGGGGGCGGCGCCGTGGACGGCGCACTTCGAGGCGATGGGATTTCGCGTGCTCCGCAACGCCCACGTCACCATCGCGCGTGGCGCGGCACGCCTCCTGATCGGCGGCGTCATCGATTTCGCCGCGCGAATGTCGGATCCCGACGCGCGGCCGCGTCCGGACCTCGCGACCGACGGCGACGCGCGGCCGGCCTTCCGTCTGCTCCTGGCGCACAATCCGAAGATCGCGCCGCTGGCCGAGCAGGCCGGCTTCGACCTGCAACTGTCGGGACACACGCACGCCGGCCAGTTCTTCCCGTGGACGTTCGTGATTCATCTGGTCCACGGGCCGCACGCGGCCGGGCTCTCGCGCCGCGGCCGCTTGTGGGTCTACGTCAGTGCCGGCACGGGGACGTGGGGTCCGCCCGTGCGCCTCGGCACGAGGCCGGAGCTCACCCTCCTGCGCCTCGTGGCCGCGAACGGACCGCGCCGCCGCTAGCCGGCGGCGGGAACTCGCGCGATCCAGCCATGTTCAATCGGGCCTTACCGTTGCTCTGGCAGAGCGGATCGACCACAGAGCCATGCGATGCAGAAGACGGTCCCGAACGATCAGCGTGTGGAACAGCACTGCGCCGACGTGGGCGAGAAACGTCACGAACAGGAGATAGGCGAAGATCGTGTGCGCTTTGCGCAGGGCGGCGTGGAGAGCCGGGTTCGCCGGCAAGATCGCTGGCAAATGCCACGATCCGAACATGACGATGGGATAGTGGCCTGCCGACAACATCCCCCAACCCACCAGCGGCAGGGCGAGCATCAACGTGTAGAGCATCCGCTCGGACGCCGTCGCGACCCATCGTTCCCGACGGGACATCGTCGGCGGAAATGGCGGCAGCGTGGTGAACATCCGGTTGACAAGGCGGATGACGGCCAAGATCAAGATCGTGATGCCCAACGGGCGATGGATCGCCACGAGTCTGTGGTAGTTGCCCAGCGAGCTGACCATCGTCACTCCGATGAACAGCATGGACAGAAGCATCGCGGCCATCAACCAGTGAAGGATGCGCGACGCGAGAGCGAATTGCGTGGGATTGCTCGCCATGTTCACCGTGCCGTCTCGGCCGGCGACACGGCGCTGGATTCCTTGGCCTCGCCCTCGCGCCGGGTGAACGACTGCGAATAGACCGCCGAACGAGCGCTCAACAACGGGTCGGCCGACGCGGCAATTCCATTTGGCAAGAGCAGCGGATCGAAATTGATGTCTCGTGCAGGACTGGTGTCGTCACTCTCGACTCGGTCGATCGTCAACGTTCCCACGTCGACGTGCGGCCGGTCTGCCGGCCACGGAATCGTCGCGTCATCGGTCGGGTCGTGCGGCTGGGCAATGGTGACGACCAGACGCCACTCCAGGGGACGTCGATGAATGCTGGCGATCAACGCATCGAACAGGTAGTTCTTGGCGGCCGGTCCAGAATCGGAAGTGCTCGGGGGCGCGAACGGTTGGGCCGGCACCATCGACCAGCGGACCGACAGCCTCGCGCCGACGGCATTGATGAAACGGAAGGCGTTCACGCTGTTGAAGGTGCTGTTTTCGAATCCGGAAGATATCGGCCGACTGCGGATCAACTGCATCGCCGGTGCGGATTCCGGGTATCGGGCCACAAACGCCGTGACCTTGGCGGGATCGGGCTTGCCGGTCGTTCGGTCCGGCCGTGTGGCCAGGAGTTGCTCGTTGAATGCCTGCGGCGTCCGCACGGGGAATACGGGGAGGTTGATCATCGCCGTGCGCCACTCCTCTCCATCCCGGAGCTTGAAGAGAATCCCCATACCCCGGACCGTGTCGGGCGCATCGGCGGCGTATGGTTGCCCTCCGGACAGAGAAAAGCGTCCGATGACCGGCGTGCGACCCGGCTGGAAGATCGACGCCTTGGAGAGGGCAACGCCCTGGCCATTGCTGTCGAAGTGGCCGCTGACGCAGACGCCCTTGGCGTGATTGCGGCGAACGCCAGGGTGAAGGCCGCTCACGAGCTCGAACGTGTCTGCGATTCGCGCCGGCGTGAGCGCGCGCGGCCTCAGCCAGCCCGCGGCGTACGCGAACAAACCGGCAACTCCTATGATCACCGCTCCAATCGCCATGAGCCGCAGGATCAGATTCGCCCGTGACACCTCTGGCTATTCCTTTCGCGTCTCGGGGGTGTAGTGGGCCTCGAGATACGCGATGATTTGCTGGGCGGCGGCCTCCGGAATCGGCGCCCCGAACACGCGGATCATCTTGTTCACTTCGCTTTTCCACGTGGCACTCGGCAACGGTGGCTGCATCGTGATGTAGGTGGGGCTGTGGCAGATGCCACAGAAGCTCTGGGTGACGTCCCGGCCCTGACCGTCGGCAAGCGGCGGAGTGTAATTGGGCCAGGGCCCGACCGCATAGACCGGACCGGCATCGTCCCTTCGCGGTGCGGGCTGCATCTGCATGCCGAGATTCCCCGAGTCGTAGTTGCCCTCTTCGACGAGACCGGGCGCCTTCGCGGTGGGCTGCCCCAGCGCGGTCGAGGCCTGGGAGAGTCCGCCGGCGACCAACAGAAGCGCGATCCCCACGTAGCGGCGGCCGTCCATGGCGCTGCTCCTAACTTGCCGCGCCGACGACGAGCGGCTGGCGCTCGACGCGGTTCCACAGGTAGCCGCCCGGGTTCCACACCGGCGCGTCGGGCTGGACGTCGCCCGTTCGGTCGGTGGCCCTCACCGCGAGCACGTGCCGCCCTGGTCGCGCCGGCGTCCACGTGTGCTCCCAGGTCCGGAAAGAATATGGCCCGTGGTCCGAGCCGAGCGTCGCTCCCACCCAGTTCCGCCCATCGTCCTCCGAGAACTCGACCTTCACCACCGGACCCTGGCCGCTGAAGGCAATGCCCTGGATCCGCACCGGCAACCCCGGCAGTAGCTTGCTGCTACCGTCGGGCACGACGATAAACGACCGCACCGGCATGCGCACGTGTCCGATGGGAACCGTCTTGAGCGCGCCGCCGGCCGCGTTCGCCGGCGTGGTATTTCCCCGCGGCGTGTCGGGAATGCGATAGGCGGTCGCCATCCAGTAGTTCGCGTCCTCCCGGGTCAGCGCGCGGATCCAGGTGAGGTGCTTGGTCCAGTACACGCCGAACTTTCCCGGCACGATCAGCCGAACAGGAAAGCCGTTCAACATAGGCAGGGGCTCGCCGTTCATCAGGTAAGCCACCACCGCCTCGTCCAGCGCCGGATCTGCCAGATCGAGTGACTTCATGACCACGTCGGCCCCCTTGCCCTCGGGCCCGGGCCCGCGGTCGAGCCCCTGGAACTGCAGCTGCACCGTCCCGGGCCTGATCCGGGCGGCCGCGAGCAGCTCCTTCAGCCGGACGCCCGTCCAGAGCGCGTTCCCCATCGCCCCGTTACCCCACTGAGCACCGGGGACTCGTGGTTGGAATCGACTCCGGCTGTTCCCGGAGCACTGATTCACGGCGGCGACCGAGACCGGCCTGAAGGTCTTCACCAGGTCGTCGAACGCGAGCTGGAGCGGCCGCTCGACGTTGCCCTCCAGGCTGAGCCGCCACGTGCGCAGGTCGATCGCATTCGGAATGAGCTCGAGGTGGTACCGAACGTAGAACGCAGCATTCGGGGTGAACGGGCTGAGAAAGTACGGCCGGGGCGTCTCCAGCTGGACAGCCCTATCGGTCACGCGCAGGAGGGGCAGCTTTTGCGGATACGTGACGAAGGGATTGACGCCGTTCCAGTACGGATTGGCGCCCGGGCCCGTGAACCCGGGCAAGGGCGTGACGGTCGGCGAGGCCCCCTCGGCGCTCGCCGGGCTCCGAAGCGCGAGACTGACCGCGGCCGAGCCCAGCCACCCGAATAGAGACCTCCGTGAGAGCCGCATCAGGTCCCCAATCTCGTCATGGCCGCCTCCGCAGGTGCGATCTGAACGTCTGTTGATGGCCCGTCGTAATCAGGGATGCCGACGTGTACCAGGATGCCGACGCGCACGGAAGTTTCCGCAAGAACTGGACAGTGCCCTAGGTGTCGAACGACGCGGATGCTGACGGCGACGATCTCATCCGCACGGTCAGGGCGCGCGACGCCGAGCGTGGCGGACGGATCCTGCCGCTGGCGAGCACCGGGGGCCGTACACGGGCAGATGAGAAAGACAGGGCTGAGACTTCTCGGAGATGTGCCGTGGGGACGGCACGTCGCCTTGTGGCGCGCGGCTGGGAAGCGAAGCTCGCCGACGCGCTCGGTCGAGGCTATGAGCGTCTGAGAGTCGCTGCGAGCGCGCCGCAGCTGTCACGAAGCGACACGACGAATGGGAGGTGCGCTAGGGCGTCGTTGGACCGAGGCGCAGGTTGATGGGCTTCTGGCCGTGCTCGGAGTCGATGACGTACTTCCGCAGCTTGGGCAAGATCTTTTCCATCGCCTCCAGATAGAGCCGCGTGCGTGTCACGTCGGGGGCCTTGTTGAACTCGGTCATGAGCTCGAGGAAGCGCGTCGTATTGCCGGTGGCTTCGGCGATGTGCTGATCCTTTTCGCTCTGGGCGGCGAGCACGATCGATCGCGCCTCACCTCGCGCCTTGGGCAAGAGGTCGTTCGCATAGCTCCGGCCCTGGTTGATCTTGTTCTCCCGGTCGGCGCCGGCACTGGCCACGTCCTGGAAGGCCTGGGCCACCGAGGCATCGAACGTGATGCCCATCATGCTGACGGAGGTGAGCTGGATGCCGCTGTCGTAGCGGTCGAGGATCGCCTGCGTCCGCGTCTTGACCTGCTCCTGAATGGTGAGCCGCCCCGTCGTGAGCACCTCGTCCACCGGCATGCCGAGGACCGTCTCGGTCAGCACGGACTCGGCGACCAAGCTGACGACGGCGGGCGGGGTCTCGATGTCGAAGAGGAAGGCGGCCGGGTTACCGATGACGTACTGCAGCGTCATGGCGACGCTGACGATGTTGGTGTCCCCGGTGAGGATCTCCACGCCGGCCACGCGCGCCTCCCCCTCGGGAAGCTCGAAGCCGACGCCGGTCTTCATGACCGCTGTGGTCTTGATCACGTCCACGCGGTCGACGGGCCACGGCAGGCGATAATGGATGCCGGGCCCGAGGCGCGCGGCCACGCGCCCGAAGCGCCTGATGACCGCTTGCTCGTCGGCCGCGACCGTGAAGATGCCGGTGAGCAAGTAGATCGCGACGGCGAACGCGACGACCCCCCCGATCCAGGCGCGCCGGTGGGCGGCGAACGACGGCGAGGGGCCAGGTGACGTGAGGCGGCCGGCCTCGAGCTCGTGCGTCTCGGTCGGCACGGTCACGGCGACTTGCCCTTCTTCGACTTGCCCGCGTCGCCGAGCAACCGGAAGACCTCGGCGTCGGCGGGAAGGAAGATCGTCGTGTTGCCGCCGAGAATCTTCTCGTAGGCTTGGAGCGTGCGGCGGAACTTGTAGAGCTGGGGGTTCTTGCCGAAGGCCTCTGCGTAGATGCGCATGGCCCGGGCATCCCCCTCACCCTTGGTTCGTTCCGCTTCGCGGTAGGCCTCGGCGAGGATCCGCGTCTTCTCCCGATCGGCCTCCGCGACCACCTTCTTGAATTCGCGCTCGCCCTCCGAGCGGTACTGCGTCGCGATCTTGCCCCGCTCAGCCCGCATGCGCTCGAACACGTTGGCGCGGTTCTGCTCGGGCAAGCTCAGCTGGCGCAGCCGGATGTCGACGAGATCGATGCCGTACTGGGCGATGGCATGCCCGCGTGCCTCCGCCACGATCCGTCCCATGACCTCGTCGAACTGCGAGGGGTGGCCGTCGACGGATACGAGTGCCGTTGAAGGGTGGCTGCCGACGACCGAGCCGATCTTCGTCAGTACGAGGTCGGAGATCCGCCGCTCGGCGGTGGGCCGGTCGGCGGTGGTGGCGAGGAAGCGCTCGGGGTCGGAGATCCGCCACGTGACGAGACTGTGAATGACGAGGTTCTTCTTGTTGTTGCTGAGGAACTCGGCGGTCACGGGGCGGAAGATCAGGAGGCGTCGGTCCAGCCGGACCACGCTCTCCAGCGGGTACGGCCGCTTGAGATAGAGCCCGGGTTCTCGGACCACGCGGACCACGCGGCCGAATCGCAGGACGAGGCCGTACTCGGTGACGTCGACGACGACGAAGCACGACCAGACGGCCAGGGCGGTCAGCGTCGCTACGGCGCCGACCAGCGCGAGGGCGCGCCCGCGGGCCGTCACGGGCCCTTCTTCCC
>Ga0209807_1000279_pt1 | contig 22900 bp, 25 predicted proteins | sample GraSoiAngelo_154_FD_186168 | JGI IMG/M metagenome (GOLD analysis project Ga0209807, IMG submission 186168) | Grasslands soil microbial communities from the Angelo Coastal Reserve, California, USA - 14_1009_13_20cm (SPAdes) (version 2) | ecosystem: Environmental > Terrestrial > Soil > Grasslands ... | reverse complement strand
CGGCGACAAGAAGAAATAAGCAAGCGCGGGATGCCGCGACATGCAACGACGACTCTTCGTTGGTCTCGGCAATCCTGACGCGGAACACGAGAACAATCGACACAACATCGGCTTCATGGCCGTCGACGAGATCGCGCGGCGTCACGGCCTTGCACCGTGGCGCCGCGGCTTTCAGGGCATCGTCGCTGAAGTCAGGCTCAACGGCGAAGTCGTCGTGTTACTGAAACCGCAGACCTACATGAACGAGTCGGGCCGCGCAGTGCAGGAAGCGATGAGTTTCTACAAGCTGGCGCTTTCCGATATCACGGTGTTCCACGACGAAATCGAACTTCCGCCCGCCAAAATGCGAGTCAAGATCGGTGGCAGCGATGCCGGCCACAACGGTCTCCGGTCGATCTCCTCGCATCTCGGCACCGATTATCGCCGCGTACGGTTGGGCGTCGGTCATCCGCGCGACTGGTTGGGCCCTCGGCATCCAAATCTAAAGAATGTCGTGCACCGACACGTGCTCTCCGATTTTACCAAGGACGATCGGCCCTGGGTCGAGGCGCTGCTCGAGGCGATTGCAGACAATGCCGGGCTGCTCGCTACCGATCGCGATTCGAAGTTCCAGAACAAGGTGCATCTGGCGATGCAGGCCAAGGGATTTTTCGACAAGGACGGTGACGATGACGGTGCCGCGTAACGCTGCACGCATTGTCGCGAACTGACTTCAGGACAAATTATGGGATTCAAATGCGGGATCGTCGGATTGCCCAATGTCGGCAAATCGACGCTGTTCAATGCGCTGACCGAGACGGCGGCGGCGCAGGCGGCGAATTATCCGTTCTGCACCATCGAGCCGAATGTCGGCGAGGTCGCGGTGCCCGATCCCAGGCTCGACAAGTTGGCGGAAGTCGGAAAGTCCGCGCAGATCATTCCGACCCGGCTGACCTTTGTCGATATCGCGGGCCTTGTCCGCGGCGCCTCCAAGGGGGAGGGGCTTGGCAACCAGTTCCTCGCCACCATCCGCGAGGTCGACGCGATCGCGCATGTGGTGCGTTGCTTTGAGGATTCCGACATCACCCATGTCGAAGGCAAGATCGCGCCGCTCGCCGACATCGAGACGATCGAGACCGAGCTGATGCTCGCCGATCTTGAAAGCCTGGAAAAGCGCGTCGACAATCTCGCCAAGAAGGTCAAGGGCAACGACAAGGACGCCAGGGAACAGCTCGATCTCGTCAACCGCGCACTGGTGTTGTTGCGCGAGGGCAAGCCGGCGCGTTTGCTGGAGCGCAAGCCAGAGGAAGAGCGTGCTTTCGCCATGTTGGGCCTCTTGACGTCCAAGCCCGTGCTTTACGTCTGCAATGTCGAGGAAGCTTCCGCCAGGGAAGGCAACCGCTTTTCCAGGCAGGTGTTCGAGCGCGCCAGGGAGGAGAATGCGGTCGCGGTGGTGATCTCCGCCAAGATCGAATCTGAAATCGCGACCCTGTCACGCGAGGAGCGCGCGGAATTCCTGGAGACGCTGGGGCTTGAGGAAGCCGGTCTCGACCGGCTGATCCGCGCCGGCTATCAACTGCTCGACCTCATCACCTATTTCACCGTCGGGCCGAAGGAAGCCCGTGCCTGGACCATCCATCGCGGCACCAGGGGCCCGGCCGCGGCCGGCGTCATCCATACCGACTTTGAGAAGGGTTTTATCCGCGCCGAGACGATCGCATATGATGACTATGTTTCGCTGGGCGGTGAGGCCGGCGCGCGCGATGCCGGCAAGTTGCGGCTGGAGGGCAAGGAGTATGTCGTCGCCGACGGCGACGTCATGCATTTCCGTTTCAACAATTAGCGCATTCCGCCCTGGTCGCGTATCGCGCCCAGATGCTCGTTGATGCGGAACACGATCAGGATGAATTCCGCGACGATACGCGAAAACACGATGCCGACGACGATGCTGGCGATCGAGGAGAGCAGCACCAGAAATCCGCCGAACGGGCTGATCGCCATCGCCGCCAGGCCGGAGAAGATGCCGGATAGGCCGAACAGGCAGATCAGCGCGATCACCAGCCAATAAAACGTCTTGATGATGGTCGGCGTGATAAACCGGTCCCATTGGAAAAGGTCCTGAAATTCAAACATCGTTGTCCCCCGGCAGATATGAGCCCCGTATGTGGCACGAGCCATGCGCGCGCCTGGGTTGAGATTGCTGCAAAGTGCGGCCACAATCGGGCCTCGTCTCCCACTAACCACAATCATGACCCTGACCTTCGAAGATTTTCCGCCCGGCCGTCTCGGCACATTCGGACCGCGCCACGTCACGCGCGAGGAAATGCTCGCCTTCGCCGCTGAATTCGATCCGCAGCCGATGCATCTGGACGAGGAGGCCGCCAAGGCCTCGATGCTGCAAGGCCTCTCGGGCTCGGGCTGGCATCTCTGCTCGATCATGATGCGGATGATGTTCGACGGCTTTATCGGCCGCACCGCGTCGATGGGCTCGCCCGGCGTCAACGAAGTCCGCTGGCTCGCTCCCCTGAGGCCGGACGACGATCTGATGCTCGAGGTCGATGTCACCGACGCGCGGGTGTCCAGGAGCCGGCCGGAGACCGGGATCGTGACGCTCAAGGGCGTGGCCCGCAATGCCGGGGGCGAGGTGCTGTGCGAGATGGTCTCGCCGATCATCGTGCGGCGGCGCGAGGGCCGTGCCTGATGCGCTTCTTCGAGCAGATGGAGGTCGGGCAGCGGCGTGAACTGGGATCGTTTACCTTCACCGCCGACGCCATCAAGAAATTCGCAGCGCAATTCGATCCGCAAGCCTTTCATCTCGACGAGGAGGAGGGCCACAAATCGTTGTTCGGCGGGCTCGCGGCATCCGGCTGGCATGTCGGCTCGGTCTGCATGAAGCTCCTGGTCGCCGACGCCGCGCGGCAGGCAAAGGAGGCGCTTGCGCGCGGGGAGGAGGTTGCGGTCTGGGGGCCCTCGCCGGGGTTTCGCGAGCTGCGCTGGATCGGGCCGGTGCTATCGGGCGATACCATCAGCTTTGCCAGTGAGATCGTCAGCAAGCGGACCTCCGACACGCGTCCGGAATGGGGCATCCTGCAGGCCCGCAACACCGGCACCAACCAGCGCGGCGAATTGGTGTTCTCGCTGCTCGCCACCGCCTTTGTACCGCGGCGAGGCGCTGCCTGAGATGGCCGATTTCGGGTCGAATTTCCTCGGCCATGACGGAGTATTAACCAGGTGCTGCTCGGAACGGTTTTTGCTAACGCATTTTGAACGTTGTGCCTGCCATAAGCTTCCCGGGGAAAATCTGGACGGGGGACGATCATGGCAGACCGTAGCGGCCTGAAACTGGTGGGCTTTATCTTCGCAACCGTGACGCTTGCGGTGATGTTGACGACGACGATGGTGGTCAAGGGTTACGCCGACCGCTCTTACTCGCTGGAAGCCGCGCCGATCGAAGGTCAATAGGTCAGGCTTTGCTGACCCGGCAACCTTAATCGCGGATCGTTTTTCTCCGCCGCGGTCAGCGGCTGTAGAGCAGAGCCAGCACCGCCACCGTCAGAAACAGCAGGCCGAAAAACCTGATCATGAGGGTGCCCATCCGGTGCGGCGAGGCGCGCAGCGGCATGGGATTGGTATCGTCGGGCCGGATGCTTGCCATATCGATGTTTCCCCCGGATTTGCGCCGCTGGTGCGGCGGCCGGCTGTTGGTCGCAGTCGCAAGCGCCGCCCGCAAGGTTCAAGCCGATTTTTTTCAAGTTCTGGTTCTGATCGAACAGAACCGCCGCGCTCCCTGCCGGGAAGGCGGCGGCTTAAGGTGTCGGCAATGATCGGACGATCAGCCGTTGCGCAGTCCGTCCGCGGTGCGCTTCCACTGCGTCACATTGTCGGCGATCATGCGCGTGGATTTCATCGCGGCCTGGCTGAGCTGGGCGTAGCCCGAGATCTCGCGCTGGACGCGCTGGCCCTCGGCATGCAGCAGGTCGCGCAAGCCCTCGAGTTCGCCGATCAGCTTTTCGATTTCGGCGAGCGAGGTGCCGGCGACGCGCTGGATCAGCGAATTGACGCTGTTGACGGCGTTTTCCTGGTTCGGCTCAAGCGGCTCACCGCTGGCGACGACCGGCGGCCGGCGCAGATAGGCGATGTCATTACGCACGAAATCACGAATGCCGGCTTCGACTTCCGACACCGCCTCGAGATCGGTATCCACTTCAGCTGTTTCAAGTTGTTCGGAACGATTGATAGCGTTCATCGGCTATTTCCTTGTTTTCGCATGTGAAGCGAGCGCGGAAGTCCCCCGCACGACGACGTAGAAACACGGGCTATCAGGGCTGCCGATTTTGACCGCATCGCGGCCAATATGCGGCGATTCACCGGTATACCCGCACGTCTTCTAGGCAGCTCTTGGCGAGCCTTCGTCAGCCGACGCGCCTTGCGTCATCGCGACTACGGGTCATGGCGGATCGGCTCGCGCTCGATCGCGATCGCGGAGTCGCGCAACGCCAGCACGCCGAACAGCAGCGCGCCGCCAAGGCCGCCGATGATGGCGCCGAGCGGCATGAAGGTGAAGAACACCAGCATGCCGCTGTAGCCTTCAAGACCCGTGGTCTTGAAGATCTCGACCCAGGCAAGCCCGGCTCCGATGCCGAGCGCGGCGCCGCCCAGCGCGCCCAAAATCAGACCCAACACGACAAGCAATGCGATTTTCATGGAGGATAGAGCGCCTGTCGAGGCCCGGAAATCAGCCTCGTGATGGGTCGCCACCGGCGAGGATGAGGTTCAACCGGAACGGTTGTCATGCTGCGTTTCGAGGTCAAATTCCGCCGGGCCTGCCGGTCAGCGCCTCCGCGACATCGCGCTCCAGGATCTGCTGCACCAGATCGAAGGAATCCAGGATCTCGCGGATCTCGGTGATCAGGCCGTCACGCAGGGTGTAAAAGGCGGCGAGATCGAATTGCACGATCCGCTCGTTCTCGCTCTTGCGGAAGAACACGCGGATCGGCGTCGCGACCTTGTCGCCGTCGGCGACGACGATCGAGCGCGTGAGTAAGCGTGGGGAACCTGTCCTCGATTTAATGAAACATCTCCAGTGCCCTGCGGTTTGGTGAACAGGTTCACGAAATCGGCGGCGTTCGCGTTGTCAGACCGGCAGCGTGGCGCCGTCCGGCGGGTGGGGGCGCTTCCTTAATCCTCCCGGGCGAAGCACGTCCCCACCCCGTTAATTTCCGATTTCACTTTTCAAACAGCCAATTCGCCACAACCGTCATTGCGAGCGAAGCGAAGCAATCCATCTTGCCGCATGAAGAAAAACTGGATTGCTTCGTCGCGAACGCTCCTCGCAATGACGGCTTCCTAATTTCAAGCGCAAATCCGCGATCTCGCGGGCGCAATGCCCCGAGCCGTGCAAACCACTCGCCCAAAGAAAAACAGAGGGCGTGGGGAACGCCGGGTGCCCAGTGCACCCGCAGCCTCGCGTGCAACAAGCAGAAAGCACACGAGCGTCGTCACCACAGGTCCACCGCTCTCACCCGGCGTTCCCACACGCGCTGGTTTTAACGGCTTATAGCGCGCTCTCCCCGGCGACGAATTCGTCTTGTCACCGTCGTTGGCGAATGAGCGGCATGTCCGCGCCCGGTTGGGCCGACATGCCTCCGCCAACTTGACACCAGCAACGGGTGCCAGGACCACACGCTTTTGCTGTCCGCGAGCAACATCAGTCGTCCGCGCGCCTTCGATTGCTCACAGGTCAATAAAGACCCGCCCTGCGATCCCATTGCGCGCCCAACGCTGCCGCGTCCACCGCATCTCATGCCCAACGTCCGTGACGATCGCGATACGCCCCTCGTGAGGGCCGAGACGGGCGAATCTGTAGAGATGATTTGCCCGACGCCGAAAGCGAAATATTTTTGCAAGGGGGGACTGGACAGGTAGAATCACGTTGATCCCACGGGAGAATTTAGCTTTTACGCGCACGCCGCGCGAAGGCGGAAATCATGAGCGGCCGGCTCAGCCGTCGGCGGATAAGAATTCCAATGCTTTCTCCCGTGACGGGAAGCGGCCCAGCTCGCGATAATCAGGCTCGTGTTCAGCCGTTTCGGGGGACCAAAGGACGATGAACTCCTTGCCTTCCTCTTCGATCAGCGTGGTGAGTTCCTCGCTCTCGTACGGAGTCATGTCCCGCATGCCGCAATGCGGGCACGTATCGTCGCACATGCAGGACCATTCGTCGGCCCATCGGCGCCTGCAACGCTCACATTTGTACAAGTTGAGAAACCAGGCCATGCGAGTCTCCTAGGATCGCAAACGATAGTTTCCACGCGAGACGAAATCAATAAATCCGCGATCACGCAAATATTGGAGCTGCTGACGTATCTTCGGCTTGACGTTCTGGTTGCCGGGATAGAGATCGCCGAGATGGCGTTCGAACGCGTAAACGTCATCGAGCGTGAAGTCGCGCTTGCCAAGCGACTCTACGCATTTCATGACGTCGAGCAACCAACCACGCGTCTCCGGCGATTCATTTCTGAGAAAAAGCGTCCTTTGCCATTCCGCGAGAACGAGCTCCTTCTCCCGAACCACGCTGCCCTGAACAATGTGAATCTTGCCGGATTCCGGAACGCGGCTGAGCAGGATGTTCGATCCGATCCAGCCGGCGCGTCGCGCGGTGAGTGCCAGCGGCTTTCGTTCCTCGATAATCTCGCGGACAAAAAAATGTTTTGGCACGATGAAAAGATTAACGACCGCGAGCGACTTGAGATCATAGTTCATCAGGAACAGACTCGGATTGTTGCTTGCTGCGAGACGCTCGCACTTCGTCTTGAATGCGCCGTCCACAACCCGCGTTCCGAATTTTCCCTTTTGACTCTTAAGCTCGAATTCCTCGTTGCATGACGTGCAGAAGAAATCCGCCAGCGGACTGTTGTTGGGGAAGGAAGAAATCTTCGCGTTGCCGCAGTGTGGGCAGTAGGCCCAGGCGCTGACCCATGCTTCGGTCCATGCGCGGGCGCTTTGCGAGCCGCTGGAGTAGGCCGATTGGGATTCTTGGAAGCCGAGTTTCATCAGACGAGCGTAACTGAACTCGCTCGAATTGCTAGCGTTGCAGGTCTAGATCACGTCGTGGAGAACCATCCACCCCGTTAGCCAGATGACAAAACCAGTGACGGCGCCGAGAGCCGCGCCGGCAAGGCGATGGGTTGGCCATAACAGCGCGCCTGGAATTCCGCCCAACGCCAAGCCGGGACTGCCGAGCAACAGCGCGATCGTAATCAGACTGAGGGGATCGCTGAGGATGCCGATGTCCGACACCGGCCGTTCACCGCTTCTTCCATCCGCCGCGATGTCCCGGCGCGCCGCCGCTGGAGCGGGGGGCGGGGCCGAATTCGGGGCCGGACTGGCGCGAGTCGGTGGGCTGGAAGATTTTGCTTCCGGTGCGCGTGTCACTGTTGTCGTCGGGCGCGGGTTTGCGCTGATGTCCGCGGCCGGGGCGGTAGGGCAGGGACTCCGGGCCGTGCATTTCGTCGAGATGGGGTTTGTGGATTTTTGAGGTGCCATCGCTGGCACTGGCCGTGGGCTGCCCCTCATCCGCCTTCGCCCTTTGGGCTTCGGCGGACGCGCCCCGGCCCTCTCCCCGTGAAGAACGGGGCGAGGGGGAAGAGGCACCGCCGCGCGAGGAGGGGGAAGGGGCGCCGCGCATCGGCGCGCCGCGCTTCTTCAGCGCGGCTGCCGGAAGATTCGCGGCGTCGCCGTACTTCTTCGTCCCGGCGTAGGCACCGGCCTTGCTCTGCACGGCGCGCTGTTTGACGGAGGGATCGTCGACGACGGCCATTTCGGTGGCGCGCAGGCGCTTGACTTCGTCGCGCAATCTTGCCGCTTCCTCGAAATTCAGATCGGCGGCGGCTTCGCGCATGCGCGTCTCGAGGTCGTTCAAGACCGCCTCGAAATTGTGCCCGATCGAGATCACGTCGTCGGCCATGCCGCCGTCGCCGATCTCGACCAGCACATGGTCGCGCTCGTAGACGCTGTTCATGATGTCGTGGATCGAGCGCTTGATGCTCGCCGGCGTGATGCCGTTGGCGGTGTTGTACTCGACCTGCTTTTCGCGGCGGCGGTCGGTCTCGGCGATGGCGCGCTGCATCGAGCCGGTGATTTGATCGGCATAGAGAATCACCTTGCCGTCGACATTGCGCGCGGCGCGGCCGATGGTCTGGATCAGCGAGGTCTCGCTGCGCAGAAAGCCTTCCTTGTCGGCATCAAGAATTGCCACCAGCGCGCATTCGGGAATGTCGAGGCCCTCGCGCAACAGATTGATGCCGACCAGCGCGTCGAACGCGCCGAGGCGCAAATCCCTGATGATCTCGATGCGCTCGATCGTGTCGATATCGCTGTGCATGTACCTGACACGGATGCCCTGCTCGTGCAGATATTCGGTGAGGTCTTCCGCCATCCGCTTGGTCAAGACCGTGATCAGCGAGCGGTAGCCCGCCGCAGCGGTGGCGCGCACCTCGCCGACGAGATCGTCGACCTGCGTGCGGGCCGGGCGAATATTCACCGGCGGATCGATCAGGCCTGTCGGGCGGATCACCTGCTCGACGAACACGCCGCCGGATTCGTTAAGCTCCCAGCCTGACGGCGTCGCCGATACCGCGACCGATTGCGGGCGCATCATGTCCCATTCCTCGAACCGCAGGGGGCGGTTGTCCATGCAGGAGGGCAGGCGGAAGCCGTATTCCGCAAGCGTCGCCTTGCGGCGGAAATCGCCGCGGAACATGCCGCCGATCTGCGGGACGGTGACGTGGCTTTCATCCGCAAACACCAGCGCGTTGTCAGGCACATATTCAAACAAGGTCGGCGGCGGCTCGCCGGGGCGGCGGCCGGTGAGATAGCGCGAATAGTTCTCGATGCCGGCGCAGCTTCCGGTGGCCTCCATCATCTCGAGATCGAAGGTGGTGCGCTGCTCCAGCCGCTGCGCTTCGAGAAGGCGGCCCTGGTTGTTGAGCTGGTCGAGCCGCAATTTCAATTCGCCCTTGATCGACTTGATCGCCTGCACCAGCGTCGGGCGCGGCGTCACGTAGTGCGAGTTGGCGTAGATCTTGATGAATTCGAGATCGTCCTGCTTGTGGCCGGTGAGCGGATCGAACTCCTCGATGTTCTCGACGACGTCGCCGAACAAATTCACGCGCCAGGCGCGGTCTTCATAGTGCGCCGGAAAAATGTCGATGACGTCGCCGCGCACGCGAAACGTGCCGCGGGTGAAATCGGCCTGGGTGCGTTTGTATTGCAGGGCGACGAGGTCGGCGATCAATTGCCGCTGGTCGATGCGCTCGCCCTTCTTCAGCGCAAACGTCATCGCGGTATAGGTCTCGACCGAGCCGATACCGTAGATGCACGACACGGAAGCCACGATGATGACGTCGTCGCGCTCCAACAGCGCACGCGTCGCCGAGTGGCGCATGCGGTCGATCTGCTCGTTGATCGAGGAATCCTTCTCGATATAGGTGTCGGTCCGCGGCACATAGGCCTCGGGCTGGTAGTAGTCGTAATAGGAGACGAAATACTCGACCGCGTTGTCGGGAAAGAAATTCTTGAACTCGCCGTAGAGCTGCGCCGCCAGCGTCTTGTTCGGCGCCAGGATCAAGGCAGGGCGCTGCGTCGCCTCGATCACCTTGGCCATGGTGTAGGTCTTGCCGCTTCCGGTGACGCCGAGCAGCACTTGCGTGCGGTCGTTGCGCTGGATGCCTTCGACCAGTTCGGCGATCGCGGTCGGCTGGTCGCCCTTCGGCTCGTAGTCGGATTTGATTATGAAGCGCACGCCGCCTTCGGATTTTTCCGGGCGCGGCGGGCGGTGCGGCGTCCACACTTTCAGCGAGCCGTCTTCGCCTTTGAATTCGGGACGGCCCTCGCGGATCAGGTTTTCCAGCGCATCGGCGGTCGCCTTGACGCCCAGAGCTTCCATCTTGCTGCGCGGCGGCCGCGCCAGCGCCTCTTCATCGTCCTCGGCGGTCGGCAGGCCCAACTGCCGCGCCAGCTCGGGATCGAGCGTTGGGATCGTCGCCGCGGTGCCGTAATGCGCCTGCGGCGCCTCGTCGAAACCGCGCTGCGCTTCGTTGAAGGCGGGACTCGTGGAGCCACCCCCACCCTGACCCTCCCCCGCAAGCGGGAGAGGGGACGCAGGTGGCGCGTTCACGGGATCATCTCCTGCAGCGCCCGGAACACTGGTTCGATCAGCACGCGGCGCTAGCCGTCTGGAGCCCTCTCCCGCTTGCGGGAGAGGGTTGGGTGAGGGCGACGCACGGGAGGTGCCGCTCGTCGCCGCGTCGCGCTTGGCGACGTCCTCGCTCGTGCCGCGCGTCGAGGCGCGCGCGCGGTGCGCGGCGGCCTCGCCGCCGGCGCGGCGGTCCCAGGAATTATCCGGCGGCGGCTGCAGGCCGGTGCCCGATCCCATGCCGGCATCGCCGCGGTTGATCGCGGGATTGAGCAGTTCCGCCAGCGCCGGCCCGATCGGCTGCACGTCGGGGCGCGACGCCTTAGAATTTGGCCGTGAACCCTGTGCTTTGGATTTTGGCGTTTTGCCGGGCTTTTTCGGATCGCTTGGATGCTTCGCCATGGCCGGGAATATGGGATGACTCCGGCGGCGAGGAAAGGGCAAAAGCCGGTGACGGCGATACGGGTCAATTCAAGTGTCAGCAGCTGTCAGCCGTGCGCGTCAATGTCGTCGCCGCCGCAAGGCCGCGCCACCAAGATGGCAAGCAAGATGGCAAGTTAGATGGCATGTAAGATGGCCTGGCCCGCTGATTCGAGATTGACCAAGCGGCATATTGGGGCTGACATCGAACCATCGCTAAAGGCGTGCTCCCCAGAGCGTGACGACGCTTCTTCGAATCGTCATCCCGCTCTTATCCTTTTGTTTGCGCATGATCCTTTCGGAAAACCGGTATCCACTTTTCCGGATCATGCTCTAAAGGACAATCGATGAGGTTGTCGACCCGACTGACGATTGCGATGGTCGCGCTGGTGCTGCTGGCGACGATAGCGGTCGGCGTGCTGACCTTTCGCAATATCGCCACGTTTGCCCTGCCTCGGGCGCTGGACCGCATCGATACCCACGCCGAGTTGCTCGCCAACGAGCTTGCGGCCTCGGTTCGCGGTGCGCGGGCCGATGTACTGGCCTTTCGTTCCTCCAACGAAGTCATCGACATCATGACGGCGCACAGTGATCGCGGGAACGAACCCGCGGCCGCCATGGAGGCGGAGTGGCGCCGGCGCCTGGGCGTTCAGTTCGCCGCGGAACTCGTCTCCAAGCCGAATTATCACGAGTTCCGTTACATCGGGGCTGACGATGGCGGGCGCGAACTGGTTCGGGTGGACCGCTCCGATGCCGGCGTCCCCCCACGGATCGTTCCGGACAATGAGTTGCAGCGCAAGGGCGATCGCGAGGCCTTCAGGCAGACCATCCGGTTGCCGGCCGGCGAGGTCTATGTCTCGCAGATCGATCTCAGCGTCGAATCCCCGCGTATCCCGGTGCTGCGCGTCGCAACCCCGGTGTATGCGCCGGACGGGCGGCCGTTCGGCATCGTGATCATCAATGTCGATATGCGGCCGGCGTTTGACCGGATCCGCTCCAACCCCACCAGAGGCGGCCGCAGCTATGTCGTCAATGAGCGGGGCGACTATCTGGTGCATCCCGATCCGGCCCGCCAATTCGGTTTCGAATTTGGCAAGCCGTATCGGATCCAGGACGACTTTCCGGATTTCGCGCAAGTCCTGGCAAGCGACGATTCGGCGCCGCGGCTGATGGCGGATCGTGCCGGCCGGCGTTTCGGTATCGGGCTGGCGTCGGTGCGGCTGGCCGACGGCCCGCGGGTCATCCTGGTTCAGGCCTTGGCGTACCAGGACCTCACGGTGGCCACCTCTGCGGTTCGCGACTCCAGCCTGATGGCCGGATTCGCGGCGGCGTTTTGCGCGTTCGTGCTGGCGGTCATCGTCGCACGTTCGCTGACCCGCCCGCTGGTGCAGATGACCAGGGTGGTGCAGGGCTTCTCGCGCGACGAGGCGGTCGCGCTGCCAACTGGTGGCGGCTACGAGATCGGCGTGCTGGCGCGCGAGTTCGCGGACATGGCGGCGGAGTCGCACGCCAAGACGGCGGCCCTCAATCGGGAGATCGAGGCGCAGAAAAAAGCGCAGCAGGCGCTGCTCGAGAGCGAACAGATGGCGCGCGACGTCATCGAAAACGCGCTCGATGCGTTCATTCAGAGCGATGAGGCCGGCAATATTCTCGAATGGAATCCGCGGGCCGAGGCCATCTTCGGATGGTCGCGGCAGGAGGTGTTGGGAAAACACCTGACCACCCTGATCCTGCCGGAGGAGCTTCAAATCCATCGCCAGCAAATGAAGGAACGGCTGCTGCGCAATGAGGCGGACGCGGCCGCCGGCGATCGTTTTGAAATCGACGCCATCCGCAAGGACGGCGAGATGGTCAAGATCGAGGTGTCGCTGAAGCTGCACCGACGCGGCAGCGGCTATTTGTTCAATGCCTTCGTCAGGGATCTGACCCAGAAGATCGCGGCGGAGGACCAACTGCGGCAGGCCCAGAAGATGGAAGCGATCGGCCAGCTCACCGGCGGCATCGCCCACGACTTCAACAATGTGCTCACCGTGATCACCGGAACCATCGAAATCCTGGCCGCGGAGGTTTCCAAGCCCGACCTCGCCGCGATCGTCAAGCTGATCAGCGAGGCGGCGGACCGCGGCGCGGAATTGACCGCGCATCTGTTGGCCTTCGCCCGCAAGCAGCCGCTGCGGCCGCGCGAGGTCGACGTCAACAGGCTGATCGTGGAATCGGCAAAGCTGATGCGGCCGACGCTCGGCGAGCATATCGAGATCGAATCGATGCTGACGGATTCGCTATGGGCGGCGCTGGTCGATCCGGGCCAGCTCTCCTCTGCGCTGCTCAATCTCGCGATCAACGCGCGCGATGCCATGCCCCAAGGCGGCAAGCTGGTCCTGGAAACCAAGAACGTGACCTTCGATGAGGAATATGCCGCGGCTAACGGCGACGTTGTGCCGGGGAATTACGTGATGGTCGCGGTCAGCGATACCGGAATCGGAATTCGGGCCGATATCATCGACCGGGTGTTCGAGCCGTTCTTTTCGACCAAGGAGGTCGGCAAGGGCACCGGGCTCGGCTTGAGCATGGTCTACGGCTTCGTCAAGCAATCGGGCGGACACATCAAGGTCTACAGCGAAGAAGGCTACGGCACGACCTTCCGCCTCTATCTGCCGCAAGCCGATGCCGCGCCGGAAGAACTCGCGGGGGCCGAGAGCCCCGAGATCGAGGGCGGTCACGAGACCATCCTGGTGGTCGAGGATGATGAATTGGTGCGCGCTTATGTCCGCACGCAGCTCCAGGGCCTCGGCTACAAGACGCTGTCGGCCGCCAACGGCACCGAAGCCCTTGCCATCGCCGATGGCGGCGCGGCGTTCGACCTCTTGTTCACCGACGTCATCATGCCCGGACGTCTGAACGGCCGGCAACTCGCGGCGGAAATGACGCGGCGCCGCCCGTCGCTGAAAGTGTTGTTCACCTCCGGCTATACCGAAAACGCCATCATCCATCACGGCCGGCTGGATTCCGGCGTGCTGCTGCTCGCCAAGCCCTATCGCAAGCTTGATCTGGCGCGCATGCTCCGCCTCGCGCTGACGTCTGCCGGATTGCTCGCGGACGAAAAGCCGCCGCCCGAACCGCCGGGCTGAGGATCGCGTTCCGCGATCTGGTCAGGCGACGCCGGGCTCAGCCGAGGCCTTGACGATATCGAGATGGATGCCGCCGCAGCGCGTGCATCGCATGGTCCAATATTCGCAGTCGGCGCCGCCGGCAATCACCCGGACCACGGCCAGGCTCGCCTTGCAGTCCGGGCAATTCGAGCACGCCGACTGGGAAGATGGCGCCAGGACATGCGTGTCGTCGGCAGTTCCTCGGCTGGCTCCTTGGCCAGTTCCTTGGGGGGGGTTGGTGGCTCTCAAGGTGCGGCATCGCTGCGGTCCTTTTCCCGCGCTATGGCGCGGTCGGGCGCTGAACCTGTGGCGCCAGCGAGGGCCCCGCATAGCGCCGCCTGAACTGGTCGATGTGAGCCTTGGCGTCGGCAATCGCGGCATCGGGATCGGACCACGCGAAGCCGACTTCAAGCGTCGGAAACAGCACGCCGTCGAGCACGACCGGGCTCAGATCGGCGCGCTTGATGCGGGCGTGCCACAAGCCTTTGCCAGCCTCAAAGGATTCGATATCGAAACCGTCATATGTGTAGGTCATCTCCGTGGTCCCCGAAAAGTTGCGCGCGCTTAGCGGACCACGTTTCGGTGCGGGCGAATGTGAAGCGGTTCACATCTGCGGAGTTTTTGGCGGCGATTGCAGCGTATCGATTCTCTCAACCGGCATGACGCTGCAATTTGCCGGACGCCTTGCCGCGCGCCGCCGGCTCCGCCGCGGCACGAATGATCCAGCGCCGGAAGCTTGCGAAATCGCGCTGCTCGCGCTGGAAGCCGCGATAGACCAGATACCAGCGCATGCCCTTGGGAACGCTGAGCGCAAAAGGCGCCACCAATCGCCCTGCGGCAATGTCGTCGTCGATATAGGGCCGGATGCCCATGGCGACGCCGAGCCCGTCGACGGCGGCCTGCAGTGCCTGGCCGTAATATCCGAACTCCGTTCCGCGCGCGGTGGTGCGCGCAATGCCGGCAGCCTTGAGCCACAACGGCCAGTCCTCGGTGGCATGCGCGACGCGCAGCAGGCTTGGTCCCTTCAAATCGGCAGGCCGCTTGAGCTCTCTGGCGAGCCGTGGTGCGCATACCGGCAAGAGGTCGGCGGCAAACAGCGGTTCGGCGACGAGCCCAGGCCATTCGCCGTCGCCGAGCGTGATGCCGCAGCTCCAGTCCTCGCCGAACGGCGCCGCCGCGCCGCCGGTGGTGATCCGCACATCGATGTCCGGCTCCTCGCGGCGAAAATCCGCCAGTCGCGGGATCAGCCAGCGCATCGCGAAGGTCGGACCGACGCCGATGGTCAGCACCCGCACGCTGGAAGAGGCCGTCACCTGCGCCGTGAGGCTTGCGAGCGCGTCGAAGATCGGCGTCAGCCCGCTCTGATAGGCGCGTCCCGCCGCCGTCATCGCCAGCCGATTCGCCTTGCGCTCGAACAGCGCGACGCCGAGGCGTTGTTCCAACAGATGCACCATCCGGCTGATCGCCGCCGGCGAGACGTGGAGCTCAAGGCCCGCGGCGGCAAAACTTCCGCTGCGCGCCGCCGCTTCGAACGCCTTGATGCCGTTGAGAAACAAGAGCCGCCGCATTCTTAGGGCCTCTATCTTTTAGTTTGAGCATGATCTCCGCGCAAACGCCTCGCGTTTGTCGCGAGGGAAAACCGGTACCCACTTTTCCGGGTCGTGCTCTACCCTCAAGAAAACTGATGCCAGGACAAGATAACTCAGTTTGCGCGCCCCGTCCAAGCAAGGCACAACTACAAGCGGAGATTCGAATGACGTCGCTCGTGATCGCAGCGCTAGGACTGTTGATGGTCGCGACAGCGTTCCTGTCGGGCCTGTTCGGCATGGCCGGCGGGTTGATCCTGATCGGCGTGCTGCTGGCGCTGATGCCGCTGCCCACCGCGATGGTGCTGCACGCGATCACGCAGATGGCCTCGAACGGCTGGCGCGCGTTCCTGTGGCGGGCCCATATTCGCTGGCGGCCGGTCGCCGTCTATCTGATCGGCTGCGCGCTGGCGCTCACGCTGTGGTCGATCACCCGCTACGTGCCGGACAAGCCCATTGCATTACTGTTGCTGGGGGTGACGCCGTTCATGGCGCGGCTGATGCCGAAAGGCGTCAAGCCCAATCCGGACAGCGTCTGGCAGGGCGCGTTCTACGGCTGGGTCTGCATGAGCCTGATGCTGATGACCGGCGTCTCCGGGCCGTTGATGGACACGTTTTTTCTCGGCGGTAAGTTCGATCGCCGCCAGGTCGTCGCCACCAAGGCCACCTGCCAGGTCGCCAGCCACTTCACCAAGCTGATCTATTTCGGCGGCATCATCGATCAGGCCGCAACCCTCGATCCTGTGCTCGCCGCGGTTGCGGTCGTAGCCTCGATGCTCGGCACGACGCTGGCACGGCGCATCCTGGAGGCGATGAGCGATGCGCAATTCCGCACCTGGGCCAACCGGCTGATCACGACGGTCGCGGGCTACTACATTCTTTATGGTGGCTGGCTGTTGTTGTTCGCGGGCAGCTCCGCGGCATCCAAGTGAAGGCGAAAGCCGATGACCGAGACCGCCGATCCGCTGGTGCTTGATTTCGTCGAATGGGTGGCGCGTGAGCCGAGGGTTTACGCGGAAGTGGTCGCGACCTGGCGAACCTCATGCCCGCGGTTGACGATTTGGGAGGACGCGGCCGATCGCGGCTATGTCACGCGTGAAGCGATCGCCGGTTTCGGATTGGTGGTGACGGTCACCGACGACGGCGAACGACTCCTTCGCGAACACGGCCGCGTCAGCTAACGCCAAGTCCGGAACTAAGTCCGGCCCGCCGCAAGCGCGATCACTTTTGTGCGCCCACCATTGACTCAAGCAACTCCAGTGGCGACATTCATGCAACCGCATCCACTTTGCGATGCCTGATAAATTGAGCGGGAACACGCCATGATCGATCTGTATTACTGGACCACGCCGAACGGCCACAAGATAACGATGTTCCTCGAGGAGACCGGGCTCCGTTACAAGATTTTTCCGATCAACATCGGCAAGGGCGATCAATTCAAGCCGGAGTTTCTGGCGATCGCGCCGAACAACCGGATCCCGGCGATGGTCGACCACGAACCGAAAGGCGGCGGCAAGCCGATCTCGATCTTCGAATCCGGCGCGATGCTGTTGTACCTCGCGGAGAAGACCGGCAAGTTCGTGCCCGCCGACCTCTATGGCCGTTACGATGCGATCCAGTGGACGTTCTGGCAGATGGGCGGGCTCGGGCCGATGGCAGGCCAGAACCATCACTTCCGCAATTACGCGCAGGAAAAGCTTCAATATGCGATCGACCGTTACGTGAACGAGACCAACCGGCTTTATGGCGTGCTCAATAAGCGTCTGTCCGATCGCGAGTTCATCGCGAAAGACTATTCGATCGCCGACATGGCCTCTTATCCATGGGTCGTGGGCTACAAGAACCAGGGCCAGGACATCGAGCAGTTTCCGCACGTGAAGCGCTGGCTTGAGACCATCAAGGCCCGCCCCGCCACCGAGCGCGCCTACGCCAAGGCCAAAGAGGTCAATCCGAATTTCGGCCAGCCGGCGATCCGTACCGAGGAAGAGCGCAAGATTCTGTTCGGGCAGACCGCATCGGTGGTGCGTTGAGCGCTGGATGTCATCATCCGCGTAAGCGGATGATCCAGTAAACGCCGGCGGTCGCGATTCCTACAGACGTCTCGGCGTACTGGATGCCCCGCTCGCGCGGGGCATGACAAAAGTGGTGTAATTCACCGATGCTCCTCAAACTCTACGAACTGGTCGGCACTGACGCGGCCCGTCCGTTCAGCCCGTTCTGCTGGCGGACGCGGATGGCGCTCGCGCACAAGGGATTGTCCGCGGATTCGATTCCATGGCGCTTCACCGAGAAGGCGGCGATTGCCCCGCATGGATCCGACAAGGTCCCGGTGATGCTCGACGGCGAAAACGCGGTGGTCGATTCCTGGGTGATCGCGAATTATCTGGAAGATACCTATCCGGACCGGCCGTCGCTGTTCGGCGGCGATGGCGGCCGCGCCGTCGGTCGCATGATCAATGGGTGGGGCGATATCGCCGTAAACGGCGGCATCTTTCCGCTGATCGTGGCCGACATTCCCGGCCATCTTGGGCCCGTCGACGCCGACTATTTTCGCAAGAGCCGCGAGGCGCGCTTGGGCAAGCCGCTTGAGGAGGCGATGGCCGGCCGCGATAAATCCGTCGCCGGCTTTCGCAAATCGCTCGAGCCGATGCGGCTGACGCTGAAGACACAGCCCTATCTCGGCGGCAAGGTGGCGAACTACGCCGACTACATCGCGTTCGGCGGTTTCCAATGGGCGCGCGTCGTCAGCCCGTTCAAATTGCTTGAAGCCGACGACCCCCTCTACGCGTGGCGCGAACGACTGCTCGATGCGTTCGATGGCCTGGCGCGCAAATCGCCGGGCTATCCGGTGTAGCCTTGCCGCCAGTGCATCCTTGGCCGCCAGTGTATCCTTGGCGCAATACCGGCGCGGCCCGCGCTATATTGTAGAGCTGACTGAGCCGCAGGGCTTAAGGGTTTTGATCGAGTGCCCGTGCCAGCACCCTTCATGTTTCTGGGCGAAGGCGAGCAATCCCATGATCACCAAAGCCGCCAGGACGAGTCCGGCTATGAGGTTCTTCATCATGGCTACCACTCCACGGGGTTAGCGCACTACGTAGTAGGCGACCGCGCGGCCAAAGATGATGAACGCCGTGGGCGCAGGCGTCAACGCGCTGCAAGGCCGACGACGTCGCAATGAAGCAGATTACCTGCCAGCTCCAAGGCGACGGTTAGAGGCGGGTACCACTGTACGGAAACTAGGACTTGGAGCACTTTGGACCTCAGCGGAACGGCGGTTCCACCGGAACAAAAAGGCGAGCACTCTCTTTCTCCATAACGAGCACTCTCTTCTCCATAAGGAGGAGACATGGTGATGGCTATTCGCGCGGCAGAGGCAGCATGCGCTTCCGCTTGGCGCACTTATTTGCTGCTCCATAAGGATGTGGATGAAGACGACGACCGGCTCACCACGCTTCGTCGATATATTACCAATCTTTGGGAAGATGGCGAGCGCAACCCGGATACCTTGCAAAAGGCTGGGCTACTGTATTTGCGGAAGTTGGATGAGCTGGGTGAAGAGCGTGACGAGCGGCTTGCGCGCTACAGAGCGTTGCAAAGAAGCTAGTAATTTGCTGACACGAAAAATCCTGAGCTGTAAATGCTCCCTGGTTGATCCTCGACGCTGAGAATTGCTTTCGGCAGCGCACGCGAGGTCCGACCACGTCATCGTGGGGTGCGCTGCGTTATCGCCTTGCGCAAACATTCCCGGCACAGGCAATCTTCGCCTTCGATCGGCATCGGCAGTCGAAAGCACTCGTCCGCGCACCAGCATGGCCCTGCCGGGCTGCAGGTGAATTCGGTTCCGCAACGCGGGCAGGCGAGGCGGCGCGAAGCCTGATTTCCTAACCGATTTGTCATGATCAAGACCCAACGCTCGCCAAGATTTTCATGTCGGGTTCATCTCGAACGGAAGTATAGTTGGCCTTGCGAATATATGCGCTCGCGAGAGGCAAGCGCAAAGGAAAACCCGGATGGTTCGCGATTCGAAAATCGCCCTTGTCGCGCTCAATCGCTTCGGGTTTGGCGCGCGCGGTGGCGCCTCCGGTGACTTCGTCAATGCGGCGTCCGATCCGCGCGGCTTCGTCAAAGCGGAATTGAGCCGTCCCAACGGCGTGCTGCTCGAAGTGCCCGGGTTGCAATCGACGCCGGCGCTGGCCAAAGCCGTATTCGAATATCAGTTTGAACAGCAACAGGCGCGCGAGGCCGCGGCGAAATCAGGCGCGGAGGCCAAGCCGACCGAGGGCCCGCCAACGCCGGCGGGTGATGCGAAGCCGCAGCGGCGCAATCTGTCGCTCAGCAATATCGCCCAGGATATCTCGCCGAAAGAGCCCGCGATGCAGTCGCCGGCAACTAACGGCGCCAACGCTACGATGGCGCCGGCCGAGGCGTCGCCCAATCCCGCCATGCAGCCCAACGCGGCGAAACCGCCGCAGCAGCCGCTCAACGTCATCCAAAAGACCTTTCGCGCCGAGGCGCTGGCGCGCCTGCAGCGCGCGACACTCGCCGAATGCGGGTTCGTCGAGCGGCTGGTGGTGTTCTGGTCCAACCATTTCTGCATCTCCGCCAACAAGGGCGGGCTGGCGCGGATGTGGGCGGGCTCGTTCGAGCGCGAAGCGATCCGCCCCCATGTGCTGGGGCGGTTCGGCGACATGCTCAAAGCGGTCGAGCAGCATCCGGCAATGCTGTTCTTTCTCGACAACCAGCAATCGCTCGGTCCGGACTCGCGCGCCGGCCAAAACCGCAAGCGCGGCCTGAACGAAAATCTCGCGCGCGAAATCATGGAGCTGCATACCCTCGGCGTCGGCGGCGGCTACACCCAGGACGACGTGACGTCGCTTGCGCGCATCATCACCGGCTGGACCTTTGCCGGACGGCAGGCACAGTTAGGCCCGCCCGGCAACTTCGTTTTCAACGCCAACGCACACCAGCCCGGTCCGCAGACAGTGATGGGCAAGGTTTACCAAGACAATGGCATCGCGCAGGGCGAGGCGGTGCTGGCAGACATCGCGCGCCATCCGTCGACCGCGAAATTCATCGCGACGAAATTCGCGCGCCATTTCGTGGCGGACGATCCGCCGCCGGCGCTGGTGGCGCGGCTGCAGGAGACCTTCAGCAAGACCGACGGCGACCTCAAGGCGCTGGCGATCACGCTGGTCGATTCCAGCGAGGCCTGGGACGCGCCGCTGACAAAAGTCCGCTCGCCTTACGAATTCCTGGTTGCAAGCGGTCGCCTGCTGGCGCGCATCCCGGAAGATCCGACCCGCTATCTCGGCGGTCTCAACGTGCTGGGCCAGCCGCTATGGTCGCCGGCCGGGCCGAATGGATTTCCCGATACCAATGCCGCGTGGGCGGCGCCCGAGGGGATGAAACTGCGCCTCGATATCTCGGCGCAGATCGCTTCGCGTCTGGCCGAAGGCATCGACCCCCGCGATCTCCTGGAGCTTGCCGCGGCGGATGCGGCATCGGAGGAGACCAGGCACACCATCGAGCGTGCGGAATCGCGGCAGCAGGCGCTGGCGCTGCTTCTGATGTCACCGGAATTCCAGAGGAGATGACGATGGATTGCTGCGAAGGCCAAACGTCATTGGCGACCTCGCGCCGCGCGCTGCTCTTGGGCGGCGCGTCGTTCGCCGCCTGGGCCTATTTGCCGAAATTTGCGCGCGCCGCCGATGGCCGCGATCCGCGCCTGGTCGTGGTGATCTTGCGCGGCGCGCTCGACGGCCTCGCCACGGTGGCCCCAACAGGCGATCCCGATTACGCGCCCCTGCACGGTTCGATTGCGCTGACGCCGGACGGGCCGCACCCCGCCTTGATGCTGGATTCTTTCTTCGCACTGCATCCTGCGATGCCGGAATTCGCGCGGATGTACCACGAGAAACATGCCGCGGTGATCCACGCGGTGGCGACTTCGTATCGCGACCGCTCGCATTTCGACGGACAGGACGTGCTGGAAAGCGGCTTTGCGGGTCCAGGCCGGGTGCAATCCGGCTGGCTCAACCGCGCGCTGCAAGCGCTGCCGAAAGGCGAGCGGGTGATGAGCGCCCTCGCAGTCGGCCCGACCACGCCGCTGGTCTTGCGCGGCGCCGCACCGACCGTCGGCTGGACGCCGGCGGCGTTGCCGCAGGCGGGCGACGATACCGCGATGCGCCTCGTCGAACTCTATCAGCACCGCGATCCGGCGCTGGCGAGCGCGCTGACCCAAGGCTTGTTGCTCGACAAGGCCGCGCAAGGCGACGACATGAAGCCGAAGCCCGGCACCAACGGCGCCGCTGCAATGCGGCTGGTGGCACGGGGCGCCGCGAAACTGATGGCGGCCGACGACGGCCCGCGCATCGCTGCGCTTGCGTTCGACGGCTGGGATACCCATGCCAATGAAGGCGGCCCGGTCGGCCGTCTGGCACAGCTCTTGTCGGGGCTCGACGGTGCGCTGGCGGAATTCGAGGGCGGGCTCGGCGCACGTTGGCGCGATACTGTGGTGGTGGTTGCCACCGAGTTTGGCCGCACCGTGCGCATCAACGGCACCGAGGGCACCGACCACGGCACCGGCACGATCGCGCTGCTTGCCGGCGGCGCGGTGAAGGGCGGGCGGGTGATTTCGGACTGGCCGTCGCTGAAACCGGCCAGCCTGTATCAAGGCCGCGATCTGTTGCCGACCACCGATCTGCGCGCGGTGATCAAGGGAGTGCTGCGTGACCAGTTCGGTCTCGCCGAGCGCGTGCTGGCGGAAACCGTCTTCCCCGACAGCGCCGCGGCAAAGCCGATGCAGGGCTTGGTCGCTTGATCTGCTGCGCCCATCACCGCGAGGAAAGCTGCTCGCGGTCGGAGCGATGCCGGAATCGGCCTGAGCCGAGAGGACAGATGAAGACGCGGCGCTTAGAATCTGAATTGTCAGGATTTTTTGTTTGAAAGAATTTGATCGAGCTGCATCACATCAAGAATGTGGATGAGCTGTCATTTCTTCGGTTTTGGCTCTGACCAAGAATATGCATTAGGCCACAATGCTTGATGGTCAAAGGCGCGATCGCCTTGTTTCCGCGATCTCGCCTTTGAATATACGAATGAAGCCTTTAATTTTCGGTGTCGTGCCTATCCTGCGGGGCTGGGCCGCTGCGAAGCCGATGCACGGCTTGAACGTTTTTCTTGACCTCTCCCCGCTCTTTTGCGGGGAGAGGTCGAAATTCGCGCGAAGCGGGAATTTCGGGTGAGGGGCAAAGGCAGTGCGCGGACCAGATCGCAAGATGATCCGAATCGCGAGGCGATTGCGCGTCAATCAGACGGACGCGGAAACCGATGGCGGGCAGCACAACGAGTCTGTCGGGGACGCGATACGGGATCGTCGATTAACGCGGGACGGTTACAAAGTGCTTCGATTCTGGAACAACGATGTGCTAGGCAATATCGAGGGCGTTCTGATCACAATTCAAAGCGAGCTATTGAAGTAGAGCGTCGCTTCCAACCTCGCCCCGCTTGCGGGGAGAGGTCGGATTGCGAAGCAATCCGGGTGAGGGGGTACAGGTCTCACCATGTCGTCA
>Ga0209807_1000278_pt1 | contig 22939 bp, 21 predicted proteins | sample GraSoiAngelo_154_FD_186168 | JGI IMG/M metagenome (GOLD analysis project Ga0209807, IMG submission 186168) | Grasslands soil microbial communities from the Angelo Coastal Reserve, California, USA - 14_1009_13_20cm (SPAdes) (version 2) | ecosystem: Environmental > Terrestrial > Soil > Grasslands ... | reverse complement strand
CACGAAACGTTTCACCATCCTTAATCGCGCCTGACTTTTCTGAAACTGCGTTCCCGATCGCCTCAATCTCCGTGGGCACAACTCTCTGAACCGGTTTGACTTTGAGAACATACCGGAACTCCCAGGGTTTCTCTTTCAGCGTAGACCGTAAGTTCCGCACCACTCTAAGTGGGTCTAGCGACGTCTTGGCGACAGTCAGGCCGCTAACTGGAGTATAGCTTGTCTCCGCTGTTCGGTCCCCCAGCTCTGCAATTAGATACCGTAGCTCCGAGTTCGCTTCTCGCTCATTGCCTCTCGCGCTAGATACAAGAAGATTGAAGTCGCTCAGCAAGCTTAATCAATCCTGCAGATCGACGTTCGACGGGAGAACCTTTCTGATATCTCTTGAGCCAATGGCTCCTTCCCGAAGAACCTGGATCCCAAATTCGGTCTGTTTTACAACTGTGGACTCGAGGCCTGTCGAGGTTATGCCACCATTCAAGACGAGGTCGACTTTGCCGTCGAACACCTTGAACGCATCTTCCCCTTTCCTCAGCGGCGGGTTGCCAGAAATATTTGCACTGGTCCCTAGAAGGGATCCTCCAGCCTTCGAGATCAAATCCAACGTGTCCCTTCGGTCTGGGATTCTAAGGCCGATCATTTTCTCAAGACCAGTTACTTGGAAAGGGAGTTTCGCCTGAGATGCAACCACGATGGTTAGTGGACCCGGCCAATAACGCAACGCAAGCGTTTCTACATCGCCGCCAATGTCGCCTAATTCTCTCGCCCTACTAAGAGTATCAACTAGAACTGGAAAGTTCCCCTTGCTTCTTCCCTTCACAATGGCTACCGTGTTGACCGCTTTCTCATCGAAGGGATTGCATCCTAGCCCGTACACCGTGTCCGTTGGATAGACTACGAGTCCACCACTCTGTATCGCGGCTGCGGCCTTGCGAATCGACTCGCTACTAAGGTTGAGAAATTGAGTCAGCATTGCTTGTTGCTTTCCCGACCAAGTCGACTCTTATATCTCGTTCACATCCCGTCGCCCGTGACACAATTTGGTAAGTCCGACAATCATCGTTCACGGTGGCGCTGGTGAGTGGCCTAAGTCGAAGCAGGCGGCTGGACTGTCGGGCGTCGGAGAGGCTGCGACCAGAGGGTTCAAACTCCTTCAACAAGGAAAATCTTCCATTAAAGCGGTCGAGGCTGCGGTTATGGAGATGGAGGATAATCCAGTCTTTAATGCGGGCAGTGGGTCAACCCTGAATCTTGTTGGTCAAGTTGAGGCGGATGCTGGAATCATGGATGGGAAGACTCGAAGGGGCGCGGGGGTCGCTCTTCTAAGAAATACAAAGAACCCGATAAGTCTGGCGAGGCTCGTTATGGAGAAAACTGATCATGCTTTGCTTGCCGGAAAAAGTGCCGAGAGGCTCGGCGAAGCGTTTGGGTTGCCAAAGGCGAACTTGAAGCTTCCCGAGCGAGTCTATCAATGGAAACAGGCAAAACGAGACTTGGCAAAAGGAGTCCTTGGTGGTTTTTCGAGAAATCTGAAACTAATACGGAGCAAAGGCCAAAACATAGTCGGAGATACTGTTGGAGCGCTCGCTATTGATCAGAATGGAGACTTAGCCGCCGCTGATTCTACAGGCGGAGTCTCGTTGAAACTTCCGGGCAGAATCGGGGACAGTCCCATCCTTGGAGCGGGACTGTACGCTGACAACAGGATAGGAGCGGCCACCGCCACGGGTATTGGAGAGATAGCGATGAGATTGGTTGTTTCCAAATCGGCATGCGACGCAATGCAGTCCCTGACCGCACAACAAGCAGCGTCCCAAACCGTAAACATGGTGACAAAACTGGCCGGTCCAGGACTGGGGATTATCACTCTCGACCGCAATGGGCGATACGGCGTCGCTCACAATACCCCACACCTCTGCTGGGCTGGCGTAACAAAGAATCGGGGTCTCGTATCGCAAATACACCGTTGATTCACAAGGGCGCGTTGTCCCAACTATTCGACTCGTCATATTTTCAAGGGTTTTTGGGAAGCCTTTTAAGAAGGTACAAATCGCGATAACCCCTAGTTTTCGGAGACGATCAAAATGATACCCTATACCAAGGGGGAGGAATGGGGCGAAGATGAGGATTGGGGCGGCGAAGATGAGTGGGGCGAGGATGACGACTGGGGCGGCGGGGATAATGGCACCGAGGACAACTAAGGTCTCCGCCTAACTACTTCTTCAAAATACTACAAACTGTTTCTGGAAAGGCGCTGAAAGGGTAACAGGAGTTCTATCTTGGACCAACGGGAGGGCATTCCGTATTAGGACGAAAAACTATGCAATACCTATCATGCAGACTCAAGGCGCTACCCTTAATCGCGTTAAGTCTGCTCTTCTTGGTACCTGCGATGGCTTTCCAAACGGCCAACGCTAGTACCGTTAGCAATGGAGATTTTCAATCTCAAAGCTTCTCAAAGGTGGTTGACTGGTACGACTACGTGCGACAGTACGCTGCTAACAACAATCTACCTCAACCAAATGCTACTGAACACGCGTACATCTACACGAACTACGTTAACGTGGGCGGGTTCCAGCTCTTCTATGCAGGGCTCGTGAACGCGACCCACAATGGAACGTTCGTGACCATACCCATCCAGACCTTCTTCGAACACTTCAAGACCGTCGGGGGAAAAGACGCCATAACAGCTTCTTCATTCATCAGCCTCGTCAGCTTCAACGAATCCAACGCCGACCCCTACCCCAACTCGCCTGACAAGACCGACACAGTCTACGCTAGCTTCAGCCTCGGCGTGAACCTAACAACAATCACTGGCCACAAGTTGCCGGGCTACGTCGCAACCAGCCAAATCACACCCCTAACCCAGGTCGACAGCCAACACTACACATGGGGACTGAAATACACCAACCTCAACGCAATATGGTGGAAGATCAACCCCGATCCATTCATCCCAACCGCTGACCTTGTCACACCGAGAGGCTTCGCCCAGTACAACGAACTCAGTTTCAACTATGCGCTTGCAATCGATCCCACGTCTAAGACGGCAACGCTAACCACGAGCTACACCCTCGGCAGGATGACAGACCTTTACATTCTATCCCCGACGCCAGCAATCCATCTCAATGAAGCAGGAACTTACAACCTAACCGGTTACCAGATCAGTAACCAGAACATTTACCAGTTCCTACAATCCAGACAAATGAAGCTCTCGATAGTCCTTGGCAACAAGGCAATTCTTGCCGGAACGGTCTCCGACAAAGACGACTCAGGCGCAAGCGTCGACAACAGCAACTCAACTGACGTCACCCATACCGCGGTGAATACAGACGCGAGCGACGGCGACAAGATCTTCAGAGCAGACTTCGGTGTGAAATCGAAATACCAGCTCTACAACTATACAGCAGACTCCTCCGAGAACACCGCCTCTCCATACAGTGTAAACGTGAGAACGGTCAATGTCAATGCTTGGGCCGGGAACCACGCCTTCTGGTTCCAGAACCGCTTCATGGGATTCTTACCCTTGTTCGTCGCCAACGTAGATCCTGGACTAATCCAGCAGGCCAAAGCAGGACTCATAGACTTCACCGTCTCAGACTACCTCTACATCATATCCTATCCAACATGGGGCGGCTACAAGATTGTGCACGACCCAGACTACACTGCATTCTATACTCCCGCTAGCAATGTTGGACTACTCACCGCCATATTCCTAGCAGTAGCTGTCGCAGCAGGAGTTGGAGGCCTATTCGCTTTCCTTTTCAGGAAGCGAAGAGCTGCCGGCATAGCAGTCAGTGGAGTTGGGCCGACTGGTCCAAGCCCGACTCAGGATCCGACCCCCTCGGGCCCAACTATTCCTGGACGATAGCGCTTCAATTTTCTACCTTTACCTCTTTTTCTCCGTCGCCTAGGGAACAGTGAGCTAAACTTCATCTTCAAAGCCAGTACCACCGCGAGTTACCCATGGCAACCTTCGGTCCAGCGATAGATGTATCACATCTAGGAAAAGTCTACGGGCCGACGGTTGCACTCAACGATGTCACGCTATCTGTGAACACGGGCGAAGTGCGAGGCCTTCTTGGACCCAACGGGTCCGGGAAATCGAGTCTGATGAAAACAATCATGGGCTTGACGAAGCCATCTTATGGTTCAATTCAGGTTCTCGGCTATGACGTCCGAGCCAGCCCAATGGACATCAAGAAGATCGTTGGCTACGTTCCTGAGTCCCCACGGCTCTACGAATTTCTTACTGCCACCGAATATCTTGATTTCATAGCAGATGTCCGAGGACTACCTTACGAACAGAAAAAGGAACGCATCGCTCGATTTGTTGACGCCCTCGACCTCGAGGGAAAGCAAGGTGACATGATAAGCAGCTACTCGCAAGGCATGAAGCAAAAAGTCGCGATCATCGGAGCATTGCTCCACAGGCCTCGGGTCTTGCTCATGGACGAACCGCTCAACGGCCTAGACCCAAAGTCAGCCAGGCTGGTTAAGGAACTCATCCACGGTTTTGCCAAAGAAGGTGTGTCGGTGATATTCAGCACACACATTCTTGAGATCGCGGAGGCCATTTGTGACAAGCTAACCATCCTTCAGTCTGGGAAAATTCTGGCAGAAGGAACTTCGAAGGACTTGAGGGAGAATGCGGGACTTCCGGGATCCGGTCTCGAAGATGTCTTTCTAAAGCTTACCGGAACGAAGGGAGTTGAGGACATCGTTGAGGCACTAATTAGATGAGACTTGCTGTTCTGTTCAAGTTTGCCAAGGTTCTCATGATTTCACGTCTTCGAAGTACCCGGCGTTCAATCGTTTCTCGAAGTATCACTAGTCGGCCGATTCTCATCGGCCTCATAGGTATCGTTCTCTTCGTCGCTGCTTTGCTTTTCGGTTACCTGACAACTGTTTTCCTTAGCTCCGGCGGAGCCCCTTTGACGGGGCCGGTGGCGCATCAGCTGGTCGTAACCATTTTTGGAGGAGTCCCTCTTTTCCTGGTGGGCTTCTACTTCACGATGGGACTCTTGTGGGAGGTGAACGCTTCCACGGAGGCCGAAAGCACGGACGCGATCAACTGGCTGCCCATCACGCCCGGGGAATACGTCGCAGCCTCAGCTCTCTCTACCGGCTACACCTACTCTCCACTACTCATGGTCGCATTCGGCTACGCTCTCCCAATCGGGATCCTTACCGGGAATCTTGCTGGATTCCTAGTCCTTGTTCCAATCGCCCTCTTGTCCACATCTGTGGGGTCGGTTAGCGTCGAGATTCTGAGGTCGGCACTGGCAAGCGCATCAACAGCGTTCAACAAGCTAGGCGGTAGAATCACCGTTATCATGCGAATCCTCGGGATAATCCTGATACTTCTTGTTACCCAGCTCCTATTCAGCGGAGTGTTCCTAATCCAGATCATAAGCTCTCTCGTCGGAACAGCAGCCGCGGCAAGCTTCGTACCTGTCTTCTGGCCTACTCTCGCAATAACCAAGCTGCTTCAATCCGACTTTCTAGGAAGCGCAGGATTCCTAGGGCTGAGCATAGCACTGTTTCTATTGCTTTCATACATTGCCCTATCACTCAGAGCCAAATATTGGGCCGTGACCCCTGGAGCGATCCACTTCGCCGGAGCAGGTTCGGTATCAGGGCCGAGCCGGCTCGGCTATCTTGGCCTAAGCTCTCCCTCGATCGCGATGCTCAAGAGAGAAATTCGATCGGCAACCCGTAGAAAAGAAGTGGTCAGACTTATGGCAATTCCGATCATAATGCCCATCATGATATCCTTTCCCGCGATCTTCTCCCCAGCTCCATCGTCGACATCGGGACCGGCGCAGATAGATCCGATTTTTCTAGTTATTCCCTTTCTGTTCGGGATCGGGCTGGGCTCGCTATTTCTTGGAATGACTTCGATTGGTCAAGAAGGAAGAAGGCTATGGAACATCAGCGCGCTTCCAGTTTCAGCTAACATGCTTGTGAAGAGCAAGCTCTTGTTCACATTCCTCGTCTCAAGCATCGGGCTTGGTCTAGGAGCGGTTGTCTCTGCCCTTCTGCTTCACGCTTCGATATTCGTCATTCTAGGGTTCCTAGGTCTCGGATTCGTGGTAATATTGGCCGAGGCGAGCCTAGGTATTGCTGTAGGGTCAAGGTTCCCAGATTTCTCTGACGGTCCTAGGCCAAGATTTGTCACGGTGGTTGGCTCGATAATTGGAGCCGTTTTGGGTATAGTTGAGATGGCAATAATGGCTCTCCCCCTAATTCTGTCATTAATCCTGAGAACGTTTCTCTCGATCTTACTTCCCCTCCAGTTTGTACTGGCCCTTTCAGGGGCTGTTGCGGGGCTGCTTGCCTGGATAGCCTACAGTATGTCGATCAAACCCGTAGAATCCATTCTTTCAGAACTGCCCAACTAGTCTGAGACCAGGAGCGCAACGAATCGGAATGCCGTGATAGTTGACGTGCAATTATTGTTACCGTGATTTTGCAGGGTCTGTTGCAGATAACGTTAATATTTACTCGTGTGGACAGGCCACGTGAATCATGGACAGGCAGCTGGGAGCCGAGTCAGGCCGTGAAACTTCTGCATGACCAATGATTCGCAGCCAGAAACAAGTGAGAAATTTATGGAAATGTCTGACGAACCCAAATCTTGGGTAGAAGAGGCAAGGAACAGGGTCAAGCGGATCTCGGACCTTGATCCTCAAGACCGCTTAGACATCGTCTACGGTATCGGATTGTGTTGCTCGACCCTCGCGAAGAGTATGCAAGGCTGGATGCAGTGGATCGGGAATCTTTCACTGAAGGATTTTGAACGACCAGAGCTAGAAGAGATTTTTGGCATTATAAAGAAGGCAACGGTCCAGCTCATGGAGCTAGATATTGACAAGACCGAGAAGTATGAGCAGTCTCACGGGTTGCGCCAGAAAGCTCCGGACCGGCAGAATCGGCTGGTCAGTTAGCGCAAGAATTAACCAGACAGAACGCGATCGCCCCCGTGAAAGGTGCGGGGTCTGAAGAAAAGACGAATTGTCTTCCATAGCTGACTTCAGCATCCATCCCGTTGGGACAGGAACGAGTGTTGGCAAATATGTTCAGCAGGCACTGCAGGCTATCTCCAAAATCGAGGGGCTTGATTACCAGGTCACCCCATGGCGACGATCCTTGAAGCCAAAGACATTCATACGATTCTGAGAGCGGTTGAGGCTTCACACTCGGCCTTGCGGTCTATGAGTGCAAAGAGAACTTCCTCGCTTCTTCGGATCGACCAGCCCCTAGACAAGCCGAGAATGATGAAGGACAAGATAGAAAGTGTCAGGGACTGCTAGAGTCCGCATCGTATCCCGCCTCTACTCTAACCTCTTGAACATGCTCTGCATAAAGTGTATCGGGATAGGCTGCCCGCTCCTGCTGGTTTCGTAGTATGTCTTGCACATATCACACTGCCAGACTTCCATGTCTCTGATCTGGGCGGGAGCCCCAGCTTCAAAGTCTTCTTGGACGATGTATCGCCCGACGAAGTCGAGCTGCAGGTCACACTTTGGACATTTCAAGAATTCAGGTCTCAGTTTTTGTAATGTTCGCCGATAAACCTGTCAGCATCCATCGCTGCTTTGCAGCCGTCCGCTGCGGCAGTGACGGCCTGTCGATATCTGAAATCTCTCACATCTCCAGCCGCAAATATTCCCGGAACGTTAGTTTCAGTCTCATTATGGGTAACAATGTAGCCTTTGGGGTCAAGGTCCACATGTCCCTTGAATATCGAAGTGTTTGGTTCGTATCCGATTGCCACGAACACGCCGTCCGTCTTGAGAACGTGTACCTTTCCAGTCTTGAGGTTTCTACTCTTGACCCCTGTAACATTGCTGTCTCCCAATATCTCATCCACTACCGTATCCCAGACGAATGTTATCTTCGGGTTCTTCAGGGAACGCTCTTGCATTATTTGACTGGCACGTAACTTATCCCTGCGATGGACCACGGTTACCATCCTGGTAATGTTCGCGAGAAACGTCGCCTCCTCCAAGGCCGTGTCCCCTCCTCCGACCACAACCACGTCCTTTTCTTTGAAAAAGTAGCCATCACAAGTTGCACAGCTTGAAACGCCGTGTCCTCTAAACTTGGTCTCTGAGGGTATACCCAACCACTTCGCGTTTGCCCCTGTGCTTATAATGACCGTTTTTCCCTGAAGGATCCGTTTTCCGACCGTAATCTCGAAAGGTTTAGACTTGAAGTTCACCTTGGAAGCGTCGTCGTAGATAATTTCTGGACCGAAACGCTCAGCTTGTTTCCTCATCTGTTCCATCAGTTCGGGTCCAAGTATGGACTCAGGAAACCCTGGAAAGTTTTCCACATCGGATGTGAGCATCAACTGGCCCCCGGGTATCGACCCTGCGATGAGCGCGGTCTTCCTTCCTGCTCTACACGAGTAGACCGCGGCCGTGTAGCCCGCTGAACCGGACCCTATGATGATCACGTCGTACATCGTATATTCCCAAAGATCGCTTATCCACTGATTTATGGGTATTCTCGGACGGTTGCTTCTTTAGAAGGCTTAATTATTGTGTAAGATGAGATTCGAGAAAAGGGGCGTCGATTGTTCGAATATCAAGGGGTAAAGATTAGCTGGCTCGGCCACGACTCATTCAGAATTAAGAACGGTAAAACCATAATCATCGACCCCTTCAAGATTCGACCGCTCGCCGATAAAGCCGATGTGCTTCTGATCAGCCACGAGCATTTTGACCATCTCTCATTAGATGATATCAAGAAAGTGTCTTCGGAGAAGACGACCGTCGTCACCACACCCGCGTGCAAGAAGGAGCTTTCAAGCCTGAAAGTCAAGGACGTCAAGGCGGTCAAACCGGGCGACAGGGTTGTCTTGGGTGATGTATCTCTCGAAGCCGTTCCCGCTTACAACTTGAACAAATTCCGTGAACCCGGCAAACCGTTTCACCCGAAAGAAGACGGAAAAATCGGCTTCATAGTATCCGTCAAGGGAGTTCGAATATACCACGCAGGCGACACTGACCCGATCCCAGAGATGAAGAATTTCAAGACCGACATAGCACTCCTACCGGTTAGCGGAACATATGTAATGACACCTGAGGAAGCCGGTGAAGCCACTAGAATGATCAAACCTAAGCTTGCCATCCCCATGCACTACGGAACCATCGTCGGTTCTGAGAGTGACGCGGAAAGGTTCAAGCAACTCGCTAACTGCCCGGTGCAGATTCTCAAACCTGAGTAGAACCCAGGACATCTGAAGGCTCTGAAAGCCACCGTCACACCGGCTTGGGTGAAGCAACACCTAGCTTCCAAGAACGTCGTTGTCCTGGATGCTCGATCCAGGAACGCCTATTCAAGAGGCCATATTCCGGGAGCTAGAAATGCTGATCTCTTTCATTATTTCGTTCCGGGAACTGACGCCAAAAACCTGAGAGTGTTCCAACACGATCTTGAATCGAAACTTGGACGGCTGGGCCTCAGAGGCGACGAAAAAACAGTCGTGTACGAGTCAGGATTCGGGATGAGGGCTGCACGAGTCGCTTGGATGGTCGAATACGCAGGAATTCAGAGCCCGTTAATGCTTGAGGGAGGGTTCCGTGCTTGGCGAGATTCCAACTATCCCGTCGAGAAGAAGCGTAGGGTGGTTGTCCAAACTAAGTTCAAAGCTCATCCAGACCCTAGTGTCCTGGCGACGGCTAACAATGTGAGATCTCTATCTATGTCCCAGTCGGGGTTGGTTTTGGATGTCAGAAGTAGGGAAGAATACGACGGATCAGAGAAACGGGAGTGTTGCCCGCGTTCAGGACGAGTTCCAGGATCGGTTTGGTTTGAATGGACAAATTTTCTGGACGAAAGAGGCGGCTTCCGGAATCGTCGATCAATCGAGAAACAACTTCGATCGAAGGGCCTCCGCCCCGGCTCCGAAATAGCGGTATATTGTCACCGAGGCGCTCGCGCGGCCGTTGCATTCTACGCACTTAGATCTATGGGGTACAACAGGGCTAGAAACTATGTTGGATCTTGGCACGAATGGTCATCGAAGAAGAACCTTCCTGTGGAGCCTAGCTAGTAACCTATGTTGCGACAGTTTTTCCAATTGGCTTTTGGAAGTGCCACGCTTCAGGATCTTCATGAATTTGAGTGACCCATCCCAACGCCGTTTTCTCGGGTAGTGACAACAGGACCTTGCCTACATGTTTGCAGAGCTGGCGGGTTTCGATCGATCTTTCCCAATCTCCACAATCATGGGTTATTGTTCTCGTCTCAAAATCCATCGTCAAATTGTAGTCGCGAATCTTCGCGACTACTTTTTCGCTTGTAGCGGTCTTGAGGTTTACTTCCTCATCGTGGATAGCCAGTGCTCGGGCTAGCCTGGATTCACCCATCAGGGCGCTGAGCAAGTCGATAATTTTCGGGCGATCATCGCCTCCTTTGACCCATTCTCCTAGGCCCTCGGGACCTTTTCCTTTCTCCAAGTGACCCTTGGCCCTGTTGAACGCGGCTCCTTGAGCTGGAGTAAGTTTCCCCATCATCTGGAGAATTCTAAGTGCGTTTTCAACGGCATATCCATGGAAGTGGTTGTTGAAGTAGCCATACGTGGTCTTGACAGAGGGTTCGATCTCTTTGACTTTAGGCATCCATGATTTCAGTTCCTCTTCAGTGTAATGGTAATCGTACCAGGGCCGCTGTCCTTGTCCATGCCAACGGATGTATGCGAAATCAGCGGTTATGTGAACTTCAGGCGGGAGTAGAGGCTCGTCCACTATCGTATAGGCCACATTGTACTTGGAGAGCAGAGGCCACGTCGAGTCTTGAAGCCAAGACTTGTGCCGGAACTCAATTGCATACTTGAAGCCATGCGGAAGGATGGAGAGGAAGCTCTCCAGGTGACTCAGGTCGTACTTGTACTTGGGTGGCATCTGGAGAAGTAGACACCCAAGCTTTCCGCTGTTGTTCAGTGGAAGCATCAACTCTGCAAAACGATCCAGTTCAGACTCCAAAGAAGGACCGATCTCAGCCAGTTTGTCATGGGTGATGATTTGCGGAATCTTTGCGCAGAAGATGAATTCCTTGGGAGAGAATCTGTTCCATCCTAGCACTGTGCCGGGCTGTGGGAACGCATAGAATGTGGAATCTATCTCGGCGGTCGGAAATACTTGCGTGTAGTGTTTCAGTTTGCTCTCGGTAGAGGTTGGATAGAATACCCCTACCCATTCTGGGTACGACCACCCGGACGTCCCTAGAAGTAACCGACTCGTCTTCGCCTACCTCTTGCCTAAATCCGAGTCTGCAAACCGTCTCAAGAAGCTATGGGTCAGATTCGGATCGGCGCGGGCGGTTGGGACTACTTCAATATCCCTAATGGCGACCGGTTGAAAGCATACTCATCAGCGTACGATTTCGTGGAAGTAAACAGCACCTACTACCGGCTACCGAGTCCTTCAGCAGTAGCGAGTTGGCGAAGGAGAGTCTTGCCTGGGTTCGAGTTCTCAGTTCGATGTCAGAGGGATCTTGCAGAACTTCATCGGTTTGAGTTGACCCACAAGACCATCCGCATAATCGATTCCATGGAAAAGACTTGCAAACGCCTGAAGGCAACCGTTCTCACAATTCTAGTTCCGAAAGCGCTTGTTGGAGATATAGAATTGGCTTCCAAACTGAACAACTTTCTCTCAACGACGAGCTTTGGCGAGACCCGTATCGCCATCGAGTTTCGTGGAGGCGATCCAACAGAGGATACGTTGAAGATTCTACGGGACTACAACGCGGTACATTGTGTTGACCTTTCTACACAAGACCCTGAGGTTGACTCAAGCATGCTTTACAGTAGGCTGTTTGGCAAAGGAAAAGAGAACATCTACGAGTTTGACGACAACGAGCTTCAAAGCATCGCCACAAAGGCTTCTGGCCCAAAATTCGAGAAAAGCATCTTGGCATTTCATGGGGTCAGGATGTATGGAGATGCTGCACGTTTGAAGACTTTCCTAAATTCTGGAAAGTTCCCTTCACTTACGGGTCAAGTCGGGCTTGGATCGTTAGGCGAAATCTTGAAGGAAGATGCAAGGTTCCCGACCACCAAGTCCCAACTCATAGAGGAACAAGGATGGAAGCTCTATGACAAGAGCGGGGAAGAGCGGGCGAGAGCGCGAGAAGTCCTTGAGAAACTACCGGCGAGAACTTACCCGACTCTAGACGATGTTCTAGCGTCCCTCAAGAGAGCGGTTCTCTAATCGTTCCCGATGTTAATGACATACTTTCAGAAGACCCGATACGAATGATGAGTCATAGCCACGGAAGAATATAGAACACAAAGTAGGGGGTTTGCCGTGAATTTCTCGTACACAGCGTTGAGGTGGCGAATCGTCCTTGGATCCGATCTAGGCCGCTGCGAGTGGTTGGACCTGAAGCAGTTCCTTTGCCAGTACGCGATATTGTTCCGATGCAGGGTTTCTCGGCCGGTACAGTATGCCCGGCAGACCTTTGCTTGGAGCCTCGGCCATTCTGACGGATCTTGGGATTACGGATTTCAGAACTCGCTCGCCAAAGTTTTCGTTGACTTGTTGCATGACTCGGCGTGATAACGCTGTTCTTCGGTCGTACATCGTTAGTATTATCCTGTAGTCAAAAGTTGCTTTCAACCGGGATCTTACGAGGTCCATGACCTTGAGGAGCGTTGGTAATCCCTCCATTGGATAGAACTCGCATTGCACTGGTATGAGGATTAAGTCGGATGAAACGAGGGCGTTGAGTGTGAGTAGTCCGATGTTCGGTGGACAGTCGATTACGACTTGTTCGAACTGGTCTTTGATAGGGCTAATTGCTTCTCTGAGGACGTACTCTCTGCCGGGGGTTGATGATAGTTCGACTTCTGCACCTGCTAGATCCAAGTTGCTCGGTAGCAGCGAGAGTTTCTCAATTCGAGTGTTCAGGAGGACTTCTTCAGTTTTCCGTGATTGAGAAAGAATGTTGTAGACTGTTGAAGAGAGGGTCGCTTTCTCGAAGCCTAGTCCGGTTGTGGCGTTCCCTTGAGGGTCCAGGTCCACGATCAGGGTATTTTTTCCCTCGATCGCAGTTGCGGTTGCGAGGTTGACTGCAGTTGTTGTCTTTCCAGTTCCGCCTTTGTTATTCAGTACGCTAACGATCATTGCTAGGGGGCTCTATTCTGGATAATTACTAAGAGATTGATTTGCAGAAAATAGATAATGGAAGCGCCTGGGGGAGCTGATATCATCAGAATCACTGACTCTCTGCAGGAATAATCCTCGGGGTTTCGGACCTCTCATATAAGCGACTGAAGGGTCGCGCTTTATATGGAGAGATAAGATTGAACTCTCTTATCAACGAACGTTGCACTGAATTTGTTAATCTAGCAGTAGACCATCTAACAGAATGAGCGAGCTGGCTCTCATGAATGGGGATATCGTCAAAGCGACCTCGAATCTGGCGAAGCGGCAAATCATCGATTTGAATAGGGAAGTTGTCGATTGTCGAGATTGTCCCGGGCTGGTCGAATATCGCGAGTCGGTAGCGCGTGCGAAGAAAAACGGTTTCTGAGTTGTAACTACTGGGGCCGACCCGTTCCTGGTTTCGGGGATATCGCGGCTTCTATTCTCGTAATTGGGCTTGCTCCAGCACCTCACGGCGGGAATCGGACCGGAAGAGTGTTCACCGGGGATCGGAGCGCTGACTTCCTTGTTAAGGCGCTCTTCGATGCAGGATACGCAAACCAGCCTCGTTCCGTCGACGTAAATGACGGTCTGGAATTGCAAGGAGTTTACATAACTGCGGCTGTAAAATGCGTCCCTCCCAACGATAAACCCACGAGCGAAGAAACGGCGAACTGTTCCCATTTCCTCGAGTCTGAACTGGAGATCTGCAATAAGTCCAAAGTCATCCTCTGCCTTGGCCAGTTTGCTTTTCGTTCCACGATGACTCTGTTGACAAAGAACAATCTATTTGCTTCCAAGATTCCAAAGTTCGAACACGGGCTCGAAGTCGACCTGGGAGACGGGCGGAGGGTCGTTGCATCATACCATCCCAGTCCCAGAAACACTCAAACAGGCACACTAACGGCTGACATGTTCAACTCTCTTCTCCGGAAGATAAGCGGTGACTTGAGTCGCATGCCCTAGCCTTCTCTACGGAAATGCCGGACTATCGAATCAATATTGTCTAGGAACCTGTTTGGACGGTCGCGGTCGTTCTATCTGAATGTCGCGCGATAGGTACTCCTTGGTCTTAGATTCTGCTTGAACTAAGAGTTCCTCGAAGTGCTTGGTCAGCGCTTTCATCTTTTCCTCGGCCAAGTGAAGTCTCTCGGTGGCTTGAAGCTCGTCCTTCCTCCCATCGTCGATCTTTCTGAGAACAATTTTCCTCTCTAGATAGAGATTCTTGCAGGTCGGGTCGTGGAGGAGTCGTTGTCGTTGACCTAGAAGGTTTCGGCCTTTGCTCTGTTTTTGTGCTAGGTGTTCGGTTGTCGTTAGTTGGTCAAGCTGACCTACAACCCTGGTGGTCTTTCGATGGCTAAGCCCCATCTTGCCCGAGTCCAGAGCACTCTTGAGGTTGGTTAGAATAGGGGTGAGGTAGGGTCCTGAGGTTCGGGAGAGAAAGCTCCTGTACGGGGACTGAATATATTCGCCCAGTGCTTCTCTTTCCTCAGATCTTAGGGCGATTTCGCCTCGCTGGGAAAGGTCTCTGAGTTTTCGGAGGGGTCGTCTGAGATGGGTTAGCGTGTCTGTTCTGAACTCTCTGCTTTCCTTGCGAAGCTCCTTCTCGATCTCCAGAACTTGTTTGAGAGAGTCGTTCGACGTAATCTTCTCCAGCTCATTTGACAGCTCCTTTATGGCGGACGAGAGCCCTTCGCGGGTTCGTTCAAGTTCGACACTCTCCTTCTTCTTCTCGTCAAGTTGCACTCCGATTTGACGGATCGTCTCAACAATGCTGGTGAGAGTCTTTGCACGTTGGAGGTTTTCTCCGCCTCCCTCGAGGAACTGGGATATTTTCTCCCCTACTTTCGCTATTCTCTCGACAACCCCTGAAAACGAGAGCATATCCAACAGGTATAGCCCGTGGATTTCTCTTTGGGTACTGTTTCTGCTCTCTCTGAGGGATCGGGCGGTGTTGGAGAGGTTGTCCCGTAGAACCTTGAAGGAGTCCCAGCTGACTTCTTGTGGGATTTGGATTTTTTCTATGCTGGAGAGGGCGTCTCGGGAAACACGTCCCACAACTCTAGCGGCTCGATAAGAGATCGGATCTTTCTTAGTGGCAAGGTTTCCATCGGCCTTGCGCGAGAGTTCTTCGAAGAAACTTCGGGCTTCATCAAGCGCACGGCGGGTGTCTTCAGAGAGTTTTCCTGCTTTGTTCTTTGTAGGGCGCAGAACCTTCTCGAGTTCTTGATCCAACCATGTGTCGTATTCGTCTACGCGGATTTTCAATTATTGCGGGACCAGGGGAGGATTCTTACCTAGTCTCCTCTCTAAGATTAATGACTATGGTGTCCATTGTCTGCTGAGCCTTTTCCTTTCTCTTAGCCAGGTCTGATATCAGAGACTCGTACAGTTCTCTAGCTATTCTTGCACTCCTGTACTGGTTTCTGAGGTCTGCGGAAGTAGTTCGGACTACTTGGATGTCCGCCTCCGCTCGCTCAAGCCTCTTGATCATGTCCTGGTAACGCGGATTTGCTTTTGATAATTGGTCTTTGATCGGGGCCAAGGTCTTGTCCAACTCGGCTATTCTTAGCTCGATGACGCGCTTTCTTCTCTTGTATTCGTGGCGGTTGAGAGCTCCCCTTGAGAGGTCTTCCTCCATCTTTTCCGCTTCCAGTCGCATTGCTGATTTTTCATCATACAATTCTACGAACCTTCCAATAAGCTCAGAAGGAGCGCCAGAGACTGTCACACCAGCGGTCCCGGTGGCGCCGACTGCGAGTACGATGGCCGCGATCGATCCTACGGCAAGTCCAGCCCATCCAAGGGCCGAGACGCTTGCCCAGAATGGGTCAAGTTGGTAGTCCATCGTAAACGAGAGGTTGGACATTGGCGTGACCGTAGAGACCTGCACAAGGATCTGGTTGCCCGATATTGTGAATGTTTGGCCGCTTAGAGAATCGAGGCGGAATCCCACTGGAGTCAATATTTTCGTCTCTAAGACGGGTTCGAAGAACTTGACGTTGTCAAGCAATCGGAAGCTCAACTCGAATCGCCCTAATCCCTTTGATGTCAAGTAGGACTGGGTAGGGAGGGAGTAGGTGATTCTGGTCGAAGAGGAGCCTCCGTTTTTCAGGGTTCCGAACCTAGGAGGGAAAGATACCGAAGTCGTCCCATCGGGCGCAGTTGAGGGGGTTAAGGTTGCGACTGATGGGATGATGTCGCTCGCTATGGCACTCTGAACGTTCTTTGGAACAGGCAGAGCGATAGTGGCTAGGTCGTGCCCTTTGTTAGTTATGTCGTAAAAGTCGGTGACTTGAATCGAGCCAGTCTGTGCGAGGGTTATGGTCCGGTTTGCGATTACGTCGAGGATGCTCTGGCTGGTGCCTGTCGAAGAGAACGTCATTGTCGCGATGGTAGTATTGTAGGGCTTTAGTGTAGTGGTTTGGGCCGTGAAAGTGGCACTGGCGAACGTCCCGTCGACGGAGAATGTGTTCGGAGATGGCCAGTCGCCGGTTTTTACTGAAAGCTGTGCGCTGGTTATGTTGTACGTCCCATCTGTGAGGGGGAACGGCTCGAACGCGAAGGTGTATTTGCTCGAAGTTGAATTGAAGTTCAATAGCTCGGAATATACGCTGGTGAGGTTGAAGCTGTACGTGCCGGTTTTTGCAGAGGGAAACGCGATGTCCAGTTCGGAGTAGTTACCTACTAAGGGCAAGGGGAGGCTCCTTACTGTGGGCGGGGAGATCCTCAGTTGATTCGCTTGCGAGTCCACTGCCTGGGTGAATCGGAGTCGGCTGGCCAAAGAAGACGGTATGCCGAGCGTGATCTGGGATACTGGCGAGGCTCCTGTCGTTAGACTGAACTGATCACTCACAAAGGTCACTCCCCAATTGTTAGTCGTAATAGATCTACTTACAGTGACAGCGCAACTGTTCAAGGTGCAGTTTGTCTGAGCAAATGTTGGACTGGGGAGCTGGGTTGACAGTAATGCCAATAGTAGAAGCGCGAGTACGAGTGCCTTCATTTGCAGAAACCATTGTGCACCGTGGGAGTTTGCTAAGCATCCGGAAAGACTCCCTACTTATTTATTCCCATACAAGTACGAAACGCGATACTAGGGTATCGCTTTGCAGAGCATTCTGGTCACAGGCGCTGGAGGTAGCGCTGGCAACAATGTTTGCTGGAGCTTGCGTGTCAGCAAAGATGGCAAGAAAATCCTCCTCGATGGAACTGACGTTGACAAGACAAGCATTGAACTCAATGGATGGATCGACGGAGCCTACATTCTTCCATCTGCTACCAGCCCTCGATACGTGTCGCGCCTTAACCAGGTCATCAAGAAGGATAGTGTCGAGATGGTCTTTCCTCAGCCCGACTCAGAAGTAGGCCGAATATCGAGGGACAGGGACCAAGTTCGCGCCTCCCTGTTCCTACCTGATCGTGAGGCGGTGAAGATATGTCAGGACAAGTACGAAGCATTGTCCAGATGGTTCAAGAAAGGACTCAGGAGAGAGCCGATCGTTCTCTCGCCTCGTAGTCGCAGGACCCGGCTATCGGTTAGGAGGATTGCATTTCCCCGTTGGGTGAGAGCCCGACAGGGAGCAGGGGGAAGCCTCAGCTGTCTGGCCAGGAACTGGAGGAGTGTGGAACACTGGGTCGGATACCACTGGGGCGAAGGACTCAAGACCGATTTCATCGTGGAAGAGTACCTTCCAAATCGAGACTTCTGTTTCATGTCTGTCTGGAATGAGGGAAAGCTAGTAACCTCGATGGTGAGGGAGCGTCTGAGTTGGGTGGGACACCGAATTGTAGGGTCTGGGGGAACCTCCAAGCTGAACCGGGTGGTTCACTCGAACAAGATAAACACGACCGCCGTAGACGCGATTAGGGCTGTATCCAAGAATCCTCATGGAATATTTTGTGTCGATCTAAAGGGAGATGAGAGCGGTGTTCCGTGTCCGACCGAGATCAACTGCAGGTTCACGACCAACGTTCACTATCTTACCCTGGCATCTTTGAAATTGGGTCATCCAGAGTGGAATTTTCCATGGCTAGTCGCAAAGATATGTCTGGGCGAGAAGATTCCACCAACCAAGGCCTTCAATGCACTGCCTGCGAACCTGTGGTTCACCAAGAATACCGACATGGGGTTCACAATGGTGGTAGACCGGAAATGGGGGGCAGAAGACTACTCCTAGACAGGTTCTGTGGCACCTTCTCTCTTCCTGTAGAAATACAAGCGGACTTGTCGGTCCCAGATGAATAGCCAGGAAATCGACAAAACCAGCGCTATCATGGCCTTTACGGCTGCGTCAAAATAGCGGCCGAGACTTGGGTCCGACTGTATGCGAAGAGGTGCTACGAGGAGGGCAAGGATTCCAAATCCGAGTATCATCAGCCCCCACTGGGTAACGAATACGATGAGCTGTAAGGCAGTAGCCCGCTGGTTCAGTTTCTTTCACCCTATCAGGATCAGCGTGATAAATGCTAGTGTTGCCGAGATTAAGTAGAGTCCAAATATCGTCGACACGATCTCAGACTCCTTGGCCGGTCGACCAACCAGCAGGGTCCTAACAAGAGTCAGTGGCGCTTTGGGATCTGATGACGATGCAAGACGGCCATCATCGAGCAACATTGTTGGTTTTGCGCTCAGTGCTCTGTGCTCGGTGAACCTCTTGATTTTTGACAGGAAGAAGAAGGAATTCTGGATGTTCGGAAACATGGCAACTATGCTCGCTATTTCACTCCTGCTGAGTATAGCGATCGCGCCCAGCGCTGCCCCAATTGATAGTTGTCCCACGTTTCCAGCGAAGGCTCTGGACGGATACCGGTTGAAGTAGAAGAAACCCAGAGCGGCGAAGAGTAGAGAAGCGTAGAGGAAGACTGAGCTCGGAGCGGGGTCCGTGATGAGGACTCCCATGAGCAGGGCCGCAGAGATTATTGAGACGCCTCCAGCCATGGTTCCATTCAGTGGGTCAAGCATGTTCGTCGTGTTCGAGGTCACTGAGATGGCGACAGGGATGCTCAACGGATAGATGACTGGCAGGTGGAAGGCTCCGAAGATCGGAACTTGGAGTGTGGGGTTGTACACTTGATCAGGATAGAGTAGTCCTAGGGCTACTATTGGTAGACCGCAGAGTAGAGTGAGCAGAGGCTTGTAGATACCCCTCATCTTTAGTCGGTCATCCACGGCCCCCACGACTGCTGCGGACCCGACGACCAGGGAGAAGGCGAGCATCATGAGCGAGTTCCCCCCACCGATAAGCACGAACACCGCAGACAAGAGTATCAACGTGATAGGTATTGATGCGCCGCACATCTCAGGAATCTTTGGCTTACTCAACTTGTGAACATCTATTCCAACAATTCCACTCTTCGCGTTCATTTTCATGAAGAAGCGAGTGAGAACTAGGGAGGCTGGAAACGATACGATCGCAAATAGGACGGCAGTGGTAACCTCCCACCCGCTAGGGAGCATGAACATCGGGTCATCGGAACCGATTATAAAAGAAATGATTTCCTCAGGCGAAGGATTATCAGTAGTCGGAAACCGACCGCGATAAAGAATCCCGATGGCGACATTCGACCATCCCTTTCTCCCCAACTCAAGCGCGCCGATTCGAAAAATCATGCTCGAGGCCATCGGAGTCGCCTCCATAGACGAGCTATACTCGGACATTCCAGGTCAGGTTCGAACGAATCGTCCGTTGAAGGTGGACTGGCTGCCTTCAGAGCAGGAAGTCAGGGACCGTATCGATCGTATGCTGGCCGATAACAAATCGGCTAGTGATATGCCTGTCTTCCTAGGGGCGGGCATCTTCAATCATTATCTTCCCGCGGCAGTCAAGGCTATCCTTGCAAGAACCGAATTCCAGACCTCTTACACTCCCTATCAGGCAGAAATCTCCCAAGGACTCCTCCAGTCCCTATTCGAATTCCAGTCCATGATCGCTGACCTTACCCAGATGGACGCTGTCAACTCCTCCCTGTACGATGGGTCGACGGCTCTGGGCGAAGCCGCTAGGATGGCGTCTAGAGCCACGGGAAGGAAGAAGATCCTGGTGCCCGAAGGTTTGCATCCTGGAAAGTTCTCGGTTTTGAAGAACTACACGGAACCGGCAGGCATCGGAATCGAGACTTTCAGATACGATAGAGAGACAGGGGGGCTGGAAAAAGGCGACCTGCAAGCCAAAGTCGATCGGGACACCGCTGCGGTATATTGCGAGGTTCCCTCGTTCTTTGGCGTCCTGGATCCGGAGGTCGTCAACGTTCCCTCGATGTGTCATGCGAAGGGGACTCTGTCGATTGTGGGCTTTGATCCTGTATCGCTGGGAGGATTGAAGCCTCCAGGAGAGTATGGAGCAGACATCGTGATAGCAGAGGGCCAATCGATATCGACCGAGATGAACTTCGGGGGACCTGCACTGGGTATCATCGGGTGTCGGGGAGAGAACCTGATTCGTCAACTACCGGGCCGATTGATCGGTATGACTACAACTCTCGATGGAAAGGAGAGAGCATTCAGCATGGTCCTTCAGACTAGGGAACAGCACATTCGCCGGGAGAAGGCTACATCTAACATCTGCACAAATGAGGCTCTGTTTGCGATAGGAGCAGCTGTCTATCTTTCCCTCCTCGGTCCTCAAGGTCTTCGCCAGCTGTTCGAGAGCATTCTCGTCAAGACGAGCTACGCGATCAAGATGCTCAGCGAGATACCAGGCGTCGTCGTTCCCCGTTTCAAGGGTCCTCATTATCAAGAGTTTGTTGTCTCGTTCAAAGGCGCGAAGGGAACCCTTGCCAGACTAAACAAGTCACTGCTCGACCATGGAGTTCACGGCGGTAAGAGCCTCGTGAAGGACTTCCCCGAAATGGGTGAGAGTGCGCTTTACTGCGTGACAGAAGTCCATAGCACCGAAGCCATTGACAAGCTTCGGCTCCTCATCGAAAAACTTCTAGAGGCATAGCACTTGTTCCACCAAGCAAAGTGGGACGAACCACTCCTCATAGAGAGATCGGGAACTGGTAAGAAAGGACACAATCCAGCAAGACCGAGCAGCGTCGAGCGGAAGACTGTCGGGCCTGACCCTTGGAATAACGTTCCTAAAACTCTGTTGAGAAATAGGCTGCCTCCGTTGCCTGAGGTTTCAGAGCCGGAAGTGGTTCGACACTATACGCGTCTCTCGCAAGAGAACTTTGCGGTAGACCTAGGAATCTATCCTCTCGGGAGTTGCACGATGAAGTACAACCCGAAAGTATCCGAAGCGATAGCTCAGAATCCTAAACTGGAGAAGATACATCCCGAGCAAGACGAGTCGACAGTGCAGGGAATCCTGGCACTACTGCATACGCTGGACGAGTTCCTTGCAGAGATTACCGGCATGAGTCGAATGTCTCTCCAGCCTGTTGCCGGTGCAGCTGGAGAATACCTTGGGGCTCTCATCACGCGTGCCTATCACAGATCGAAGGGAGAATTGGAACAGCGGCGCGAAATGATAATCCCGGACTCTGCCCACGGAACAAACCCCGCCAGTGCAGCGATGGCCGGATTCAACGTTGTAGTCGTCCCATCAAACAGCGAGGGCACGGTGGACCTTGAGGCTCTCGGCAAGGTAGCAGGTCCCAAAACGGCAGGTCTAATGATAACCAACCCGAACACGCTCGGTATTTTCGAGAAAAATGTTCTCCAAATCGCGGAAACGGTTCATGACGCGGGGGGTCTACTGTACTACGATGGAGCGAACTTCAATGCGATATTGGGGAAGGTTCGACCGGGGGACATGGGATTCGATATTGTTCATCTCAATCTACACAAGACTTTTGCGACTCCTCACGGTGGCGGCGGACCGGGCGCCGGACCGGTAGGCGTTAGAAGGGATCTCGAACAGTTTCTCCCCGTTCCACTGGTTGGTTTTGACGGAAAGAAATACTTCTTCGACTACGAGGTGCCGCATTCTGTTGGGAAGGTGACCGCGTTCCACGGCAACATCGGTGTCTTGGTAAGAGCCTACGCCTACATCATTAGCCTCGGCCCTGATGGCTTAAAGGCCGTGGCTGAAACTGCAGTATTGAACACAAACTACGTCCTTGCCAAAGTTCTCGAGCACAACAAGTTTGAACTTCCTTTCAGTCCACGGAGGAAGCACGAGTTCGTCCTGAGCGCGAAGAGGATCAGTGAACAGACGGGCGTCCGAGCTTTGGATATCGGTAAAAGGATGCTCGATTGGGGTCTTCACTCGCCGACAGTCTACTTTCCCCAGATTGTGGAGGAGGCGATGATGGTCGAAGCGCCAGAAACTGAGAGTCTCCGCGATCTCGACGAGCTTGTTGAGGCATTCATCAGGGCTGGAAAAGAGGCCGAAACCGATCCTGAAAAACTTCGAAGTGCTCCGCACAACACTTCGGTCGGAAGAATCGATGAGGTGAAGGCTTCACATCCCAAGACACTTACGCTCAAATGGAACAATCCCAACGCTCGAGATAACACTCAATGACGAACCCGAACGACCGAACACTTCTGCCTAAGGCACAGCATATCCAGGGAGAGAGCGCTTGACTGGTTCAACCAACGATTGATAGGTGTACTTATTAGTACGCCGAAGCAATCTATCATTTCGTATTACGATTTGAATACGCTTTAGTCATTCTACGATATATGATCGTTCCCTTCCCAACTGTATTGATTGATTTGTCTGCTGAAGAAATCTCTTCTGACGAGCGGCTCACGAACCCGGCGCTCAGAGTCTCTGTTGTTGGAGTAGGCGGTGCGGGGAACAATCTGTTGAGTCACGCGATAGGGG
>Ga0209807_1000276_pt1 | contig 23041 bp, 24 predicted proteins | sample GraSoiAngelo_154_FD_186168 | JGI IMG/M metagenome (GOLD analysis project Ga0209807, IMG submission 186168) | Grasslands soil microbial communities from the Angelo Coastal Reserve, California, USA - 14_1009_13_20cm (SPAdes) (version 2) | ecosystem: Environmental > Terrestrial > Soil > Grasslands ... | reverse complement strand
GCGGCGGGACGCCAGGTCGGACTCGTCACGAATGGGCTCGACAACCTCACGCACGAACGGCCTCGGTCCGCGCTCGGCCGCGGGCCGAGATCGCTGACCCGCAGCCTCGAGATCCTCGCGCGACTCGGGCCGTACGCGGTCGGCGCGCCGGAGACGGTCTTCCTCCGCGAGCGTGGCCGACTCCCGTGGGGCGCGACGCTCATCATCGTCACTCCCCGGCTCGGCCAGGGCCTTGCCAATGCCGCGGTCGCGCTGCGCCGGGCGCACCATCGCGTCCTCATCGTGTCCGTGGCCGAGATTCCTGCGGCACTTCGCGCGCATCTGTTCGCGCAGGGTGTCTCGTGCGATGTCCTGACGCAGCGGGAGAGAAGTGCGGCGGTCTAGCTCGCGCGCCTTCGCGGCGCTGCTCGTGGCGCGGGCATTGATGGAGGCGATCGCATTCGCGTGCCTTCTCGCGCTCGTGAACTTGAACGGCGGCGTGGAACCGCTCGCCTTGATTCCCACGACGCTCGCGTTCCTCGGCGCGACGCTCGTGGTGGTCGCGGCGCTGCGCGAGACGGGCTCGGAAGCGCGCGGGGCCACGGTGGTCGGAACGACGCTCGCCGTGGGGCTGATCGTCGCGGTGCTCCTACCGACCCGTCCACTCGACGTCGTGTCGTGGAGCGGGCGCGTCATTGGCTTTCTCATCCTCGCGGAGGTCTATCTGTGGCGGGTCGTTTCGCTGGCCCGCGGCGCGGTGCGTTGGACCGACGCGCGGAATGCCGCGCCCTTCGGCGCGCTCGCGCTCGCCGTTGTCGCGGTCGCGCCCGTGCGCATGGATAGCGCGCCGCTTGTGCCGCTCACGCTCATCTTCATCGCGGCGTCGGCCGTCGCGCTGTCGGTCGCGCGCTCGGCGGAGGAGCTCTCGCTCACGACGGGCACGTCGGGACCGGCTCGGCTGTCCTCGGCGAACTCGGTCGTCTTCGCGCTCGGCGTCGGAGCTCTCGTCGCCGCGCTCGCGGCACCGGCCGTCGAGCAGATCCTCAGCGATCTCGGGGAAAGCCTCGCCCCGGCCTTCGACGAGATCATCTTCACGTTGCTCCTGCCGCTCGGCTATCTCGCCGCCCTCGTGTACGCGATCCTCGAGCCGCTGCTCCGCCGCTGGAGCTTCTTCGGTTCACCGGCCCCTCAGGCCGTCCCGCGCGACGATCCGGCGCTGCTGCGTGAGATCGAGCGCACGCGGCCGTTCGTCATCGGCGGCTTCGAGATCGTCATCGTGATCGTCGTCATTCTCGTCGCGCTCGTCCTCTTCGAGAGGGCCGTGCGCGAACGGCGGCTCACCCTTCCGGAAGGCGCAGAGCTCGAGCGCGCGGCCGCCTCGGGCTTGACGCTTGGGGCGACACTCCGTTCGCTCTTCCCGCGACTCGCGGTCGGCAGGCGCGCGCCGCACGATGACGGAACACCCGCGGCAGCGCTGCGCCTTGTCTACTGGCGCCTGCTCGCGCTGGCGGACCGAGCCGGTCAGGGCTGGCGAGCCGCGGCCGAAACGCCCTCCGAGCACCAGGTCCGGATCGCCGGCGCCGATCCACGATGGGTAGCGGCCGAGCCGATCGTCGCCGCCTTCGAGGATCTTCGGTACGGCGAGATCGCACCGGACCAGGCGACGGTAGCTCGGGCTCGCGACGCGCTCCGTGCGCTGGAGGCTGCGGTACGGACGTGATCGCCATCGTCGGCCCGACCGCGTCCGGCAAGACCGCGCTTGCCATGCGCGTCGCGGAACGGATTCGCGGAGAGATCGTTTCCGCCGATTCGCGTCAGGTCTACCGCGGAATGGACATCGGGACGGCCAAACCGACGGCGGAGGAGCGCGCGCGCATCCGTCATCACCTTGTCGACGTGGTCGACCCCGGCGAGCGGTACGACGTGCTTCGTTACCAGCGCGACGCCCGTGCCGCACTGGCCGACATCCGCGCACGAGGGCGCATCGCGCTGGTCGTCGGCGGCACCGGTCTGTATGTCCGCGCGCTGCTCGATGGCCTCGACCTCGCGTCGCTGCCGCACGACCCGGAGCTGCGCGCGCGTCTCGAGGCCGAGGGTCCCGCGACGCTCCACGAGCGGCTTCAGGCGATCGACCCCGACGCCGCGTCCCGTGTCGATCCGCGGAACCGTCGGCGTGTCGTGCGCTACCTGGAGGTCGCCACGCTCGCGGGAGGTCCGGTGCCGCGTGTCCGCAGAGCGTCGGTCGCCGCCCTTCGCATCGGACTGCGCCCGCCGCGCGAGGTCCTCATCGCCGCGATCGAGCGCCGCGTTCGCGAGATGGTCGCCGCGGGCGTGCTCGACGAGGCACGCGCGCTCATGGCACGCGGCGTCGATCCGCGCCTTCCCAGCATGAGCGCGCACGGGTATGTTCACTGGGCGGCGCATCTGCGGCGTGAGATCGATCTCGAGACGGCGATTGCATTCACGGCGCGCGATGTGCGCGCCTACTCTCGACGCCAGATGACCTGGTTCCGACGCGATCCGGCGATCCGCTGGTTCGACCCGATCGCGACCGATCCGCTCCCCGCGATCGTCGAGGCAGCCGCATGAAGTTCACCAAGATGCAGGGCTGCGGAAACGATTTCGTGATCGTCGACGGACCCGACGAGCTCAATTCCGAGCGCGTCCGCGAGCTCTGCGACCGCCGGCGTGGCATCGGCGCGGACGGCGTCCTGGTCGTCGGCGCGCCGCGAGGTCGCTGCTGGCCGGTGGCCATCCACAACGCCGACGGTTCGCTCGGCGAGTCCTGCGGGAATGGCGCGCGCTGCGTGGCGCGCTATCTTCTCGACCGTCACGGCGGCCACGAGCTCGAGCTTTCGTTCCGTGGCGGCGACGTGAAAGCACGCCGCGACCCGACCGGCATCGCGATCACACTCAGGTCGCCGCGCCCGCCGCAGTCCATCGCCGTCGACGGGATGTCTGCGTATCGCGTCAGTCTTGGAAATCCGCATGTCGTCCTGTTCGTCGCCGACCCGTCGAGAGAAGACCTGACCGCGCTCGCGGCCACCGCCCGCGCGACGGCGGGCGAGGCGAACGTCGAGATCGCTCGCGTCGTGGCGCCGGACCTCATCCTGCTGCGAGTCGACGAGCGCGGCGTGGGGGAGACGCTCGCGTGCGGCACCGGCGCATGCGCGACCGTGGCTGCCGCGATGTCCGTGGACCGGATGGCCGAGCGCGTGACCGTGCGCGTTCCCGGAGGCGATCTCTTCGTGCGCCCCGGCCCGCGGGTGTTCGAGCTCGCCGGGCCGGCCGAGTACGTCTTCGAGGGATCGACGCGGTGATCGAGACCGAGACGCCGCCCGAGCGCGCCTATCTGGTGGGCGTCGAGATCCCGCGTGCCCGCCTCGAGGGCGACGATTCTCTCGACGAGCTCGCGTCGCTCGTCGAGGCGGCCGGCGGGATCGTCGCAGGGCGCTCGCTCCAAGCTCGGCGGACGCGCGACCCGAATTCGTACGTGGGCAAGGGCAAGGCCGGTGAGATCGGCCGCGAGGTGTCACGCCTGCGCGCCGACATTGTGATCTGCGATGACGAGCTGAAGCCCGCGCAGCAACGCACGCTCGAGGAGATCACCGGCGTCGCCGTCGTCGACCGTTCGGCGGTGATCCTCGACATCTTCGCGCGGCACGCGCGGTCACGTGAGGGTCGTATCCAGGTCGAGCTCGCGCAGCTCGAGTACCGGCTGCCACGCCTCACCGGGCGGGGGAAAGAGATGTCGCGACTCGGCGGCGGCATCGGCACACGCGGCCCGGGCGAATCGAAGCTCGAGAGCGACCGGCAGATCATCCGCAAACGTATCCAGGACCTTCGCAAGCAGCTGGACGAGGTCGCGCGACAACGTGAGCGTGCGCGCGGCTCGCGCACGAGCGAAGGGCTTTTCCTAGCGGCGATCGTCGGCTACACGAATGCCGGGAAGTCGACGCTCATGAATGCGCTCGCCGGATCCGACGTTCTCGTCGCGGATCAGCCATTCGCGACACTCGACCCCACGACGCGCCGTGCAGCGCTCCCCGGCGGCGCCACGATCCTGCTCTCGGACACGGTCGGGTTCGTGAACAAGCTGCCGCCGACGCTCGTCGCGGCGTTCCGCGCGACGCTCGAGGAGCTCGCCGACGCTGACCTTCTCGTCCACGTCGCCGATGTCACACACCCGAATCTGCACGAGCACATGCGGGTCGTCGACGAGACGCTCGCCTCGCTGAAGCTCGAGCTTCGTCCGCGGCTGGTCGTCTTCAACCAGACCGATCGCCTGCGCGGCGAGGAGGGTGCCGCGCTGCGCGAGGCGCTCGGAGCGGAGTTCCCGGCCGCCGTCTTCGTGTCGGCGCTGAACGGCGACGGGCTCGAATCGTTACGCGTCCGGCTCGCCGAGGCCGCCGCTGCCGGCTGGAAGCGGGTGAAGAAAACGTTGCCGTATCACGCCGGCGCGCTCGTGCAACAGATCCGCACGCGCGGTTCCCTCAAGAGCGTCGACTACGAAGAGGCCGGCATCCGCATCGAGGCGGATGTCCCACCTGAGCTCGCCGCGGAAATCGAGACCGCTATCCGACGGCGTTAGTGGCCGGGTAGCCAACCGAGCACTCCGGATCAAGTCCGCATCGCGTGGATTCTGAGACCGCGGCGCGACTCCTCCTGACCGCTCGCGCCTCAAGCATGGCCGCACCGAGGGAAGGTGCCGATGCGATTTTCCACAGCGGTCGGGGCGAGCGTGCTTGCGGTCGTGGGCTTGCTTGGCGCGTTTGGGCCGCTGTTGGCGGACGGAGCGAGTCTCGATGGCAGCGAGCAGGACCTCGTCGCTCGCATCAACTCGTTCCGGGCATCTCGCGGCCTCCCGACGTTGGCTGTCTCCGACACGCTCACCACGGCGGCGAAGTGGATGTCCCTCGACATGGGCGCTCGCAACTACTTCGCCCACACCTCGCTCGACGGACGCTCTCCAACGCAGCGCATGTACGACGCGGGGTATCCCGCCTTCGGCACATGGACCGGCGAGGACCTCGCCGCGGGGTACACGGCCACCGCGGATGTGCTGAACGGCTGGATCAACAGTCCCGCCCACTACGCCGTCCTCGTCAACCCGCAGTACCACGCGATCGGCGTGGGTCGCGGGTACACGACCGGATCGACCTATGGCTGGTACTGGACCGCGGACTTCGGTGGCGTCGTCGACGCAGCCCGCGCGGCGCCGGTCGCGCGCGCGGTGATCACCGCGCCGACGGCGCAGGTTCCGGCCCATTTCATACCCGCAAAGGTCGCCGCCCCGCCGGACTTGGGATATCACGCGACCTGGACCGCGCAGAGCCCCGATCCGACCGTCCTCATCGGCTCGACCGCAACGCTCGTGCTCGCCCTTGAGAACACGGGATTTCGCGGCTGGTCCAACGACGGCAGCGGTCAGCAGGTTGTCATCGGAACGAATGACCCCCCGGACGCGGACCGGTCGGAGCTCGCGAGCGACTGGCTCTCGTCAAATCGCGTGACATCGACGACTACCGACTATGTCGGTCCCGGCGAGGTCGGATGGTTCGAGTTCACCGTGCGCGCGCCCGCGACCGCGGGCGACTACCGGTTGGCGCTTCGGGGTGTCGTGGATGGGGTGAGCTGGCTAGAGGACGATGGCATCTTCTTCACGATCCACGTGTACGCGCCGCTCGGCGGCCGAAACAGCCTCAGCTTCGTCCGGTGATGATGGGGAGGCTGGGGTCGTTGCCCCATTCCTCCCATGACCCGTCGTACGTGCGGACCTCGTCGTGACCGAGTGCGGCTAGCACGAGGTGCGTGAAGGCGGCACGCACGCCGGCCTGGCAGTACGTGATGGTGCTCGTCTCGGGCCCGAATCCCGCGTTCGTGTAGAACTCCTCGAGCTCGTTCGCGTCGCGCAGCATCCAGTCATCCTGGAGCGCGTCCTTCCAGAGGATGTTCACAGCACCCGGGATGTGGCCGCCGCGGGCCGCGCGCTTTTCGACGCCGGTGAACTCCGAATCTCGGCGCACGTCGAGAAGCCAGGGATCGCCGGAGCGCACGGCTGCCAGGACGTCCTCCTTTGAGGCGACGACGCCCTCGCGCGGCCGCGGGGTGAAGACCGCGGGCTTGTCGATCGATCGCGCTCCGGTCTCGAGCGGCCGGCCCTCCGCGATCCACTTCTGGATCCCGCCTTCCATGACCGCCATGCGATCGTGGCCGAATCGTCGGAGAGCGAGCCACAACCGCGCGGCGTGGTGGCCGCCTTCCGCGTCGTATCCGACGACCATGGTTTCGTCGCCGATCCCGAGCCGACCCATCGCTTGCGCGAACTCGCTCGCGGACGGGAGCATCCAGCGGGGATGCCCCGACGGGGGCGGGGGAGCCGTGAAGTCCTCGGCCCAGCTCGCGTAGACCGCACCCGGCAGGTGCCCTTCGGTGTAACGAAGGCGCATGTCCTCGTCGAAGCTGAAGCGGCAATCGACGATGCGGACGCTCGGATCGCCGATCGCGGACGCGACGCGCTCGGTCGACCAGAAGAGCTCCGGGCGTGGCAGTGTGCTCACGAAAATGACTCTATCCGCGCTAGTCTCGATGCGCGACGTTGAGGAGAGGACAGGGAGCGCGACGATTGGCGACCGCGGTCGCCGCCACGCTGCTCGCCGCGGCGTGTGTCAACACGTCCGCGCCCCCCGTCGGTGAGACGAACACGCCAGCACCGAGCGAGGCCCTAAGCACGAGCACCCCCTCGCCGACGCCAACTCTCGTCCCGCAGCCGGCGAGCGCGCCCGCCGTGAGCTTCGCGCGCGCCGACTTCTTGCGCGGCACATCGACCGGGGTGACCGGGGCTGGTCCCCTCGTGCTGGCCGCAACCGGACTGGTGGCGGGATCGTATGACGATCCGTACGGGCAGTCAGGCATCGGCTATCAGAGCGGCTCCTGGACGAGCGACTGGATACCGGTCGCATTTCCGTTCGATGAGCTCGTCGCCTCGTGGAACGCCGAGACGCCGCCGGCGACGTGGATCAAGCTCGAGATGCAGGCCCGCGGCGCGGGCCGCGAGACGAAGTTCTACACGATGATGACGTGGGCCTCCGGGGACACCGACATCCATCGCACGTCGACACCCGGCCAGCAGAGCGCCGACGGTGACGTGCACATCGATACGTTCAAGCGCGCAACCGAAGCGGCGCCGCTCGACTCCTACCGCCTGCGTATCACGCTTTACCAGCGCACCGGAAGTGAGGCGACCCCGTCCGTTCGGATGCTCGCCGCGATGGTGTCGGCCGCGTTCAAGTACGAGATACCGAGCGCCTTCGATGGGGACGCGATAGATCTGCAGGTGCCCGCGCTCTCGCAGGAGGAGCACAAGGGGGAATTCCCGCAATACGACGGCGGCGGAGAGGCCTGGTGCAGCCCGACCTCGACCGCGATGGTCCTCGGCGCGCTCGGCGGCGGCCCCTCCGATGACGAGCTTCAGGCATTCCCGGGACCGGATTACGGCGATGGCCAGGTCGATTACGCGGCGCGCTACACATTCGACTGGAACTACAAGGGCGCCGGGAACTGGCCCGCGAACGTCGCCTATGCCACGCGTTTCGGCTTCGAGGGATTCGTCACTCGGCTGCGATCGCTGAGCGAGGCACAGCGTTTCATCGCCACGAGCGTCCCGCTCGTCGCGTCGATCAACGGCGATCTGCCCGGCTTCCTGTTCGGAAAGACCAACGGCCACCTCCTCGTCATTCGCGGCTTCGACGCGAACGGCAACGTGATCACGAACGATCCTGCGGCGAAGACGAGCGAAGACGTCCGAAAGGTGTACGCCCGCGCGGATTTCGAGCGCGTATGGCTGGGCGGGTCCGGCGGGATCGTCTACGTCATCTACCCGCGCGGCAAGGCGTTGCCGCCGAACGTTCCCGGACTTCCGCCGAACTGGTGAGACCGCGCTAGTCTTTCCCGGCCACACGCGGAGGAGGTTGACTGTGAGGATTTCAGTCGCGCTTATTGCGGTGCTCGCGCTTCTGCTCGGCCAATCGGCCATGGCGGGTCCGGCCGCCGCGTCGCAGTCGTATCCGGTGAGTTACCACTCGTTCGCGCTCACCGCCGGTGAGGGAACAACAGTCAGAAGCGGAGCGCTGACAATCGCGTCGAGCGGGTTCACCGCGAAGACCTACACGGATCCATATCTCGGTACCACCAATACCTACGACGTGGGCAGCTGGACCTCAACGGAGTGGTCGACCGGGTTCGGTTTTAGCGAGCTCGTGTCGTCGTGGATCGCGCAAACGCCACCTGGCACCTTCGTCTGGGTCTCCATGCGCGCGCGGCGCGACGATGGCAACCTCACAAAGTGGTACACGATGGGCATCTGGGCATCGGGCGACGGCGATATCTACCGGACGTCGGTGGGGCACCAGGGCGACGCCGATGGATACATCGCGATCGACACGTTCTTCGCGAAGGACCATCCGATGATCGGATACCAGCTCAAGCTCGACCTCTACCGTCTCAAGGGCTTGTCGGTTACTCCGTCGGTCACGCGGATCGGCGCGGTCGCATCTGACCCTGTGAACACGAAGCCTTACACGCCGAGCGGGACGACGATGACGAATGACCAGATCCTGGCGGTCCCCCAGTACTCCCAGGAGATCCACTCCGGTCAGTACCCGCGGTACGACGGCGGCGGCGAAGCGTGGTGCAGTCCCACGTCGACGTCGATGGTGGTCGGCTACTGGGGCAACGGCCCGAGCAAGAGCGACTACGGCTACGTGCTGAAGGACTACCCCCGGATCGCCGACCCCTGGGTGGATTACGCCGCCCGCTACGTGTACGACTACCACTACCAGGGGGCGGGCAACTGGCCCTTCAACGTCGCCTACGCCGGCGCGCGCGGCCTGGATGGCGAGGTCACCCAGCTTCACTCGCTCGCCGAGGCGGAGCAGTTCATCAAGGCAGGAATCCCGCTCGTCGCGTCGATCGCCTTCACCTCGAACAAGCTCGACGGCTTCCTGTTCAAGAGCACGAACGGGCATCTGCTGGTCATCGTCGGGTTTACAAAGGAGGGCAACCCCGTGGTCAACGATCCCGCGGCGATCAGCGACGCCACGGTGCAGCGCGTCTACGACCGCGCGCAGTTCGAGCAGAACTGGATGACGTCGACCGGCGGGATCGTCTACGTGATCCATCCGGCTTCGGTGCCGCTCCCGACGAGCCCGCTCGGGAACTGGTGATCGCCGCGCGCGGGTGATGCGCGGCGATCTCAGGCGCGCGCTCGCCCTGGTCCGCCGGCGGACCCATCGCGGTCCGCCGGTCGGGGCGCGGCTGCTCGAGAAGCCCGACTGCGGACTCTGCGCGGAGGCCTATCGCGCTCTTCGACGGGTCGCCCTCGATGTGCCGCTCGAGATCGAGCGTGTCGACATCACGAAGGACCCCGCCCTGTTCGATCGCTACGCGCTACGCATTCCGGTCGTCGTGGTAGGCGAACGTGAGCTCGATGCGGCGGGGGTCGATGACCGCGCGCTACGCGCATGGCTTCGTGGGTGAGCGCCGCGACCTTCCACCCGCCGACCTGCGCGAGGTCCCAGAGACCGTGAACGCGACCGACGTCCAGGTGTCCGGCCGGAGCTAAAACCGGTCGCGCACGGAGAATGCAGCCAGCCAAGCCATGGCACGGGGGCGTCGTCGGCCGGTCCGGTGCCGGCACTGCGGCTACGTCACGACCCCGGTCTCGGGGTTCTGTCCGAATTGCCTCGAGCGTCTGCCGCTCGGAAGACGTTTCGCGATCCTGCCGATCGTCGCAGTGGCCGCGGTGCTCGCCGTCGGTATCGCAGTCGCCGCGGCGTCGTCGACGGGGTCGATCGCACGACGACCCCTCGTGCCTGAGGCGACCTCGAACGCATCGCCAACGACCGGACCTCCGGCCGTCACAACCGCGCCGTCGACCGCGGTCGCATCCGCATCCGCATCCGCCACGGCTTCGCCGTCCACCTCGCCCGCGCCATCCGGGCCGCCGCACAACGCCTCCGCATCTCCCGATCGATCGGCAGCGCCGACGGCGATCCTTGGCAGCCAGAGCGCACCGAACGCGCCCGGCGCCTCCAGCGGGCCCGGATCGCTCCCCTCGACCAGTACGTCGGATGATAGGGCTTGCATCCCATGGCTACAGTCCCAAGAGAGGATCCCAGAACCGCGAGAGAGGGATTGAATTGGGCGTCTATAGAGCCGAGTACATCTGGATCGACGGGACCCAGCCAACGCAGAAGCTGCGTTCGAAGACCAAGATCGTGCCCGACGGTGAGAAGCCGCCCATCTGGGGCTTCGATGGGTCGAGCACCCAGCAAGCCACTGGAGACAAGTCCGACTGTGTGCTGCAGCCGGTGTTCGTGTGCCCGGACCCGATCCGCGGCGGCGACAACAAGCTCGTGTTATGCGAGGTCATGCTCGTCAACGGGCAGCCGCACGTCTCGAACATGCGCCGCGCGAACGTCGATATGGCAAAGCGTTTCGAGGAATTCGATACCTGGTTTGGTATCGAGCAGGAGTACACGTTCTTCGAGGGCTCGCGTCCCCTCGGCTTTCCGGACACCGGCTTTCCAGCACCGCAGGGCGGCTACTACTGCGGGGTCGGCGCGGACGAGGTGTTCGGCCGCGACGTCGTGGAGGCGCATCTCGACGCCTGCCTGAGGGCCGGACTCAAGATCTCGGGCATCAACGCCGAGGTCATGCCCGGGCAGTGGGAATTCCAGGTTGGCCCGCTGAACGCCCCGGAGATCGGTGATCAGCTCTGGGTCGCACGCTGGCTCCTCTACCGGGTGGGGGAGGACTACGGCGTGAGCGCGACGCTCTACCCGAAGCCGGTTCGTGGCGACTGGAACGGCGCCGGCGCGCACACGAACTTCTCAACGAACGAGATGCGCGAGAACTACGACGCCTGCGTCGCCGCGGCCGAGGCGCTCGGAAAGCGGCACGACCTGCACATCGCGAATTACGGGTTCGGCATCGAGGAGCGGCTCACGGGCCTCCACGAAACGTGCTCGTACAAGGAGTTCCGTTACGGCGTTAGCGACCGTGGAGCGTCCGTCCGCATCCCGTGGCAGGTGGCGCAGGACCGCAAGGGCTACATCGAAGACCGCCGCCCGAACGCGAACGCCGATCCCTACGTGACGACCCGGCTGATCATCGAAACGGTCTGCGGCGCCGAGACCGCGAGCCGCTCACGGAATGGGAGCCGACCCGCGCGCGATACCAAGGCCCCAGCTACGACGCGAAAGGTGGCTGTCCGGAGTTAAGGCCCACACGTGAGGAGGGCTGCCTGGTGATGATGGCGACGCGGCGATGGGCCGGGGTCGCGCTAGCGGCGATCGCGCTCGTGGCGTGCGCCGCGCCCGCGGCCACGCCCAGCGTCACCCCGTCAGCCACAGCGTCGACCGCGCCCACGCCAACTGCGACGCCTGCGCCCACCGCGGAGCCGACCGCGACGACCCTCGTCCGCACGCCCGAGCCGATACCGAAAGGTTCGCCGATAGCGGAGGCGCCGGCGATCCGGGTCGTGTCACAGGCCTTCTCGGTAGCGACGGCAGCGCCGCTCATCGAGGTGGTCGGGCCGTATCGGACCGCGGCGGAGGCGGATGTACGCCGCTGGGTGCCGACGCTCCTCGAAGGGCTCGACAAGATCCGGGTCGACCCGTATGAAGCGTCGAGCCGCGCGCTCCTCGACTCGTTCTACGCGCCAGGCCCGTACGCGGAGGTGATCCGGCAGTCCCTTGCGCCACTCCGTCCGTCGAGTCAGGGAGAGCAACGCAAGTTCGAGCTCGGGCAACTGACGATCCAGCATATGTACGCGAAACCGTGGGGCCGCGTCGCGTATATCGACGCCACTCTTTCATACACCGATCGCGTCACGGCCGCCGACGGGAAGACGAGCAGCATCCAGCTCGCGCAGCAGGCGCGCTTCGTCAACCAGGGCCACGGGATGTACAAGGTGATCGACGGATACGACCCGACTCTGGGCCGTTGGGTCGACGGCGAGCTGCCTCGGTGGTCGGCACTTGCGCTCGAGGCCGAAGCGCAGCAGATGTCGTGGTTCTTTCAGCGTGAGAGCTACGTGCCGGGCGAGCAGTACCCACACGCCGGCGCACCCGGCAGCTACTGGTTGATCACGAAGTTCGACACCGCTTGGAACGACTCCCTCACGAAGCTCGACGCGAGCTACGCGAAAAAGGAATTCACGACGCGGCGCTTTGACAACCTCACGGTCAGCATCTCGCGTTTCGAGCCGGCGACGTTCCTCGGCGACGGAGTTGTGACGATCCTCGCGACCGCGCGCGTCGTCACGGCCGCGGCGAACGGACCCGAGCGCTCGACGCCCGTCACCCGGACGCTCCGCTTCTATCGGATCACGCGCGACGGCATCAACGCCAACTGGCAAGTCGTCGATGAGCAAGCGTCAAACGGCGCCTGGCTCTCGGGGGACAACCTCGAGCTCGCAGAGATCGACCAGGACCGCGGCTGATAAGCCCTTGATGCCGGCGGTCGCCGGCAGGGCGGACGAAATGACGGCGGGAGCGTCGCTCGACCCCGAAGAGATTCTTCGGCTCGTGCGACCGGTCTCGACCTCGCTCGATTCGGCATTCCACGGAGAGGATCACTGGCGGGACGTCGCCTCGATCGGTCTCGAACTCGCGCCGTCGACCTCGGCGTGCGACGCGATCGTCGTCGTGCTGTTCGCGGTCCTGCACGACGCCCATCGGATCGGCGACGACGACGATCCACTGCACGGAGCGCGCGGCGCCGCCCTGGTGCGTTCGCTCGACCTTGAACGTCTCGGTCTCGCCGAAAGTCAGCTCGCGCTCGTCGCGGACGCCTGCAGAGGTCACACGGGCGGCGCCGTGAGCGGGGATCCGACGATCGGGACGTGCTGGGACGCCGATCGGCTGACGCTCCGGCGCGTCGGAGTTGAGCCCGCCGTCCGTTACATGTCTACTGCTGCCGGCAAAGAGGCCGCCGCAGCCAGACGGCGCTTCGTTCCCGTCACGGACTGGTCCGAGATTACGCGGAGGGTTCGAGAACTATCACGTCCCGCGCCGTCGATTCGCCCGCAACGAACTTGAGCAACCGAGCACCCTCATCTTCGAGAGCCGCGCGCTCGCGCTTTGGCAGCCGGTCGAGAGGCTTGATCCGCAATGTCGCGACCGAGGGTCCGCGCGTCACTGCGACGATTGAACCAGCCGTCCGCGTTCCTCTGTGACCGGAACGCTCGTCGGCGGCGCGGCGCCGCGGCGGGTCGCGAGTACCGACCCGAGCACAATGAGCACGAAGCCGATCACGATGCCCAGGGTCAACGGCTCGCCGAGCACCGCGATCCCGAGCGCGAGCGCCACTGCGGGGTTGAGGTACGTGATGACGGTCGCGCGTGCCGATCCAACTTCGCGAATGAGCGCGAAGAACACGACGAACGCGATCGCGGTGCACACCACGCCGAGGACCGCGACGGCGAAAACGACTGACAGGTCGGGAAGACTCGGGGGCAGCTGCGCGATCCCTATTGGCGCGTAGACGAGCGCCGTGATCGCAAGAGATGCGACGACCACGCCAAGCGAAGGGAGGGTCGAGAGCTTCCGCGAGATGATCGTCGCGCCTGTGGCGTAGCCCACGGCAACGAGCAGGGCCTCGCCGACCGCGCCGACATCGTTCGTGCGGATGTCGAGCCCGACCAGTGCGCCCACGCCCACGAAACCGATCGCGAGGCCGATGATCCGGCGCCGGTCGAGACGATCATGGCCGCCCGTTGCCCAGACCAGGATCGCCCCAAACGACGGTGTGGCCGCGAGCAGCAATCCGGCGAGCGAGCTCGAGATGCGCTGTTCGGCGTCGGAGAGCAGGAACCATGGTGCGGCGACCTCCGCGGCGGTGTAGACGAGGATCCACTTCCACTGCTTCAGGACCGGCGCGAGATCCTTGCGCGCCACCGCGAGGGGGAGCAGAAGAACCGTGCCGATCGCGGTCCGGAAGAGCACGAGGCTCGCCGGGCTCAGCTCGGTGACGGCGATCTTGATGAAGAGGTAGGGGATGCCCCAGATGAGGGCCATCGCGATGAAGAGGATCCAGCCGCGTCGCGTCACCGGTCCACGTTACCGGGAGGTGGCGTTCTCGGTTATCGCGCTCTTTACATCCGGCGGGGCGTAGAGCTCGATAGCGCTCGGATCTTGCGCTCAAGGTCTTGCTTCTGCGCGAGGAGATCCTGCTTCTCCGGCAGCTGCGAGTGCCTCGCTGCGTCTGGACCCCCGCGGGTCTCGCGCGCGATCCTCGAGATCTCTCGATTCACGCGCTGCAGGTCTTCCCGGAGCGCGTCAAGCTCGCCCGACGGGGCCGGCGAGGCCGCGGGTGGCGGCGCTTCGGACATCTTCGCCTTGGGCACCTCAGCTGGAGGAGCCTTGGCGGCAGCACGCGGTGGTGATTTGCGGCTGTTGCCGCTTGCGTTCTTGATCCGTCGAGCATAGGTCCCAAGGAGCCCGTACGACCTGGTGCCTGCACCCGCGGAGTAGGCTCTCCCGGTTCGCGGATCCGCGACGACTGGGGGAGCTTGGTGTGGCTGTCACGACTGCGAAACGACCCACGACGAAACAGCGCAAGTTTCAGCTCGACGAGAAGGACCTGCCGACACATTGGTACAACATCCAGGCGGATCTGCCGTCGCCGCTTCCGCCGCCGCTTCATCCCGGAACAGGTCAACCGCTCGGGCCCGCGGATCTCGCGCCGCTGTTTCCGATGGAGCTGATCAAGCAGGAGGTCAGCCGCGAACGCTGGATCGAGATACCCGAGCCGGTTCGCGACGCCTACAAGGTCTGGCGGCCGACGCCGCTTATCCGTGCCCTCGGCCTCGAGAAGGTGCTCGGAACGCCCGCGCACATCTACTACAAGTGGGAGGGCACGAGCCCGGCCGGCAGCCATAAGCCGAACACCGCGATCGCGCAGGCCTACTACAACAAGGCCGAGGGCACCAAACGCCTCGCCACCGAGACGGGCGCGGGGCAATGGGGGAGCGCCCTCGCGCTCGCCGCGCGGATGTTCGACCTCGAATGCAAGGTCTACATGGTTCGGGTGTCGTACGACCAGAAGCCGTACCGGCGGATCCTCATGGAGACATGGGGCGCTGAGGTCGTCCCGAGCCCGAGCCCCGACACAAAGGCGGGCCGCGCCGCACTGGCCAAGGATCCAAAGAGTCCCGGGAGCCTCGGCCTCGCGATCTCGGAGGCCGTCGAGGACGCCGCCACGCGCGAGGACACGAAGTATTCCCTTGGATCGGTCCTCAACCATGTGCTCATGCACCAGACGGTCATCGGCCAGGAGGCCAAGAAGCAGCTCGAGCTCGCCGGCGAGCGGCCAGACATCCTCGTGGGCTGTATCGGGGGCGGCTCGAACTTCAGCGGATTCGCATTCCCGTTCATCGGCGACAAGCTCACCGGAAAGATCGAGAACATCCGGGTCATCGCGGTCGAGCCGATGGCGGCGCCGAGCATCACCAAGGGTCGATACGTCTACGACTTCGGTGACGAGGCGATGATGACGCCGCTCGTGAAGATGCACACGCTCGGCCACTCCTTCATGCCGGCGCCGATCCACGCCGGCGGGCTCCGCTACCACGGCATGGCGCCGGCGGTGAGCGCGCTGTACGAGCAGAAGCAGATCGAGGCCGTCGCGGTGCACCAGCGCCCGACGTTCGAGGCCGCGGTCATGTTCGCGCGCGCGGAGGGCTATCTTCCCGCGCCCGAGTCCGCGCACGCGATCCGCGTCGTCATCGACGAGGCTCTGAAGTGCAAGGACTCCGGCGAGGCGAAGGTCATCGCCTTCAACCTATCCGGGCACGGCCACTTCGATCTCGGCGCGTACGAGCGCTACCTGAACGGCGAGCTCGAGGATTACGAGTACCCGGCGGAGAACGTCGAGGAGGCTCTCGCGGAGCTGCCGACGATCGCGGTCTAAGCGTCGGAGGAGCGCGTGGCGCCGAAGTCACGAGCCGAGCGGGCGAGGGGTCGCGGGGAGACGCAGTCAAAGAGAGCGCTCCGCGGGGCTCAGAAGGTCGCGCGTCAGGATCCGGAGCGAGGCGTCACCAGCCGCGCACGAAAGCGGCGCGAGGGCCGCGAGGCTGTACCCGACCCGAGGTACGGCGGCCGCCCCGGGCAGGAGAAATCAAAGTGGCGTCCGCCTGCTGAGCTCATGACTCCACCACAGCGGCGTCTCGCGAAGAAGAAGCGCTAGTCAAGGGGAGGTCCGGATGTACCGCTGGATCGTTTTCATCCATATCGCGAGCGTGCTCGGACTCCTCTTGGTCCACCCGGTGACGGTCGCCTTCCACCTCAAACAGGAGCGCAATGACATCCGGATCCGCGAGCTCCTCGAGGTCAGTGAGGCCGCCAGCATGCTCCGGTGGGTGTTTTTCGGACTCACGATCGCGTCTGGAGTCGTTCTCGGTTTCATGGGCTCCTGGTGGGGGACGGCTTGGATATGGGCAGCGCTTGCGACCTTCGTAGCGATCGGTGTGGTGATGAACGTCTACGGCGGCCGGACCATCGATCGCATCGCTGACACGCACGACGACAGCGAAATGGAGCGCCTGCTCGCGCGCTTCAGGCCGGGGATTTTAGCCGTGACCGGCGCGGGCGGTCTGCTGGTGGTCTTGTATCTCATGCTCTTCAAGCCGGGATAAGCCGCGCGGCGCACTGACTGACCTGCCTCTCGCGCTACTGATCGCAGCATGCAAATTGCATGCTATGATCGGCTTGTGACCACCAAGAAGACCGACGTCCAGATCCGGGGGGTGCCGGTAGCTCTGCGTGAGCGTTTGCGCAGGCGCGCAGACAGCAGGGGCCTGTCGATGAGCCAGTACGTGATCGAGATCCTGAAGGATGACCTTGCGCGTCCAACGGTCGCCGAGTGGATGGCCGAAGTGGGGAAGCTCCCCCCGATCGACCTCGGGGGAAAGACGGGCGCCGAGCTCGTGCGCGAGACCAGGCGCGAGATGGGCCTCGAGGGCTGATCGTCCTCGACGCGTCGGTGGCGATTGAGATGCTCGCGGAGTCACCAATCGGTCTCGCAGCCGCGACGGCTGTCGCGAACGAGCGCATCGTCGTTCCTGCGCATTTCGACGTAGAGGTCTATGGGACCTTTCGCCGGCTGTTCAAGCAAAGCAAACTCACGCGGGAAAGGCTCGACGCGATCGTTGTGCGTCTGGCCAGGCTCGCCGCCGAGCGGGTCGGGCTGTCGGGCCTCCTACTAGAAGCTCACGTGATCGCCGACCGCGTCTCGGCGACCGACGCGTTTTACGTCGCACTCGCTCGAGCGCGCGGCGTGGAACTTCTCACCACCGATGCCCACCTTGCGCAGGGCGCTCGGACTCTCGCACACATACGCCTTATCGCCTCGGCCTAGTCGGCGACGGGTCGAACCTCGACGGTGCCTCCACCGGGCCAACGTTTCGCGATGGCGATCGCCTCATCCTCATCCTTCACGTCCACGACGGCGTAGCTGCCCACGGACTCCTTCGCCTCCATGAACGGACCGTCGCTGACCATGGGCAGGTCCTTCTTGCGGACGCGACCGAGGCGTACCGTCTTCGTCCCGCGCCCAAGGCGGTGGCCTTCGACGATCCGCCCCGACCCGGCGTGTTCCGCGAACCACCTGCCGATGTCGGCGACCCCGGCCTCCCGCTCGCTTGGGGGAAGGGCCATCCACTCGTCTTCAATCGCGTAGAAGGTGAGCATGTAGCGCACGTTTGTCCTCCTCGGTGCCCTTTTCGGGGCTCCACGGTACCGACGAAGAGCGGCAGGAGGGATCGACAAAATGACATGTGCGGAGCCGAAACCTCCTGAGGGCGACCGAGCCGGAGGACGTGTGCGACCTCAATAGTCGAGAAGTCGCGATGGATCGACGAACAGGACGTCGCCTGCCGCGGCGAGTCGAACGGCGAATTCGTATCGGGGCGCCCGAACCGCCGGTTTCCCCGCGATCCGACGTCGACGACCGACCTGGCGCGCGATCTCGGCCAAGACGATCGACGCGACAAGGCGGAGGGGAGGATCTTCGAACGTTTTCAGGTCCAGCGTCGCGGTCTTCACCCGACCACGCTCCATGTGCACGAGATCGGTGGGTTCCGAGCCAACGACGATCACTTGCCGCTGTCCGCGTGTGAGCGGCTCTCGCTGGAGCGGGTTTGCCGGTCCGGATGGCACCACAATCACGACTTCCTCGAATCGTTCGAGGTCGTCGACCGATGCCTTGTGGACGCGCAGCGGGTTTTTGTGCCGGCGGGCAGCCGCTCGGGCTTCCCGTCGCTGCGCTGCGGATCCCTCAAACCATCCGGCCCCACGGTCGTCGAGGAGGACGTCGCGAAAGCCCAGCGCAGTCGCTGAGCGCAGGCTCGATCCGACCTCGACATGGTCACGTCCGACCAGGAACAAGGACGGCCTCCGAGAGTCCGGTCGTGCGGTCTGACTCTGTCGCGCAGATCCATGCAGTACATACCACCCGGCGACAGCAGCGGCCGCGGCTACGTTGAGCGTCGTGACGGTTCGCGAGTGGGTCGGTATCTCGAGTGTTTCCGCTGCCAACGCGAGGGTCCGCTGCGAAAGCCCACGTCGTTCGTTGCCTACCGCGATCGTCGCACGGTCTCGCAGAGGCGCCCTGCCGTAGATATCCCGGGCGCCGGCGACGTTCTCGATCGCGATGAGGTGTCCATCGATCGATGCTGCGCGGGCGGCACCCAGGAGTCGCGCCACATCGGCGATTCGGGCGATGTTCGCTGGATTCTCGACGCCGTCAGCGAAGATCGAGAGGGTCAATCAAGTCGCGCGCGGAGCCTCCGCGCGATCGCCTCAGCTCGCGCGTCATGATCGCGAGTCCGCGCAGCAGCTTCGCCGCGCAGTCTTCGCTCGTGTTGCAACATGTGATGGCCGAGCTCGTGCGCGAGAACGTGCGCGAGCATGAATCGTCGCAGCGTTGAGCCGGGCCATCCGACGATGCCTTCGCGACCGGTGACCGCACCCGCGGCGCGCAGGCGCGATCGCTCGTAGGCGGGTAGCTCAAACCCGAGACGCCACGGCGGAAGCGGTTGGTCGTAGAGCACGATCTGCCCAGGTCCGATGAGCTCTCCCAGCGGTAGGCGATTCGGCGTGGCCGGAGCCGGCATGAGTTCGATCGCAAGGACGCCGTAGTACGCGTCCTCGCCGAAGCTGCGCAGTGCTTCACGGATATCGGCGGCCGATGCCGGATGATGTCGACCAGGGCTGGGCCGTCGCGCTCGTACGACCGGGAGCCTGGCGCGCCTTGCGGCGCGAATCCGACGCGGGTCGCTTCGGAGGCTCTTTGTCATCTGTACTAGGGATTATCGGAACGGCGAAGCAGGATGCCGAGGATCATCACGTGGGAGACGATCGCGGCGGGGACGATGACGATGGGGATGTAATAGGCAGCGCCCAGGTCGCTCACGACTCCGGCGCTGCGAGCCTGCACGAACGCGTTGGCGAAATCCACGAGGCCGACGACGCTCACAGCCCATGTGAGCGGGATCCCGAGCCGCGAGCGCGCCCGAAGCACTGCGATGGCCGCAAGCGCGAGCACGGCGGCGAGCGTCGTCCCGAGGGCGGCGGGTATCGCGAAGCTCTGCGCGAGCGACGGCCGTACCAGCGCAGGCGCAAGGAAGCCCAGGCCGATGTAGCGGAAGGCCTGTACCACAAGCAGCGGTTGAAGCGCGGACTCTCGTGGCAGGCCCGCGAGTCGCGGTGCGACGTACCAACGCGCCAGGAGGCCGATCGTGGCGAACGCGAGCACAACCTGCGCCGGAAAGATGAGGTCGGTCGACATCCGCGAGCACTATAGGCACGAGATCTGTCAAAGATCATCCTGCGCGAGTCGTGCATTTGACGCTGCATTATCGGAGCGATGCCAATGAAGTCCGAGTACGTCCAGGCGATGGAAACCGTCATAGCAACGACGGCGCCGGTGATGAAGAAGAGGGGCTTCCGAAAGCGTCAGCACGCGTTCAATCGCTCTCGCGAGAGCGGGGTCGTAGCTGTCTTGAATTTTCAGATGGGCTCATCGGAACCGCCCGGCACCTACGAGATCCTCGGCTTCAAGAACAACCTCTATGGAAAGTTCACCGTGAACCTGGGGATCGCCTTCGAGGAGATGTGGAAGATCGACCTGTCGTCGGCATCGAAGCCGTTTCCGCCGTTCGTGAACGAGTACGAGTGCCACCTTCGTTTGCGTCTGGGCGCGCTCGCGACAAACAAGGAGGACGCGCTTTGGTGGTCGCTGAAAGGCGACGTGGGTCGCGTCGCCCATGAGGTCGCTGGGCTCATCGAAGGTTTCGCGATTCCGTGGCTCGAACGATTCGACACCCGGCGTGCGGTGTTGACGGCGTGGGAGCGGCACGAGCCGATCTCGCGAGAGGGTCGGCTCGCCCTGGTCATCGCGATGATCTATCAACACGAGGGCCAACCCGAGAACGCCCAGCGGACCTTCATCGAGTACTACCGGTCCCCGCACAACCCGCATCACCTTGAGTGGCTCCGCCGACTGGCCCCGCAGCTCGGCATTGCCAGCCTTGCGGACGTCGCCGACCCGGGGAAGTAGTCGCAAACGGGCTTGACACGGTCGATGCACCTTTCCTACGATCTCGTAGAATGAGGATTACACGAGGAACGGAGAGGCCAAAGCCGTGAGTGGCCTGATTTCGGCCTCATATGTCGATCCGCGGGATATCGGCCCAAACAGCCCCCTACAGGACCTCGCACGGGCATATCTGCAGGAGCTGCGCGACAAAGGACGGAGCGAAACGACGCTGCCGCGGTACGAGCGGTTCCTCGGGGAGTTCCTCGAGTTCACCGGGCGCGACGGCGCGAACCCGCGGGTCAAGGACATCGATCTCCGCATCCTTAAGGCCTTCGCGAGCCACCTCACGCGCCGTCGGCTCCTCTCAGGCCGCAACGCCGGTAAGAAACCAATTTCGGCCGCCTCGAAGAACCTGCACCTGATCGCACTGCGCGGCCTTCTCAAGTTCGGCGTCCTCTTGGATCTACCAGTTCCCGCGCCCGAGAAGGTCGAGCTCGCCAAGGCTCCCGATCCGAGTCCCGACGCCCGGCACCTGGACCAGCAAAAGCTCGAACGGCTCCTCGAGAGCTTCGACACAGCGACCGACGATGGCCTCCGCAACCGCGCGCTCCTCGAGTTCCTGACCGGCACCGGCTGTCGGGTATCCGAGCTCGTCGCGCTCGATCGGGACAAGCTCGAGCTCGATCCGCGCGCGGTGAATCCGAAGGATGGCGTGCGCATCGCCGATGAGGTGACGGTGTTCGGGAAAGGGAGCCGCTACCGCCGCGTCTTCTTACGCATGCGCGCGCGAGAGTGGCTCGAGCGTTATCTCCGAAGCCGCAAGGACAAAGACCCTGCGCTCTTCATCACACGGCGGAAGAAAGAAGCCGGCTCATACCGAATGAGCGTCAAGATGGCGCAGACGATCGTGGCAGAGGCCGCGAAACGCGCCGGTCTCGCGGAAAGCGTCTCGCCGCACTGGCTGCGGCATGCCGCAATTACCGCGTGGGCCACACAGATGAACGTCCCGGCCGCGCAGCGCCTGGCCGGGCACCGCAATGTCGCGACGACGAGCCGGTACCTCGGGAGCACCGACGCGGAGCTCAAGGAGCTTTACAAGAAACGGTTCGGCTGAGCGGAACAAAAAAGAAGGCGTTCCCACTCGCGTGAGATCGCCTTCGTCGCGACTCCCTGCATACGGGATGCCAAGCGGCGCGGGAGGGTCTCTCCCGCGCCGCGGTCGGCTACGGCTGGACCGTCGTCGTCGCCATAGCCGTGTTGTTCGCGGTATTCGGGTCCGTCGGAGAGGTCAGGGTCGCCGTGGCCGTGTTGGTGATCGTCCCCTTACTCGTGGGCTTGACCACAAGGGTGATGGTGACGGATGCGCCGCTCGCCATCGTGCCCACGGTGCAGGCGACGGCGGTCTTCGACGGCTTGAGCGTGCAGGACCCTTGGGTCGTCGTCGTAGACCCGTAGCCGGCGTTCTTTGGCAGCTGATCGGTGACGCTCACGCCGACCGCCTTATCCGGACCGTTATTCGTGACCACGATCGTGTACGTGAGGTTCTGACCGACGTGCGCCGGGTCCGGTGAGTCCATCTTCGTAATGGCCAGATCCGCGCGGCACGTCTGCGCGACGTTGTAGTCGGCTCCGTAGTTCGCATCGGGCGCGCGGTCCGCGCGGGCGATGAAGCGAAGACCGGTTCCGGCGACGAGGAACGCACCGGCGGTGTCGGCGAAGCTGTTCGTTAGCGCCGATCCATCCGGCGGGTTGCCCACGTCCGCGCGCGGGACGTGGATGACGAATGTGCCGTTGGTGCCAGGGTTGAACGCGCCGGTCACGGTATGCCGGGCGCTGTAGGCGTCCGCGCTCGCGTCGAAGGTGCCGTCGCTGAATATTGCGACCGCGTTATGGCCGGTTCCGCTGGTCGTCGCCTGTGCGAACCACCAGGTGTTGCCACCGGGCGCGTTCGCGGTTCCGACCTGCTGCCAGTACGCGGTCCACAGACCCGAGAGGATGTTCGGATTCGCGGCGGTTGGAGGCGCCTGAAGATTCTTGATCGTCAACGTGACGTCGATGTTCGCGCTCCCCGCGCTCGAGGCGAAGAAGGCGTTCACGATGTCGAGCTCGTCCATGTTCTGTCCGGAGCCGCCCGGGTAGTTGTTCGGTGCGTCCTTCACGACGTCGAGGATCTGCGGGCCGGGGCAGGTCGTCCCTTGCGGCGGCGTCACCGGAGGCGGCGGGACTTTGCAGTCGTTGACGAGCGCCGCCCCTGTCGTGGAGCTCGTTCCGGTGCATTGGCGCGTGAAGTACAAGACCGAGTTTCCAGGGGCGGCGTGGTCGTCGCTGTAGGCGATGTCGGCCGCGCCATTCGTCGGGTCGATCGAGACCTGGAAGAAGTCGAGCAGCGTGCGATCGCGCGCCGGTGTGCTGAGGTTGCAGCCAAGACCGTCGATGCAGATGGGGCCCGTGTGGATCGTGT
>Ga0209807_1000274_pt1 | contig 23077 bp, 23 predicted proteins | sample GraSoiAngelo_154_FD_186168 | JGI IMG/M metagenome (GOLD analysis project Ga0209807, IMG submission 186168) | Grasslands soil microbial communities from the Angelo Coastal Reserve, California, USA - 14_1009_13_20cm (SPAdes) (version 2) | ecosystem: Environmental > Terrestrial > Soil > Grasslands ... | reverse complement strand
CGCGCGGGCGGACCCGTTGGCTGGCGCGTGAAGTCGAAGCAGTCCGACATGTCGTCCGCCCTCGCGTCGCGGGCATTCAGGGCAGGCAAGCCGAAGAGCGTCTCGCAGAACTTCAGCAGGCTCACGTGCGAATGCAGCACCTTGGAGAGGTACCCGCTCTTCGCATAGGGGCTCAGCACCAGACAGCCGACCCGCGAACCGTAGCGGAATTGCGTGCCGTTCCACTGCGGATGGTTGCCGTCGCGGTCGGGATGCTTCGGATCGTGCTTCCATTGTTCGACGTTCGGCGGGTCCACGTGATCGAGCCACCCGCCCCAATCGTCCCAGGTGACGAAGATGGCCGTCTTCGGCCACAGTCCGCCCCGCACGACGGCGTCGATCTGATCGACCGTCCATTGCATGCCGCGCGTTACGTCGCCGACCAGAGGGTTGCCCGCGTCGTTCGCATCCGGCGGATGCTCGCTCGCGTCGTGCGGCGCGTAGACCCAGGAAACGTCGGGCAGCTTCCCCGCGACCGCGTCCTGCTCGAATTGCGCGGAGGCGAACTTCCGCTTGCCCTGCAGCGCCTTGATGAAGTCGAAGGCGTAGCCCCCATAGTTGCCCCAGGTGAATCCGGATTTCTCCAGCGCGGCCGGCAGCGACGGCAGGTCGAACAGCGGCTGGCCCACGGGCAGCCGGTATCGCGGCGGATTGACGATGATCGGGGAATCCGCGGTGATGAGCATGATGTGGTTGGGCGTCGACGGCCCGGCGACGTCGGTGAAGTAGTTGTCGCACAGCGTGAACTGCCGCGCATAAGCGAAGTAGGCGGGAATGTCCTGCTCGACGAACTGCTCGCCCACGGCCGTGGTCTTGCGCGTCAGCCACGCGTCGTGCCTGTGGTTCGGGTCCCGGTGCGGAGGGTTGGGCGAGCGCGGGAGCTTTGCGCCGTTGGCACCCGGAAACGTGCCGAAGTAATTGTCGAAACCGTGGTTCTCCTTGACGATGATCACCACGTGCTCGATCGGATGCTTCGTCTTCTTGCGCGGCACGCGCTCGAATCTAGTCCTCGCCGCCTGACAGATCGCTGAAGCGCCTCGCGCCCAGGCCGATTGGGTCGTACTTACGTGCCTAGCGATGGTAAACTGCCGGTCAGCAATCTTTGCCGCGCGCGTTCGGCGGCAAGTCATCCAAACGCCGAGCAAGCTCCCCCCAATCCGTTTCGAAAAGAAAGGACCGACAATGAAACTGTACTACGCTCCCGGCGCCTGCTCGATGGCGCCCCACGTCGTGCTGCGCGAAGCCGGCTACAAGTTCGATCTCGAGAAAGTGGACATTCCCAACAAGAAGACCGCGGGCGGAGAGGACTACTGGAAGATCAACCCGAAGGGCTACGTGCCGGCGCTCAAGCTCGACGACGGGCAGGTTCTCACCGAGGTGCAGGTCATCTGCCAGTACTTGGCGGACCACAAGGCGGACTCGGGGCTCGCGCCCAAGGCGGGCACGATGGAGCGCTACCGCCTCATGGAAATGCTCAACTTCACGGCGAGCGAGGTCCACAAGCAGATCGGCGCGCTGTTCAACCCCAAGATGACCCCGGACATGAAGGAAGTGCAGCTCGCCTACGTCGAGCGGCGGTTGAACACGCTGGAGAAGCTGCTCGAGGGAAAGCAGTACGCGAGCGGCGGCAAGTTCAGCATCGCCGATGCCTACCTGTTCACGATCCTCAACTGGACCGGCCTGCACAAGATCGATCTCGCCAAGTGGCCAAACATCAAGGCTTTCCAGGCGCGCATCGCGGCCCGGCCCAAGGTGCAGGAAACGATGAAGGCGGAAGGCCTCGTCAAATAAACCGGATGCGCCTGGTCACCGGCTCTCAGGGTTTCAGCGCCTTGTAGAGGAACGGCAGGCTCCGGTCCATGCGGTAATCGACGTCGGAGTGGTCGTCGTCGAATTCCTCGTAGCGATGCCGGATTCCGGCCGCGGCGAGGCGTTCGGACAGGATGCGCGAGCCGTACTGGATGTGGTACTGGTCGCGCCACCCGCAGTCGATGTAGATGCCGGAGAGCGACTTCAGGTTGCCGCGGTACCTTGCAACGAGATTGATCGGGTCGTGCCGGCGCCAATTGCGCCAGCGCTCCTCGATCGCCTCGCCCGACTCGAGGTTGAACGGAACGCGGAAGCCGAGCGGCGCCTTCGGATCCGGATCGTAAGTGGCCGCCATGCAGACGTTCATGATGCAGAGGGTTTCCTTCATGGCGAGCTTTTCCTTCTTCCACACGTGCGCGAGGAATCGCCGGATGCGCCCGTCGTCCTTGCCTTCGGCGAGGCCCTTGCGGCCGGCTTCGCGGCGCGCGTCGTAGGCGCCGGGCTTTCGCTTGGGCAGGCGGTGCTTCGCGAGCTCGTTCAGCGTGTTCGGCCAGTCGTGCCAGTAGACGAAATCGAAATACGCGTCGCCGGAATGATCGGCGACCGCGCCCCAGGTTCTCGCGTACTTCATGCCGTGGAGGATCGCGCCGTACCCGCCGGATGATTTTCCGAAGCAGCCGCGGTGCTCGCGGGCGGCGAGCGTCCTGAACTCGCGGTCGACGAACGGAACGATCTCGCGCGTGAGATAGTCCGCGTAGTCGCCGATCGCGGAGGAATTCACGTACTGGTTGCCGCCCAGTGCCGTGAAGCAGTCCGGAAGCACGATGATCGCCGGGCCCATTTTTCCCTCGCGGATGAGCCGCGCCGCTCGCTCCGGGACGTTGTCGCCGAAAGGCCTCCAGTTGGCGTGAGCGAGGCCCGAGCCGGTGAAGCCGACGAGGTCGTAGAGCACCGGGAAGCGGCGCTTTCCGCCTTCGTCGTATTGCGGCGGCAGCCACACGCCGAGCTTGCGCACGTGCGGATCGCGCAAGGGGTTGTCCTTCAGGATCTTCGAGCTGTGCTCGAGCACCAGAAGCGTGCCGGCGGGGCCTTTGGGGCGTTTGAGCGCCATGATGGATGCCTCTTGATTTCGGGAATTCCCGCGATTGTGGCACGTTCGCGGTCCGGGACTAAGGTTTACCCTGAGACGCTCTAAGGCATGGACCGAATGACGGGGCTCCTGCGCGCTTCTATACTTCGACCCGGAAAAAAATTGTGATCAAGGAGCGCCCGTGGACCACCGACTCTTCATTCCGCTGCTCATCGCAACCCTGATCGCGTTTCCCGCGCGCTCGCACGCCGACGACACCCGGCGGGAGAGCCTCCGCGTCGATGCCCTCGCCGACGGCCAATCCGTGGCCGTGGCGGTGCCGGCCGAGTGGCGGGAAGCGGGCAAGGCGCAAGTTCTCCGAGCCGGTTCGGTGCTCCGATTCCTGGATGAATCGGGACGTCCGGTCGAGATCACGGCCGCCGCCCTGGCGCGCTCGGCCGCGAAAAGATCGCTCCTGCGACCCGAGGACCTCAGGAAAATCGCTCTCGCGGCGCGCTAGCGTCTCGCGGCGACTGCTTCAGCTCAGGGAAGGCAACACCTCCAGCAATCCGAAAAAAGAGAGAGGGTATACGTTTGGCCGCGCGACCCGCGGCCTTTTTTTTTGGGCGACACCGGCCCGCTCTCACCTCTGCCGTTCCGCCGCTTCGAGCGCGCCTTTCGCGCCCTCCGCGTCGCCGCGCGCCTCGCGCGCGTGCGCGATGAGGCGCCAGTTCTCGGCGCGCAGGGCGTTGTCCGATCCCGCCCAGGAGTTGGAGCGCGCGGCGGTGCTCTCGGCCTGCGCGTAGTCGCCCTGCTTCAGGCGCACGCGCGCGAGCTCCTGCCACAGGCGCGGATTGCGAGGCTCGATGCGCAGCGCGCGCTCGAGCGAAGCCGCAGCGTTCGCGAGGCGCCCGGCCGCGGCATCGGCGCGCGCGCCGTCCAGGAGTCCCGCGATCGCCAGGTTCTCGGTGCGGGCCGCGGGCTCGGGCAAGGGAGCGGGCGCCGGCGTAGGCCCACCAGGCTCGGGTTCTCTCACCGTCGCGCAGCCGGCAATGGCGATCGCAAGGAATGCGAGTACGGCCCTCATCGGATCTCTATTTTCCGCTAATTGCTTTTACCTTCCAAACAGACGCTGCATCCAGCTCTTCGCCTGCTGCTTCACTCCTTCGACCGCGACGCCCAGGGCCGACGCGCAGGGAGCGCGCTCCGCGGGCGCCGAGCCTTGCGCGAACGGCAGCTCCACGGCGCCCGGGCAGGCGAAATCCCCACGCAGCCCGCTCTCCGGATCGATGAGCACGTTCTCGATCCCGTCCGGCTTGGGAAGCGCCAGCGGCTCGGGGCTGAGCGCAGCCATCATCTCGCCCCACACGGGCAGCGCCGCGCCCGCGCCCGAGAGTCGCGCCGCACGGTTGTCGTCGTAGCCGATCCACACGATGCCGAGTCGATCGCCGGTGAATCCCGCGAACCAGGCGTCGCGCTGCTCGGTTGTGGTGCCGGTCTTGCCCGCGACGGCGGTCTCGGGCGGCAGCCAGTTCGAGAGGCTGCGGCCGGTGCCTTCGCGCACCACGCCCTGCATCGCGGCGGTGATGAGGTACATGGGCTCGGGCGGGAAAGCCTGCTCTACCGCGAGCGCATAGCGTTTGAGCGGGCGACCGTCCTGAGTCGTGACTTCGCGGATGGCGCGCAAGGGCGTGCGGAATCCCCCGCTCGCGATGGTCTGGTACATCTGCGCCACTTCCAGCGGGGAGAGGTCCACGGCGCCGAGCAGCGTCGAAGCGAAAGGCTGCATTTCGCGCTCGATGCCGAGTCGTTTGATCGTGGCGAGGACTTTCTCGACGCCGATATCGGTCCCGAGGCGAGCGGTCGCGGCGTTGTAGGACTGCGCGAGCGCGGTGCGCAGCGGCACCGCGCCGTGGAAGGTCTTGTCGTAGTTCGTCGGCTCCCAGTCGGGCGCCCCGCGGCTCTTCCACACGAAAGGCCCGTCGTCGATCGGCGTGACCAGGGTGTAGCGCGAGGGTTCGGCGAGCGCCGTAAGGTAGATCGCGGGCTTCAGGAGCGAGCCCACGGGCCGCCCGGCGTCCAGGGCGCGGTTGAAGCCGCGGAAGCGCACGTCGCGCCCACCGACCAGCGCCTGCACTTCGCCCGACTGGGTGTCGGTGACCACGACCGCGCCTTCCAGGCCCGGCTCGCCGAAGATCTTCCCTCTGTCGAACTGTGCGATCTTGCGCTCGAGCGCCCGCTCCGCCGCGGCCTGCACGCGCGGGGCGAGCGTGGTGAAGACCCGCAAACCTTCCGAGCGGAGGTCGGCTTCGTCGTAATCGCGCCGCAACTGTCGATGCACGAGATCGAGGAAGGCCGGGTGAGGCGAAGTGCCCATCGCGGCCTTCTGGTTGACGCCGAGGTCCGCGGCCCGCGCCTGGGCGTATTGCTCCATGGTGGCGAAGCCACGGTCCTTGGTCTCGCGCAGGACGAGGTTCCTCCGCTCGAGCGCGCGCTCCGGGTTGCGGAACGGGTCGTAGAAGGTCGGCCCCTTCACCATGCCGACGAGGAGCGCGCTCTCCGCGAGCGTGAGGTGCTCGACCGTCTTGCCGAAGTAGAAGAGCGAGGCGAGGCCCACGCCGTGGATCGCGCGGTCGCGGTCCTGGCCGAGGTAGATTTCGTTGAGATACGTCTCGAGGATCTCGTCCTTGTCGTAGTGCATCTCGAGCAGCACCGCCATGAAGAGCTCGGTGACCTTGCGCGAGAGCGTGCGCTCGGGCGTGAGGAAGAAGTTCTTCACGAGCTGCTGCGTCAGCGTGCTGCCGCCCTGGAGTCCCTTGAAGCGGAGGAAGGAGAACGCCGCGCGCGCGATACCGCGCAAGTCGAAGCCGTGGTGCGAGTAGAAATTGCGGTCCTCGTTCGCGATCAACGCCTGCACCAGCGGCTTCGGCACCTCCGAGAGCCGCACCAGCACGCGGTCCTCGTTGTTCGCAGGATAGATGCCGCCGATCGCCAAAGGCTCCAGGCGCGCGAGCGGGAGGTCGCGCCCTTCCGCGTCCTGCACCGCCCTGACTGCACCACCTTCGAAGGCGATGCGCACGCGCTTCGCGGGCTGGGGCCCGTCCCAGAACACGAACGGCCGTATTGCCACCTCGAGCCAGTCGTTGTCGTTCGCAAACCAGCCGGGCTCGCCCTCGCGCGGCCCCTGGCCGTACCCCGCCTCCTGCAACTCGCGCACCACGTCGATCTGCGCGATGCGCAAGCCCGCGTGCAACTCGAGCGGCCGCGCATAAATCCGCGCCGGCAGCGAGAAGCGGCGGCCCTCGAACTCGCTGCGCACGCGCATGTCGAGATACAACGTGAAGGCGGCCGCGAGCAGAGCCACCGTCAGGACCGTGTAGCGGGAGTAGCGCCAGAATTTAGCGCGATCGAACATCGGCGGATTTTACTTCGTTGCGGGAAGGAGGCGAGGGACCGAAGAGCGTTGAAGCAGCGAAAATGCGCGTGCTGCGACGGTCAAGTGTCGTCTCGAGGCGACACCTGTTTCACAGACTCTCGGCCTCCGGCCAGAGCCGCGCGCTGCCCACTCGCTTGAACCACGTTTCGAATTCCGAACGGTACCCTTGCAATGGCCCGGGCAACGGCCTGCGAGGATCCCGGCTCAATGAGTACGCCATGCCTTCCCTGAACCAGACGGGCTTGAGGAGCCACGTGCGGAGACTGCCGAGGCGCTCGTTTTGAAGGTGATGAATCAGCTCATGCCTGACAAAGTACGGCTTCCACCCCCGATTGCTGATAACAACGCCGACCGTCGCGACGGTATAGGCGTTCTGTGAAGTAAAGCCGAAGGACTCGGAGCACGCCTTTGTCGAGCAAAAAACGGCGCGAGGTTCGACCTTGAGCCCGCCGACGTTGTCGCCAACGTATCGGACGGCGTCTTCGAACAATCCCCTTGCTTCCGCCAGCCGGGAAAAATCGTCGACACAGACCTTGCCGTGGCAGGTGAGGCCGGCGAGCTGCGGAGCGAGAACCCGCGCGGGCTTGACGAAAGCCCAGGCCGCCACGGGCAGCGCGAGAAGAGCGATGAAAACGATTCGCCTAAACATGTGTGCGCGCAATCAAAGACGCCTAACGTCAGCCTTCACCGGCCGATGCTTGCGAGCGGTCCGGTGGAAGGCACTGTTCGGCGTTGTATCCTCAGTCATTACGAAGACGCTCCAGTAAACCCCTCGACACAGTCGATCATCAATTTCCGTCTATTGAGCGCGCGAAGCAGATCGATGTTGCGGGAACGCGTCCTCCGAAAAGCTCGCACGAGTAGCGCGGAGGACGGACGAAGTCCGAACCACGATCAAAAAACTGCATGCGTTGCCAAGCGTCTGCGATCCTACCTTGCCGCAGGATGAATACACGCTCCTCGAGGCCGGCAGGATAATTTTCCGAGAACGCACCTTGGAAAAGCACCTTCTTTCCTAAGAACGTCACCTTTTCGTCGCCTGACGGGAGGCGCTCCCTTCGATCTGGCTCGGGCGACGAACGGAAGAGATCTTTGTAAGAGCTCAAACATCCATCCAGGCTTAGCCACATGCAATTCCGATCCAATGATGTCGTGCCTGTCTTTAACGTGGTGAACAGCGTATACGATTCTGCGAAGTGCAATTTGCGATCACGCTGGTAGTTTGCGTTTACTCCAGCTGGAGGTTCACGGAGGAACTCCGGATCGATGCCTTGCATGAAGGTCAATGAAAGAGGAATTCTTGCTGATTTCTCGATCTCTTCCGGCGTGATTAAATAGGTTTGTAGTGTATGTTGCAGATCACTGCACTGCACTTCCTCCACGGATGAGCGCATTGTCTCCATCAGTTGATTCGCCGCCCTACGCACCCTGCTGATGCCGTTCTGATCGATTCGAAGATCGCGGTACAGCTTTGAAAGCCCTCGGTCGCAGTACGCAGAGAATTGCTGTAGCGCGTGCGCGTTGCGCGTCCTCCAAGCTGTCACTTTCGCGTCGAGCCCTTCTCGCATCGCCGGGAACTTCTCAGCACAAGCCCGCACAATGTCGTCATTCTGGAACCCGACGATGCACGCCGGAGCGGCGAGGATGTATTCCAGACCAGACGTCGCTGACGTGTGAAACGGGATAGCTACCGAGGCGGTGCCAACCGCGACCAAGACCGCAGACCGAATCCGCAAGATAGCCAAAAGACCACCTGCTTCCTCTCGCGAGGCCGGTATCGACTTGTACACAGAATCCCCTAGTGCATTCTCTGGCTACCCAGGGCCGAACGTGAATTACAGACCCTAAGAGATAGATTGTATTCCGTCTTTTGTCAGCTTCGCTGCTTTAAGGCATAGCTCCCCGCAGGTCTTGCGCGTACCGGCTTTCGCCCCCACATTCTTGCGGTGAAATTTCCACGCCCTGTTGTTCTCCTGCTCGCTCTCCTGCATATCTATATCGGCTCGCGGCTGCTTCTGCCGTTCGACGTGGTCGTGCAGCTCGTGGGAGGCGCCTTGCTCGCGGTGTGTTTCTGGCTCTTGCCCAAGGGTTTCCGGATTCGGGACGACCGCGGCGCGTGGGCGCTAATGCTTCCGTGGCTGACGATGGGCTTTTTCTCGTATCTGCTGGTCCTGACGCTCCTCCGCGACGTGAGCCTGATTGCGTCCGCCCTCGGGCTGTCCCCGGAAGCCCACGAATCCTGGTTCCGAATCTCGGCGATCGGCGTCATGGCCCTCACGCCCGCGATCACGCTCGTCGGTTTCTTTATGGCGCGCCGCGTGGCTCCCGTCGTGAACGTGAAAGTTCCGCTCGCCGGCCTACCCAAGGAGCTGGAGGGTTTCACCATCGCCCAGATCAGCGACATCCACGCGGGGCAGACGATCAAGCGCAATTTCGTTGCCGCGATCGTCGACCGGGTCAATCGCTTGCAGGCCGACATGGTCGCGATCACCGGCGACGTCGTCGACGGCAGTGTGCCGGACCTCGCCCACGATATCGAGCCGCTCGCGCGCCTCGAGTCCCGGCACGGGACCTATTTCGTCACGGGCAACCACGAGTACTACTCGGGCGTCCACGCCTGGATCCGCGAGCTCGAGCGACTGGGCGCGCGCGTGCTGATGAACGAGCACGTCGTCCTCGATCACGACGGCGCGGCGCTGACGGTCGCGGGCGTCACGGACTGGTCCGCGCACCATTTCGATCCCTCACAGAAGAGCGATCCCCGCGCGGCGGCGAAAGGCGCGCCTCGCCACGCGCCGAAGGTGCTGCTCGCCCATCAACCGCGCTCTGCGCCTTTCGCGGAAGCCGCGGGCTACCAGCTGCAGCTCTCCGGGCACACGCACGGCGGCCAGTTCTGGCCGTGGAATTTTCTGGTGCGCCTGCAGCAGCCGTTCATCGCGGGACTCCATCGCCTCGGCCGCATGTGGGTCTACACTAGCCGCGGCACGGGGTATTGGGGACCGCCGATGCGATTCGGGATCCCTTCGGAGATCACGCTCATCCACCTGGTGAGGGAATAGGAGATTCGCTCATGCTCATCGTCAAATGGTTCGTCATCGTGATCGTGCTCCTGGTCGTCGTGGCCCTCGCGGCCGGCCAGCTGGGCTTCCTGCAGGGGACGCCGCCCGCCGATCTGGGCGTGCGCAACGGCAAGCTGAAACCGCCCTCCATGACCGAGAACAGCGTCACGAGCCAGGCCGCGCTCTACCCCGATCACCCGCAGCGCAAATACGCGGACATCGCTCCGCTCGCGCTGAAAGGCGACGGTCCGGCCACGCTCGCCAAGATCAAAGCCATCGTGGACGGCATGGAGGGCGCCCAGGTGGTGAAAAGCGAGCCCGGCTACCTCTACGCGCAGTTCACCACCAAGCTGATGAAGTACGTGGACGACGTGGAGTTCTGGTTCGACCCGGCCGCGAACGTGATCCAGGTGCGCTCGGCATCGCGCGTGGGCCGCGGCGACCTGGGCGTCAACCGCAAGCGCATCGAGGCGGTGCGGGCGGCGCTGGAGGCGAGGAAGTAGAGGAAGGAAGTAAAGGCCTTCAATCGCGCTGCGCGGCTTCCCACTCCTTTGCGGCCTTCACCAGCGCCTCGAAGGCGCTGCCGCTCTCGAGCAGCGCGCGCTTGAGCCCCGGCTCGAGCGGCTGCTCTATGCCGGCTTCGTCGAGCGGCATCCTGTCCTCGCGCACCGCCTTCATCAGCCGCCCGATTTCGCCCGCGGCGTGCGCCGGGGTATGCATGATCACCAGCCGGCGCATGGGAAAGGGGTTATTGGGCATGTGGCAGTTTTCGCATTGCGCGTCGCGCATCCGCAGCGCCAGGGTCCGGTACGTGAAGTCGAGCTTGGGCAAGTAGGGATTGTCCTGCCGGAACAGGCCGTCGAAGAGCGTGACTCGCGGCTGGATGCGGCCCTCCTTGTCCATCCACATCCAGTTGCCGTCGAACTTGGGGCTCAAGGGTTTCGAGGCGACGACCGCGCTGCCCTCGCCGCGCTCGGTGAACTGCCCGATGACGATCCTCGCCGTCTTGGGATCGACCCACAGCAGAATGCAGTTCGTCGCCTGGTACACGCCCCATTTCGCCTCGTCGTGCCAGAACGGATAGGGAAACTGCCCGGGAGGCAGGCGGTTGCGGAATGCGGACTGCAGCCGGATCAGGTACAGCCGCTCGCGCTGCACGTATTCGACCCTGTGCTCGCCTGAGAACATGAAGAGCGACAGATACAAGCCGGCGAACAGGTCGGGCGCGAACTGCGTGAGATTGGTGTCCTTGAGCGTTGCGGCCGCATCCTGATTGCGCCGGCCCCACAGGAGCCGCGGCGCGAGGCTGCGCCGCAGCGCCGAATCGCCGAAGAGACTGTGGCGGCAGCGGTCGAAGGCCGCCTGGTCGGCGGGCGAAACCGGCGGACACACGCGCTGCAGCTCGAGCGCGACCTCGTCGGCCATGCGCTCGATCTCGCCGCCTGCGTCCGGCAGATCTTCGTCGACCGGCGCGGCGGCCGCGATAGACGCGGCCGCGAGCGCGAGCGCGCCGCAGGACGCGAGCAACTTCGACACGGCTACCGCGTCGGCTTGATGTAGTTCGCGAGCAGGTAGTCGCCGAGCTTGCGCCCCATCGCGTCGCCCACGTCCAGGGAGTTCCTGAAGTGGATGCCGCCCCAGACGCGCACTTCCTTGTGCTCTTCCGCCATCTGCGCGAGGCTGTCGAAGCGGCGCTGCAGGCGCGCGTCGCCTGCGTCGGTGATGGTGAAGCCCTCGGGACCGGCGCCGAAGACCGATTCCAGAATGCGTCTCGCGGTGCCCGAGTTGATCCCCGCCTGTGACGGGTATTCGGGGTGCATCGGCGTGGCGTTGAGCGGCAGCCAGCCGGCGTCGCGCTCGGTGGCGTCGTTGCCGTCCTGGTCGCCGTTGCGGATCGCGGTGAGCGGCCGCCAGAACTGGTAGGTGAACTTGGCGTCCCAATCGAGGATGTAGCAGTTGGCGATCCCCATCGAGAGCAGCGCGAACAGGCGCGCGCTGTCGGCCAGCGCGAGCTGCTTGCGGGCCGAGATCTGCCCGGCGGTCTGATACCACGCGACGAAAAGATTGCCTTGCGTCCAGAATCGCACCGCGTCGGACTGCGCGTCGCTGCGCTTCACGCTCTTCAGAGCGCCGAATTCCTTGGTCTCGTTGTAGTCGCGCGTGTAGAGCGCGCTCGAGAGCTTCGGCGGCGGAGCCGGGCGGAACTGGTTCGCCGCCTTCATCCCCCACGGCTTGGCCGTCGCATACTGCGAGAAGGCCGGCGGCGTCGTCGGCACCCAGGCACCGGGCCGCGTCAGGGGACGGTAGGTGTCGGGGGCGTTGGTCGCGTCGTTCTGGCGGTCGGCGAAGACCGCGCCCGCGACTTTCTCGCCGAGGGCGATCCCGGCCGAGCGCGCCGGGCCGTCGGGCACGGCCTCCAGCATGGCTGCATACGTCGTTTCGATGCGCGCCTTCTGCCCCGGATATTGGCGCATCAAGATCTCGCGCGCGGCCGCCGCCGCGGCCGCCTCCGCCGAGGCGCTCGGATCGGGCGCGATGTCGGGCGTGAAGCGGGTGTAGCGGTCCTGCACGGCGTTGATCGAATCAGACATGGAAACGTGCATCATCGCCAGCGTCCGCGTGAACGGGTTGCCGACGACGTTCACCGCCTTCATGACGTCGATCGCGGTTTGAGTCCAGTCGGTAATGACGTCGGCGCGGACGAGCGTACTACCTGAGAGCAGCGTCACGCCGACGATCGCAGCAATTCCACTGCGTCGAAGCAATTTCATAGTGATCCCCCTTCCCATGGGTGCGGGACGCACCCATCCCTCGGCCATTGTGCGCTGTTTCTCGATAGAATGCCAAACGAGCCGCCGCGCACGACCATGAGGGAGGGGCGCATGCGTAGTCAGAACAAGTTCGTCGTAGTTTTCGTCGCCGTCGCCGCAGCCGCAAGCGCCGCCGTGCGCTCGCAGGAAGGTGAGGGAGCGGGAACGGCGAGAACCCCTTCCGCGTCTCCGGAGGCCCGGAAATTCCTCGCGCCGCCCAACCAGGTCGTCGCGATCCGCGCCGCGCGGATGTTCGACGCGCGGTCGGGCAGGATGCTCGCCAACCCGGTGATCGTCGTCAGGGGCGAGCGCATCGCGGAGGCCGGCGCGGGCGTGCAGGTCCCCGCCGGCGCGAGCGTGACCGACCTCGGCTCGGCGACCGTGCTCCCGGGCATGATCGACGGGCATGTCCACCTGAATCTCAACGCGCCCAACCCGCCCGCCAAGCGCGCGCTGATCGCGCTCGCGAACGCGCAGGTCGATCTCGAAGCCGGCTTCACCACGGTTCTCGACATGGATTCGCGCGGCGGATTCAACACCGTCGAGATCCGCGACGCGATCAATTCCGGCCAGTTCCCGGGCCCGAGGATGCAGGTCGTCGGTCAGTCGATCAATCAGAGGGCCACCAACTACTACGCGGACACGCAGTCGCTGCGCTACTACGAGGGATTCACCGAAAACAAGAACACCAATTCCCCGTGGCTCGCCCGCGCCGCGGTGCGCGAGGCGAAGCTGCACGGCGTCGACTGGATCAAGATCTACACGACCCAGGATTTCGTCGGCCCGGTTCACATGTGGCGGCCGGACGCGACGCTCGTCAACAGCCCGTCGTTGACGCTGGAAGAAGTCGAGGCGATCGTCGACGAGGCCCACCGGCTCGGGTTGAAGGTGGCCTGCCACACCTACGGCGGAGAAGGCATGAGGAGTTGCCTCTCCGCGGGAGTCGACTCGCCCAACCATCTGCTCGAGCTCGACGACGCCGGGGTCAAGGTCCTTCTGCAGAAGAAGCTCTACTTCGTCCCGACCATCGACGACCTGATCTCCCTCGAGAAGGCCGACCTGCGCGAAACCGGCGGCAGGAACTCGCGCTTGAAGCTGATGGAGCAGGCTTTCAAGCGCGCGCTCGCCGCCGGTGTCACCATCGTGTTCGGAAGCGGCGCCACATCAGCGACCATCCCCCACGGCAGGCAGGCCGACCAGTTCCGATACTTCGTGAAATGGGGCATGACCCCGGCGCAGGCCTTGCAGACGGCGTTTCTTCCGGCCGCGCGCATGCTGAACTACGGCTGGGAAAACCACATAGGGTCGATCGAAAAAGGCAAGTTCGCGGACATCATCGCCGTCTCCGGAAACCCGCTCGAGGACGTCGCCGAAATGGAGCGCGTCAGGTTCGTGATGAAAGGCGGCCTGGTCGTGCGCAACGAGCTGAGCGCTCGCTAGGGAGAACGCGTTTGGCGTAGAATCGCCGTCCCACCCTAGTTCAACCAGGAACCATTCCAAACGGAGGTCAAATGAGCTTTTCGAGAATTTCGGCGGCAGGTATTTTCGTCCCGGCGGTCCTGGCGGGAGCCGGCATGTCTGCGGTGCACGCCCAGCAGGCAGACATGACGTTCTTCGTAACCAGCGTCGGCAAGGGCAACGGCGCCGATCTCGGCGGCCTCGAAGGCGCCGATGCGCATTGCAACGCGCTCGCCAAAGCCGCGGGCTCCAAGCACACGAACTGGCGCGCCTACCTGAGCACGACATTGCCGGGAGGCGACCAAGGCGTAGACGCGCGCTCGCGCATCGGGAAAGGCCCGTGGCGCAACGCCAAGGGCGTGGTGGTGGCGAAGAGCGTGAGCGACCTGCACTCCGAGCACAACAATATCAACAAGCAAACCGCCTTGACCGAGAAGGGCGAGATGGTCAAGGGCCGCGGCGATACGCCGAACGAGCACGACATCCTGACGGGCTCGGATCCGGACGGGCGCTTCTCGACCGCGGGCGGCGATACCACCTGCGGCAACTGGACCAAGAGCGGCGACGGCTCGGCGATCGTCGGCCACCAGGACTTGCAGGGGTTGAAGGACACGCGCCACATGAAGTCCTGGAATTCCTCGCACGGCTCGCGCGGCTGCAGCCAGGAACAGCTGAAAGCCTCCGGCGGCGCGGGGCTGGTCTACTGCTTCGTCGCGAACTGACCGCCAATTCCACGCAGCCGAAGCTTCGAAGCCCGGGCGCAGCCTCCCGCGCTGCGTCTGAGGTTTGCGTTTGCTTGCTCGCTGCCGGCCCGTTGCGGACCCTCGCGGTAGCTCACAATGCCGGTAAGGAAGATCCTCATCGCCGATGACTCGTCCACCGCCCGCCACGTTCTCTTCCAGATGCTGGCGAGGCACGGTTACCGGTGCGTATTGGCGGAGACCGCCAAGGAAGCCATGGACAAGGCGAAATCCGAGAAGCCGGACCTCATCCTGATGGACGTGGTGATGCCCGACATGAGCGGCTTCGAGGTCACGCGCATGATCACGCGCGACGAGGCGACCAAGCACATTCCGATAATTCTTTGCACCAGCAAGAGCCACGAGACCGACCGGCTGTGGGGCCTGCGCCAGGGTGCGACGAACTACGTGGTGAAGCCGGTCGACGAGAGCGATCTCCTCGCCAAGATCGCGGCGCTGGGCTGAATCTGCGATCGGCGGAACGCCCGATACCGTTGTCAGTGTTGCCCGCGGCCGTTGCCGCGCATGACGCGTGATCTAGCGGCTGTGCCCTTCGCCGGGAGCTCTCGGCGCGGAAGGCCCAGGGCGGTTTGCAGCCTGTCCGCGGCCGGCACCGAACTGCGGCGCCGGGTTCTGCATGCGAGGAACGTTGCCCGGCCCCGCGTGGACCTGCGGGGCCGCGGCGACGGGCGGGCGGGTCATGGGGGCACGGATTTCGGGACGCGCCGCGGCGCCGGGATTGGTGGAGCTCCGCCCGTCGGGACGGCCGTCCCTGCGCGGATACGGGCGTTCGATGCCCTGCATCTGCGGACGAGGATTGGCGCTGTGCACTTCCGGCCGGTTCAGCGAGCTGTTGCGCGTTGCCGGGGCCGGATCCTGCCACCGGAAATCGCGCCGCTGGCCGGCCTGGGTGCTGGCGCCGAAACGCTGCTGCAGCGACGCGATGTGATACGGCACGCCCCGACGATGCCCGGGATCGTGCTGCCAGATGACCGGCTGCCCGGTTCTCACGAGCCCCGGCCGGTTGACGACACCCGAGCGATTCACGAAGACGTTGGTGACATTCACGACGGTGACGTGGCGCGCCCGCCAGTCGCAGGAGCTGAAGAAAAATCCCGCGCCCACGATGATGCCGGGACCCCAGGAGAATCCCGCCGCGTACCCCGGATACGCGTAGTAGCCGGGCCAGGGTGCCCAATACGCGGGCGGATACGCCGGCCACCACCACGGTCCGTACGCCACGCGCGGATCGTAATACGGCACGTAGACGACTTGCGGCGCGGCCGGCTCGATGGCGATGGCGTCGCCCTGCTGGACCACGTACGCCTGCTCAGTCGATCTCAGATTGCCCGCGTCATACGCCTTCTGCCGCAGGCTCTGAACCGTTTCCATCACCTGCGGCTCCTGGGCGATGAAAACATCGCCGAGCCGTGAGGTCCACTCGAGCTGCTGGTCCATCATCGCAAGCACCTGCGGGAACGCCGCGAGCGACTTGACGCTCGCGTCCCAATCCCTTTGCTCGACCGCGTTGACCGCCTCCTCTCCCTTCAGGCCGGGATTCGCCCTGGACCAGCGCGCCGCCTCCACCACCTCGAGCGGATAAGTGGAAGCCATGAGGATCTGCGACAGCAGCGAATCGGGGTAGAGTGCGATCGGAGCGAGCATCTGATCGAGCTCCTGCTGCGTGGCCGCGGCCTTGCGCGGCGCGGGCGGGGTCTGCGCAAAGACGACCGACGCCGAAACGAGCAGAACGAGCAGCGGCTTCAATGCATGTCTTAAGAACGTTTTCATGGACACCTCCTGTCACAATCGAAGGTAGGCATCTGGTTACGTCTCATGAGTACAGGAACGTACAGGTTGCGCTTGCGGTTGAATCCCATCAAGCCACTCGATGATTCTTATTGTAAGAATTTGTGTCCGAATGCCGGCCTCCTCGTACCGTCACGGTTCGGGCCGGAAGCTGATATCGCCGTATTGCGCGCGCGCCTTCTCCCGCGTGTTGCTCGCGTCGGTCATCACGCCCACCGCGACGATGTCCCAGGGTTCCTCGCCGAAGGCGAGCCGATAGTCCTCGCGGACGTTGCGCCGGAGCTCGCGCCACTCGCCGAAGCCGCCGCTTTCGACGACGATCGTCTGGATCTTGCCGGTGGAGATGCTCGGGGTGACCGTGCCCACCGGCGCGTCGCTCGCCCAGCTGTACATGATGATCGCGTACGGCATCCTCTCGCCGGTCAGCGCGTGGTAGAGCCTTAGCGTAAAACGCTCGCCGAGGTCGAGCCGCGTGACGTCGCCGTGAAAGGCGACGATCACGCGCGCCGGCGAGTCGTCGCGCGCGGGGACCCGGGGGTCGATGTCGGCCGGAGTCTGCAGGACGCGCCAGCGCCACTCGATCACCGGATAGCGCGCCGGATCGATGTGGATGCGCCGGTAGAACCCCGAGGCCGAGGCGTCTGCGCGCCCTTCGAGCACTACGCCCGGGCCGCCGTCGACTAGGGCGTAGTCGCTTTTCCTCGCAAAGGGCGAAACGATGAAGCGGCTCCAGCCGGGCGGCACCTCGCCGGCGCGGCCCGCCGAGAACCGCGCCGCCTCGACCGACTGACCGCCCTCGATCGGGAGCTCGGCGACGATCGCGGTCGAGGCGAGCAGCTCGTCGACCGGGACGCCGACGCAACCGGCGAGCGCCGCGCCGAGAGCGAGCGCGGCCGCGCGGGACGGGTTCATGCACGCAGTAAATCACCCGGACCTCGACTTGACAATAGCCTGACCAGGCAGAACGCGGCGACAAGTAGACAGACTCGGAGTAGGTTAACCGGCAATTCAGCCTCGACGATGGAAGCTCCCGTGCGCCCCTGGTCGCAGCACGTCGCGAATCTCGCGCGCGCCGCGTTCTGGCTGCTGCTCGCGCTCGTTCTCCTGCTGCAGCTCGTCGGCTCGCGCGGGATCGACCGGCAGCGCTCAGCCGCGCTCGGGCAGTTCGAGCGGGAGCGCAGTTCCCGGGTGATCGCGATGATCCACCGCCAGGAAGCCGCGAGCCTGCTGGGCGTCCCCGTGGCGGGCAGCATCAGCATCGACGATTCCGAGGCCGTGCTGCGCGCTATCCGCTTGACGCCCCCGGAGCAGCCGATCGACGTCATCCTACACACGCCGGGCGGACTGGTGCTTGCCGCCGAGCAGATCGCCAAGGCCCTGGTCGAGCGAAAGGGAAAAGTCACCGTGTTCGTGCCGCACTACGCGATGAGCGGCGGCACCCTGATCGCGCTCGCCGCGGACGAGATCGTGATGGATGCCAACGCGGTGCTCGGACCGGTCGACCCGCAGATCGGCGACATGCCCGCGGCCTCCATCGTCAAGGCGGTGGGGATCAAGGGGCCGCGAAACGTTTCGGACGAGATGCTCGTCCTCGCCGACATCGCGCAGAAAGCGCGCGTGCAGGTGGCGAACTTCGTCGTCCAGGTCCTGCTGAAGCACATGCCCGAGAAACAGGCGCTTCAGGTCGCCACCGTGCTTTCCGAAGGCCGCTGGACCCACGATTTCCCGATCACCGTGGAGGCCGCTCGCTTGCTCGGGCTCAAGGTCTCGACCGAGATGCCGCGCACCGTGTACGACGTGATGGATCTCTATCCGCAGGGCGGCGGCATCAAGCCCTCGGTCTGGTACGTACCGATGCGCCGGATTCCGCCGCAGGGCGGCTCGACGGCGCAGCCGTCACCAGACACCCGTACCGAAGGAGGCAGCGCGGCGCGCTAGGACCGCTGCCCGGCCTCACTGCGCCGGCTTGAAGCTGATATCGCCGTACTGCGCGCGGGTCTTTGCGCGCGTGTCGTCGGCGTCGGTCATCACCCCGACGGCGACGATGTCCGAGGGTTCCTCGCCGAAGGCCTGTCGGTAGTCTTCGAGCACGTTGCGCCGGAATTCACTCCATTCACGCGCGCGGCTGTCGCCACTTTCCACGACGATCATCTGGATCTTCTCGGTGTAGACGCTGGAGGCGATGCTGCCGACCGGCGCGTCGCTCGCCCAGACGTACATGAGCATCGCGTACGGCAGCATCTCGCCGGTGAGGGCCTTGTAGAGCCTCAGCGTGTTGCGCTCGCCGATGTCGAGCCGCTTCGCATCGCCGTGGAAGCAGATGACCAGGCGCGCGGGCGAGTCGTCGCGCGAGGGAACGCGGGGATCGGCGCCGGCGAGCGGCTCGAGAACCCGCCAGCGCCATTCGACCACCGGATGGCGCCTCGGATCGATATGGATGCGCCGGTAGAACCCCGAGGCCGAGCCGTCCGCGCGCGCCTCGAGCACCGGGTGCGGGTTGCCCTCGACGAGGCGATACTCGCTGCGCGAAGCGAAGGGCGAAACGACGAACGGGCTCCAGCCGCCGGGCGGCGTCTCGCCGGGGCGGCCGGCGGAGAACCGCGCCGCTTCGACCAGCGCGCCGCTCTCGCGCGGGAGCTCGGCGACGATCGCTGTCGAGGCGAGCAGGTCGTCGACCGGGGCGCTGGCGCAGGCGCAGAGCGCCGCGCCGCAAGCGAGCGCCGCCGCAGTGCGGAGAAATTGTTCCGGAAGGGGCATTTTTCGGGTTTGGGGAGGAAGTGTACTATCGGAATCCGGGAACTGGGAATCCGGAACCGGAATCTGAAAGACTGACGGGAAACAGGAGAGTTCAATGAGCGCCAACAGCGGTCCCGGCTGGAAGAAGTATCCGAAGCACCGCATCACCACCAAGCCGGCGGGCGTGCGCGTGCAAATCGAGTTCGAGGGCGAGCTCATCGCCGACACGAGGGACGCGATCCGTCTCGAGGAAACCCATGTCGGCCACGTGGTGGCGCCCGTCGTCTACTACATCCCGCGCAAGGACGTGAAGATGGAGCGGCTCGTGCGCACGAGCCACGAGACTTCCTGTCCGTTCAAGGGCGAGGCGTCGTACTACTCGCTGAAGGACGGTCCGGAGAACGCCGTCTGGAGCTACGAGCAGCCGTACGACGAGATGCTCGCGATCAAGGAACTGCTCGCCTTCTACCCGGACAAGGTCGATACGATCGTCGCAGAGACAAAGTAAAATCCCCGCCATGAAGGTCAGACTCAAGCGGCGCGTCGCGATGCTCACTCTCGCGCTGCTCGCCTTCGCCCAGGCGAGCGTGGCGTTCTCCGGCTGCTCAATGGATCGCGGCACGATGAGTCCGGCCATGGCGGCCGACAAGGACGAGTCTGGCGCCGATTGCGAGACGCCCATGACGGAAACGTCGCCGCAGAACGTCAATCTCTGTGCCCTGCACTGCACCTGGGATCTCCAGGTCGCGGGCGTTGCCGTCGCGCTGCTCCGGTCCCCGGCTGATCTGCCGATTCTTACCGTCGCCTTGCCGCACGCGGTGCCCGCGCCTCGAACCGGACTTCACGCGCCGCCCTTGGGCGCACCACCGCACCGCATCCTCCTGCACTCCTTCCTGATCTGAGCTCCCGGCCGCCGTTCAGGCGGCTTCGCGTTTGTTTTCGAGGCGCGGCCGCCGGCCACCCGATGAATACATTCGGAGAATAGGATGCAGGTATTTCGAAAGATTTTTTGTGGTACCGCTCTGCTCGCTTGGCTCGTCGGGCTCGCGCACGGAGCGGGCGATCCAGCGCGCGGATCGCGGGTATTCGGGCAATGCGCGGCCTGCCACTCGGTGGCGCCCGGGGAGCACTTGACGGGCCCTAGCCTCGCCAAGGTCTGGAACCAAAAGGCGGCGAGCGCCGAAGGGTTTTCGCGATATTCGGAAGCGCTGAAACGCGCCGACGTGCTGTGGACCGAAGCGACGCTCGATGCATGGCTCGTCAAACCGGAAAAGTTCCTCCCCGGCACTGGCATGACGTTTCCCGGGCTCAAGGAAGCCAAGGACCGGCAGGACGTGATCGCGTACCTGAGGGCGGTTTCCGAAGGCAAGGCTCCTCAGGGGCGGCAGGGCGGGCGCGGAATGGCCAGAATGTCTCGCGAGAAGCTCGATCTGCGCAAGGCGCCTGCCGAAGGACAAGTCACTTCCATCACCCAATGCGGCGACACCTACACGGTCGCCACAGCGGACGGCAAGACCCAGAAGATCTGGGAGTTCAACCTGCGGTTCAAGACCGACTCGAGCAAGCTCGGGCCGCTTCCCGGAAAGCCGGTCGCAGTCGGCGCCGGCATGCAAGGCGACCGCGCCTCGGTGGTCTTCGCATCGCCAAAGGAAATCAGTGAATTCGTCAAGCAGTCTTGCCCCTGACCTGGCAGCGCTCGGGCGAAATGACACGTGACGAGGAGAAACGATGAGAGCGATGCATTGGATCTTTATCGGCCTGGCAGCTGCGGTCGCGACGCAGGCTGCGGCGCAAGTCACGCTCATGCACGTTCACGGCCTGGCTTACAGCCCGGACGGGAAGCGCCTGATGATTCCGAGCCATCACGGTCTCGTGGTATACGAGAACGGCAAATGGTTCAAGGCGCCCGGATCGCAGCACGACTACATGGGCTTCTCGGCGAGCGGAAAAACCCTCTACAGCAGCGGCCATCCGGCGCCCGGCTCGGGGCTCGTCAATCCCTTCGGGCTCCTGCGCAGCCGCGACGGCGGCAAGACTTGGGAAAAGCTCGGTCTCGAAGGCGAAAGCGATTTTCACCTTCTCGCCACGAGCTGGAGCACGAACGCGGTATACGTATGGAATCCGGCGCCCAGCTCGCGCATGAAGCGACCCGGGCTGCATTACACGCTGAACGAGGGCTTGGTGTGGAAACCGGCGCGCGCCTCAGGGCTCGAAGGCGATCTTAGTGCGCTCGCGGTCCATCCCGGCGATGCCGCAATCGTCGCCGTGGCGACCTCGAGCGGCGTGTTTCTCTCGCGCGATTCGGGCGAGCGCTTCGTCCGGCTTGCAGGCGGCGCCGAAGGTCTTTCCGTGCACTTCGACCTCGACGGCAAGAGTCTCTGGTACGGAACGTTCGACGGCCGGGCGCGGCTAGCGCGCGCTCCGCTCGACGGCGGGACGGGCGCATCGGTCGATTTGCCGGTCCTCGGGCAGGACGCCGTCGCCTATATCGCGCAGAATCCGGCCGCGCGGTCCGAATACGCGATCGCGACCTTCGCACGAAGCGTCTATCTGTCCAAGGACGGCGCACGCACTTGGAAGAAGATTGCCGAGCGCGGCAGAGCCGAATGACCAGGTCTGAGAACGCGGAGAGATGACTGCCTACGCGGTGGTCATCACCACCGGCGCATGGTCGCTCGTTCCGACGTCGGCGAGAACGGCGCAGCTCGCCGCGCGCTCCGCGATCGCAGGTGAAGCGAGGACGTAATCGAGGCGCCAGCCGATGTTGCGTTGGCGCAGGTTGCGCCACGGCGCCCACCAGGTGAAGAGGTTCGGATTGTCGGGGTCGAGCGCGCGACCGACGTCGACCAGGTGCTGGGCTAGGAGCTTGTCGAGCAGCTCGCGCTCATCCTCCCGCTGCCCGATGACGCCGGGCTTGCGCTCGCTCGGATGCACGTCGAGGTCGGTACGGGTGATGTTCATGTCGCCGCAGAGAACGAGCTCGCGCCCGTCGCGGTGCAGGTCTTTCGCCCACGCCGCGAGCTTGATCATGAAGCCGAGCTTCGCCTCGTAGTCTTTGCCGCCGTTGGGCACGTACACCGAGGCGAGGACGAGGCGGCCGATTTCGGCCTGCACGATCCGCGACTCCATGTCGAATTCGGGGTGGCCGAACGCGGGCTCGGCGTCGAACAGGCCCTTGCGGATGTGAAGCGACACGCCGGAGTAGGCGCGGTACCCGTGCCAGTACGCGTGGTAGTCCTCGAGCTTCACCTGCTCCGGAATCTGCGAAGGCTCAGCCTTCAGCTCCTGCAGGCACACGACGTCCGGCCGGTCGCGCTCCATCCACTCGCGAAGCTGCGCCTGGCGCGCGCGGACGCCGTTGACGTTCCAGGTGGCGATTTTCATTCTCGATGCGTGCCAAAAGAGATACCTCGGTATCTTACTTTACGACGCGGAATTTATGCGATGCCAGCGCGCGATCGAGAAGGAGCCTCTTCTCGCGCGCGTTGCGCGTGAGCGAGGCCGCGCGTTCGAACTCGGCGCGCGCCTCGTCGAGACGGCCGAGCTTCACGAGGAGGTCGCCGCGCACCGCGGGCAGGAGGTGGTAGTGCCCGAGAGCCGGCTCGGAGGCGAGCGCATCGACGAGTGCCAGCCCTTCCGCCGGACCGAACGCCATGGCGACCGCGACCGCGCGATTCAGCTCCACGACGGGCGACGGCGCGATCTGCGTTAGCGCGTCGTAAAGCGCCGCGATGCGCGTCCAGTCGGTCTCCCGCGCAGTGCGCGAGCGCGCGTGGCAGGCGGCAATCGCGGCCTGGAGCGCGTAGGGTCCTAGCGTCCCGCCGAGCTGCTCGGCGCGCGCCAGAGCCGCGAGACCGCGGCGCACGAGCAGATGATCCCAGCGCGAGCGGTCCTGATCGAGGAGCAGGATCGGCTCTCCCGAAGGGCCGATGCGCGCGACCGCTCGCGACGCCTGGATCTCCATCAACGCGACCAAGCCGTGGACCTCGGGCTCTTTCGGGACGAGCTCCGCGAGGATGCGGCCCAGACGCAGCGCCTCCTCGCACAGCGCGGGCCGCATCCAGTCCTCGCCCGCGGTCGCCGAGTAGCCTTCGTTGAAGACGAGGTAGACG
>Ga0209807_1000273_pt1 | contig 23230 bp, 17 predicted proteins | sample GraSoiAngelo_154_FD_186168 | JGI IMG/M metagenome (GOLD analysis project Ga0209807, IMG submission 186168) | Grasslands soil microbial communities from the Angelo Coastal Reserve, California, USA - 14_1009_13_20cm (SPAdes) (version 2) | ecosystem: Environmental > Terrestrial > Soil > Grasslands ... | reverse complement strand
AGCGTATCACGATCCCGGGGATTCTGCTGCATTACGCCTTCCGAAAGAAATACATCAGCGACCTGGCACGCTCAGCACTGGCTAACGGCCTTGCCCAAGTCGTCATAGTCGGCGCAGGCTTCGCCCCGCTTAGTTACGAATTGCAGCGGGATTTTCCAACGGGCGAATTTTGGGAGATCGATCATCCAGCTACGCAGCGTCACAAAGTGCGCGCCTGTTCCGAAATCGGAATTGAACGAGTGCATTATCTCGCAGTTGATCTGAGTGCAACCGGTGTCGATAGAGAAACGTTGATCAACACTAGGTTCGATCCGGCTAAACGCACATTCTGGATCGCCGAAGGTTTGCTGATGTATTTCCCGGCAGACGTCGTCTCGTCTTTGATGAAAACCTTGAGCAGCCTGAGTGCTCCCGGCAGCGAGCTTGCATTTACGTTCATGGAAAAACAGGGCGATGGCCAACTTCGCTTCGATTCGCAAACCAAACTTGTTGACTCGTGGTTACGCAGACGCGGCGAGCCGTTCCTCTGGGGAACTACGCGAAGTGAACTTGCTGAGTTTATACGGCCGTGGCGCGTGATTCGATTTTTCGATCACAATGATCTGCGAGACATGGCATCGGATCTCAGTGATGAAATCATCGCAAAAGGCGAGGTAATTTGTCTGGCTGTAATCTAACTGGCGCAGTTAAGCTTCCCCGATGCTGACCCGCCGTGAATTCATACGCACGGCGGCGCTCTTGGCGCTTGCGCCGCACGCGTTCGGCGTACCCGAGAAAGAGATATGGGTTAACGACGTCCATTCGCAACTCAATCGCACTCGGGTCCGCGAACTTCTAAGACCGCGCACCAGAGATGAGCTTGCCGAGATTGTTGGTTCCGCGTCGCGAAAAGGCTTGCCGATTTCCGTTTCGGGATGCCGCCACTCGATGGGTGGCCAGCAATTCGCCACTGACGGCGTTTGCATCGATACGCGCGAGTTGGATCGCGTGATTTCCTTCGATCGTGAACGCGGCTTGCTCGAAGCGGAAGCCGGGATCCAATGGCCGAAATTGATTCGCACGTACCTCGAAGCTCAAACGGACGGGAAAAAGCAATGGGGCATCGCTCAGAAACAAACCGGCGCCGACACCTTCACACTCGGTGGGAGTCTTTCCTCCAACGTGCACGGCCGTGGACTGCGGATGAAGCCGCTGATTTCCAACATTGAATCATTCACCCTGATCACCGCCGATGGAAAATCGATTCGCTGCTCGCGCGAGGAAAATAGTGAATTGTTCCGACTTGCAATCGGTGGTTATGGGCTTTTTGGATTGGTCGATGCGGTAACACTTCGCCTTGTTCCCCGGCAAAAATTAAGACGCGTAGTCGAGATCATTCGCGCAGCCGATTTGCCGAAGCGTTTTGAAGAACGCGTCGCGCAAAAATTTCTCTACGGCGATTTTCAATTTTTAGTCGATGAAAAATCGCCGGAGTTCCTTCAACGCGGCGTGTTTTCCTGCTACGAACCGATCAGCGAAGACGAACCGATTGTCGCCAAAAAAGAATTAAGCGATTACGATTGGCTGGACCTCCTCCGCCTTGCTTATACGGACCGGGAAAAGGCTTTCAAGCACTACAGCGATTATTATTTGTCGACAAACGGACAGACCTATTGGTCGGACACGAATCAGCTTGGCGCATATCTCCCGAACTACGCGCAGAAGATCCACGACCAAATCGGTGGTGATGAGTCGAGCCTCATCATCACCGAAATCTATGTTCCACGCGCAGACCTTCCCGATTTTTTAACGGAGGCGGCAGATTTGCTGCGCTCGAATCGCACAATCGCGATCTACGGCACCGTCCGATTGATCGAAAAAGATGACGAAAGCTTTCTAGCATGGGCCAAAAAAAACTATGCCTGTATCATTTTCAATTTGCTCACGCTTCATACATCGAGCGGCATCGAAGCGTCTGCGCGTTCGTTCCGCGGATTAATCGATTTGGCGATAGCTCGCCGCGGGAGTTATTACCTGACCTACCACAAATTCGCAAAACCCGAGCAGGTCATCGCGTGCTATCCGCAATTCAAAGAATTTCTGAATTTGAAGAGAAAGTACGATCCGAGTGAGCGGTTTCAAAGTGATTGGTATCGCTACTATCGGATGCTTTTCGCAAGCTGACACATGACAGTAACTCACGCTTCCAGCTTGACCGGTCGCGCAGGCTTCCCAGCCTGCGGTTTGCCAAACCAGGCAGGGATGCCTGGTCGACGAAGACAGGCAGGATGCCTGTGTTACGTCGCCTGCATATGTCCCCGTTCGCCATCATTGCGTTAGTTCTGATTCTCGCGCGCGCGATTGCAGAACTGTTGCTCAGCCGCGCCAACGAACGTTATGTGCGTGCGCATGCGAAAGAAGTGCCGCCCGCATTTCGCGAGATGGTTGATGAACCGACGTATCGCCGGTCAGTCGATTACACCCTGGCCAAGAGCCGATTTGGAGATGTCGTCGCGTTGTTTGATGCCGTGCTTCTCACCAGCCTGTTATTCAGCGGGTTCTTGCCGTGGGCTTTTGGAAAATTCACGGTAGCTTTCGGTACGTCCGTTTGGGCGTTAGCCGGTTTTCTTTTCGCTACGGGCGTTGTGCTAAGCATCGTCAGTCTGCCATTCGCGTGGTACGCCCAGTTTAAACTCGAAGACCGATTCGGCTTCAACACGACAACCGCAAGGACGTGGGTACTTGATCGTGTGAAAGGATTTTTGCTCGCGGCAATGCTTGGGTTTCCATCGCTTGCGCTGGTATTGAAGCTGATCGAGTGGACTGGCCCAAACTGGTGGATTTGGGCGGCGGGGGTCGTGATCACGTTCCAATTGCTTTTGCTACTGATCGCCCCTGCGGTGATCATGCCGCTCTTCAACAAGTTCACGCCGCTGCCGGACGGCTCGTTGCGCGAACGCCTCTTTGCACTGGCCCGGCGCACCGATTTTCCAACCCGCAGCATCGAAGTAATGGACGGCAGCAAACGGTCGCGTCACTCCAATGCCTTCTTCACCGGCTTCGGACGTTTTCGCAAAATTGTCCTTTTCGACACGCTCGTAGGCCAGCTTGCCGAGCCGGAACTTGAATCCGTGGTTGCGCATGAAATCGGGCATTACAAAAAACGTCACGTCGTGAAGTTGCTCGGCGTTTCGATCGTCGGCGTGTTTATAGGCTTCGCAGCGGTTGCCTGGCTGGCGCGTCAGCAATGGTTTTATCGCGCATTCGGTTTCGAGTATCATGCGGGGTTTGCCGCAGCGAACGTTGTGCCGGCGATGCTGCTGTTTGCGTTGCTGGCAGGGACGATCACTTTTTGGTTTTCGCCGCTGGTTCACATGTGGTCGCGCCGTTTCGAGTACGAAGCGGACGCCTTCGCGCGCGCGACCATGGGTGAGGCGCTATCGCTCATTAAAGCACTGCGCAAACTGACGGAAAAAAACCTGAGCAACCTGACGCCACACCCGCTGTACAGCGGTTTTTATTACTCACATCCGACCCTGCTCGAACGGGAACAGGCGCTGCGTACGGCCTGTTCTTTGTAGGGCAGGCGCTTCGCCTGCCGGCAACCGGAGCGGTTGCCCTACAAGATGCAACATCGGCGCTTGACACAAACGCCACTACAACGTGCGGTGTCTCAGCATGTCGAGGGTTATTGTCGTTGGCGCAGGAATCAATGGCGTTACTGCCGCGATCGAATTGAAGAAACGCGGACACGAAGTAGTGCTCGTCGATCAGGGCCCTCTACCACACGCTTTGGCGGCCTCCACCGACATCAGCAAGGCCGTGCGCACAGCGTACGGCGCCGATGAAGATTACACCGCGTTGGCTGAACGCTCGATCAAGCTCTGGCGCAAATGGAATGAAGAATTCGACGCGAAGCTATACCACGAAGTCGGCGTAATGTTCGTCCGTCGTCGCGAAATGAAGCCGGGCGATTTTGAATACGAAAGTTTCAAGCTGCAGCAAAAGCGCGGACTGAAAGTGGTGCGGATGAACGGGTCGCAATTTTGGCGGCGTTTTCCGGCATGGAATTCGGAGCTTTATCGGGATGGAGTTCTTGAGATCGAGGCGGGTTATGCCGAGAGCGGCCGTGTTGTTGCGACATTAATCGGGCGCGCCAAATCGATGGGAGTTAACTTGCGCGAAGGGAAATTCACCGCTTTGGATGAACGCGACGGTCGCGTGAAGGGCATCACGCTTGAGGAACAGCCTCGCAAAGCTGGCATTCCGAGCGGAGCGCAGCGAAGTCGAGGAACCCCGAAACATCTTAAGCTAACCCAACAGGATCCCTCGACTTCGCTCGGGATCACACGCGTTGCGGGTGACACAGTTGTCATGGCTGTCGGCGCGTGGACACCATATCTGCTGCCGTTTACGAAAAACTTTTTTCGCGCCACGGGCCAGCCTGTGTTTCACCTCAGGCCTTCACAGCCTGAGTTATTCGCGCCTAAACGTTTTCCTGTTTTTGGCGCGGACATTACAACGACGGGGTATTACGGTTTCCCCATCAACCGCGATGGCGTCGTAAAGATCGCCAATCACGGCCCCGGACGAGCAATGTCGCCCGAGTCGCCCGGACGAGTTGTGAATTCCGAGGACGAAAGAAATTTGCGAAAATTTCTGGCAGCGACGTTTCCTGCCCTCGCAGACGCGCCGATTGTTTATAGGCGCGTGTGCATGTACTGCGACACCCACGATGGACATTTCTGGATCGCGCGTGATCCGGAACGAGAAGGATTAGTCATTGCCGCCGGTGATAGCGGGCATGGATTCAAATTTGCGCCGGTCCTCGGCGAAATCACTGCCGACGCCGTGGAAGCAAAAGACAATCTATTACTTCACAAATTCCGCTGGCGTCCGGAACTGTGCGCGGGAACCGGCACAGATGCGGCACGCTCGAAGGGAAAGCTGTCGTAGTCGGGTGTAAGGCCCGACAAGACATCTTCGGACGCAGCCGGAGCGTTGCCTTCATCTGTCGGTTAGATGATTGGCATAATGACATTGGTTATCCAAAACCAAACAGTAGGTCGTGAGCGATTTAGTATTGGGTGGCATTGGCTTCGAAAGCAACACACCGGCTAGGTTAAGAAAAGGGAGAGAAGAGTTATGGGAATCAAATTGAAAGATAAGGTCGCCATTGTGACCGGCGGTGGAACCGGTATCGGCGAAGCGATTTGCAAAAAATTCGCGCGCGAAGGCGCCAAAATACTGATCAATGGTTTGTCCGGCGATCCGATTAAAGATGTGGCAAAGGCGATCGCCGATGATGGCGGTGAAGCGATTACTTTCGAGGGCGATGTTTCAGATGAAGCGGCAGCTCGTGGATGCGTGGACACGGCTATCAAGCGCTACGGCAAACTGGATATTTTGATTAACAATGCTGGCGTGTTGCTGGCTAATGCCGAAACCGACGATATGCCGATAGAAATGTTCGATGAACATATTCGTTGCAATGTCCGCTCGGCATTTCTCATGACTAAGTATGCCTTGCCACATCTACGCAAGACAAGGGGCAACGTCATTAGCGCAGGTTCTGAGGGCGGGGTAAATGGCCAACCGCGAAACACCCCCTATGGGGGAACGAAGGCGTTCCTGCACGCATTCAGTGATGGGCGTCGCCGTGGAACAAGCGCAATACGGAGTGCGCGCCAATTGTGTCGCCCCCGGCCCGATCGATACCGCCTGGACACACAAGGAAACCGGTGCGGTCGATGCCAAGGTCGAGAAAGCGTTACTGAGCTCCGTGCCGTTCGGGCGACGCGGAACGCCTGCGGAAGTTGCCAATGTTTATGCCTTTCTTGCGTCGGACGATGCCAGCTATGTCACCGGCGCGGTCTGGTTGGTGGATGGTGGGACGACTCCAGCGAAAAGCGCAGTCGGGGGATTGGCTAGGCGGGAGATTTCCAAGCCGCCGGCTAACGATCTTGATCTGCACCATTCGCACGAGGGACTGAAGGATAAGGAGTTGGTGAAGATCAGTTAGCGGATCGAGACCACTTAATCGTGTACAGAAATGCCGAAATGAGGGCTGTGTACCGTGGCTCGATACGATGTAATCGTGCTCTTAATGCTCTCGCTCGCGTTGATCGGGGTGCTCGGGCAAGAATAGATCCAGCAAAGGACATTTAAGGGACAGGGAAAGCAGTAGAGGCGACGCGCTCTCGCCACCGCGAGCGAGTTATCGTCGTGATCTACTCTTTTTGTGCCGTTTCTTTTTTCGGCTGACGTTTGAGTAGCGTAATCTGCTTAATCCGCGCAGAATCAGACGGGCTCCAAGTGGCAACCTCCGGATCGTCTTTGAAAGCATTATGGACGAGGCGCCGCTCGTAGGAATTCATCGGCTCGAGCTGAAGCGAGCGGCCGGTGATGCGCACGCGTTCCGCCAGCTCGCGCACGCGCTGCACGATCCGATCTTCACACATGGAACGATAATGTTCGCAATCGACGATGACTTTTTCCGCGTTCTTGTCTCTGGCTTGCAGCAATCGGTTAAGCAAAAATTGTATCGCCTCGAGCGTTTCTCCGTCGCGTCCGATCAGTCGCCGACTTTCCTCGGTGTAAATCTGCAGCGTCGGGTTGCCGCCCTCGTTCGTGGTTTCTTCGATTTGCACCACGAAACCGAGATAACCGAGCATCGTGTCGAGCAGATCTTTCGGTGTCATCATCGCTTTCGCTTTCCGGCAGGCGCAACTTTTTCGAGCGTCGGCATGGGTTGTCGTTTGTTCTGATAAAATTGCAGGATGCTGAAAAGATTTTGTGCCGTGTAATACAATGCCAGAGCTGCCGCAAAATTGTAGCAGAAAAATAGGAAGATCAGCGGCGTAAACATCATTATGCGACGCTGCGTGGCATCACCCGTCTTGGGTGTCATCGTCATTAACCACACCTGAGTAGCCGCCATGCAAAGCGGGATGATATTGATCGGCCAGCCCAGCACAGGCAGATGCGCTACGGTGTCCGGTTGGGAAAGATCTTGTACCCACAGAAACTTCGCGTTTCGCAATTCCACAGCCTGCGCCAGCATTTGATAGAGCCCGAAGAAAATCGGGATCTGAATCGCCATCGGTAAACAACCGCCCACGGGATTGATACCGTATTGCTTGTAAAGCTTCATCACCTCTTGGTTCATGCGTGTGGGATCATCTTTGTATTTCTCACGCAGCTCCTGCATTTTCGGTCCAAGCAATGCGGTCTTGCGCATTGTCTGATTGGCCTTGGTCTGGAGCGGCCAGAGCACCAGACGCACGACAAGCGTCAGCACGAGAATGGCAATACCATAACTCTTCACAAAACTGTGAATGGTGTTCAGGAAATTGAGCAGAAATTGGCTGACAATTTTGAACACGCCAAAATTCATGATCTCGGCCTCGTTCTGCTCTAGGTGGGCCAATCGGTGATAAATTTTTGGCCCTTCCCAGATCTGGAAACGCGCCGTGTATGTTTGCCCCGGCTGTAAATTGAAGCCCGGCATGCGCATCGCCCCTTCGATGCCGAACATGTTTCGATCGGCTGAGACTTCGAATGAGCGACCCCAAATCCCCGTGGCTTTCGCGTTCAGCGGCGCGATGATGGTCGCGAAAAACTGGTCTGACACGGCTGCCCATTCTGCTCCGGCAAAATTTTCCTGAAAGACCGGCTGCGGCGGATGGGCGCCGATGCCGAAGACCCCAGCGCTACCCTGAAATGCGCTCACGTTGCGGTCTCTGGCCTTTCCATTCATGCACCAGACCACTCGCGTATAGTACGGGTAGTCCCGCGGATGAATCGGAGCCGCCGAGCCGAGCGCGACGAAATAATCAGCATTCGCGTACGGCTGCGCGCCTGTGTTAAGCACATCGACATCCAGATCGACAACAAAATTGTCTTTTTTGTCGGCCGTCTGCGTTAACGAAAACCTCTTTCGTACCGTGATTCCATCAGGTGTGGCACGCTCGCATCGGATGCTGCTTTCCGACTCACGCGACAATACAAATTCCGGAAGCACCGGCTTTGCAGGATCATCAACCATCGCGCCGATCGGTATGTGCTTCGCGGAATTCAAAACTACCCGCTTAGCGTCTTCGGCAAGATGACTGAGCATCACCGCTTCAGCGATGCCGCCTCCCCGATTCGTCAGGCGTAACTCGACGTCCGAATTGCGAAGAGCCTCGACCTTTTCAGCAAAGGTCGGAGCTGTCTCGACGCCCTGCGGCACCGCTTCCGGTGTGGCAAGCGGAGATGGGGAAGGCACGCGAACCGCCAGCGACGGCGTTGGCGAAGCGTGTCCGGATGCGGCCGTCACAGGAGCCGGTCTGGGCGCCATCTGCTTTGCAAAGTAGAATTCCCAGAGGAGAAGGCCAACCACGCAAAGAGCAACGACAATCCATGCGGTTCGATCCATAAATTCGGTCTTGCACGATCAGACGCGGCGGAGATCAGCCGAGTTACTTGACTCGGCAGGCTGGCAGCCTGCCAGCCGAGTCAGGCCGGTAGCCTGACTACCGCCAACACCGCGCAACGGCACCGGGTCGTACCCACAGCCACCCCAAGGTTGGCAGCGGGCGAGGCGCTTAATGCCCAACCAGCTTCCATAGCCGACGCCATGTGTCTCTACTGCTTCCAGAAAGTATCTCGAACAAGTCGGTGTAAATCGGCACCCGCAATCCGCACCGCAAAGCAGACGAATTACCGGCGAGAGAGTGTACTGATACAGGCGAATGATGAAACGAATTAGTCCGAGCATCCAAGCAGAATAGAAGCGCGCCTCGCGAGGCGCAACCATTCATCTTCTAGCGAACGGTAGCTCGCGCTGGCGGCTTCGTTTTTGGCGATTAGCACGAACCAAAAGCCGCCTCGCAATTCGTGCTGGTGCTGGCGCACCATCTCTCGGAAACGACGTCGGACGCGATTGCGAACGACCGCGCCACCGATGCGGCGTGAAGTAACGAATCCCGCGCGAGACGGGCCGGAATTCTCCACCAACGCCACATTTAACATCAGGAGTTTGCCGCGTTGCGTGGCCCCATCTCGTCTGACACGCTCGTATTCCGACCGATGCGTTAGACGCCGGTTTTTTAGGAAGGAGAATGAAGCTCGGGGTGCCATCTGTACCGCCAATCCTCCTACGATCGATCGACTGATTCCAAGACGACTTCGTCCAGCATCGCCGCACGAAATCCGCGGCCCGCGTACAAGAGAAGTCTTCCTCCGAAAACTCGGTGGAAGATTTCCCAAAAAATCAAGCCGGCAGCTTATGAGCCCGGTGATTCGGCAGGCGTTTCCGTTGTTCCAGCCGGCGATTCTGTGGTTGCAGCAGGAGCTTCGGATTCAGCAGGACTCGTCGTGTCGGTCGTTGCAGGCGCAGTAGTCGGAGCCGGCGTTGTCGCAGGCGTAACAGTTTCGGTTTTTTGCTCACACGCCGCGAGAAGCGCGGCACCGGCCAGGATACAGATGTATTTCTTCATAATTGAAGACGCATATTGCTTTAATTGATCAATTGCAGCAAGCGCCGTTTTTGGACTGCGCGCAATGTGCATTGAAGAGGAAATAGCTCGTGGCGAGCACTAAAAGGGTAGCTCCCATTTCAAGCCGTGCGCCTCCGCTACGGCCCTGCAGGTGAGACGGCCATCGCGCGTATTAATTCCACCGATCAGCGCCGGTTGTTTTTTGCACGCGCCCTCGAGGCCCAAATCCGCCAGCAACTCCACATAACGATACGTCACATTTGTCAGTGCTTGTGTCGCCGTGCGGGCGTACGCAGCGGGCATGTTTGCTACGCAATAATGCGTGACCCCTTCCTCGACATAAATTGGATCGAGGTGCGTCGTGGGGCGCGCGGTTTCGGCGCAACCACCTTGATCGATAGAAATATCCACGAGCACACTGCCACGCTTCATTTTTTGCAACATCGCGCGCGTAATCAGCTTTGGAGCCTTAGCGCCCGGCAACAGCACGGCGCCAATGAGCAAATCACAATCGGGCATCAAGTCGTCCAAATTCGCTTCGTTTGAATAGAGAGTGTGCAAGTTATCCATTGCAACATCGAGAAATCTCAGACGCTCGACATCAATATCCAGAATTGTGACATCGGCGCCGAGGCCTTTGGCCATGCGCAACGCGTTCACGCCCGAAGTTCCCCCACCCACGACGACGACGCGCCCGGGCAAAACGCCAGGCACGCCGCCAAGCAGGACGCCACTGCCACCGTTGTACTTGGCGAGAAAATTGGCGCCCATCACCACTGACATCCGACCTGCAATCTCACTCATCGGCTCCAAGAGCGGCAGCCGATGGTCCACTTGAATGGTCTCGTACGCGACGCCGGTCGCGCCTGATTTCAGCAACGCCTCAGTGAGATTTTTACTTGCTGCGAGATGCAGATAGGTGAAAAGAATTTGGCCCCTGCGCAACAACGGGAACTCTGCCGCGAGCGGCTCTTTGACTTTCACGATCATGTCGGCGCGTGCGAAAACGTCTTTTGCTTGCTCCACAATTTCGGCGCCTGCTCTGGCGTACTCCTGATCGGGATAACCGGAACCGATGCCGGCATCTTTTTCCACCAACACGGAATGACCTCGCCGGGTGAGTTGAATCGCACCTGACGGCAGGAGCGCAACGCGCTGCTCTTGCTCTTTAATCTCCTTTGGGACACCGATAATCATTCCAGAGAGTGAAAAGTGATGAGTGTTAAGTGACAAGACAAAACAATCTGGGACCCGTCACTTATCACTCATGACTCGGCGCTCAGTTCAAGGATGGATCATCCGGTGCGGCAGCGAGCATTCTGTACCACGGACCGAGAGTCCGCATGATGTCGAACCAAAGATTTGGCAGACGATCCAGTTTCAGCAGCGAAGGATTGGCGTTTTGAATCACCCACGCTTTCTGCTTCACCTCGTTTTCGAGTTGACCGGCTCCCCAGCCTGCGTAGCCCACAAACGCGCAAACTGTAAGCAGATTTTTCTGCCCCTGGTCGCTCGCTTCGTCCAGCGCAATGTTGTGATTGAGTTTCAGACCTGTGCCCTTCTGCCATTCAAACGCCGCAAACATCAGCTGATTTTTTCCGACCGGACCTCCCAGAAACACCGGCACATCAGCGAATTCCGGCGGTGGCGTGCCCGACACCAGTTCGGCCACTGGTCGATCAAGCGGGCGATTGATGATCACGCCCAGCGCTCCCTCGTGCGCTTCGTGCTCGGAAACGAAAAGCACCGTGCGTCGAAAATTCGGGTCGAGCATGTTGGGATGAGCAACAAGCAACGAGCCGGCAAAACTGCGCGACAAGCGTTCATCACCCAAATCACGCATGTAAAACTAGAAACCGCGTCGCGCCCTTACGCAACTTCATCCGTTGTCCGAGTTTATCGCAATCGTGTGATTACTCGTCATTTTCTGTTGAACTTCGGCACGGCGAAAAATTTAAAAAAATTGTGCAAAATTTTGTTGCGAGCCGGCGGAACCTCGCTTAGTAGCCTTAAGTTTTCTTACAATTGTTCTGGGGGGAACAGCCGCCCTTCACGCCTATCGGGCGTGGGGGGCGGTAATTTTTTGCAGACAAAAGTTTGCCTGTTTCTTTTTGCTCTTGCCCGCAATCATGCGCCTGCTCGATTGCCGCTTGAGAAAAAACGCTCAACACTCAAAGTCAAACACCCAATGTCGAACTCAGCAAAATCGCAGCGGGTCTCGTGGCCAATTGTGTTCACGGTCGTAGCCCTGATTGTTGCAATCACGACCGTTATCATCTTTTTGCGCGTGGAGAGCTGGCCGGCGCGCACAGCGCGGCAAAGCACCGCGGCGCTGGAGAAGTTGGGCAAGAATTTGGGAGCCGTTTTTGTCGATATCGCGCATTTGCAGCCGCGCATCATCATCAACAACCGGATTTACATGGAACAGACCGCGCCGGTCAGCGAGCTGATTGTTCTCTCACGGAGAATTGACGTCGAACACGAATTTCTTCACACCTGGGTGGGCAGTTCGAAGCGCGTGAAACTGCATGGCAATTTCATCGCCAAAGCCGGTTTTGATCTGCAAGAAGGCCTGTCCATCGATGTTGGCCCGGAGCAAATCACCGTACAGCTGCCGCACGCTCAAATCCTCGGAGTCGAGCAGCAACAACTGGACTTTCTCGCATTCGAAAACGGATTGTGGAACCGAATTTCAGCGCAGGATCTTCAAAGCGAACTGTCCGTCCTGCCCCAGTTGGCTTGGAAAAAAGCAGTGGAAACCGGCCTGCCCGGTGAAGCCGAGCAAAGATTGCAGCGGCAACTCGAAGAACGGATTCACACGGCGCAGCCGCTGCGCTTGGTATTCAAAGGCTCTCCAGAAAAAAAACCGAAATGAATAACGGGGACGAACGTCGAATGAACACGAATCAAATGACGAAACCGAAAGAGAGTTGAATGCCAGGTGACCTTGGGGTCATTCGAGCTTCGCCATTCATTCATTATTCGTGATTTGTCATTCGTCATTTTCCAGGACGCTGTAAATGCCTCTAAGAAATCGATTTTTTCTCGCTAGCCTGTTGGTACTACTCATCGTCACGTTGGCGATTGCGCTTGCACCGATTATGATTTCCAATGGCATTCGCCTGTGGGTCTGGTGGTTCGCCCGCCAGGAGGGATTCGTCGCCACAATCGACAAAATTGAAGCGCCATTTCTGCGCCCGATTGTGATTCATGAATTCCAACTGAAAAGCAGCCGCGATGATGCACTTCGCGTGGATATCACCGCGATGGATGCGCGAGTCACCTTGAATTTAAAACACATTCTTCTGCGCATGGGCGGCCGGGACATTAGAAATGTTTCTGTTCGGGAATTGCGCGCCGAAATACACCGCACAAATCCAAACGTGCGAGCATTAAATGAGCGTGCCTGGGCGACTCTGCACCGATTGCTCCCGGAGAGCATGAGTATCGCAAAACTAGAAATGCGCGTCGAGAATGGACCGACTCTGATCTTGCTGCGAAATGCTTTTCTGTCTGCGAGCGAGACGGAACCCGGTCGCTTCAGCACAGCTGAGCTCATGATTACGTCGCCATGGGTGCGCCAAACTTTTTCGCAGGTTCGCGGCGCGACTCACTGGGAAAGCAGCCGATTAACGCTCGCTGGACTTACCTTGACGCGCGGTCTCGACTTGCAGTCCGCCACTGCGGATCTCTCACATCTGGGGAATCAGCGCGTGGGATTACAATTCGACGTCGATGCTTTTGGCGGAAAACTCCGTGCCAACATTTCGCACGAGTGGCACTCGCGATATTCTAACTGGAAGATTGCAGGCGGGGCCGCGGACCTTTCGCTGGCGCAAATCTCAGGCGCGCTCGGGTTCGCGGGTCGCGTCAATGGTTTACTTCACGCCGGCAACTTCACATTTCGCGGCAACCTGGCCGAACCAGACCGTGCGACCGCCTCGCTCTGGTGCGAGTTGACTGGTCTTACATGGCACGATCGCACAGCAGAAGCCATCATGCTGGGCGCCGCCCTTTACAACCGCAAGATCGAGCTTCAGCAACTTTACATCAGGCAAAAGAGCAACCAGTTCACGCTAAGCGGCGAAGCAGCGTTACCCGGTAGCTCGTCAGAATGGCTGAGACCTGATTTCCGCGGAAACATTGCAGCCTCGATTAATCAACTCGGCGAATTCCTTGGTCTTTTTGGTGCAAACCCCGCTGATTTCGACGGAAAAATCAACATCCAAGGATCGATGGATACACATGGCCGCAACTTCGGCGGTCACCTGACGCTCGAGGGCGCTTCGCTTACGTTGTTCGCGCATGAGATCGACAGCCTCAATGCGAGAGTAAGCCTGAAACCGAGCGAACTGCAGATCGAACAGCTTGATCTAACCCGCAAGAACGATTTTCTGTCAGGTGAAGGCAGCATCGATCTGTCGCTGGAACACAATTATTTCGGTACGCTCAACGCGCGTGTCGATGATGTGCGCGATTATTTTGCGAGTCTTCATGGAGCATCGGGGCAAAAACCGGCCGCAATTCCGGTAGAAGTTCAAGCGACGATCGACTCAAGTCAGTGGGATACACATGGGTCGATTCAATTACCGAAATCGAGCCCAATCAATTTCGCAGTAAATTTTGCCATGCCCTTCGGAATCACTTCGAGCGCGTTTCAGATGTCTCCCATCAACATTTCATTGGAGTTTCCGGCAATCTTCCTGGCGAGCGCGCCGTGGTTTTCTCATTCGAGAATTTTTGAGGACGGAATTTTGAGCGGAAACATTTCTCTTTCGGAAACGCTACAGCACCCTCGAATCATCGGCGAGGTACAGCTGGTGAACGGAAAACTGTCCAGCAGTGCCGACGTTTTTGTTAATGCAAAAGAAGCCGGTGGCCGAATCAGTTTTGATGGGACTCGCGCTTCGCTGGAGTTTCTGAATGTCGCTACCAAGGATGTAGACCTATCGCTTCGCGGAAAAATTGATTTTGAAGACATCTACGACGTCACACTTAATCTAGCCGGAGCAACACCGATGTTCGATCTCATGTCACGCCCCGTTGACTGCATCGACAAAATTGAAATCGTGCCGGCGGCGCTGCCGCTCGCGCCTGCCGCGACGGCGATGGAGTTTCGCGGCGCTCTGTTTCAATCTGGCTGGAGCGTCAGCTTGAGAGAAGAGCTTGATAGCCAGCCTTCGATTGTTTCAACGCCCGACACCACGACCCGCAGATTTCCGCTTTGTCACGGAGCAGGCCCCGAGGAGCAAACATTGTTACTGGGCGCCGTTCCCCGGCCTGAAGCTGCTCGGCAGACCGCTCCCAAAAAACGAGAGAAGCGACGGTAGCGATCTTAAGGACGTTCTTCGGTCACCAGCCAGCGAGAGAGCTTTTGCTCCAAATCCGGAGTAACATCCACGCGAAATTCCGCGCCTGCGTCGAAGCGCAGCGAATTGCCGTTGTCGCGGTCAAACAGCAGTTGAACCGGGTGACGTCCGGGTGAGCTGACAAGAATGTTGCGGACCTGCCGCAATTCATCGCCCGTAGTGCCGGAAGAAAATCGCAGAAGAATCGCGCTTACCTGTGATGCATCTTCGGATCTCTCGGTTGCGCCATTCGGTTTTACGGGTGCCAGCGGCTTAATTTCGATAGCTGTAGCTCGAAGCATTTCATCGCGCCTGTCCAATGTTCCTTTCAATTCAACAACGCGCCCCGGCACAAGAACATCCGAGACCTTCAGATAAAGTTCGTTCCACACGACCACCTCGAGAATGTCCAAGAGATCTTCGAGCCGTACAACGGCGAACGGTTTGCCATCCTTCTTGGTGAATTTTTTTTCGACCTCTACGATCGCTCCAGCAATCTTAAACTGCACCCGATCCTCAAGCTCGCCCAGGGAAGCAATCGACCGATAATTTTTGGCTGCCAAAAGATCGGCATAGGCATCAAGCGGATGGCCGCTGACGTAAAATCCGAGAAGCTCTTTCTCATAGGAAAGTTTCTCGTGTTCGCTCCACGATTTGATCGGTTGTCGCCTGGCTGCTGTGGCCGCGTGCGTGTGTTGATCAAAGAGCGAGACCTGTCCGGACAACCGGTCGCGCTGGAGAGCCGCCGAGGATGCAAGCGCGTCGTCGATCAAGGCGAAGAGTTCCGCGCGATCACGTCTGGTGAAATCAAACGCGCCGGCCCTGACGAGGCTTTCCAGCATCTTGCGATTGGCCACGCGCGAATCGAGCCGGCCGCAGAAGTCCTCCAGCGAAGCAAACTCGCCCCGCTGCTCGCGCTCGCGGATGGCCATGGCCATCGCTGCTTCACCGACGTTTTTGATCGCTGCGAGGCCGTAACGAATGGCGTTGTAGCCGGGATGGTTGATCCCGGCACCGGCATCACCGATGCCGGCTATAGTTTCTGGTGTGAACTTCAACCCGCTCTTGTTAATGTCGGGCGGCAATATGGAAATCCCCATGCGTTTGCATTCGCCGACGAACACCGAAATTTTTTCGGTGTTATTGATTTCGTTGCTCAGCAAACCCGCCATGAACTCCACCGGGTAATGTGCCTTGAGGTAGGCCGTATGGTAACTGATCACACCATAAGCTGCGCTGTGACTCTTATTGAATCCGTAACCGGCAAATTTCTCGAGCAAATCGAAAATGGCGTTCGCCTTTTTCTCGGGGATTTTGTTCGTGCGGGCACAGCCATCGATGAAGTTCCTGCGTTCTTTCGCCATCTTCTCCTTGTCTTTCTTGCCCATGGCACGCCTGAGCAGATCGCCTTGCGCGAGTGAGTAGCCAGCAAGTTTGCTCGCAGCGGCCATCACCTGTTCCTGGTAAATCATCACCCCGTAGGTGTCGGCGCAGATGTCTTCGAGCAGCGGATGCAAGTATTTTATCGGCGTGAGCCCCTTTTTTGCTTTCACATATTCGGGGATGAGCTCCATCGGCCCAGGCCGGTAAAGCGCAATGAGTGCGATGATATCGTCGAGCTTTTTGACATCGAACTGCTTTGAGAGACTGGTCATGCCACCGGACTCCATCTGGAACAGCCCGATGGTTTCACCACGGTTGTAAAGAGCGAACGCAGCGGCGTCGTCCAGCGGGATAGTCTTGAGCGAGAAATCTGGCTGGCGTTTGCCAATCAACGTGAGCGTATCTTCGATAACAGTCAGCGTTTTTAACCCGAGAAAATCCATTTTTAGAAGGCCAAGATCGTTGAGCGGCCCCATGGCGTACTGGCTGATCACGTCGTTACCTTTCACGTCGCGACAAAGGGGGATGTAATCGGATAAATCCCGATCGGCGATGACAACGCCTGCCGCGTGCACGCCGGCGTTGCGCGACAAACCTTCAAGGACTTTCGCATGGTCGAAGAGCTGCCGTGTAGCCGGCTCGCTGGCGAGAGCCCGTTTCAGCTCGGCGTTTTTTCCCACAGCGGCATCGAGCGTAATGTTCAGCTCGTTTGGAATCATCTTGGCGATGCGATCGGCATCGCGATAACTCCACCCGAGCACCCGGCCGACATCTCGCACCACACTTTTCGCTTTGAGCTTGCCAAACGTGATGATCTGCGCGACGCGGCGCTCGCCATATTTCTGCCGCACGTATTCGAGGACCTCACCACGACGCGCTTCGCAGAAATCCACATCGATGTCCGGAGGTGAAACGCGGTCCGGATTCAAAAATCGCTCGAAGATCAGCCCGTACTGGAGCGGTTCGATATCGGTAATGCCAAGAACATACGCCACAATTGAGCCCGCGGCCGAGCCGCGTCCCGGACCGACAGGAATACCTTTTTCCTTCGCAAAATGAATAAAATCCCAAACGATAAGCAGATAACTGACAAAACCGGTTTTTTCCAAAACACCCAGCTCATACTCGAGTCGACGCTTCAGCTCTGGATCGCTTGTCGCGCGTTCGCCGTACCGCGTGCTCAAGCCTTGGAAGCAAAGCTCGCGCAGATATCCTTCCCGCGTTTTACCAGCCGGTACTGGATACTCCGGATATTTCGAGCGCCCAAACTCAAGATCGAGACCGCAACGTTCGCCGATGACCAGAGTGTTTTTGATCGCGCCGGGGAAATCGTGGAAGACCTGCCGCATCTCGGCCGGTGATTTGAAATACAATTCCGGCAGATAATGCAGCCGCGTTTCGTCCTGCACCATCTTGCCCGTGCCGATGCAAAGCATCACGTCGTGCGCCTGGTGATCGCTTCGGCGCAGGAAATGCACGTCGTTCGCTGCGACCATTCCGACCCCAAGATCTCGCGCAATCTGCACCAGCGCAGTGTTACACATCTTTTGCTCTTCCATGCCGTGGTCGTGCAATTCCACGAAGAAATTTTCCGCACCAAGAATGTCGCGATATTCGGCGGCGCTCTGTTTTGCTTTCTCGATGTTGTTTGCCTGAATGGCGCTGTTGATTTCGCCCGCAAGACAACCGCTCAGTCCGATCAAACCAGCCGAGCGTTCTGCGAGCAGCGCCTTATCGATCCGCGGGGCGTAGTGGAAACCGTCCAAATGCGCTGCGGTCACGAGCTTCACGAGATTGCGGTAGCCGATTTCGTTTTCGGCTAACAACGTGAAGTGATACGCCGATTCGCGTCGAGATGGCGGACGGTCCTTGTGCGATCCTGGGGCCACGTAAACCTCGCAGCCGATGATCGGTTTCACCCCGGCGCGCTGCGCCTCCTGATAAAATTCAATCACGCCAAACAAATTGCCGTGATCGGTGATCGCCACGGCAGGCATCTCGAATTCCGCGGCTTTTTTCATCAGCTCCTTCATTCGGATACTTCCATCCAGCAGCGAATACTCGGTGTGCAGATGAAGGTGAACGAACGAGTCGCGAGGCATTACTTTTGAGTATTAGAACGTCAAATTATTTTAGCAAATTTACCTACGTATCCGGCTTCATTGAAGCGTTAAAGCGTTAACCGTTGAAACGAAATTGCCGTTGAAACGCTAGTCGCTTCACCGTCTTAACGCCTCAGCGATTTCAGCGACATCAAACACTGCTTGACATCCACACCGGGGCATTGCTATGAGAGCGCGTGCTGCTGGTCGCTTTCGATTGCAAAGGGCCGCGCAGCGCCAAGGTTACCGAAAGATGAAAAAACTGGAGGCCATCATCAAACCCTTCAAGCTCGAAGAGGTCAAGGAAGCGCTCGCAGAGCTCGGCATTGAGGGGATGACTGTCACTGAGGTAAAAGGTTTTGGGCGGCAAAAAGGGCACACCGAGATTTACCGGGGAAGCGAATACACGGTAGATTTTCTGCCGAAGGTGAAAGTCGAAGTCGTAATGGCGGATGATTTGATTGAAAAGGCTGTCAACGTGGTCGTGGCCGCAGCCAAGACCGGCAAGATCGGGGATGGCAAGGTGTTCGTACTCCCGGTTGAACACGCGGTGCGCATCCGCACCGAAGAGATCGGCGAAAAAGCTGTGTGACGGTGCAGTTCGCGCCGTTCGTTAAACCGTTGACGCGTTGAAACGGTTTCGGAAGTTGACGAGTTCGCACGGAACGTCTTAACAGTTTAGCTTTTAAGGCTTCAACCCTTCAACGCTTGAACGAAAATTATGGCCAAAGAGACAACTCCATCCGACGTCAGTAAAATGATCAAAGACGGCGACGTGAAATTGATCGACTTCAAATTCACCGATCTGCTCGGTACCTGGCAGCATTTCACGACCACGCTCACCGAATACAATGAGGAAATCTTCACGGATGGGCTCGGCTTCGATGGGTCGAGCATCCGCGGCTGGCGCGTGATCAATGCCTCAGACATGCTCGTGATTCCGGACGCGGCGACAGCATGGATCGATGTCTTCAACGCCGCGACGACCCTAAGTTTGATCTGCACGATTGTGGATCCAATCACCCGCGAGCCATATGATCGCGACCCGCGTGGCGTGGCCGAAAAGGCCGAGGCGTATTTGCAATCGACTGGTATCGCCGACACTGCGTTCTTCGGACCGGAAGCGGAATTTTTTATTTTCGACGATGTGCGGTTTGCGAATACAGGGAATGCATCGTCCTACGTGGTCGATAGCGCCGAGGGACACTGGAACAGTGCGCGCGAAGAATTTCCAAACCTCGGTTACAAAATCCGAGCGAAGGAAGGCTATTTTCCGGTCTCGCCGATGGACACGTTGCAAGACATTCGCAACGAAATGTGTTTGGAGCTCGAGCAAGCCGGCGTTGCCATCGAGCGCCAACACCACGAAGTCGCAACTGCAGGTCAGGCCGAGATCGACATCCGCTTCGCGCCGCTCAAACGCATGGGTGACAACATGCAGTATTACAAATACATCCTGCGCAACGTTGCCCGACGTCACAACAAAACGGTAACGTTCATGCCGAAACCGATCTTCGCAGATAATGGCAGCGGCATGCATACCCACATGTCACTTTGGAAAGACGGCAAACCCCTCTTTGCCGGCAACGGTTACGCCGGCCTTAGTGAAACCGCGCTCTTTTTCATCGGCGGAATTTTGAAGCACGCGCCCGCGCTCACCTGCCTGACGAATCCAACCACCAACAGCTACAAGCGACTCGTCCCCGGATTCGAAGCGCCGGTGAACCTCGCTTATTCCGCGCGCAATCGCTCAGCTGCCATTCGAATTCCGACATATTCACCCAGCCCGAAAGCGAAGCGCATCGAGTTCCGCACGCCGGACGCAGCTGCAAATCCATATCTCGCCTTCTCGGCAATGCTGCTCGCCGGCCTCGACGGAATACAAAACCGGATCGATCCCGGCGATCCGCTCGACAAAAATCTCTACGAACTCCCGCCCGAAGAACTTGCTCAAGTTGCCAGCGTCCCGGATTCGCTCCGCGGCGCAATCGAAGCACTCCAGGCCGATCATTCCTTCCTGCTGCGCGGCGACGTCTTCAACGAAAGCTTCATCGCCAACTGGATCGACATGAAGCAAAAAGAATACGACGCACTACGACTTCGTCCGCACCCCTACGAGTTCGCAATGTATTACGACGTGTAATGGTCTGATGTCATTCCGAGCGAAGTCGAGGAATCTCTCGACATCAATCATCGTCGCTTTCGACGCGTAGTTAACAAGCGTTGAGCGTTGCAGCTGTAAGCGGTAAATGGATGCCTGAAAAGTTCGTCACTAGACTCTGGGTTCTTTATGCCGTCCTTGTGGCAGCGCTGCTGACATCGGAATCGCTGAAGGCAGAATCAGGTTCGCATTCTGCCATCGCGCCAGAATCGAGTGGACGCTAAGGGAATCGGGCATAAAAGATCGCTACGCGCCGCGGTTGCGTCCTCACCCCGATGAGTTCGCGATGTATTGCCATGTGTAGGTGGCACGCAAACGTGATTCTTCTCGGCCTTTTTTTGGCAGACGAGACGCGCTTGCTCGCCAATCAAGTAGACCTCTCGGTCATTACTAACAAGGGTTGGGTTCAATTTACTGTCGGTGGCGAATGGCCAATTTTGAAACTGGACACCAAAAGCCCCGCCAGGGTGGCACTGTTTCAAATTCCCAATCCAGCCGACAAAGGAACATCTGATTCAACAAATGTCGCTGTTAGGCTCGACGAAATCGATTCGCCGCAAGCGTCCGCTGGTCTTAAGAGACTTCAGAAAGAGTACGCCAAGGGAACGAAATCGCGCATCGGATCGTGGGAAGTGTTCAAAAGTGATTTCAAGCAGGGAAACACCAACTATTCGGTTCGAGTGGCTTTCCGCGACGTTGCGGATGTACACGTCTCAATCGTCCTTGCGTGGCCCCGCCTCTCGAAGAACGCAGTTCGCTATGATTCGGAAATGGAGCGGATCTTCCGCGAATTACTAAACTCGGTTAATGGCGCGCTCGGTAAATATCCAAAAGAAAAAGGCGGCGTGCTTCGCCATCCGCTCTAAGGGGTTTGTTTGGATCGGCTAACTTTGCAAGGACTAGTTTGTTCGGATCCGTTGCGCTGACGTCACCAAAAATTCGCACACGTAATTCCAGTTTGAAATTGATTCCAACCCTCGCACCGAATTAAATCGACGCATGAAAAACGCACTTGTCATATCCCTCTATGTTTTTATCAGTCTTTTCGGCGCAAACCAATTCGCGCGAGCGGCTGATCCAGCTCATTCGGATCAGCCCGGCGTAGCTCCGGCGGAGGCAATCTCGAAGCTGAAGGAAGGCAATGGACGTTACACGAGCGGCAATCTGCAACATCCCGGCCAGACGAGCGAGCGGCGCGCAGAACTGGCAAAGACTCAGCATCCGTTTGCCACAATCCTCAGTTGCTCCGATTCACGCGTGCCGCCCGAAATTGTCTTCGATCAGGGGCTTGGTGATTTATTTATTGTTCGAGTGGCGGGAAATGTGATCAATGACGAAGGATTGGGCAGCGTCGAGTACTCGGTCGATCATTTAGGTTCCCGGCTGATTTTGGTACTCGGCCACCAGAATTGCGGCGCCGTGAAAGCAGCGAGAGAAACAATCGCTGCCAAAGGCAACGCACCCGGGCACATCGAGTCGTTAGTCACGGCTATCAAGCCTGCGGTTGAAGCTACAGCGAAGGAAGATCTCGACGCGACGATAAAAGCAAACGTGAAACACGTTGTGCAAGCGCTGCGTTCGTCGACGCCAATTCTCAAGGCCGAAGTTGATTCCGGAAAGATACAGGTAATCGGCGGCTACTACAGTCTCGATACGGGCGCTGTGACTTTTCTCGACGGGAAGTAGGAGTTTCTGTTCGCGGAGCGCCTTTTGGTCGCGGAAATCCGAGTAGCTCTTGGTTTCTTTCGTGAAGGCTCGTATTTTGTGGTCGCGCCTCATCAAACAGAAGAGGAGGAAATCATGACCAAACCCGAACAGACAAACGCAAACACGCTTAATCCTGCCCAAGAAGATCTAAGCAAGCTGTGGGAAGAGCACGTTCGATATGAGTTTTCGACACACAATACCGATGACACGCTCGCAACGATGGTCGAAGACGCTTACGTAAATCATATCCCAGTACTCACCGGCGGTGTCGGCAAAGACGAATTGCGAGAATTCTATTCCAAACGATTCATTCCGCAGATGCCGCCGGACACGGAAATGACGCCGGTCTCGCGAACCGTGGGCGAGGATCAACTCGTAGACGAAATGCTGTTCAAGTTCACGCACACAATCCCAATGGATTGGATGTTACCGGGCGTTGCTCCGACGGGAAAGCGCGTTGAGGTCCCGCTGGTGGCTATTGTTCGATTCAGAGAAGGCAAGCTGGCTCACGAGCACATTTACTGGGACCAGGCATCAGTGCTGGTTCAGATCGGATTGCTCGATGCCTCCAAGCTGCCCGTGGCCGGTGTTGAGAGCGCGCGCAAAGTTCTCAATCCGACATTGCCAGCTAACGAGTTGATGAAACGCGCCGAACGAAGCACATAGTCATCGAGGTCGATAGAAAATCCCGAATGCATTTCAGAAACGTTGTAGCCACGGCGCGGTGCGCCGTCCGGGACGCGAATATCGGAGCACGCGCAAAACGCCCCACAGAGGCGTGGCTACAACGCTGCGCGCTTATGAGATAAACTTAAGTTTATGAGCACTATTGGAAAAGTGGACAGCCTCTGGCGATATCCCGTCAAGAGCATGCGAGGTGAAGAGTTGGACGAAGCATTTGCAGGTTATCCAGGGATTTACGGCGACCGCGTATTCGCGTTCAAGAGTTCAGCGAGTCCAACCGGATTCCCCTACTTCACGGCGCGCGAGCAGCGAAGGCTTTTGCAATATCGTCCTCGGTTTCGTTATCCAGATAAAGCTGCGCGACCCGTCAACCTAACCGAAGCG
>Ga0209807_1000271_pt1 | contig 23276 bp, 21 predicted proteins | sample GraSoiAngelo_154_FD_186168 | JGI IMG/M metagenome (GOLD analysis project Ga0209807, IMG submission 186168) | Grasslands soil microbial communities from the Angelo Coastal Reserve, California, USA - 14_1009_13_20cm (SPAdes) (version 2) | ecosystem: Environmental > Terrestrial > Soil > Grasslands ... | reverse complement strand
TGTCTGACTTTCGCCTTGTGGCCGCGATGAGCGGCTGGCATCATCAACACCGGGAGGGCGCTCAATGTACCGTCCGCAGAACCTCCGCATCCCTGGTCCGACCTTCGTTCCTCAGGCGGTGCTCGCCGCGTCGGCGAGACCGCTGATAAACCACCGCGGCCCCGAGTTTGCCGCGTTGCTCGCGGCCCTGACCCGCGCGTTGCAGGATTTTCTTCGCACCGAGCACGACGTCCTGCTCCTCAGCGCGTCCGGCTCGGGTGGTCTCGAGGCCGCCATCGCGAACACGCTGTCGTCCGGCGATAAGGCCCTCGTTTTTAGCTGCGGCGCGTTCGGCGAGCGCTTCGCCGCAATCTGCAAGGCGTATGGCGTCGACGCACGGCGCGTTGACGTTCCGTACGGTCGCGCCGTCGACCCCGATCTTGTCCGCGACGAGCTCGCGAAAGAGAAGGGCAAGGACGCCGCAAAGGCAGTTCTCATCACCCACAACGAGACGTCGACCGGGGTCCTGAACCCGATGAAGGACATCGCGGCGGTCGTCCGTGATTCAGGCAAGCTCTTCCTCGTCGACAGCGTCTCCGGCGCCGGATGCACCGAGCTCGAGATCGACGAATGGGGCATCGACGTCTGCGTCACCGCGTCGCAGAAAGCGTGGGGCGCCCCTCCCGGTGTCGCGATGGTCACGATGAGTCCCCGCGCGTGGAAGGCGTACGAGAAGTCGAACCTGCCGAAGGCGTACTTCGACCTCGCCACATACAAGGCGTCGCTCGAGAAGGCGCAGACACCTGCGACTCCGGCTGTGACCGTCTTCATCGCGCTGCAGGAATCGCTTCGCCTGATGGCCGAGGAAGGCCTCGAGGCGATCATCCGCCGGCACCGCGATCTGGCCCGCGCGACGCGACGCGGCCTTCAGGCGGTAAACCTTCAGCTCTTCGCCGACGAGCGCTACGCCTCCCCGGCGGTGACCGCGTTCCGTCCCCCGGCACGCGTCGACGCCCGCAATCTCATCCGCCTCCTTCGGGATGACCACGACACGATCGTGGCCGGCGGTCAAGGCAAGATGGAAGGGCAGCTCGTCCGCGTCGCCCACCTGGGCTTTGTGACGCTGCAGGACATCGTCGCGTTCTTCAGTGCGCTCGAGCTCACGTTGCGGGATCTCAACCAACCCGTTGAGCCGGGCGTGGCCATGACCGCGGCGCTTCGCGCGTACGCGGAGAGCCAGCAGCAGCAGACGTCGCGGCCCGCGGCCCGCAGCTCGTCGACCGCAAAGTCGGCGAACGACGCGGTCGCGACTCGTCGCTAACCGCCGCAGCATCGTTCACGTCGCGGACCCTCTTGCCGAAGAGGGTCTCGCGTTGCTCCGCGCGCGCTGCGAGGTCCGCCAGACCGCCGGTCTGAAAGAGGCTGACCTCGTCCAGCGCGTCGCGGACATCGACGCGCTCATCGTGCGCAGTGAGACCAAAGTGACCGCGCTGATCCTCGAGGCGGCGAAACAACTCGTGGTCGTGGGACGCGCCGGCGTCGGTGTCGACAACATCGACGTGCCGGCGGCGACAGCACGCGGGGTCTACGTCGTGAACGCGCCGCTCGGAAACATCGTCGCGGCGGCGGAGCACACCGTCGCCCTGACCCTCGCCCTTCTCCGCCGTCTGGTTGACGCTGACCGGAGCGTCCGCGCCGGCGACTGGACGCGCTCGAAGTTCATCGGCCGCGAGCTCCGTGCCAAGACGCTCGGCCTTGTGGGGATCGGGCGCGTCGGTGGCGAGGTCGCACGCCGCGCGGGCGCCTTCGGCATGACTGTCATCGCGCACGATCCGTTCGCGACGGAGGCGTCCGCGCGGGCCGCCGGCGCCCGGCTCGTGGACCTCGACGAGCTCTTGCGTTCGGCGGACGTCATCTCCTTGCATGTGCCACTCACCGAGAAGACGCGCGGGCTCATCGGCGCCGAGGCGCTGAGTCGAATGAAGCCGACCGCAGTTGTGGTCAATGCGGCGCGCGGCGAGATCGTCGATCTGGACGCGCTCGCGGCCGCGCTCGAAAAGGGAGCGATCGCCGGAGCGGCACTCGACGTGTTCGCGGCGGAGCCGCTGCCCGCCGACGCCAAGATCCGGAGCGCTCCACGCACGGTGCTGACGCCGCACATCGCCGGCTCCACCGCCGAGGCCCAGACGAACGTCGCGGTGGACGTGGTCGAGCAGATCCTCGACGTCCTCGACGGCAAGCCCGCGCGCTACGCGGTCAACGCGCCACGCCCCCCGTCGGAAGAGGCTGGGGGGATGGCCTGGCTCCGCCTCGCGGAGCGGCTCGGCTCGCTCGCGGCGCAGCTTCTCGACGATCGGCCCGCGCAGCTCGCGCTCGCGTACGGCGGGACGGTCCTGGAGCTCGATCCGGAACCGCTTCGCGCGGCCGCCGTGAAGGGCGTGCTCGAGACGTTCAGCGAGCAGCGCGTGAACCTCGTGAACGCGCTCGATCTCGCGCGCTCGCGCGGCCTCGTAATCGCCGAGCGCCGCGAGACCGAGCCGGCGCGGTATGCGTCGCTCCTTTCGGTGAAGGTGGGGTCGACCGAGGTTGCCGGAACGCTCGTGCAAGGAGAGCCGCGGATCGTATTCATCGACGGGTTCTGGGTCGACGTTCCGGTCGACGGCCACCTGCTGCTGACGAAACATCAGGACAAACCCGGTCTCGTCGGACGCGTGGGCACGCTCCTCGGCGAGCACGACGTCAACATCTCATCGATGCAGGTCGGTCGCCTCCATCCGCGCGGCGAGGCCCTCATGATCCTGACTGTCGACGACCCCGTTCCAGACGAGGTTCGCGCACGGATCGGCGCGTTCGCCGACATCAACGCGGTCCGCACGGCGCGTCTCGGGGTATCCGGCTAAACCCTCGTGGCGAGGCGGATCCTCGTGGCGGTCCCGATCGCGATCCTCGCCTTATTCGCCGGTGTCTGGGGGTACGCGCGTGTGGACGAGGCATGCTTGTGGCCGGACGGCGGCGAGTCGATCGAGATTGGCCACGACGGCGGCGCTGTCGCCATCGGCGCGCGCCGCTACGTCTTCTCCGCGTACCCGAACGCGGACTATGGCGCGTACCTTTTTCCTGGCGGCTTCCTTCGCGGCCATCCCGTTGCCGTCGGCGTCGACATCCACGCGACGGACGACGCCGCGCTTCCGGAGCTGCGTGCGCAATGCGTCCGCGTCCGTCATGGCAACGAGACGATCGACCGGCGGGCGGTCTCGATGACGCGCACCGACGTGCGCACAGATCTCACGACCGTGGCGCATCTCGCTGTGGGAACGACTGCGTCGCTTCCCGACTGGCCACCGGGCGATCTCGTCCACGTGTGGCTGCGACTGAAGGTCGCCGATCGCGCGTATCTCGTCGATCTCGGCGAGACGCCGATCTCGAGCGTGGGTTAACCTCTCGCGGCCTGTGGAATCTTCACGTTTCGAGCGCACCGTGCGAACGGAATCGAGCGAGATCTTCGCGATATACGGCGGTGCGCGCCGTGTCGGTCGCATCGATCTCCACTACGGCCGCTTCGAGGTGCACGGCACGCTGCTCCTCGAGGTCGACCTGACCGACGACGAGCTTCAACAAGTGATCGATCAGATCGACGAGGAGCTCGTGCAGACCCACGATCCGGAGCGCGAGGACTTCCTCGTCACTGTTTTCAAATCGGAGGAGCTGGGGTTCTACTCGGATGAGTTCGAAGCGGACGACGAAGCCGAAGACGACGAGGAAGAGCGCTAGCGGCCCGCGGGCGACGCGCCCGCGGATGCCGAAAGGCTACGGGGTTCCGAAGACCGAGCGCGGCATGATGCCGTGGGCGACGACGCGAAAGATGCTCGAAGGTGCACAGTCGTACTGGCTCGTCACCATCGACGCCGATGGAAAGCCCCACCTCGTCGGCCAATGGGGTGCCTGGATCGACGAGCGCTGGTACTTCGAGGGCGGCGAGGACACGAAGTGGGCGCGCAACTTAGGGCGGGACCCGCGGATCGCGGTGGGCGCCGAATCGGGCACGACCGCGGTGATGATCGAAGGGCGCGCCGCGCGGGTGCCCACGGTGGACCGTCCCACGGCGGAGCGGATCACGAAGCAGTACGGCGCGAAGTACGGACGCACGTACAAGTACCGGCCCAAGCCGGAGCAGTGGGAAAAAGGCGGCTACGTCCTGACGCCGGCGAAGGTGTTCGCGTGGGATGTCCGGGGTTTTCCGCGGACGGTGACCCGCTACCAGTTCGGGGGCTAGGTCAACGCTCCCACTGAGTCCCGGGGATGGCCGCGATGGCGGCGGATCCCGCGGCCGTCAACCGCTCCAGGTCGTTGACGGAAATCTCGAACACCGCATCGGGTAGGCCGGCCGCGGCCCAGACGGTATCGAACCGGACGAGATCCTCGTCCAATATCAGATCGATCGTCCCCGTGTATCCAAACGGCGGTACTCCGCCGATCGCGTAGCCGGTATGCGCCTTCGCCTCCTCTGCCGTGGCTCGGCGGACGTCCTTCGTGCGAAAGATCTCCTCCAGCCTCACGAGGCTCACGCGATTGTCCCCCGAGCAGAGAACGACGACCGGCTTTGACTTCACCATGAACACGAGCGACTTGACGATCCGCTTGACCTCGGTGCCGATCTGCCGCGCCGCATCCTCCGCCGTTCGCGTGGTCTCGGTGAAGCGCTTCACATTGATGTCGACGCCGCGCTCCTTGGCATACGCGACGACGCGCGCGACGTTCGGATGGTCCGCGGTCAGCGCCAGAGGTGCGTGATGACGCGGAGAACGCGGCCGGGAAGAAGGCCCACCATCGCCGACGCAGCCTGATGCCATGCTGTCTCCGCCGCGTCACGCAGATCATCGTCGGCGCCCTGCGCGGAATAGCGCTCCACCACGCGGGCCTGAGCGAGGCTCTGCACGGGATCCTGCGTCTCGGGTATGGCTGTACCGAGGGAGCTCGCGAACTCATACGTCGTCTGCGAGGGATGCGGCGGATGGCCCACGTAGCTCGCGAGGAGGCGCGTCTTTCCCCACGCCGACTCGATCGGTCCGTAGTTGCGGAAGCGCCAGTTGAACCGCACGACGGCGAGCGCGAGGAGAAGCAGCAGGAATCCGAGGAACGCGAGTGCCGGCCGCGGATCGATCGAGCGCACGGCCGCCACGACGCTGTCGCCGGAGAACCCGCCGGAGCTGTCGTCCTGATTCAGTTGGTCCTCGGCGCGGTTGGGTCGACTTGCGGGGTCGTTCGGGTCCGAGCTCGAATCGCCGCTCGCCGACCCATCGCCTGAATCCGTGCCGCCTGCCGCCGAGCTGTCGACGCGTGGGAAAGGCGGCTGCGAGGGGGTCGGCTCGAACTCGATCCAGCCGTATTGAGGGAAGTACACCTCGACCCAGGCGTGCGCGTCCTGCTCCTTCACGACGTACGCGTTGCTCGCCGAGTCATACGCGCCGGTCGTGAACCCCTCGACGAGCCGCGCCGGCACACCGGCCTCGCGGAGCATGACCACCATCGCCGACGCGAAGTACTCGCAGAAGTCCTGCTTCAGATCGAAGAGGAAGTATTCGATCGGATCCTTGCCGGGCGGGGTCGCCTTCACTTGAGGCGAGTAGGAGTACGGCGGGCTGCGCAGGAAGTTCTCCAGGGTCTCTGCCTTGTCGTACGCGTTGGGAATGTTGTCGAGCAGGCTGTGGGCGAGGGACTTCACGCGCGGCGGGAGCGTCGACGGAAGCTGCAGGTACTTCGCCTTGATGTAGTCGGGATAGGTCGCCGCGGCCTTTCGCAGCGTCTGCTTGTCCGCGGTCGAGACGAGGCTTGTGACGGTGTACGTGCCCGCGGCCTGCGACCGATTGAGCGCGTGAAGCGATGTCGAATAGGTTTTGTCGCTGCCCGTGTAGAACTGGTAGGGGACATCCACTTTTTGCGGCTCGTTCGCGCCGAAGAGGATGTTCGAGTGCGGCACGATGATGTCGAACCGCGCTTGGAACGCCTCGCGATCTGCGGTGGGGAGCGTGATCTTGTCGGCCTTATCGCTCTCGGTCGTGCGCCATCCCGCGCCGGTGTAAAAGTCGTACGTCACGGCGCGCCAGAAGTGGCCCGCCGGCGCCTCGACGGTCATCACCACGCGATCGCCAAGGTTCGGCGCCTGCCCGAGGCGGATGGAGTCGGAGAACGACACGCCGCGAATACGGCTCGGACCCGACACGCCCGCGAAGAAGCGCTGCCACTCGGCTTCGACGCTGTGGTACGGGCCCTCGAACGTGCTCCATGCTCCGTTCAGCACCTCGGCCGCCCCGACGCGCGGAGTCACGAGCGACATGATCACGAGCACCGCGGTCCAGGTCAGCCCCCCACGCAGGAGACGCCAGTCCATCTCGCCGGACGGCACGATGTTCTGGCGGACCCAACGCTCCTGCAGATTGACGATGTGGATGCGCACGAGGAGCACCAGGACGGCGAGCGTGAACACGATCAGGTCGGGGTAGAGATTGGTAAGAGCCACCGAGACGTTGATCACCAGGCACGCGCCGTTGAAGATCACCGCGTCCCAGATTCGTCCGTTCCGCGCCAGAACGAACGAACCGACGAACGTTGCGCACCACACCGAGGCGCCGAGGAACAGGACGAACACCGTCGGATCGCTCGCGGCCTCTCCGGCCAGCACCTGCGTGATCCAGTTGTTCACGAGGATCGCAAAATGCGTCAGCTTGTCGCGGAAGGCGACGCCGCCGGTCGACGCGAACGTCGTGGAGAGGGTGATCATCAGCATCCCGAGCGTGCCGCCCGCGAGGATCGCGCGCGTAAACCGGATCTGGCCGTTGCCGAGGAGCGTGCCGGCGAGCACCCCGGCGATCGCGATCCACCAGAACTGCGAGCTGATCTCGACCCAGTCGGCGTGCTGCAACGAGAGCGGATACATCGAGATCACGACGAGATAGATCGGCAGAGCGAACCATCCGCCGCGGAACCTCACCTTCCTGCGGTCGATGGGCGGGAATAAGGCTCGCCGGGCCGAGCGAAGGAGGGCTCCGCCCGACTGAGCGAGTCGGCCAGTCATGAGCGTGTCTCCTCGGCGAAGCCGAGAGATTGATCGAGCGCCTTCCGGATCGAACTCAGGCGCTCTCTCATGCGATCGCCGCCGTCGATTCGTGGAAGAGCTCCTCGATCGGGGCCCCGGCCGCGAGATGGGCGGCCGGGACGCCGGCGACGGCGAGCTCGCCGAGGATCGCGCGCCTGCGCGCGCGATCGCGCTCGTCCAGATCGAACGGCGGGCTGACGATGACCGCCTGCGTCGAGATCGCCGTCTCGCGCAGGGTGCTCGCCGGCCGGACCCACGCGCGATCGAGCGACGGGGTGATGAGAAGGCAGGACGCGCCCCGCCGTAGGCGCGGAAGAGTCTCGACGAGCGTCTCCTGAAGCGTCCGCGTGCCGCCGGCATGCACCTCTGCGAGGTACTGCATGAGCTTGCCGAATTGTTTCGAGCCGCGGTCGGGGTGCAGTATCTCGGCGCGGTTGCCGTTCGTGACGAGACCGACGTTGCGGTGGCCATCGAGGGCCTTGCGCACCACCGACGCGGCCACCGTGACGGCCCGCTCCTCGGTCGAGTCTTCGCCATCGCCGTGATGCCAGCGGCCATCGAGGTCGAGGTAGATCCAGAGGTCGGCGGTGCGGTCGAGCTCGAACTCCTTCACGTGAAGTCGCCGGTGGCGCACCGACGTCGGCCAGTGGATCCGGTTCATGGCATCGCCCGGCCGGTACTCGCGGATTCCCATGACCATCGACGTGGACTGCAGAGAGCGCTGCCCCGTGAGAACGTTCCCTTCGAGCAGGGATCCGGGGAGAGTCCAGAACGGCAGCTGGACGACCCGCGGATAGACGAGAAGCAGTGCCTCTGAGGGGATGCGCGCCTCGGTCGCGAAGAGGCCGAAGGGGTCGCCGCTTCGCAGCACGATCGGACCGAGTCGGAAGCGGCCGCGGCGCTGCGCTTTCGCCAGCACCTTCCATTTGCGGGTCTTGCGCCCACCGATCGAGAGCACCCGTCCGGGAAGAGGCTCAGGCCAGTTCGACTTCTCGAAGACCTCGAGCCAGAGCTTGCCGAGGGAATGGTCGTTCGTGAGCTCGTACGCGAGCTCGATGGTGTCGCCAAGGTGCGCGTAGGACTGCCCGAGGGTTCGCTTCACCGAAAGGCCCTCGAGCGTGAGCCGCGAGAGGATCGACATCGCGATGAACACGAACAGCACGAGATACGAGAGGTACGAGAGGAGCTCGACCCCCGTCGACACTGCGACGATGAAGAGGACGAGCCATAGGACCGCGAAACGCCAAGGCTTCAAGACGCTAGGCCCGCAGCGCTTGGCCGGAGGTCGACTCCACCGGGACCGAAGCGAGGATCTCGGCGATCACCGTGGTCGCCGCGAGGTCCTTGAGCCGCGCCTGCGGCTGAAGGATGAGCCGATGCGCGAGCGTCGGTGCCGCGAGCGCCTTCACATCGTCCGGCACGACGTAGTCGCGCCCGTTCATCGAGGCATATGCCTGGGCCGCCCGCGAGAGCGCGAGCGAGCCGCGAGGCGACGCGCCAAGGTACACGTCGGGGTGCGATCTCGTCGCCGTTACCACGTCGACGACGTACTTCTTGACCGACTCGGCGAGATGTATCTCGCGCGACGCCGACTGAGCTCGCAGGAGCTCCTCCGACGAGAGCACCTGATCGATCGTCTCGAGGGGATGGATGATCCGCTGCGCGTCGAGGATCGCGATCTCTTCGCGCTCCTTCGGGTAGCCGAGCTGGATGCGCATGAAGAAACGGTCGAGCTGAGCCTCAGGGAGCGGGAACGTCCCCTCGTACTCGATCGGGTTCTGGGTCGCCATGACGAGGAACGGCTCCGGCAGCTGGTACGTCGTGCCATCGACCGTCACCTGATGCTCGTCCATCGATTCCAGGAGCGCGGACTGCGTCTTCGGCGTGGCCCGGTTGATCTCGTCGGCGAGGACCACCTGGCTCATGACGGGTCCCGGCCGGAACTCGAACTTGTTGGTCTGCTGGTTGAAGATCGACACGCCGGTCACGTCCGACGGCAGGAGGTCCGGGGTGAACTGGATGCGGCGGAAGGAGCAACCGAGCGACCTGGCGAGAGCCTTGGCCAGGACGGTCTTCCCGGTCCCCGGGACGTCCTCGACGAGGATGTGGCCGCGGCAGACGAGCGCCACGAGCGCGAGCTCGATCTCGTGGTGCTTGCCGAAAATGACCCGCTCGACGTTCTCGACCACGCCGTTGACCTTCGCCGCGAGAGCTTTCTCCACCGTGCTGCCTACCCCTCTTCGTTGAGTTTCCGCGGCTGCTTACTCCTGAGTATCAGGGCTTCCCAGATAACAACGTAGGAAGTCCCTAAGTTCATATACGGACTAGCGACCTAGCCAGTTCCTTTCCTTGCGGAGGATCGGTCTAGGCGGCGGGTGGCACGGGGGAGCGGGTTGCGCGCGAGCCGTTGACCGGCCGCGTCAGAACCGGGCGATCCCAAGTGGTGGGGAGCGGACCGGTAGGCGAGCGCGCGACCCTGACCCCGGGACAGGACCCGCCGCCGGGTCCGCTCCCGGAGCAGTGCTATTTGCCTAGGGCCGCCCGCATGACCGCGGCTCCGAGGGGTGCAGCCGTTACTCCCCCTTCCGGCGTGTTCTCAACGATTACGGCAACCACGATCGTCGGATTCGCTGCCGGCGCGAAACCAACGAACCAGCCGTGCGGTGCCTCGCCCGGTCGATTCTCTGCCGTTCCTGTTTTTCCGGCGACATCGACGCCCGGAATCCGCGCCCCGAATGCGAAGCCACCCTGTCCGGAGACGGCCCCTACCAGCATCGTGGTCAACGTCTTCGCGGTTGCCGGCGAGATCACTTGGCCCTGCGGGCCGGGCGCGATCGAACGCACCACGTGGCCCTCGGCGTCGCGGACTTCGGTCGCGTAGTGCGCGGTCGGCATCACCCCGCCGTTGGCGATCGTCGCGTAGATGAGCGCCATCTGAAGGGGCGAAACGAGGAGCTCGCCCTGCCCGTACGACGTATCGGCGACAAGGGTCGGTCTGTCGATCGAACCAGAATCCGAGAGCTGGCCCTTCGCCGCGGGCAGATCAAGGTTGGGCGTGGAGCCAATCCCGAACCGCCGCGCGTAATCGGTGAGCTTCGCGGCTCCGATCTGCAGGCCGACCTGCGCGAAGTAGATGTTCTCCGAGAGACGGAAACCGTCGGACATGTCGAAAAGACCGTGGGCATGTGACGCCGAGCGGACGAAGTAATCACCCCACGACTTGTCGGCCTGGTAGGGGTCGTCCACACGCAGCTTCTTGGTCGGGTCGAACCCGTTCTCGAGAGCGGCCGCGCCGGTAACGACCTTGAAGATCGAGCCGGGTGGGTAGAGACCCTGCGCCGCGCGGTTCAGGAGGGCGTGGTTGGGGTCATGGCTCAGCTGGTCGAAAGCGGCATCCTGCTTGGACGGGTCGATGACCTGATTCGCGTCGTAGGCCGGGACGCTGATCGAGGCGAGTATCGCGCCGGTCCGCGGGTCGAGCGCCACGATCGCCCCCTTGCGCCCGCCGAGCGCATCGGCCGCGGCTTTTTGGATCTTGAGATCGATGCCCAGCACGACCTGCCCCGCGGGAGCGCGATCGCCGAGGTAGCGCGCTTTCCAGATCGAGACTGGGTCGGCCGGATCCTGGCCGATGAGCGAGTCGGCGTACGCGGCCTCGATGCCCGAAAGGCCGAACTTTGCTGACGCGTATCCGACCACCTGCGCGAGCGTCCGATCCTTGTAGGAGCGCGCGAAACCGGGGTCGGTTTTCTCGCTCGTCGCGATCGGCGCGCCGTTCCGGTCGACGATCGCTCCGCGAGGACGATCGTTCGTCGCCGCGATGAGACGCGGGTTGAAGGGATCGTTGGCGAGCTGGTCGGACGCGAGGACCGTCCAGTAGGCAGTGCCGATCGACGTCACGAGGAACACCAGCGCGAGCGTGAGCGTGAGAGCCCGGATGTTCGCGCTGATCGGCGAGGTCATGACGGTCCTCCACCCCTCATCCGGTCCGAGATCTGCGAGACGCGCATGAGGATCCCAACAAGCATCCAGTTCGTCACGAGCGACGACCCGCCGTACGCAACGAAGGGAAGGGTGATCCCGGTGAGCGGTATGAGTCGGAGATTTCCACCGACGATGACGAGCGTCTGCAGGGCCACAATGAATGACAGGCCCGCCGCGAGAAGCTGCAGGAACATAGTTGGAGCGCGAAGGGCGATCAGCATTCCGCGATAGAGGAACACCAAGTAGAGAGCGAGGAGGGCGATCGCCCCGGCGAGGCCGGCCTCTTCGGCGAACGCATCGAAAACGAAGTCGCTCCAGACGATGGGGATGCGGTCGGGCATGCCGTTGCCAAGACCAACGCCGATCAGGCCTCCGTTGGCGAGCGCGTAGAGGCCCTGGATCAGCTGGTACCCGGTTCCGAACCGCAGGTCTTCATCGAACGGCCGGAGCCACGTGTCGACGCGAGCCTGCACGTGGCCGAACAGCTGATAGGCCACGATGCCGCCGAGGACGAGGAGGACCAGCCCGATGATCGCGTAGAACGCCTCGCCGGTCGCGAGGAAGAGCATCGCGAGGAAGATCCCGAAGAAGAGCACGGTCGCGCCCATGTCCTTCTCGAAGACCATCACGAGCATGGCGATGACCCACATGGCCACGATCGGCACGAGGTACGGCACCGGCGGCACCGGGAACGGCCCGATGCGGCGCTGGGCGTGCGACAGCACTTCGCGGTACTCCTCGAGGTAGGCGGCGAAGAAGATCACAAGCAGGATCTTCACGGCTTCCCACGGCTCGATGCTCCCCGGCCCGACTTTTATCCAGATCCGCGCGCCGTTGATCTCTCGGCCGATGACCGGAAGGAGCGGCGCGACGAGCAGCAGGACGCCGAGCAGCGCCCAGGTCCACTTGTATCGGGCGAGGGCGGTGAGGTCGCGCGGCACGAGGATCGTGGCCGCGAAGGCGCCGGCCGCGATGATCGACCACGAGAGCTGCTGCAGGAGGAGATCCGACGCGAGCCGCTGGACGAGCACAAGTCCGATCGCGGTGAGTCCGGCGGCGATCGGCAAAAGGATCTGGTCGCCGCGAAAGCGGATGCCGACGAGGAAGACGTGTAGGGAGAGCATCAGGGCGAGGAAGACGAGGGGCACGACCACCGCGGTAGGTCTGAATGACGCCGTCTCCGTCGCGAGCACCGCGACGAAACCGGTGATCGCGATCGTTGCGACCCAGATGAGCAGCGCAAGCTCGGTGAAGCGGCCGCGCCCGAGCGGAACGGCCGCCTGCGCGCGCATCACTGCTCGAGCCTGAGAGCGACCCGACCGATCGCGAGCTCGTCGCCGTACTGCAGGCGCTCGCGGGAGCGCACGACCTCGCCGTTCACGACGGTCCCGTTCGTGCTGCCGGCGTCCTCGACCCACCATTCTCCGTCGGCGAATTCGACGAGCGCGTGCCTCGCGGAGGCAGCCTCGTCGTTTATCACGATGTCGTTCCCGGCGTCGCGGCCGAGCCCGTTCACCGCGCGGAGCGGAAGCCGGTCGCCGACGCGGAACGCGCCACGCACCGTGCGCTGGACCACAAGATGCGCGAGGCCACTCGGGCGGGCCGCGATGTCGTTCTCGGTGGCGAGCGAGCGTTGCAGCGAACTGAAGACGCGGATCAGGAAGAGATAGAGAAGGACGAGGAAGAGGATCCGGACGCCCCACAGGAGGATCGCGAACGTGATCTCCACTAGTCGGTCGCGCGGAACTGAAGCTCGACACCGCCTATCGAGAGACGGTCTCCGTCGGCGAGCACGACCTCGGCGACGCGCCGGCCGTTCACGTAGGTGCCGTTGGTGCTCTGGAGGTCGTAGAGCGTGTACCGCCCCAGGCGGAGCCGGATCTCGGCATGCTTCCGGGAGACTCTGCGGTCGTCGAGCGTGATGTCGTTCTGCGGGTCGCGTCCGATCGCGAGCGGCTCGGCCCCGAGGACGACGTCGCGGCGGTCGTCGCCCTCGCGCACGGTGATCGCGGCCTTCGGCGCACGCGGCTTCTCACGGAGAAGCTTCTCGCGGTCGAGGACCATCGTGTGGCCCGACTCGACCGCACCGAGCGCCTTGGCGTCCGGCGAGACCTCGTCGCCGGACGCGTCGACGAGCGCGCACGAGACTCGCATGTCCCCAGGGGGCAGGTCCTCATCGCGCTCAATCTCGACCGTCGGAAAGGCCAGGAGCGTGTAGTTCCGGTCGCGCGCCGCCCCCAGGACGGCCTCGGAGAGGTCCTGCTCGAGGCTCCGGCGGTACTGCTCGAACTGCGCGAAGTCCGATGGCGACAGCGACACGACATATGAGTTGGGCACGAAGGTTTTGCTGAGGGAGATGGTCTGGTGCGCTTCCATCGCGCGGATCACGCGTTTGGCGATCTGAACCGGCTGAAGCTTCGCGCCGAAAAGGCGCGCGCTCCAGCCCTCGATGAACCGACTCGCGAATGCTTCAAGCCGTTCCACGCGTCTTTATGACCTCCGCGCCGAACAAGATGATGACCGCTGTGACGTAGATCCAGGTAAGAAGCCCTGCCGCGAACGCGAGCGGCCCGTACGCCGCGAACAGAGCGAGCGCTCGCGTGAAGTAGCCGAACGCCAGCTTGGCGACCTCCCACAGCACGGCCGATACCAGCGCACCCTGCGCCGCCGCTCGCCGCGAAGGCCGGTGGCGCGGGACGGCGCGGTACACGACGAAGAAAAAGACGAAGCCGGCGAGAAGGCCCGCAAGAGGCGAAAGGAGCCGCACGCCGACCCACACCAGCCCGCCGAAACCGGCGCCGATGAGGACGTCGGAGACCGCGGCCGTGCCGAACGAGAGCCCGAACGAAACAAGCGCGAGCACGGCGAGAGCGACGACGAATCCCGCCGCCTCGACGTGTCCACGGACGAAGCTGCGCCGGCCCTCCCTGCCGAGAACGGCGGCGAGGGCGCGATCGAGCGAACCGTGGATCGCCATCGTCGAAAAAACGGTGCCGATCACGCCGATCGACAGCGAGAGCGCGCGGCCTTGCACGAGCTCGCGAGCGATCCGCGTTTCTTGCGACGTCGCCGATGGATACACCTCGCGGAGGAGCTGAACGAGATCGCGCTCGGCGCGATCCGGTCCGTAGACAAATGCGAGGATGCCGACGAGGAGCGCGAGCAGCGGGATGAGCGCGAAGAAGATCTGGTAGGCAACAGCGCCGGCGAGGAAAGGGCAATCGTCGGCGGCGAAGCTCACGATCACCGCCCGGCCCCGCGCAAGAGCGCGGGCTAGGATGACCCCTCGCTCTTCGGAGAGCTCTGATCCTTTGGCTTCGCCTTCGCCTCGGACTTTGCGTCCGGCTTCGTTTCGGACTTGCTCTCGGACTTGGTCTCGGACTTCGTCTCGGATTTGCTCTCGCTCTTGTCCGCAGGGCGGCTGTCCGTCTTGTACCAGCCCGACCCCTTGAAGACGACCGCCGACGGTGCGATCAATCGGCGCGGTTTCTTCCCGCAGTTCGGGCATTTCGCCACCGGCTCGTCGCTGTACGACTGCACCTGGGAGAAGGAATGGCCGCAGTGATCGCAGTGATAGTCGTAGATCGGCATCGCTCGCCTATCATCGCAGCCGGTGGCGGCCGAGGTCATTCCCGCAAAGGTCCGCGCATCGCCCCGCCGTCGGCTTCCGATCGAGACGATTCAGGCTTGGCTCTTCCTCCTGCCGGCCGTCGTCATCATCGGCGTCTTCAAGGTCATCCCTGCGATCGCGGCCTTCTACATGTCGCTCTTCAAGTGGGACGTGATCCAGGGCGCTTTCCGCGGTCTCGGGAACTACACCGACTGGCTCTACGACAGCGCGCTCCGGAGCCCCGATTTCTGGCGCGCCCTATCCACGACCTTCGCCTACGTGATCTTCACTGTGCCCCTGGAAATGGCCATCGCGCTCGTCCTCGCGTATCTCCTCTTCCAGAAGATGCGGGCCCGCGGCCTCTACCGGACCCTCTACTACCTGCCCTACGTGACGTCGTTCGTCGCGGCGGCCGCCGTCTTCGTGTGGGTCTTCAATCCGCAATACGGGCCGGCGAACGAGGTCCTCGGACTCTTTGGCATCGGAGCGCAGAAGTGGCTCGAGGAGCCGAGTGGGATCTTCGAGCTCGCCGCATCCGCGTTCGGCATCACCCTGCCGGCGTGGCTCGCCGGTCCCAGCCTCGCGCTCCTTGTGCTGTCGCTCGTCACGGTCTGGCACTACCTGGGCTATCAGATCGTCATCTTCCTCGCGGGGCTTTCGAACATCTCGCAGGAGTTCTACGAGGCCGCGCGGCTCGATGGCGCGAGCGAACGGCAGATCTTCACCAAGATCACACTGCCCCTTCTCTCGCCGACCACGTTCTTCGTTTTCACCGTGGCGTCGATCGGTGTGTTGCGGTCGTTCGACTCCGTCTATGTCCTCACGAACGGCGGGCCGCTCGACACCACGCGCACGGTGACCCTCCTCGTGTTCCGAACGGCGTTCCAGCAGGCGCAGTTCGGGCTTGGCTCGGCGCTCGCGTTCATCCTCACGCTCGTGATCCTGCTGTTCACGCTCATCCAGTTCCGGGTCCTGGGACGGCGCGTGCAATATGGCTAGGGCCATCCCGCTCGAGCGCGGCCTTCCGCGGTTTTCGGCGCGACCCCGCATCGGAACGATCGCGAAGCACGCCGTGCTGATCGTCGTCGCCGTGCTCGTCGCGTACCCCTTCTATTTCATGCTCACGAGCTCGTTGAAGGACGTGCTCGAGGCCGCGCGCACCCCGCCGACGATCTTCCCGACCGAGCTCCACCCCGAGAACTACACCGACGCATGGAACCGCGCACCGTGGGGCCGGTACTTCGTCAACACGATCTTCGTGTCCGTGACCGTGACCGTCCTCGAGCTCGCCACCGCGTGCCTCGCGGCCTACGCCTTCGCGCGCATGCGGTTCCGCGGCAAGACCATCCTGTTCACGATCTTCCTCGCGACGCTGATGATCCCCGCCGAGGCGACGCTCATTCCGAACTACGTGCTGATGAGCCCGAGCCGGAACGGATGCCTGGGCCTCCCATGCCTGGGCTGGTTCGACAGCTACCAGGTGCAGATCGTCCCGTTCATCGCGAGCGCCTTCTCGATCTTCCTCATGCGCCAGTTCTTCCTCTCGATCCCAAGCGAGCTATCCGACGCGGCCCGGATCGACGGCGCTGGTCACCTCCGATTCCTCTGGAGCATCGTGCTGCCGCTCTCCATCCCGGCGCTGATCACGGCCGGACTCATCACCTTCCTCGGCTCGTGGAACGCGTTCCAGTGGCCCCTCATCGTGACCTCGAAGCCCGACTTCCGGCCCGTTCAGGTCGGCCTGTCGGGGTTCCGACAGGAAGCGGGGTCGAGCTACCATCTGCTCATGGCGGCGGCCACTTTCGTGGTCGCCCCCATCGTGGTCCTGTTCCTCGTCGCCCAGCGCTACCTGGTGCAGGGCATCGCACGCACGGGCATCCGGGGATGAGAGGGATGCGTAGGTAGGTCAGGAGGGAAGATCCATGCGGGTAAAGGCGACGATCCTCGCGACGATCATGCTGGTGAGCGCCGCGTGCAATGCGGCGGCCCCGGCACCGCAGCAGTCGACTGAAGCGGACATAACGCTCTCGGGCCCGGTTTCTATCACGCTGTGGCACGCGCTGAGCGGTCCCCAGCAGGTGGCCCTCGACGCGATGGTCAAGAAGTTCAACGAGACCAACGGGAAGGGCATCACCGTCACCGCCCTCAACCAGGGCAACTACACGGTTCTCGGCCAGAAGCTGATGGGCGCGATCCAGGCCGGAAGCCTTCCGGAGCTGGCGCACGCCTACGAGAGCAACGTCGCCGACTACATGAAGGCGGCAATGGTCGTCGACCTCGGCCCGTACAAGGACAGCAAGACGAACGGCCTTTCCAAGGCGAGCCAGGACGACATCTACAAGGGTTACTACGACACCAACATCTTTCCGCAGTTCGGCAACCAGCTCCTCTCGTGGCCGTTCACGAAGTCCCTCGCGGTCATGTACGTGAACGAGGACATCCTCAAGGAGCTCGGCAAGCCGATCCCGAAGACGTGGGACGAGTTCGAGGCCACGGCGGCAGCCGCGGTGAAGAAGGACGCCTCGGGCAAGACGACCCGCTACGGCTTCGGCTTCACCACCGACGCCTCGTACTTCAACGCTCAGGTTTACTCGCGCGGAGGCAGCCTCATGGCGGCGGACAACCAGACCGTCGCCTGGAACGGCACGCAAGGTCTGCAGGTCCTGCAGATGTACGACCGGATGAACAAGAACGGCAGCGGGTACACGCCGGCCGGCTTCGACTGGCAGAACGATCTCCCCGGCGGGAAGCTGCTCTTCTACTTCTCGACGACCTCGTCGATTCCGTTCCTCAAAGACATCGCCGACAAGACGGGCGCGAAGTGGAGCATCGCGAACCTGCCTCAGGCTGACACCGCCAAGCCCAAGACCGTCCAATTCGGCGCGAACGTCGCGATCTTCAAGAGCACCGCCGAAAAGCAGCTCGCATCGTGGCTCTTCATCAAGTGGATGAGCGAGACCGACCAATCCGCGCAATTCGCGGCGACTTCGTACTACATGCCCGTTCGGAAGTCCTCAGCTGACGCGCAGATCCTCAAGGACTACTGGGCCAAGGTCCCGCAGGGGAAGCAGGGATTCGATCTGATCCAATACAGCTCGCCCGAGCCGAACGTGCGCGGGCAGCAGGACGTGCGCAACGTCGTCAGCGACATGATGACGTCCGTCCTCGCCGGAAAAGCAACGCCGGACGCCGCCCTCAAAGCAGCAGCCGACAAAGCGAACGCGATCTTCAAAGACAACCAATAGCTCGCTCAACGTCTGAACGAGGGCGCCGGGACTGCAAGGCTCCGGCGCCTCTCTTTCCAGCTCCCGGTGACGCGGGTCCTGTGTTCTGCTCTTCTCGTTCGAGTCGCTTCTAGTTCGAGTGGCTGGAATCAGCCATGCGGCCGATGTGGCGGGCCGACGACTTCGATCCCGTACCGCTGCGCCACTGGTCCGAGTACATCGGGGCCCGGGACCGCGAGACCGGCGGGCGGATTGTCCGATGTCGCCGGCTCACCGAGCTCGAGGGCGAAGCGCTCGAAGCCCGCCGGTGACGCGAACACGAGAACGCGCGTCGGCTCGACGTCCACCGTGAAGGTGTGCGCGATCCCACTGGGAGCGAACACGAAGGAACCCGCATCCGCCTCAAGCACCGCGTCGCCGACGTAGAAAGTCATGTGGCCATCGAGGACGTACCAGGCCTCGTCTTCTTTGTGATGGACGTGGAGAGGCGGCTCGGTCGACCGAAAAGCGAGCGTCTCCACGAGCGAGAACCGCCCGTCGGCGTCCGCCTCAGCGGCCTTAACGGTGAAGCGGCCACCGAGCGACCACACCGACGGCCCTTCGCTTTTCTTCAGGACAAAGGGTTTTCGACCGCTCATCCCAATCTCCTCCGTTCGGCCTCGAGGAGCTCCAAACGCTCCTCGCGTTCCTTGAGCTTGGTTCGTTCTTTCTCGACCACGTTCTTCGGGGCCTTGTCGGCGAAGCCGGGCTTGTCCAGAAGCGCCCGCGAGCGTTTCAACATGTTCTGTGCTTCCGCGAGCTCTCGTTCGAGGCGCACCTTCTCCACGGCTCCGTCCCGCTCCACGACAAGACGAATTTCGATCGCGCGGACGACGGTCGCCGCGCCCTGGCCTCCGGCACCGATCGTCACGTCGCTATGGGTCAGGTCGCCGATCTGCTTCAGGAGATCGCGCACCGCCGCCGTCTCGCCAGCGAGAGACACTTTCACCCGCGCTGAGGGATCGATTCCGCCCTCTTGTCGCGTGTTGCGGATCGCGCGCACAACGTCGATGAACGCCCCGAAACGCTCTTCGAGGCCAACATCGCGCCGGCCAGCGTTCGGCCACGGCGACACGACGAGCGACGGGGCGTCATCGGATTTCCCGGCGCGCTTCCAGAGCTGCACCGCGATCGTTTCCGTGATGAACGGCATCGATGGATGCAGCAACCGCAGCACGCGGTCGAGCACGTACGCGAGCGTCTGCACGGCCTCGACAGCGTCCGCACCTCGAAGTGACGGTTTCGCAAGCTCCACGTAGATGTCGGCGAGCTCGCCCCAGATGAAGGCCTCAAGCGACGCGAGATACTCGCCGAAGAGATAACCGTCCACCAGGCGCGTCGCCTCCGCCACCGCGGCGTCGGTGCGCGAGAGGATCCACCGAGCGGCCTCGGTCTTCGGATCGGGGCGCTGATCAGCGGTGTGACCCTTGAATGCCTCCGGGTGCTCGTCCACCTGCTTCAGGACGAAGCGGCTGATGTTCCAGATCTTGTTCGCGAAGTTCCGCGCGTGATCGAGCTTGTTTTGCGAAAGCTGGGAGTCGGCACCCATAGCGATGCCGTGGACGAGCGCGTAACGGAGCGCGTCGGCGCCGTACTCCTGGATGAAATCGACCGGGCTCACCACGTTGCCGAGGGACTTGCTCATCTTCACGGTGCCGACGCGCACCAGACCGTGGAGATACACCGTCTCGAACGGGATCTCGCCCATGTGCTCGAGGCCGAGCATGATCATGCGAGCGACCCAGAAGAACAGGATGTCGTAACCGGTCTCGAGAACGCTTCCCGGGTAGTAGCGCTCGAGGCCCGGCGTCTTGTCTGGCCATCCGAGAGTGCTGAACGGCCACAGACCGGACGAGAACCATGTGTCGAGCACGTCGGGGTCCTGATAGATGTCATCCGAGCGGCATCGGGTGCACCGCGTCGGATCCGGCGCGTCCTCGTCGGGCACGATCACGTTGTCGCAGTCGCGGCAGTACCACACCGGGATGGAGTGGCCCCACCAGATCTGGCGCGACACCGGCCAGTCCCGGATGTTCTCCATCCAGTTGAAGTAGATCTTCTCCTGGTACTTCGGGAGGATCGTGATGCGGCCGTCGCGGACGGCGTCGATCGCCGGCGGCGCCAGGCGATCCATGCGCACCCACCACTGCTTCATCACGAGCGGCTCGTCCACGGTCCCGCAGCGGTCATGAACAGCGACCGCGTGCGTGATCGGCTCCTCTTTCACGAGAAGCCCGGCGGCTCGGAGCTTCTCGACCATCATCGTGCGACCGGCGTCGCGGTCCGGACCCGCGAGGGGTCCCGCGGCGGGCGTCATCATCCCGCGCTTGTCGATCACCGACAGGACCGGCAGGCCGTGGCGCTGCCCGATCTCGAAGTCGGTCTGGTCGTGGCCGGGCGTGATCTTGAGCGCACCGGTACCGAAGGCGGGATCGACCGCCTCGTCGGCGATGATCTTCACTCGTCGCTCGACACCGGGGACGAGCACCTCTTTGCCTACGTGTGCCTTCCACCGCGCGTCGTCCGGATGCACCGCCACCGCGACGTCGGCCACGATCGTCTCGGGACGGGTCGTCGCGACGATCACCGGCGGCGTCCCCGGCGGCACCGGGTCAGCCCACGGGTAGCGGACGTAGTAGAGCGTGTCGGTCCTCTCGATGTGCCGCACTTCGAGATCCGAGTAGGTCGTCTGATCCCGCAGACACCAGTGCACGATCCGATCGGCTCGGTACAGATGACCCTTCCGATGCAGGCGGATGAAGTGAGTGCGCACCGCGCGCTGATGCGCCGGCTCCATCGTGAAATGCGGACGGGACCAGTCGAGGGAGCATCCGAGCATTCGCAGCTGCTTCTCGATCCGCGGGCGATAGTGATCCATCCACTTCCACATCTCTTCGAGGAACTTTTCGCGGCCGAGCTGCTGGCGGGTGATGCCCTCCTTCGCGAGCTCGTTCTCCACAACGACCTGGGCGATGATCCCGGCGTGGTCCGTGCCCGGCATATACAGCGTCGGCTTGCCCCGCATCCGGTGGTAGCGAGCCATGAGGTCCTCGTACCCGCCGAAGCCGAGGGCGTGGCCAAGGTGCAGATCGCCGGTGATGTTCGGGAGCGGCAGCATCATCACGAAAGGCTGCGTCGCGTTCTTTTGGTCGGGCGTGAAGAAGCCCGAGCGCTCCCACCACTGGTAGAGGTCGGCTTCGACGGCGGCCGGCCGGAAGTTCTTTTCCGCGAGATCCAGCGCCGACTGCGGCGGTCCTTCGTGCGTCGCCATCAGGTCCTACCTCCTTCGCGCAAACAAAAACGCCGCCTCGTCCAAGGACGAGCGGCGTCGTGGTACCACCCTGGCTTCGCACGGAAGCGCTCTCCGTGCCTCATACCGCTGTAACGGGCGGACCCGATCCGACTCGCGGGCGACCTTCTGAACCTCTCGCGCGGCGCCCTTTCACCCGTCGGGCGCCTTCTCTATCGGTGCGAGGCTCGTACTCCTCCCGGTCGCAGCCGGTAGCTGAACAGGATAACGAAGATCGCGAGAAGAACGACGGTCGTGGCGAGAGCCACAAGCGTCGCGGCCCCCTGCGTCGATGAGGTCGATAGGGCCGCGGCGCTGTCCGCTGGCAGAGGCGCGGCCTGGTAACCCGCCACCACCGGGGCGACCGAGGCCGCAGGTGCAGCCGGGCTCGCCGCCTCCGACCGGCCGAAGTTATTCGGCGCAGCGAACGTCAGGCCGATCGCGGCGGCAACGATGGACAGGGCGAAGCCCACGCGGAGGAGGAGGTTTCCCATTGATACATCATGGGTGCACGAGCGATGCCGTGCTTTTCACAGCGAGCGAGGGCTAGGCGGGCGTGCGTTTCCGGGTGAGCTGCTTCTGCCGGTACATGGCGCGGTCGGCCGCTTCGACAAGGGCGTCCACGGTCGCCTCCCCGGTCGCGTCGGCCACGCCCCAGGCGATGGTCGGCAGGCGGTGGCCCACGCCAAGGGTGCTGTTGGCGATCCGCTCGGCGAGGCGGCGGACGATCCGCTCGGCGGTGAGGATGGGCGCGCCCGCAAAAAGGACCGCGAATTCATCACCGCCGATTCGTGCCACGAGGTCCCCATCGCGGACCCCGTCTTGCAAAATGGCGCCGACGCGCACGAGCGCCTCGTCGCCCGCCGCATGGCCAAAGCCGTCGTTCAGCGCCTTGAGGCCATTGGCGTCCACGATCGCGACCGACAGCGACGCACCGTCGCGGGCCGCGAGCTCGCGCTCGAGCCGCTGGAAGAAGGTTCGTCGGTTCGGCAACCCGGTGAGCGGATCGGTCGCCGCTGCCGTCTTCGCCGCCTGATGCAGCTTGGCGACGCGGACGGCGGCCGCGACCTGATGCGAGACCGCCGTGAGCAGGTCCTCGTCCTCACGGCCGAACGCGGCGATCCGCGGGCTCTCGACGCCCAGCGCTCCGATGCGCTCGTCGCCGAGCTGCAGCGGGACACAGAGCACTGAGCGGATCTCGGTCGGACCGTAGAAGCGCGGATCGAGACGACCGTCCGCGACGTTCTGGAGCTCGCCGCGCTCGACGACCCACCAGCTGATCCCTTGGCCCTTCGGAAGGCGCTGGCCCACGTACGACCCGGACGGGCCGACCGCGGCGCGGATCACCAGATGCTCGCCGGCATCATCGAGGGTGAGAAGGAACCCGTTCTCGTACCCCATGGCGTCGCAGATGATCCGAAGGAGCCGCTCGGCGAGATCGTCGATATCCAAGACGGCGCTGATCTCCGACGCGAGCCGCTGCAGGATCGCGAGCTGACGGCCGTGGGTCTGGGCGCTCGCCGCGAACTGCTCGAGGAGCACGCCCGGTCCGGGCACGTCTTCGATGTCCTCATGGAGGATCCCCGCGATGCGACGGAGCTGGGCCGCGCCCTGCGCGCGGTCGCGCTCGATGAGCCGCAGGAACGCGTCGACCACGGCCGGATGGAACTGAGTCCCGCGACAGCGCAGGAGCTCGGCGCACGCATGCTCGACGGTCTGCGCCGGCTTGTACGCACGCCGGCTCACGATGACCTCGAACGCGTCCGCGGCGGCCACGACGTACGCCTCGATTGGAACAAGATCGCCGCCTAGCTCGTCCGGATATCCGGCTCCGTCGTACCGCTCGTGATGGCTCCGCACGATCGGGACGAGGTCTCGAAGCGGCTCGACCGCGTTGACGATCGATGCGCCAAGCATCGAGTGGCTGCGCATCATGACCCACTCGTCGGCAGAGAGCGAGCCCGGTTTGTTGAGGATCGCGTCGGGCACGCCGATCTTGCCGATGTCGTGGAGGAGCGCGCCGAGCTGGATGCGGCGGACCTGGTCCGCGCTCAGACG
>Ga0209807_1000268_pt1 | contig 23332 bp, 28 predicted proteins | sample GraSoiAngelo_154_FD_186168 | JGI IMG/M metagenome (GOLD analysis project Ga0209807, IMG submission 186168) | Grasslands soil microbial communities from the Angelo Coastal Reserve, California, USA - 14_1009_13_20cm (SPAdes) (version 2) | ecosystem: Environmental > Terrestrial > Soil > Grasslands ... | reverse complement strand
CGCCGCCGCGACCCGGTGCATCGTCTTCGCCGGCACCCGCCTGAGAAGGCGCTCGCCGCAGTACACCGCCGGGACGTCGGCGAGCATCATGCCGAGGGTGTGACGGTCTACGTCGCGCCGAGCGAAAGAGATTTTCCCGGCTAAGCTGCCGAGGTCGAACCTGCACCACGAAAAGGCGCCGTAACCCGGCGCGTTTTTATTGCGCGAATTCGGGAATAAAGGGGCAGCCGCCCGGGTCATGCAGATTGTGGTCGGCTGGAGCCGGCTTCCCGCTTCCTAACCAGGAGACCGAAATGCAGCGATCCATCGATCGGAGAGAGTTTCTAAGGCTGACGGGGCTTGGGGGCGTGGTGTTCGCCTCGGGCCTCGCAGGCGGCGCACGACTCGCCAGCGCGGCGCAAGATGACTTCTACTTCGTCCAGCTTTCCGACACGCACTGGGGCTTCAACGGGCCGGTCGTGAATCCCGACGCGGGCGGCACGCTGCCGAAGGCGGTTGCGGCGGTGAACAGCCTCGAGTTCGAGCCTGATTTCATCGTCTTCACCGGCGACCTCACGCACACGACGGACGATCCGAAGGAGAGAAGGCGGCGCCTGGCCGAGTTTCGCGACATCGTCAAGGGCCTGAAGAACAAGAACCTGCGCTTCATGCCGGGCGAGCACGACGCCGCGCTCGACAACGGGCAGGCGTGGAAGGAATTTTTCGGCGCGAGCTACTACAGCTTCGACCACAAAGGTGTGCACTTCATCGCGATCGACAATGTTTCCGATCCGGCGGCGCGCATCGGCGAGCAGCAGCTCGCGTGGTTGAAGTCCGACCTGGCGAAACAGGCGGGAGACGCGCGCATCGTCGTCTTCGCCCACCGGCCGCTCTTCGATCTCTACCCGCAGTGGGACTGGGCGACGCGCGACGGCGCGCAGGCGATCGACCTCCTCATGCCGCACAAGAACGTCACCGTGTTCTATGGCCACATCCACCAAGAGCATCACCAGATGACCGGCCATATCGCGCACCACTCCGCGAAGTCGCTCATCTTCCCGCTGCCCGCGCCGGGCTCGCAGCCCAAGCGCGAGCCGATCCGCTGGGATCCGTCGCAGCCGTACCGGGGCCTGGGCTTCCGCGGCGTCGATGCCGAAGTGCAGAAGGCCGAGTACGAGATCACCGAGTATCCGGTGAAGAGGGCCTGAGCGGTGAACTCACAGCGCCGCCGTGTCCTCGTCGCAGGGGTCGCTGCCGTCGCGTTCGCTGCGGTGGCCCTCGCCCAGCCGAAGGAGCGAGTCATCCGCGTCACCGCGCGCAAGTGGGCGTTCCTGCCGCGCGAAATCCGGCTCAAGAAGGGCGTGCCGGTGGTGCTCGAGTTCGTCACCGCCGACGTCGTCATGGGATTCAACGCGCCCGACTTCAAGGTGCGCGCCGACATCATTCCGGGCCAGGTGGCGCGTGTGCGTCTGGTTCCGGACAAGACCGGCACGTTCGTTTTTCTGTGCGATATCTTCTGCGGCGACGGCCACGAAGGGATGTCCGGACAGATTCACGTTGCAGCCTGACACGGGATATCATGACGCTCGCTGCCGATTCAGTACTTCTGCACCACACCCATCCCGCACCGCTGCACAAGCCCTTGAGCGAGCCCAAGCGACGATTCGAGCAATTGGTGCTGCCGCATTTCGACGCAGCCTATAACCTCGCGCGCTGGCTCACGCGCAATGATCACGACGCGCAGGACGTCGTGCAAGAGGCAGTGCTGCGCGCCTTCCGCTTCTTCGACGGCTTGCGCGGCGAGGCGAGGCCGTGGCTTCTCTCTATTGTGCGCAACACCTTCCTGACCTGGGTGCAGATCAACCGTCCTGCGGACACGGTAGAGTTCGATGACGCCCTCGTCGAGATTATTCCCACCGACGATGACGGACCGGAGATTCAAGCTGCGCGCAACTTCGATCGAAAAATGCTCAACGAGGCGATCGCCGCGCTGCCCCTCCTGTTCCGTGAGGCGCTGATCCTGCGCGAGCTGGAAGACCTGTCGTACAAGGACATAGCGCGTATCACCGACGTGCCGATCGGAACGGTGATGTCGCGTCTCGCGCGCGCCCGCCGGCTGCTCGCAGAATCGCTGGGGGCCCCCTCCAACATTTCCGGAACGCAGGTGCACAAATGACGAACGAGGAAGCGAACAGACTGCTGAACGCCTACATCGACGGCGAGCTCGACCCGGCGAAAAGCCTCGAGCTCGAAGCGCATCTGGCCGAAAATCCGTCGGTCCGCGCCGCTTGCGAGCGCTTGCGCGAGATGTCCGCGGCGATCCGTGACAAGGCCGACTACCACGCCACGCCGGCGTGGCTGGAAGCGCGCGTGCGCGCCGCGATTCCGGCCGGGCCGGAGAATGTTTCCGCCCGGTGGTGGAGATGGCTGACACCCGTGGGTGCCGTGGCCGCGGATTGGCTGCGGCCGGCGGCCTCGTTTGCCGCAGTCGCACTCGTCACCTGGGTGGTGGCGCTGGGAACCATGCGCCCAGGCGAAGACGAGCGCATCACCCAGGAGGTGCTCGCGAGCCACGTGCGCGCGACGCTCTCCAATCGATCTTACGACGTCGCGTCCTCCGACCAGCATACGGTCAAGCCGTGGCTGAGCGCCCGGCTCGCGTTCTCGCCGCCGGTCGCCGATCTTTCCGCGTCCGGTTTCGAGCTTGTCGGTGGACGACTGGATTACATAGGCTCTCAACCGGTCGCGGTGCTCGTCTACAAGCGGCGAGCGCACCTGATCGACGTGTTCGTCTGGCCTATCGAGACGCAGAAGTCGGAGCAGATGTCGACGCGCGACGGCTTCAACATCGAGCACTTCGCGAAGAACGGTATGGGCTTCTGGGTGGTCTCCGACCTCAACCGCAACGAGCTCGACGACTTCGCCCGCCTGCTGGCCGAACAGGGCGCCGCGCTCTGAAGCGCTAGTCCTCGGTGTCGGGCGCGCCGCCCGCCGAGGCGAGGTCCTCCTGCTTGATTTTCTCGGTGTTGAATTTCGCGGCGCGCTCGCGCATGGTCTTCAGCACCTCTTCCAGCGGCGGCGGCTCGCCCTGGATCCAGCGCAAGGGATTGATGCGCGCGACGACGAATGCGCGCAGGTAGGGACTGACGAAGCCGCGGGCCTTGAGCTTCGCGATGACCTCGGCGACGCGCGCGTCCAGCTCGATGAGCATATCGGCGTGCCGCTCGTGCAATTTGATCGCTTTCGACAGCGGCTCCTCCGAAAATTTCTCCAGCCGCCGCACGATCGGGTTGTAGGCGCCGCCGGCGAACTTGCCGTTCTTCTCGTAGCACACCCCGAGCGTCACGAGCGAGGCTTCCTCGAGGTAGAAAGCGAACTGGGTTTCGGCGCGCTTCGCGTCCTCGTCCAAGAGGCCCCGGTATATGCGGATCACTTCGAGCGACTTCTCGCGCAGGTTGTGCGCCTTTTCGGTGTTGAGCGCGAGGATCTGCCAGGCGATTTCGCGCTTGGGAACGACGAGCGCGGTGATCGCCCGCGCGCCGAGCCTTCGCATCGCCTCGAGGCGATGCCGGCCGTTCGGCGTCCAGAACCCTTCCTTCGGCGCGGTGACCGCGATCACCGGGTCGAGAAACATCCCGGTGCGGTCGATGACGTCGGCGAGCTTCCTGTGGTGGGTCTGCGAAAGATCGCGCTGAAAAGGCGTGGGCTCGATGCGGTCGATGGGCAGGATCGCGATCAGAAGCGCGTTCTTCCCGAGCGGATCGCTGTAGGCACCGAGCACCAGGCCGCCTTCGCGCTCGACCCTGGCGCGCACTTCCTCGGCTTCGGCGGGAAGCGAGTCGAGCCGGCACTCGGCAGGCGAGAGGCCGCGCGTGCCGGGTTTCGCCTTCCTCGGCGTGCGCTTCGCGGGGGCGCGCTTGAGTCCGGATTTGCGCTTGGGTTTCGGCGTCGCCATGGCGCGCTATGACGGCTGCATCCGCGCGCGACCGGACGCAGCGCGCTTCTCGAAGAACTCGAACACCCCGTTGCCTGCGATCATCGCGGCGAGAAAGACGAGCCCCTTCACCGAGCCGGTGCCAACGAGTACGAGCGCCGGCCCAGGGCAGATGCCTGCCAGTCCCCAGCCCACGCCGAACACGAGGCTGCCCAAGACGAGCCGCCGGTCGATGCGGCGCGGGCTCGGGATGAGCACCGGCGCGCCGAGCAGGGTCCGTGTCCGCCTTTTCATGTACGCGAAGGCGCCCCCGCCCACGGCGACCGCGCCCGCCATGACGAGCGCGAGCGAGGGATCCCAGGCGCCGGCGAGGTCGAGAAAGGCGAGCACCTTCGCCGGATTCGCCATCCCGGAGACGAGGAGTCCCAGCCCGAACACGAAGCCCGCTGCAAAGGAAGCTGCCGTATACATGGAAGCCCTCACGATCCGATCAGATGGCGCACGAAGTACACGGTCGCGAATCCCGCGGCCATGAACGCGACGGTCGCGGCGATCGAGCGCGGCGACGCTCGCGAGACGCCGCAGACGCCGTGGCCGCTGGTGCATCCCCCGCCGTAGCGGGTACCGACTCCCACCAGCAGCCCCGCAGCGACCAGCACAGGGTAACTCGTGTCGACCCGGATCTCCGGCAGCGCCGCGAGGAGGGCGAGCGGCGCGGCGATGAGGCCCGCAACGAAGGCGACCCGCCATGAAATATCGCCGGCTTGCGGGCGCGCGAGCCCGCCGAGGATGCCGCTGACGCCCGCGATGCGGCCGTTCAGCACGACGAAGAGCGCCACCGCGGCACCGATGATCACACCGCCGATCAAGGCCGCTGCGGGGGTGAATGCGTTCCAGGCGATCGACATGGGTGGATGTCGAGCATAATACAATCGGAGGCGATATGAGACTTGCCGCTATCCTTCTCTCGGCGGTCCTTTCGGGATGCGGTCTGGTCGCGCTCGCGCAATCGACCGCCGATTATCCCCATCGCGCGGTCCGCATCATCGTTCCTCTCGCGGCGGGCGGCAACGTCGACATCGTCGCGCGCACGCTCGCGGATCCGGTTTCGAAAACCCTGGGCCAGGCCGTCGTCGTCGAGAATCGGCCCGGGGCGTCGAGCCTCGTGGGCACGCAGTTCGTCGCGAGGTCGGCGGCGGACGGCTACACGCTGCTCGCCGTGGCGAACACCTTCGCCACGGTGCCCCTGATCGTTGCAAGCCCCGGCTACGATCCACTGAAGGACTTCACCGGCATCACGCTCACCTGCCTCGTGCCGCAAGTGCTCGTCGCCAATCCCGCGCTCCCAGCGCGGTCGGTGAAAGAGCTCGTCGCGCTCGCAAGATCGCAGCCGGGCAAAATCTCCTACGCGAGCTCGGGGAACGGCTCGACCGGCCACATGGCGGCCGAGCTCTTCAACCGCCAGGCGGGCGTGACGATGCTGCATGTCCCCTACAAGGGCAACTCTCAGGCGCTCGTCGACGTGATCAGCGGCCAGGTCGCCGTGATGTTCGATCAGGTGAGCACGTCCACCCCGCAAATCAAGGCGGGCAAGGTGCGGGCGATCGCGGTCACGAGCCTCGCACGCTCGCCGCTTCTTCCCGAGGTCCCGACCGTGGACGAGTCCGGCGTGCCGGGCTACGAGGACATCACCTTCAACGGGATGGTCGCGCCGGCGGGAACGCCGCGCGACGTTCTCCTGCGCCTCAACCGCGCGGTCGCCGAGGCCGTGCGCGCCCCGGATCTGTACCAGCGCTTCATCGAGCGCGGCGTCGAGCTCAAAGCGAGCGCCTCGCCCGAGGAGTTCACCGAGCACATCCGGGCGGAATTCGAGAAGAAGGGCCGGCTCGCACGCGAGGCCGGCATCAAGCCCGAGTAGGGAGATGCTCGAGCGCAAACAACTGGGAATCGCAGTGGTCGGCGCCGGGCGCATCGGGGGCCTGCGCGCGGGGCTCGCCGCAGGGCATCCCTCGGTCAATTACATCGCGATCTCGGACGCAGATCCGGCGCGGGCGCGCGATCTCGCGCAGAGAATCGGCGCGCAGTTTCATTCAGGCGACAACCTCGCCGCGATTTCGCGTCCTGAAGTCAACGCGGTGGTCGTGGCGACGAGCGAGGGCGAGCACGCGCAGCCGGTCATGCAGGCGCTGGAGCGCGGCAAGGCGGTGCTCGTGGAGAAGCCGATCGCGCTCACGCTCACCGAAGCCGATCGCATCGTCGCGGAGGCTGAAAAACGCAAGGCGAGCCTGCGCGTCGCCTACAGCCGTCGCTACAAGGAGCGCTACCTGATCGCCAAGGAGCAGGTGATGCGCGGGCGAGTCGGCAGGATCGTAGGCGCGAGCGCGCGGGTGTTCAACTCGCGCTCGCAGGCGCTCGCCATGCTCCAACGCAACCCCGGCGCGACCCCGGTGGTCGACGCCCTCACCTATTACGTCGACCTCGTGAACTGGCTGTTCGAGGGCACGCACGTGACGGAGGTTTTCGCGCGCGGGCAGACGGGTGTCCTGAAAGAAGCGGGTCACGACACCGACGACGTCACCTGGGCGATCCTCACCTACGGCGACGGGGCGGTCGCGAACCTCGGCGTGAGCTACGCGCTGCCGGAAAAATATCCGGCGCTCGGGCACGCGGCTCGGGTGGAGGTGCTCGGCACCGAGGGCGTGATGATCCTGGACGACGATCACACCGATCAGCTGATGTATAGCGAGAAAGGCGTTCCGCACGTCTACCTGCCGGACCATTCCGTCAACATGGTGTTCCTGCAGAGCGGGACGCCCGGCGACTGGGCGCTCGGCGACTTCTGGGGACCGATCGCCAACGAAACGCGCGCCTGGCTCGACCACCTCGCGCTCGGCAAGCCGTGCGCGCTCGCCACCGCGCGCGAAGCGCGGCGCACGCTAGAGGTGACGCTCGCGATCGAGCACTCGGCAAAAAGCCGCAAGCCGGTCGCACTGCCCTCGTGAAATAGTGGTTCAGGCCTCGGGCTGGACCCGGGTGGGTGCTTTCAAGATTCGGCGGGACGGGCGCTCGCGTCGCTCTTGTCCCTTCCATGGCTCCTGCCGCCGGCGCCGGTCAATCGACCATCGACGGTCTTTGAACCAAGCAAGCGCCGCCTGTTCGTTGGGAAAGCTCCGAACGTTGACCCCGCTGCGCCGCGCAAGCAACTCGACGTATTGCTGGGAGAGCCTGAGCTCCTCGGAATCTCCCGTCAGCGCAATTCTGTATTTCAAAATCTCGCCGAACCCTTTGAAGTAATCAGGGAGCCCGTACTGCTCGACTTTGAACAGGGGCCTCGAAGCATGAACCGATATGAGAATCTGCGAGCACGCGTGCTTACGCGCCTCGGCCGCAATGGTGGCAAGGGCGTCCCGCGCTTCCTCGGCCGTTTGCCGGTTGAACAGATCCGCCTTCAGATAGCTCGGCCCGACGGTGATCTCACATAACATTTCAGTGCACCGCAAGCAAGGTGTCTCGTTTCGTTCGGGGTCGGCCCCCGCTCCCTCCACCTTTTCGGCCACTCCGCAGCAGGGAGAGCGTAGCCCCACCGCAATAAAACAACGTGTAACGAAATAGTCCGTGCGGACTATTTCGGGCTCCGGCGTTCCGCCCCCACGGAGGCGGGAGGCCGTGGACGCAAAGGTCCAGGGGCATCGCCCCCGGACCTCCCCATCCAAAGATCAAATGATCCGAATGACCAAAGAAATCAACCCTCAGCCTACGGCATCACGCAGCCGCCCCGCACCGCACGGACGAAGTGGCTTTCGCTTTTAAGACCGGCGACGACGTGGCCGGCGACGAAGTCCACGGTCCACGCGTCTAGGTCAACGGTGGCGACGGTCGTCGACGACCAGTAGGGAGGGGTTTGGGTTGCGCTGCAGGTGAACACGGTGCAACCGGGGCTCACGTTGTTATTGAAGGCCGGATCCACCGACGGGTTCAATCTCCCGTAATCGATGATGCTCAGCAGCTCCCTCACATTCGGGAGCCGCCAGTCGTTGAATCCGGCGAACCCGATGCCGTTGCCTTCTTTGGTGTTGATCGCGTCGATCCAGTCCCAGACCGTGTCGGTGACGAGGGACGACCACACAAACGTCTTGTTCACGTCATGGACGCTTCCGTCATTGCTCTTCTTCTCCCACATGAGCCCCGTGTTCAAATCGCTGATGGTGCCGTCCCCGTTGTCCCGGTAACTCAGCGGCCCTCCTGCCTTCACGAAGCCGTCGTCGCGCACCGTCGCGCCGGTGTGCGTCATCGTGCCCACGGCCGGAGTAAGCTGCCCGGTCGCGGGGAACGTGCTGCTCCCACAGCTCGGCGGCGAGTTCGGCGGCGGTGTCTCCCACGCTCCCGCGGCAGTAGCCCACAACCCTAAACTGGACAGAAGCGCCATACTCAAAATGCTTTTCATGGTTTCTTACCTCCCGTTCTCGGCCGGATTGCCGAATGGATAGCGTGGTCCTATCGAACTAAAACAATGTGTAACGAGATAGTCCTTACGGGCTAACCCATCAGGACTGCATCGCTAGGAGTTCGCTCAGGGTCCGGTAATATCCGAACATGGGGGCGAGCGGCAACATCGGCACCGAGCTCGCGGCGCGCGCCGCGCCCGACGGCTACACCATCCCGATGGGCAATGTCGCGCCCAATGCGATCAACGTCAGCTTGTTCAAGAACCTCGCGCCCGCGCACACGCCGCGCGCTGTGATCGCGCGCCTGCATGTGGAGATCGTGAAGATTCTCGCCGATCCGACGCTGCGCGCGCGGCTCGCAGACCAAGGCTTCGAACCGGTCGGCAACTCGCCCGAGGAATTCCGCGCTTACATAAAATCCGAAATCACGAAGTGGGGAAAAACAATCCGCGACGCGGGCATCCGGCCGGAATGACCTTACGGCGATGCGCGCGGGCTAAGCGGGATGCAGCTCAAAAAGCGATACTGACTCCGGCGAGAACGCCGCTTCCGCCGATTTTCACGTCACTCCCGCTTTGCCCGGTCGTGGCGGCGAGATGCTTGTATTGCAAGAGCACGCCGACCTGGTCGAACCGGAATTCCATGCCCGCCATGCCCTGGAAAGCCGCACCTCCCGCCGTCCCTTTCAAGTCACCGCTGTAGAGGGCATCGGCGTAGCCCACGCCGACGCCCACGAAAGGATGGAACCAGTCTGCCACGCGGAGGTAGTACTTTGCGTTGGCCATCAGCGCGACCACTTGCTGCTTGGCGATGACCCCGGTCGCAACCAGATCGTTCTTGTAATAGAAAACTTCGCCGCCCACGGCAAAGCCCGCCCTGTGGCGCCACTCCATCTCGATGCCGAGCGCCGGCTTGGACGTCGTGTCGAAAGTGCTCGCGAGGCCGGCGACCGTCTGGTCGGGGTTCGCCAATTTGAACGCGCCTCCCTTTGCAATGAGCGCGAAGTTCCAGTCGGGCCCTGCCTCGGCGGACGGAGCGGGCCGGGGGGGACTCGGCTGCGCGCGCGGCGCCGCGGCTACGGGCGGGGGCGCGGCGGCGATCGGGGCCGGCGGCTGGAGGCGCGGCGCCGCGCCGACTGCCGGCGCGGCGCCGACGAGGCGACTCTGCGCGAGCGAGCGGCGGCCGTCGGTTTCGCTCACCAGGCGCACTTCCGTTCGCACCGGCCTCACGCTGGACACGGCCTCGATCCGCACGAAATAGCTCCGGTTGGCCACAGCTTCGAGCGTGAACACCGCCACCGCCTGCTCGCCGATGCGCAGGAAAGTCCTTCCGGGATTGACGGTCGCGACGGCGAAGGTGCCGTTCGCCAGGTCACCGATGCGCACCAGGTTCACGACCACCGGAACCTGCGCGGCTACCGGCTGACGGTCGCTGCGAAAAACGAACACCAGCGTCTTGCCGGACGGCGGGGTCGCCTGAGAGGCATCTTGCTGGGCCTGGACCGGCGGGGCGGTAGCAAACAATGCGGCAAGCAAGAGGGCGCCGCTCACTCGCTTATTATTCATGGACGGATCTCTCTTCCCTTTCCTCACTGGGCCGCAGAGGATTCCCGCTCGCCATTGTAGCGTCCATCGGATAAAAAAACGATAATTCTTTGTCGCGGCCGCCGCGCTCAAATCGAACGGCAGAAGCTTCGCTCCGCGTCGCCGCGCGCGGAGACTCCAGGGGCACCTCAATGAGAGACAAGCTATTCGAGCAGGGTCTGAAATTGCGCAAGCGGGTGCTGGGCGCGGCGTACGTCGAGAAGCAGCTGAGGACCGCAGACGCGTTCACCATGCCGATGCAGATGCTGGCGACCAAGTCGGCCTGGGGCATGGTGTGGACGCGTCCAGGGCTGCCGCGCAAGATCCGAAGCATGTTGAACATCGCGATGCTGGTCGCGCTGGGGAAGGCCGAGGAGCTGGAACTTCATCTAGGCGGCGCCATCCGCAACGGCGTGACGAAGAAGGAGATCGGCGAGATCCTGCTGCACTCGGCGATCTACTGCGGGTATCCGGCGGCCCTGGGCGGATTCAGGACTGCGCGCGAATATTTCGCCAAGCACAGCGACAAGAAGGCGGCGAGGAAGAGAAGAAAGTGACGGGCCGCCGCGCCGCTCTGTCGCTCGCGGCGACGCTTGCGATACTCGCGCCGCACGCGGCGAGAGCGGCGGACGCCTACCCCGCCAAGCCGGTGCGCTTCGTCGTCGCCTTCCCGCCGGGCGGCGGCACCGACATCATCGCCCGCGCGATCGCGCAGAAGCTCGCCGAGCGCATCGCGCAGCAGGTGGTGGTCGACAACCGGCCGGGCGCGGGCGGCAACATCGGCACCGACATCGTCGCGAAAAGCGCGCCCGACGGCTACACCATGCTGATGGGCTCGGCGGGACCGCTCGCGATCAACGCGAGCCTCTTCGGCAAGATGCCCTTCGATCCGATCAAGGACCTCGCGCCGGTGACGCTCGCCGCGTCGACACCGAACGTGCTCGTCGTTCACCCGTCGCTTCGGGCGGCGACGGTGAAGGAGCTGATCGCGCTCGCCAAGGCGAGGCCGGGCGAAATCAACTTCGCCTCTTCGGGACACGGAACGCCCGCGCACCTGGCGGGGGAGCTGTTCAACTCCATGGCGGGAGTCAAGATGGTTCACGTGCCGTACAAGGGCGCGGCGCCGGCGCTCGCCGACCTGCTCGGCGGCCAGGTGCAGCTCATGTTCTCGACCATGCCGCCCGCGCTCCCGCACGTGAAGGACGGGAAGCTCCGCGCGCTCGCGGTGACGAGCGCGAAGCGCTCGCCTGCCGCGCCGGACATCCCGACGCTCGACGAAATCGCGCTGCCGGGATTCGAGGCGAACACCTGGCACGGCGTGGTGGTGCCCGCGGGCACGCCGGCAACCATCGTCGCGCGGCTCAACCGCGAGATCGTCGCGATCCTGCATTTGCCCGACGTGGTCGAACGGTTTTCGAGCCAGGGCGCCGAAGCTCTCGGCAGCACGCCGGAGGAATTCGCCGCCTACATCAGGTCGGAGACGCTGAAGTGGGCCAAGGTCGTCCGCGATTCGGGTGCGAAAGCGGAGTGAGGATCGCAGTGAACGAACGCCGCCTGCGTTTGACGATCGCCGCCTGCCTCGCCCTGCCGCTCGCGGCGCAGGCTCAAGGCTATCCGTCGAGGCCGATCCGTTCCATCATGACCGTCGCCGGAGGCGCGGACATCGTCGCGCGGCTGGTAGCGCAAGGCCTGAGCGGAGCGCTCGGCCAGCCGGTGGTGGTCGAGACGCAAAGCGGCGCAGGCGGCGCGATCGGCGCGGATACCGTGGCGCGCGCCGCGCCCGACGGCTACACCATCATGCTCACTTCGGCGAGCGCTCTGGTGATGAACCGGTTTCTCTCCAAGAGCGCGCGCCTCGATCCCCTCGGGGATTTCACGCCGATCACCAAGGCCTTCGAGACGGTAGCCCTCGTCGTGACAAGCCCGGCGTTTCCGGTCAACTCGATGCGGGAGCTGATCGAATACGCGAGGCGTCATCCCGGAAATCTCTCCTATGGCACTTCGGGGATCGGCACGACGCATCACCTCGCCGGCGAATCGATCCGCCTCCTCACCGGAATCGACTGGGTGCATGTGCCCTACAAAGGCGGGCCGCCCGTGATCACCGACCTCATCGCGGGCGAGATCCAGGTGGGATTCAGCATACTCGCCACCGCGGCGCCGTTCGTCGCCTCCGGCAAGATCCGGATCCTCGCGGTAAACGGTGCGAAGCGCTACCACGTCATCCGCGACGTGCCCACCGTGACCGAGCAGCTGCCCGGCTACGAGCCGCCCTCGACCTGGGGCGGCTACTTCGGGCCGGCCGGAATGCCGCGAACGATCGTCGCCCGCCTGCACGACGAAATCGTGCGCATACTCAACTCGGCCGAGGTGCGCGCCAAGGCCGAGGACATCGGCTTCCCGGTGGCGACGAGCACGCCCGAGGAGTTGAGCGCGACAATCCGGCGCGATATCGAATACACGGCGCGGATCGTCAAGGCGGTCGGGATCAGGCCGGAATAGCCATGGAGGGAAAGCTGAAGCTCTCGATGATGATCGGCGACTACGAGATCGTGCGCGCACTGAAGGAAGGCGTGGTGAAGCCCAAGGGGATCGAGCTCGTCGTCGCCGACTATCCCGGCACGCGCGCGATCCACGACAAGGTGGCTGCTGGCTCCGCCTGCGACATCAACGAGTTCAACGGCGGCGCCTACGTCGTGCAGAAGCACGGCGGGCGCGATGATTTCACGGCGATCCCGGTGTTTCTGCACCGGCGCTTTCGCCACGGCTTCATCACCATCAACAAATCGAAGGGGATCGGCAGGCCCGCCGACCTCGTCGGCCGCCGCGTCGCCTGCCGCACGCTCGGCGCTGCGGCGAATTACTGGATGCGCGGGCACCTGGAGGAAGATCACCAAGTGCCGCACCGGGCCATCACCTGGGTGATCGAAAGCGAGGACGACGCCTCCTTGCAGGCGCCCGCGGACCTGAGAATCGAGCGGGCGCCGCGCGGCAAGAACGTCGAGGCGATGCTGCTCGCGGGCGAGGTGGACGCGATGATCGCGCCCAACGTGACGCGCATGATCGGCGAGGGCGACCCGCGCGTCGCGCGACTCTTTCCGAACTACCGCGAGATCGAGGCGGACTACCACCGGCGCACCGGGCTCTTCCCGATCATGCACGTGACGACCATTCCGACGAAAATCGTCGCGCGCCATCCCTGGGTGGTGGAAAGCCTCGTGCTCGCGTTCGAAGAGGCGAAGCAGCTCGCCTATCGGCGCCTCGCCGATCCGCGCAACGTGCCGCTCGCCTGGTTTCGCAGCTACTGGGAAGAGGAGCGCGCCCTGCTCGGCCCCGATCCCTGGGAATACGGGCTCTCCGAGCTGAACAAGAGAAACTACGGCACGCTGGTCGGATGGGTCCATGCGCAGGTGTTGACGGGCGCGCGCCCGAGGCTCGAGGATCTGTTTCCGAGGGAGGCCTTCGAGCTCGATCTGCCCCTGCCGCGCCTGCACGAAATCGATTACAAGTTCTAGAACAATCGTGTTGCACGAAGGCCGTCCCGATTTCAAGTCCCCGCCCGGGGGCTGCGACGCGCACTTCCACGTGTTCGGTCCGGCCGGACGCTATCCCTACAACCAGGCCGACCTGCGCTACGCGCCGCCGCTGGCGCCGGTCGAAGACTTTCTCGCGATCGCGAAGAAACTCGGAACCGAGCGTTTCGTCTTCGTGCAGCCTTCCGCCTACGGCCGCGACAACCGCTGCATGCTCGACGCGATGCGCGAGCTCGGGACGAACTGCCGCGGCATCGTCGACATCGACGAGAATGCACCGGACGCGGAGCTCGAGCGCCTGCACGCGCTGGGCGTGCGCGGAGTGCGCATCAACGTGCCGCCGGTGAAGCCGCGCGAGGCGGGATTCGCGGCAAAGCTCCTGCCGCGAATCGAGCGCCTCACCGGACGCTGCGCCGAGATCGGCTGGCAGCTCGATTTTCTGACTCCGGGCTGGTTGACGAGCGAGCTGATGCCCACGCTCGGGAAATTGAGCCTCGATTTCACTATCGCTCATTTCGGCATGTTTTTCGCGAAGGACGGCGTGAAACAGCCCGGTTTCCAGGCTTTGCTCGGACTTCTGCGCAGCGGCGAGCGGCATTGCTGGGTCAAGCTCACCGGCGTGTATCGCGTGTCGGTCGCGAAGGGCTTCGCCGATGCGGCGCCGATGGCGCGCGCGCTCATCGAAGCGGCGCCCGATCGGCTCATCTGGGGGAGCGACTATCCGCACCTTTCCTTCGCGGAAGAAGTCGGCTCGATCGAGCTGTGGAACCTGCTGGGAAAATGGGCGCCGGACCCAGCGACCCGGCGCCGCATCCTGGTCGACAACCCGCAGGCCCTGTTCAAGTTCCGAGCGCCTTGACCCTCGAAGCGGCTTGCGCCACACTCAGCGCAACATCGGAGGAGCCACCATGTCGACGACTCGCCTTTGCAGCAGCCTTGGATGTCTGTGGATCGTGCTGGCGCTCGCGGCTTTGCCCGCATCGGCGGGCGAGGTCCGCGTCTACGCGACCAACAGCGCCGGCGACAGCGTTCACGTCATCGACCCGGCGACCCACAAGGTCGTGCAGGTGATCGCGGGCATCGAGACGCCCCACGGAGTCGACTTCGCTCCCGACGGAACGCGCGTCTATGTGAGCAACGAGGCCGACAGCACGCTCGACGTCGTGGACCGCAAGTCCGGCAAGATCGTCAAGAAGGTGCCCTTGAGCGGCCACCCCAACAACATTGCGGTCACCCGGGACGGCGGGCGGGTCGTCATCTGCATCGCGGAGGACAAGGGCGGGCTCGACATCGTGGACACCCGGTCCCTCACGCTCGCCAAGACCGTCCCTCTCAATGGACGCATGCACAACGTCTACGTGACTGCCGACGGCAAGTACGCCGTCGCGGGCTCGGTCCGGCACAAGTTCCTATCCGTGCTCGATCTCGGGACCGAGCAGCTGGCCTGGGATCTCAAGTTCGACAAGGGCGTGCGCCCGATGACCTTCGAGTCCGCCCCCGACGGCTCGACCCGCCGGATTTTCGTTCAGCTCTCGGACCTGAGCGGGTTCGCGGTGGTGGATTTCGCGCAGCGCAAGGAAGTGGCGCGGGTGAAGTTTCCGGACCAGCCCACCGGGTACGGCATGGCCGAGGGACGCAGCGATACGCCCTCCCACGGCATGGCGGTCGCCCCGGACAACAAGTCGCTGTGGGTCACCAGCGTGTTCGCCAACGCCGTCTTCGCCTACTCGCTCCCGGAGCTGAAGCTGCTGGGACACGTCGCGCTGCCCGAGCTCAAGCTTCCCGGGCGCGCTGCGATCGGCGCGCTGCCCAACTGGGCGACCTTCACGCCCGACGGCGGGCTTCTCTACGTCACCAACTCCGCGATCAGGTCGGTGTCCGCGATCGACACGAAGGCGATGAAGGTGGTCGCGAACATCCCGGTGGGCGAAGTGCCCAAGCGCATCAACACGCTCGCGCTGCGCTAGGAAGGGACGGCATCATGCGCGCGGGTCTTGTTGCGATGATCGTGGCGGGCGCGGCTAGCCTGCAGGCGGCTCCCGCGTCCGCGCAGTCCCTCGATTACGAGTTTTTCAAGGCGCGGGTCGAACCGATCTTCCTGAAGAAGAAACCGGGGCACACCCGCTGCTATGTCTGTCACGCGGAGAGCAACAACGCCTTCCGCTTGGAGAAGCTCGCGCCGGGAGCCAAGTTCTGGACCGAGGAGCAATCCCGCCGCAACTTCGCAACGGTCTCCAAACTGGTGGTTCCCGGCAACTTTTCCGCGAGCCGCCTTCTCTTCATGCCGCTCGCGCCCGAAGCGGGCGGAAACTCCTTCCACAACGGCGGCAGGCAATTCGAGTCCAAGGACGACCCGGACTGGAAAACGCTGGCCCGGTGGGCGAACGTGCAGAAGCCGGGCACGAGCCAGTAAGTCCGCGGCCTTTCGAAGCCCTGCGTTTGTTCACGGCGTGACTCATTTCACGTCGCTCCGGCGCGCCATTTTCTTCCCGGACCCGATCTCGTATCATCCGCCTCATGGATTTCTCACACCTCTCCGAACCTCTCATGGCGTCGATGATCGGCGCCCTCGCCACGGTGGCGGCCGCGCTCGTTCAACTTCGCATTTCCTGGCGCAAGGAAATGAAGGAGCGCGAGCGCGGCCAGCCGATCACGAAGAAGACCCGGCGCGGACCCGTGATCGTCGTCTTCGCCCTGCTGATCGCCGCGGCGGTGGGCGGGTTTGCCCTCTCGCAGTACTTCGTGTCGCTGCGCGAAGGCGACCGCGACACCCTGCGCGCCGATCTCCAGTCCAAGCTCTCCGAGATCAACGCGACCGCGATGCGCCTGGAGCAGGCCCGGACGAACGAGCGCAGGCAGATCGAAACCGAGGTTCAGCGCGCGGATGCTTCGCACCTCGGCGAGGAAGGCGCGGCAGCGAGCGTCGTGGTCGGACCTTGCAGGCCCGAGGGTGTCCCGGGGGCGAAGCAGGAATGCACTGAGCAGAGCGCGCTGCGGATCACGATCTGCGCACGAGTGCCGGCGTCGGCGACGGTCAGGGAAGTGCAGCTCTACGTGCGCGCGGCGAATTCCAAGCAGCCGTGGGAGGAAGCCCGGGTGCAGGCCGGGCAGGAGGCGGAGCAGGCGCGCTTCGCGGACAAATTCACCGAGCGCCCCGACGGCGACGCCAAGCAGGTCTGCCAAGGATTCGCGAACTGGAGCGGCGAAAAATCGCGCATCGCGCGCATACTCGTCAAGTACGCAATTTGAGCGCAAGCTAAGCCTCGGGCGCACGAACCGTCGAGCGCCGAACGGGGTCGACGGACTTTCGCTCTCGGGTCATGTCCATGCCGCCTGTCACGCAAACCCTCCTGATCGCCAACGTCGCCGTTTTCCTCCTTCAGTCGGTGAGCGGCGGACTGCTCGAGGGCTGGTTCGCGCTGTGGCCGCCCGGATACGGATTCTGGATCTGGCAGCTCGTCACCTACGGTTTCCTGCACAGCGGGATCGGGCACATCTTCTTCAACATGCTCGGGCTGTACATGTTCGGGAGCGACATCGAGCGGCTCTTCGGTTCGCGCTACTTCCTCGCCTATTATTTCGCCTGCCTGGTCGCAGCCGCCCTCACCCAGCTCGTATTCACTGCAATCGCGGGCGGACCGCCTATCCCGACTCTGGGCGCCTCAGGCGGGCTCTACGGACTGCTCCTCGCCTTCGGGATGTATTTCCCGCGGCGCATGGTCATGCTGATCTTCCCGCCGATCCCGATGCAGGCGCGCGTCTTCGTCATCCTCTTCGGCGCGCTCGAGCTCGTGTTCGGGGTGACCGGCACCGCGGCGGGCGTGGCGCACTTCGCGCACCTGGGCGGCATGCTCGGGGGCTGGCTCGCGATCCAGTACCGCCGAAGGGGTTTTCCTTTCACGCGGCGCCGCTGAACGACTCACCGGAAGGTCGATACGGGGACGATCAGAAAGATTCCGGAGAGCAGCAGCAGAATTAGGACGACCCTGCGAAAGCCTGCTTCGTCGAGCCGTCCGTAGAGCCTCATTCCGACCCAGGTGCCGGCCAGGAGCATCGGCAAGCCGAGCAGAAACAGCTTCACCGTATCGGCGGTGAACGCACCGCTCGCACCCAGCCAGGCCGCGGTCATGGCGCTCGTCGTGATGATGACCGGCTGGAAGACCGTGCGCTGCACGTCCTTCGTCCAGCCGCGCAATTGGCACCAGATGACCGCGACGATCCCGACGAGGCCGGTCAGTCCGCCGAGCAGCCCGTTGAGCAATCCGATGACTATGTCGGCGGGAACTCCGCCTTGTACAGGCTCGATCGCCGGTCGCGCCAGGTAGTAGATGCTGTAGAGGAGCAACACCAAGCCCACGGCGGTGCGCAGGTGGGCCGGGTCGATGTGCGCGAGCAGCATCGCGCCCGCCGGCACGCCGATCGCGCCGCCGATGATGAACGGCGCGACTCTGCGCCAGGCGAGCGCGTGCCGCAGCTTCCAGACGCCGTAACCCTGCAGCAAAACGCTGTAGCTCACCATCAGGGTCACGGTCTGGACCGGCGTGAGGATGTGCAGCCATATGCCGGACACCACGAGGCCCATGGCGAAACCGGCGACGCCGGTCGTCACCGCGCCGAGAAACGCGCCCAGGAGAAAGAACCCGAGAACCAAGCCATCCACAGAATCCTGCACGAGTTTCAGCGCACCGGTGCCGCGCCGTAGGCGAAATCGTCGAAGAGGGTCACGCTGTCCGCCTTGGTCCACATGCCCACGGCGCCGGGGCCGGCGATGCGGTCGTCGTCCATCTCGATGTAAGGCTTGCCGTCGAAGATCACGCGAATTCGCTTGCCCGCGAACTCGACCCGCAGCGTGTGCCAGGTGTTGCCGGGCACCGGCGCATCGACGTATTTCAGCGTGTTGCGCCTTCCCTTCGTGGTGTAGTAGAGCGAAACGTTGTTCTCGAGCGCGTTGGCGCGCGCGACGTAGTAGTTGTCGCCGTCCTTCCAGCGCCATACCACCCCGCCCGCCTGATCTTCGCGGCCGGTGAGCGGCTTGAACTTCACTTCCACGTGGCCGTTCTCGAGCGACACCTCCGGCCTCACGCACCAGGGGAAGAATCCGCTGCCCGACTGCTTGAGGACATTGGGTTTGCTCGGCGCGGTGGCGTCGGCCTCGACCGACCACTTCGGCGAGCCGCGGCCGGTGACGCCGGCGCGCCAGCCCGCAGGCAGCGCGCCCGTCGCGTCGCGGTCGAAGGAAAAGGTTTCGGCGTGAGTCGTCGTCATGGCGGCCACCGATGCGAAAGTTGAAATGAAGAGCGTGAGGGCTTTGCTCATGGTTCTGTCCTCGTTCAGCGGTACGCCGCGGGGTTCCAGGTGTGAACCTCTTCCCGCCCGGATTTGCACCACGCGTAGAGCGCGTCGTAGATCACCATGCCTGCTTTTAGCATCTCGTGGTCGTCGGCGAAGTTGCGCGAGAGCCCGAGCGAGATCGCGGCGAGGCCTGCCGCCTGCGGCGCGAGGTCGAGGCGCGCGGTGTCCGCTCCGCGGACGATGAGGGCGAGCTGCCCGAGCGCCGGATCGGTCAGGCGGTAGTGCTTCAGGAACGCGTCGAAGCTGCAGCGCTCGCCTTCGTGCGAAAAGTAAACATCGGGGACGTCATAAGGCGTCGCGGCCCGTTCCTTCGCAGCGGCGAGTACCTCTTTCGCCGGCACGTAGAGGAACTCCGCTCCGGGATCGACGAAGCGCGCGACGAGCCACGGGCAGGCGATGCGGTCGATCTTCGGGCGCTCGCGCGTCACCCAACGCGTGTTCGCGCCCCCGGGCTTCGCATCGAGCGCGCCGCCCGCGGCCTTCCAACCCTCTTCGATGCCGCCTTGCAGGTACTGCGCGGAGAGGCCGCGCCCGGCGAGCGCCTTTGCAACGCCCTGGCTGACCTCGTGGCCGTGCACGCAGTACGCGACGACGTGGCTCGCGCGCGGCAGCTCGCCCGCCCAGTCGGCGACGCGCTCGGGGTCGCGCCAAAGGGCGCCCGCGATCATGTCGGCCGCAGCGCGAAACACGGGCTTGCGCCGCACGTCGATGATCAAAGGCGGCCGACCGCCGCGAATGGCCGACGAGAGTTCGTTGCTAGAAAGGTGCGCGTCCATGGCTTCTCCTGACTCAAGTCAGCGAAGCAGAGCTTGGACGCGGACGTCTTGAACCGGTTTTCACCGGACGGGGAGTCTGCACTTCCCCGCGAGGCTGGTAGTTTGGAACGGCGGCACCGCGATGTCAAGCCGCCGGTGAGGGGTCATCGGCCTTGTCGGTGGTATAGCGAATAAGCGATCATTGGTAAACAGATCGGTATACATCGTGCCAGGCAATCGACGCGCTATGCTGCTGCTCATCGTGCTGAGCGGCTTGATCATCTCGCTCTGCATGGGCCTGCGCCAGAGCCTGGGCCTGTTCATGCGGCCGATGACGCTCGACCTCGGGATCTCTGCGGCGACCTTCGGCTTCACGATCGCGCTGCAGAACATCGTCTGGGGCGTGTCGCAGCCCTTCGTCGGCGCGCTCGCCGACCGCTACGGCCCGCGGCCCGTGCTGATCGTCACCGCCCTGCTGTACGCCTTGGGGCTCTTGCTGATGATGGTCTCGAAGAGCATCCCGGGGGGCTTGGAGGTCGCGGGTTTCCTGATCGGCATCGGCACCGCAGGCGCGGGCTTCGGCGTCCTGATCGGAACCATCTCGCGCGCCACGCCGCCGGAGAAGCGCAGCCAGACCGTGGGCCTGGTGGCGGCGGCGGGCTCGCTCGGCACGATGGTGATCGCGCCGCTCGGCGGATGGCTGATCGACGGCTTCGGCTGGCAGGCGGCGATGCTGGCGTTCGCGGCGATCGCGGGATCCATGGCGATCCTTTCGCTGCCGATCAGGGAACAAGCGGTTTCGGACGGAAATCTATCCAAAGTCAATCAAAAACTCGGCGAGGCGCTGCGCGAGGCGATCGGGCACCGCGGCTACCTCTTCATGACGCTGGCGTTCTTCGCCTGCGGGTTCCAACTGGTATTCATCACCACGCACCTGCCGGCGTACCTGCAGCTGTGCGGCGTGGCGCCCGGCGTGGCGGCGAGCGCGCTCGGGCTGATCGGCCTGTTCAACGCGGTCGGCACCTACCTGTTCGGGTTGCTCGGCGCGCGCTACAGCCAGAAGCACCTGCTCGCGCTGATCTATCTGCTGCGCACGCTCATCATCGTCGCCTTCCTGCTCGCGCCGATCAGCGCCGCCTCCACGCTGGTGTTCGCCGCCGCGATGGGCTTCCTGTGGCTCGGCGTCGCGCCGCTGGTCACCGGGATCATCGGCCGGGTGTTCGGCCTGACGCACTTCAACACGCTCTACGGCATCGTGTTCCTCAGCCACCAAGTCGGCTCGTTCTTCGGCGCCTGGATGGGCGGCCTCGTGTTCGACCGCTTCGGCAACTACAACTTCGGCTGGGGCGCACTGATCGTGATCGGCGTCACCGCCTTTACGCTGCAGTGGCTCATGGACGAGCGCCCGCCGCTCGAGCGCAAGCCCTCCGGTGAGCCCGAGGCGGTGCCGGCGTAGATGCCGAAGCGGTTGCTGCGAGCCCGCGGGAACCGCTACGCAGCGATCCCGCCCCAGTTCTTCGCCATGTAATCCGCGGTGCGCAAGGTCAGCGCGTGCAGCGTGAAGGTCGGATGCACGCCCGCGATCGTGGGGAAGAGCCCGCCTCCCGTGATGAAGAGGTTGGCGACGTCGTGCGTGCGGCCGTAGCCGTCGGCGACCGAGTCCTTCGCGCTCTTCCCCATGACCGTGCCGCCGAGGAAGTGCGCGAGTCCCGGGCTGGGGTTGGTCCAGGTTTCCTTCGCGCGCGTCGCCTTGACGATGCGGTCACCCTCCGAGCGAATGTGGTCGAAGAGCCGCATCGAGTTCTCGTCGAGGCCGTGGATCACGCGCGCGAGCGGGAAGCCGTAGGCGTCCTTGCGGTCGGAGAGCACGACGCGGTTCTCGGGATTCGGCAATTCCTCCGCCTGCACCCCGATCCTCGCGAGCCCGCGCGAGGCGCGCTTCATGAACTCGTGCAGCGCGTTGCCGAAGAGCTGGGGTCGCGAGTTGGCGAAGCCGAGCACGTCGTTCGGCTTCATGGCGACGCCTATCGTCCAGGTGTAGCTGCCGAAACCCGGATGGCTGTCCTTGACGTAGCCGTCCTGCGACATGCCGAAGGCCCCGGAGGTGCCCATGTGGTTCTCGGTGTTCTCCTCGAACATCGCAAAGGCGGAAAAAGTGATGTGCGCCGTGACGTTGTGGCCCACCAGCCCGCTCGAGTTCGCGAGGCCCTTCGGATGCCTGTCGTTCGCGGAGTTGAGCAGGATGCGCGGGTTCGACGCCGAGAACGCCGAAAGCACGACCACGTCGGCATGCTGCTCCCGCCGCTCTCGCGCCTTGTCGTAGTACTCGACACCCGACGCGCGGTCGCCTTTCGCGTTCACGAGCACGCGCGTGACGTAGGCGCCGGTGCGGATCTCGACGCCGGCTTTCTTCGCGACGGGCAGGTAAGTGACCTGTGGGTTCACGAGCGCGCCCGTCGGGCATCCTGCCTCGCACCAACCGTCGTAGATGCACGCGGGGCGGCCGTTGTAGGACACGCTGTTGATCGCCAGGGGCATGGGCGCAGTGCGCATGCCGATCTTCCTGAAGCCCTCGGCGAGCAGCTCGGCCTGGCGGAACCACCTGATCGGCGGCATCGGATAGGGATCGCCCGCGGGGCGCCAGACCTCGGCGACATGATCGCCCGAGAGGCCGACCTCCTTCTGGATGCGGTCGTAGTACGGCCGCAGGTCCGCGTACGAGATCGGCCAATCGAGCCCGCGCCCGTACTGGGTCTTGACGCGGAAATCCTCGGGGTGGAAGCGCGGCCAGTTGGCGAACTGGTGCATCGCCGCGCCGCCCAGGCCCCAGCCCGACTGGAAGTTGTGGGCCACGGGGTTCCTGCCTTCCGAGACCACCGGCACGCCGCCCCACTTCAGGCGCCGCGACCAGATCTGCGAGCTCACCAGGTCGTCGAGAGCGAGCGGCGGGCCCATCTCGAGGATCACCGCCTTCTTGCCCGCCTGGCCGAGCTTGGCCGCGAGGAGAATTCCGGAGGCGCCGCCGCCGACGATCACCACATCGACTTTTTCGTTGGCCATGGCTACCACCTCTTGATCGGAATGATGTGCGGCATGTACGGAATGCCCAGGCGCTCGAAACCCTCGACCGTCCCGTAATAGACGTCGACCGCGTCGCCGCGCGACACGAAATAGAAGAAAGGCGACTGCGGCCCGCTCCATCCCTCGGGAGCCTTCTGGCGGATCTGCTCGACGAACTCGGCGCGCTTGTCCGCCGCGAGCTCGGCGAATGTCATGCCGTGCGCCCTGCGAGAGGACTGGTCGAGCCCGGCGAGTCCTGCGCGATAGAAATTGGCGTAAGGCGGCGCCACCCCGAGGGCGCGCGCAAGGAGCAGCGACTCGCTCGGATCCACGGAGAGCTGCTGGTCGACGTAATGCGCGAGTCCCGCGTCCCTCGCGCCCGGCAAGAGCGTCTCCCCGAGCGCCTCGAGCGCGACCCGCTCATCGGCAGTCAGCACCTTCAGCGGGACGCCTTGAGCGTGCGCCTCGCGCGGCGAGAGCAGCACCTCGGCCCCGCCCACGGTATACGCGAGCGAGGCCAGCGCTGCGCCCTTCAAGACCATCCTTCGGTTGACAGTACCCATGGTTTTCCCTTTCTCAATTCGCGAGCAGGTCCGGCCCGATCTCGCCCACCGAGCGCACGCCCGAGAGCTGCATGGCGCGCACCAGCTCGTCGGCGAGGATCTGGAGCGCGCGCGCCGCGCCCGCCTCG
>Ga0209807_1000266_pt1 | contig 23384 bp, 25 predicted proteins | sample GraSoiAngelo_154_FD_186168 | JGI IMG/M metagenome (GOLD analysis project Ga0209807, IMG submission 186168) | Grasslands soil microbial communities from the Angelo Coastal Reserve, California, USA - 14_1009_13_20cm (SPAdes) (version 2) | ecosystem: Environmental > Terrestrial > Soil > Grasslands ... | reverse complement strand
ATACCCCCACTAAATTACCGATAACGATCGGCGTGATTGGGGAAAGCAGAGAGCCACCTAGCACTGCAAGAAAGAACACCGCAATGAGCAGCTGAAGAACAATTCGAACGATGCGCATACGCAACCTAACGTCCTCGGCCACCGGGCCGAGGAGATGAAGAATCCCAGAAGGCGCGCCGCTTCAGCGGCTCCGCGTGGGCCGCGCTATTAGAGAGCAAGTCACTCATCGTGCGGCTTCTTGAGTCGAGTGCTGTATGAGCCAATACGCCACTAGCGTCCAGACACCGCCAATGAGCGCGAGCGCAGCCCACCAATATGGATGAATGTTCAAGGTTCGACGGTCTTGCTTTATGGCGTCTTGATAGACGTAGTACGCGCACGCAATACCAGTAGCAATGTAGAGAACCCAGTATGTATAGAGACCGGCCGTCCCAAGGAGCGCTTGATATATTGAGTCTTCTTTCAACTTCCCTCCCTATGCTTTCTTGCTCTCTAACGCTTAATCATCTTCCGAAAAACCAACTAATCCGGCGCCTCAGTCTACGCTTCTCGGAAATATTCCTCCAAATCAAGACTGTCTGAGTGCGACTTAGGATTTCAGCTCTTGATACATTGCGCGCGGAGGGTTAAGTGTCCGAATTGCCTTGGGGTGAAACCCCGCGCGGACGTTAGATGGACTGTCGAAGCGTGTTCCAACAGCGTGCTAGATCAATAGACGGCTCGGCTGCCCGCGGCTCCCGAGGATAAGCGGCTCGCCGCGAAGCCAAGGGCCGTCGTCAAGAGCCAAGTGCAAGGAGAGGCAGGCAAGCGAACCGCCCGGAAGCGCCGACGGCGGCGGTGTCTCCCCGGTTGCCACGATGGAAAGCGGCGCACTGCCAAGGCAAGTCTCGAGAGCCCAGGCGGCGTTTTTCCCTGGTTCAAGGGAACGATTCGCCTCGTTCAGACGCTCGACTGTTTCGACAAAGCGATCCGCGGCGCCGCGCCAGGACTGCGGAACCGCTTGGGTGGCAATGCACCGCGTGAAGCGTACCCAGGTAGCCTTGTAGGCAATCGACAGCTCGACCGCGTAGCGTTCGCCGAGGAGGGCGTCACCCTCGAGTCTGCACAGCGTCGCGTCCGCGCGAAGGTCCGGCGCGACCCGAGGCAACACTTCTTCCGCGCCGTCGAGGCGCGCAGAGCGCTCCAGCGCGGAGAGCAGTTCCGACGCGCGCGTCGCCCTCGTCGGAATCTTTTTGAACGCTTGCACGGCGATCGTCGCCGCGCGCTGCGCGAGCCGGATTTCCACTTCATCCGCCGGCTGGCGGATCGAGGCGTACAAACCCGTCGCATCCACAAGCGCGGGGCCGTACCTCGACTTGACGATGGGTTCGGCGACGGACCAGGGCAGGGCATCGAGTTCCAGGACGCCGATGCTCGAAGCCTTCGGAAGACGCTCTTCGAGAAAGGTCACGGCCGCCCGGCCCAAGTCGGGCGCGGAACGCACTTCGCCCAGGTGACTGACGCTGCGAATCCAGTCGTGCACACGTTTGGAAAACGCCGCGAGAAGCACTGGCGCTCCGCTCGGCTGGATAACGAGAAGCGCCTCGTTCCAGTAGGGCACGAAATGCGTGAGCCAAGCAACCGCGCTTGGCCGCGCGAAGGACGTGTACACGAGCACCGCATCCAGTTTCGCTGCTTGAATTTTCTCCTGAAATCGCGCTACGCGGTGATCGAGTACCGAAGGGGGAACTTCGTCGCGCGACCAGCTGATCAATCCGCGCCGCATGGCTCAGCCCAGGGGCGCGGAAAACAAGCGCCGCGGAGTCCGGGTCAGGACCTCGCAGCCATCCTGTGTTACGCGCACCGAATCGCCGTGCACGAAATACCCGACCTCCGGATGATAGGTGTTCGGATGGACGATGAGCGTCATGTCGGGCTCGAGATTCAGATCGACGTCCTCGAGCACGGCGGGTCGCCCGTCCACGTAGAGACCCAGGCCGTGGCCGCGCACGCGGGTGTATTCGGAGGTCACGTAGTCGCCGAGGCCATGGCGGCGAAATACTTCGTTTTGCGCTCGCGCGACGTCGCTCGCCTTGGCTCCGGGGCGAACGGCCGCGATGCCGGCTTCGAGTGCCTCGCTGTAGACGGCGAAGGCGCGTTCCTGCGTCTTGCTGGGTTCTCCGAGCACCAGGGTGCGGCAGATCTGCGCGTAGTAGCCGTCCACGCATGGAGTCAGCTCGGTCGTCACCAGATCGCCGGGCGCGAGGCGCCGTTCCGTCGGCGGATGCATTCCGCGCACCTCGCGGCCGCCGGAGCCGAGGATCTGGAAATTTTCCGGGCAGCCGCGAGAGCGGAAGAAAGCCTCGACTTCCGCGACGAGCGCATATTCCGGCCGCCCGACGCGCGCCGCTTTGAGAAAAACGGCGTAGCCTTCGTCGGCGAGGACGGCGGCGCGGCGAAGCGCCACGATCTCGGACGGCGACTTGCGCAGCATCAGGCGATCGAGCAGGGCCGTCGCCGGCGCAATGCTCGCAAGGAGCGGCCCCCTGGCAAGGCGGTACGGCACGGCGGCGCGCGGGGCGAGCGCGATTCGCCGCTTGCCGAGCTCGCGGATCGCGGTCTCGGTCTCCTCGATCGCAGAGAGCGACCATCTCACATCGTGCTCTTCCTGCTCCGAACGCAGGCGCGCGGCCTCGGCAGGGTGCTCGACGATGACCCGAGTCGGCCCGTCGCGGTCGATGAATGCGAAAGCGTCTCCTTCGACCGGGGTGATGTCGGCTGCGAAACGCAGATAGTCGCTTCGCCACGGATTCCCGGCGACGACGAGGATGTCGATGCCTTCATCCGCCATCGCCGCGGCGAGGCGAACGCGCCTCTCGGCGTGCGCGTTTCCGGGATTCACGCTCACTCCGGCTTGATGCCGCCCAGTTCGACGATCGACTTGTAGCGCGCCGATTCCGACTTGAGGAAGCCCGCCGTCGCCGCGGGCGCAAGCCCGATCGCGACGTGACCGAAGTCGCTGACGCGCTTGCGCACGCCCGGTTCCGCCAGGGCCGTCCGGAACTCGGTAGCGAGCCGCTCGATGATGCGCGAATTCGTGCCGCGGGGTGCCGCTAGCACCCACCAGTTGCCGCCGACCAGCTGCGGAAATCCCGCTTCGATCGTCGTCGGGACATCGGGCAGCTCGGCCATGCGCGCTCGCGCCATCACAGCGAGCACCCTGAGCTTGCCCGCCTTCACGGGGCCGATGATGCCGGTCAAAGTCGGGAAGGCGACCTGGATGTCGCCGGCGAGCAGCGCCTGGACCATCGGGGGCGTGCCCTTGTACGGAACGTAGACCATCGAGTTTCCGGTTTGCTGTGAAAATGCCGCGCCGGTGAGATGCGCGGGCGACCCGGATCCCGGAGAGCCGTAGTTGAACTTGCCCGGATGGGCGCTCACGTAGCCGGCCAGCTCCTTGAGCGACTTCGCGGGCACGTTTGCTCCGATCACCGCGAGCAGCGGGGCGTCGGCGAGCAGAGAGATCGGATCGAGCGCGGTCAGCGGGTCGAAACCGAGATTCTTGAACAGGTGCGGCGTCACCGCATAGACGGCTGTCGGACCGAGCAGCAAGGTGTAGCCGTCCGGAGCCGCCCGCACCACTTCAGCCGTGCCTATGGCGCCGTCGGCGCCGGGCTTGCTTTCCACGATGAAACGCTGGCCGAGGTTCGATTCGACTCCGGGGGATATGGTCCGGAAGATCGCTTCCGAAACGCTTCCCGCGGCGAATGGGATGACCACGCGAATGGGCTTGCTCGGCCAGTTCTGGCCGAGGCCGCCCGATGGCCCGAGCGCAAGCAGCCCGGCGCTCAGGAATGCCAAAATGCGTCTCACCGCCGCATGCTCCGCTCAAAAGAGCCGATTCTATATTGGGACGACCGATGCTCGATGACAAGTTCGGCGTTTTGTTCGTCTGCACGGGAAACATCTGCCGCTCGCCGACCGCAGAGGCGATTTTTCGAAAGCTGGCTGCCGATGCAGGGATGGCGGGCGCGGTGGCGGCCGATTCGGCCGGCACGCACGGCTACCACGTGGGAGAGCCGCCCGATCCCAGAGCGCAGGCGGCAGCGGCCAAGCGTGGCTACGATCTGAGCGCGCTGCGAGCTCGCACAGTCGAGGAGGCGGATTTTCAGCGCTTCGATCTGATTCTGGCGATGGACCGGGAGCACGACGCGATTCTCTCGCGTATTGCAGGGCCCTCAGCCGGCCACAAGCTGAAGTTGATGATGTCCTACGCGCAGCGCTTCAAGGAGCGGGAGGTGCCCGACCCCTACTACGGCGGGCCGCAGGGGTTCGAGCGCGTGCTCGACATGCTCGAGGACGCTGCGAAGGGCCTGCTCGAGTCCCTGCGAAAGGACTGAGCCCGCCCTCCGGATTCAAATTTTCGGAGTCGGGGGCTCGCGCCCGGTTTCCACCTGAACCAAGGGCTCGTCGAGATCCGGAGGAGGCGGCCGGCGCTCCCGCTTGGCCGGCACAAATTTCTGCTCCGGCTCCATCGCCGGGGCGACGGTGGCGCCCGAACGCGTCTGAACCAACTCCAGCCCGCTTTCCTTGAGAGCGCGCTCTATCTCTGCCGGGTCCGGCTCGCGCGGCGCGGGCGAAACCGCCGCTGGAGCCGGGGGAATGGGCCTAGATTCCGGCTGAAGGTCCGCAGCCATCACGGCCTCGTTCGCTTGCACGCGCTCGGCCGGTACCGGGGCGGGCTGCGCGATGAAATCCTGTGCCGCAGGCGCCGATACCGGTTTCTCGGCCGCGGGGGACGCGGGTGCAGCGCGCACTTCTTCGTTCCGGGGCGCGGGCGGCTGAGGCCCGCGGCGCTCACCGCGCTCGCCGCGATCGCGGCCGCCGCGGCGGCGGCGCTTGCGATCGCGATCGCCTTCGCGCGGTTCAGGCGCTCCGGGGTGGGGTCCGGCTGGACGTCCGTGCTCCTGCGGACGCTGTTCACGCGAATCGGGCCTTTCCGCACGCGCTCGGTCCTGGCCCTCGGGGCGCTCGCCGCGCGGCGGCCTCTGGTCTCCGAATGGCCGCGAGTTGCGGTCCTGGCGATCCTGGCGTTGCGGCCGTTCGCCGCGGTAATCGCGCCCGCGCCCTTGGCGCGGGTCCTGGCGGTCGTTGCGCCCGCGGAAACGGTCGCCGCGGTCGCGGAATTCCGGGCGTGAGGCCTGTGCGTCGCGTTGCGGCGCTGCCGCCGGCTGAGCGACCGCCGGAGCGGAACCGTTGCCCTTGAACCAACCGAAGATGCGGCCCATGAAACCCGGATGCCGTTCGGCCTGAGGCGGCGTCTGGGGCAGCGTGCGCTGCGCGCTCATCGGCGCGGGCCGTTCAGGCGTGACGCCTTGCACTGCGGCTTGCTGGCGCGGCGGGCGCGCTTCCTGCGCCGCAGGTTCCTTGGCTTCTTCTTCGACCGGCGCGGTGACGAGGTTGTAGCTCGCCGGCAGGGCGTCCGACTGGTTCAGGTCGTCGTGTCGCAGGCGCTCCACCCTGTAGTTCGGCGTCTCGAGGTGGGTGTTCGGGATCAGCACTACGTTGACTTTGAGCCGCGCTTCGATCGAATGGATGTCGGCGCGCTTTTCGTTGAGGAGGAAGGTCGCGACATCCACCGGCACCTGGGCGTGCACCGCGGCGCTGTTCTCCTTCATCGCTTCTTCCTGGATGATGCGCAGGATGTGCAGCGCGGTGGATTCGGTGCCGCGGATGTGGCCGGTGCCGTTGCAGCGCGGGCAGGTGATATTGCTGCCTTCTCCGAGCGAGGGGCGAAGGCGCTGTCGCGACAGCTCCATCAGGCCGAAGCGCGAGATCTTGCCCATCTGCACGCGCGCGCGGTCGTAGCGCAGCGCGTCGCGCAGCCGGGTCTCCACTTCGCGCTGGTTGCGCTGGTTCTCCATGTCGATGAAGTCGATGACGATGAGGCCTCCGAGGTCGCGCAGCCGCAGCTGGCGGGCGATCTCGTCGGCCGCCTCGGCATTGGTGTGAAACGCCGTCTGCTCGATGTCGTGGCCCTTGGTGGCTCGCGCCGAGTTGACGTCGATCGAGACGAGCGCCTCGGTGTGGTCGATCACGACCGCGCCTCCGGAGGGGAGCGACACCTGGCGCGAGTAGGCGGTCTCGATCTGATGCTCGATCTGGAAGCGCGAGAACAGCGGCACGTCGTCGCGGTAACGCTTCACCCGCCCCACGTTGTCGGGCATGACGTTGCTCATGAACGCCATCGTCTGCTCGAAGATCGGATCGGTGTCGATCAGGATCTCACCGATGTCGGGCTGGAAGTAGTCGCGGATAGCGCGGATGACGAGGCTGCCTTCCTGGTAGATGAGGAAAGGCGCCGGGTTGAGCAGCTTGCCTTCGGAGTCGCGCGCCGGCTCGGTCGCCTCGACGATCTTGCTCCAGAGCTTGAGTAGATAGGTCAAGTCCCATTGCAGCTCTTCGAAGGCGCGGCTGATGCCGGCGGTGCGGCCGATGATGCTCATCCCGGCCGGAACCTCGAGCTTGTCCATGATCTCGCGCAGCTCGTCGCGATCCTCGCCTTCAACGCGACGCGACACGCCGCCGCCGCGCGGATTGTTGGGCATCAGCACGAGGTAGCGTCCGGCGAGACTGATGAATGTCGTGAGCGCCGCGCCTTTGTTGCCGCGCTCGTCTTTCTCGACCTGGACGATCAGCTCCTGGCCTTCGGAGAGCGCGTCCTGGATGCGTGCGCGGCCGACGTCGACGCCCGGCCGGAAAAACTGGCGCGCGACCTCCTTGAAGGGAAGGAACCCGTGGCGCTCGGTGCCGTAGTCCACGAACGCGGCTTCGAGGCTGGGCTCGACCCGCGTGATGACGCCCTTGTAGATGTTGCTTTTTCTCTGTTCCTTTGCGGCCGATTCGATGTCGAGGTCTATGAGCTTCTGGCCTTCGACGATCGCGACACGGAGTTCCTCGGCCTGTGTCGCATTGAAAAGCATGCGCTTCATTGTTTCTATTCTCCCGCGCGCACGGGCAGGACAAGCCAAGAGCCTATTGTGAAGGCTGGTCTCGCATTTTCGATCCTGGGATCATGAGAACGCGGGTGTTTGGCTCGTCGGGTTCCAGTCGCTGCATTGCAGGACCGCAAATTCTGCCGATATGCTGTTGGCGCGCTGTTCAATTACTATCACTGGTTGGATAACCAACCGCCTTTGCTCGCTTCGGGTTCGTGCGTCTGGGGCGAAAATTCGCACCGTCGCATGTACAAGCAGCCGTCCCGCAACGCAAGCAGCGGGCAGATCATAAACAAAATGAAGGATTTAAGCAACGCCTCGACGGTCGAGGTCGGAGCAGAGAGCGAGAGCCAGCGCGTGGATAACTTTCTGCTTCGCATCTGTAAGGGGGTGCCGCGCAGCCATGTCTACCGCATCCTGCGAAGCGGCGAGGTCAGGGTCAACAGCCGCCGGGTCGACGCGACCTACCGCCTGCAGCCGGGGGACCGGGTGCGGATTCCGCCGCTGCGTCTGGCCCGGCGCGCGGAGAAGACAGCGCCGCCGCTCGATCTGCCGGTGATCTACGAGGACGACGCGCTGCTGGTCGTCGACAAGCCGGCCGGCATCGCGGTGCACGGCGGCAGCGGCATCAGCTTCGGGGTCATCGAGCAGATGCGCGCCGCGCGGCCACAGCTCAGGTTCCTCGAACTGGCGCACCGGCTCGATCGCGAAACCTCGGGGCTGCTCATCCTTGCCAAGAAACGCTCGGCGCTGACCGTACTGCACGCCGCGCTGCGCGAGGGCCGGGTGAGGAAGGAATACCTGGCCCTGGTGAAGGGACGCTGGCGCAACGAAAAGCAGCACGTCAGCCTTCCGCTGAAAAAATTCCTCACGCGTTCCGGAGAGCGGCGCGTCAGCGTCGATCGCGAGGGCCGCGAGTCGCAAACGGTTTTCCGGAAGAAGAGGGAAATCCGCGATTACACGCTGCTGTCGGCGGAGCTGCTGACCGGCCGCACCCATCAAATCCGCGTCCACCTCACCCACCTCGGATTTCCGATCGCGGGTGACGGCAAGTACGGCGACTTCGAGCTCAACCGAGGATTGGCGAAGCAGGGCCTGAAGCGCATGTTCCTGCACGCGGGGGAGCTGGAGTTCGGACATCCGCTTTCCGGGAAAGCGCTGAAACTGCATGCCCCGCTTCCCGAAGACTTGTCGCGCTTTCTCGAATCGCTGGGAAGCTGATGCGCTATCCCTTGCTCGTCTTCGACTGGGACGGTACGCTGATCGACTCCGCGCCCACGATCGTCGCCTGCATTCAGGCCGCCTGCCGCGATCTCGGGCTGACCGTGCCCGACGAGGCGCGAGCGAGCCATGTCATCGGTCTGGGATTGAAGGACGCGCTTGCGTACGCAATTCCGGGCTTACCCGCGGACGACTACGGCAGGGTGGTGGAATCGTACCGCAGGCATTTTCTCGCGCGCGACCCCGAGATCCCGCTGTTTCCAGGAGCCCAGGCGATGCTTGCAGGTCTCAAGGCTCGCGGTCACACTCTCTCCATCGCTACCGGAAAGAGCCGAGCGGGCTTGACCCGGGCGCTGGACAATACCGGTTTGCGGCCTTTGTTCGCCGCCTCGCGCTGCGCCGACGAATGCGCGTCGAAGCCTGCGCCCGACATGCTCTGCGAGCTCATGGAAGAACTGGGAACGAACGCGGTCAACACCCTTATGATCGGAGACACGGTGCACGATCTTCAGATGGCGGCACACGCCGGAGTGCAGGCGGTCGCGGTGAGTCACGGGGCGCATCCCAAGAGCGACCTGGTGGCGCTCGCGCCCCTTGCCTGTCTGGAAGATATCGACGAGCTGACGCTATGGCTGGCCCAGAACGCGTAATTTGCTCGAGCGACGACCTGACGGATTCGGGCGACGGAGTACGCTTCGAACTCGAAGTGGACGGAAGGCCCGAGCCGGCGTTCGCCGTGCGCTACAAGGGCCGGGTCTATGCCTACCTCAACCGCTGCGCGCACATGCCGATGGAGCTGGACTGGAAACCGGGAAAGTTTTTTGATGTCTGGGGCCTGCATTTGATATGCTCGACGCACGGTGCGACCTACGCGCCGGATACAGGCCGATGTCTTCGCGGCCCTTGCTTCGAGGAGGGACTCGCGCCGGTCCCCGTCGAGGAGCGCGACGGCCGTGTAATCATGAAGGGTGATCCGCGTGGCCGAAGGTAACTGGGAGCGGGACGTGATCGAGACGCTGGCGACCGCCGCTCTCAAGGAGCAGCGCCGCGCCCGCCGTTGGGGCATTTTTTTCAAGCTGCTCGGCTTCGCCTATCTCACGCTGCTGGTGTTGCTCGTGCTCGACTGGCGCGGGCACGACGGTCTCACTTCGGGTAAGCATACCGCGCTGGTCGATGTGGTGGGCGTCATCGACCCCAAAGGCGACGCGAGCGCCGACCGCGTCACCGAATCCCTCCAGAACGCTTTCAAAAACAAGAATACCCAAGGCGTGATCCTGCGCATCAATTCGCCGGGCGGCAGCCCGGTGCAGGCGGGCATCATCTACGACGAAATCCGCCGGCTGCGGGGACTTTATCCCAACGTTCCCATGTACGCCGTCGTCGAGGACATCTGCGCCTCGGGCGGCTACTACATCGCCGCCGCGGCCGACAAGATCTACGTGGACAAGGCGAGCATCATCGGGTCGATAGGCGTGATCATGGACGGCTGGGGCTTCACCGGCACCATGGAGAAACTCGGCGTGGAGCGGCGCGCCCTCACCTCGGGCGAGAACAAGGCCTTCCTCGATCCGTTCTCGCCGGTCGACGAGAAGCAGAAGCGCCACGCGCAATCGATGCTGGACGAAATCCACAAGCAATTCATCGATGTCGTGAGGAAGGGGCGGGGAAAGCGGCTCCACGAGAGCTCCGACATTTTCTCCGGGCTCCTGTGGACGGGGGCGAGAAGCGTCGAGCTGGGACTTTCGGACGGCTTCGGGAGCGTCGATTCCGTCGCTCGCGAGGTGATCAAGGCCGAGGACATCTTCGATTACACGAAGAAGCAGGATTTCACCGAACGTTTCGCCAAGCGTTTCGGCGCGGCGATGGCGAGCGCGCTCGCCAAGGTGCTGGCGCAGGGGCAATTCAACATTCGCTGAGCGCGCCGGGCGCGATTACTCGGCGAGCAGCAGGAATACCGTGGGCCGTCCCTTGAGTCGCGGCGTTTCCCTGCGCCATGCCGCAACGGCTCGCGTTTTCACGGCTTCCGAATCCAGCGTCAGGTCCGCGGCGATACACACGAGCGTAGCCGGAGCAAGAGCGCGCAGCATCGTCGCCAGAGTGCGATCGTTGCGGTAGGGCGTCTCGATGAATATTTGAGTTTGTTTGAGCTTTCGCGACTGGCGCTCGCATTCCTTCAACGTGGAGACGAGTTCAATTTCTGCGATGGGGAGGTAGCCGTGGAACGCGAAACGCTGCCCGTCGAGGCCGGAAGCAGCGAGCGCAAGCACGAGGGACGAGGGGCCGCTCATCGGCACGACGCGTATGTCGCGCTCGTGCGAGAGTCGCACCAGGCTTGCGCCCGGGTCGGCTACGGCCGGTAAGCCTGCTTCGGACAGGAGTCCCGCGTCGCTGCCGGCGAGGAGCGGTTCGAGGAATGCCGGAATATCGCTCGCCCTGGTGTTGTGGTCGAGCCGTTCGACGCGGATGCTCTGCAGCGGTCGCGTCGTCGCAATGCGCTTCAGGAACGCGCGCGCCGCTTTCGGGTCCTCGGCAATGATGTAATCGAGCGAGCGGGCGCGATCGAGCGCGCCGGCCGGAATAACGGCCTCCGGTGCGACCTCACCCAGCGTGTTGGGCAGGAGATAAAGCGAGCCTCTGGGGTCAGAGGACATTCAACCCTTGCTCTTGCAGCAGATCGACCAGCGCGATCAGCGGCAAGCCGACGAGCGCGCTCGGGTCATCGCCCTCCATTTTCGCGATCAGCGCGATCCCCAGGCCCTCGGCCTTCGCGCTGCCTGCGCAGTCGTAGGGTTGCTCGCGAGCGAGATAACGATCGATCGTACCGTCGTCGAATCTGCGGAAGGTGACGCGGCAGGGGACCACGCGGATGCGGCTTGTCCCGACCGAGGTGTTGTGCACGCACACTGCCGTGTAAAACACCGCCTCGCTGCCGGATAGGGCGCGCAGCTGGCGCACCGCATTCTCGCGAGTTCCGGGCTTGCCGAGCACTTCGCCGCTTCCCACGGCGACTTGATCGCAGCCGATGATGAGGGCGTCGCGATAACGGTGCGCGACCGCCAGCGACTTCGCCTCCGCGAGGCGCCGCGCCGTGCCCTCCGGGGCTTCGCCGGGGCGGGCTCCCTCTGCAAGCTGCGGATCGGCGACCGAGAACGGGATCCCGAGCCGCCCGAGGAGGGCGCGCCGATAGCGCGAGGTTGAAGCGAGAACGAGCTGCACGCGTCGGGCCTTCGGGAGTCACGCCCGGGATGGCGCTAGAGCCTGCACTGCTCGGCGGCGAACTTTTCCTGCCGCGCGATGGCGGCTGAATTGTCCAAGGGTATCCGCTCACCCTTTTCGTTCAGCGTGTAGCTCGGCGGGCTTTGCTTCAAACGCTCGAGTAGCGCGCGTTGCTGGTTGCAAACTTGCGCTCGCTTGGCGGCTGCGGCCTCCTGCGTGCTCTCGCCCTTGTTGGAGGCTTGACGGGGATCCCGATCCTTCGGCCGTGCCTGCCCCTGCTCGGGGCTCGGATCCTTCGGGTTGCTCGCCTCGGCGCCGGCAGCACCCGGGGCGGGCGAAGCAAGCCGGTTCGGTACTTCGCTCGCCTTGCTGCCTTGCGGCGGTCGTTCGCCATAGTGTGTCACGCCGCGCTCGTCTACCCACTTGTAGACCTGGGCGAACGCCGGCAAGGCCGTGGCCACGAACAACAAAAAGTGCAGTAACGCTCTGAACAACTTGGAATTTCTTTTGACACCGAAGAGCAAACATAATATCATGCGCCCCTTATGTCGCAAGCGGGGGTGATAGACAGCCTCCATTTTGCCCGCGCCGCATTGGAACAGCGGGGAGTGCTCGGCCTGGAGCAACTGCAGCGCCTAGCGAAGATGCAGTGCTCGACCGAAAGGCTGGAGTATCACCTGCGCGGGGGAAGGGCGAGCAACGGCAAGCGGTGTTTGCGGTTGTCGGTAAGAGGATCGGTGCAGGCGCTCTGTCAGCGTTGCCTCGATCCGCTCCCGGTTCCCATCGCGATCGATGCCGAGTTGCAGCTCGCCGAGAACCTGCGCGAGATTGCGGAAGCCGACGACGAGATCGACCGCGTGCTCGCATCCCGCCGCATGGACGTAGCGCAACTTGTCGAGGACGAAGTTATCCTGGCTTTGCCGATGGTGCCGCGCCATGAAGGGTGCGTGCACCATCGAGTGACCTGAGTTTGAAGGAGCTCCCATATGGCAGTCCAGCAAAACAAGAAATCGCCGTCAAAGCGCGGCATGCACCGCGCCCACGATTTCCTCACCAATCCGTCGCTCGCGGTCGAGCCAACGACGGGCGAAGTGCACTTGCGCCATCACATCAGCCCGAGCGGTTACTATCGCGGCAAGAAGGTCGTCAAGACCAAGAGCGAGTAGCCTTCATCTGGCCGCAGTGACCGGACAGAGCCGGGATCGGCCCTCCCATTGAGCGAAGCAGGAATCGCTTCGCACCCCGCTTCATGGAAATCACAGTAGCCATCGATTGCATGGGCGGCGATCATGGTCCGCACGTCACCGTGCCGGCGGCGCTCAATTTCCTGAAATCCAACTCGGACGTCGACGTCGTCCTGGTGGGCTTGCGCGACGCGATCGAGGCGGAGCTGAAGGCGCGCGGCGCCAGGCCCGGTCCGCGCCTTCGGGTGCACCACGCGAGCGAGGTCGTGCTGATGGACGAATCTCCCGCGCTCGCGCTGCGCAACAAGAAGGATTCGTCAGTTCGCGTCGCAGTGGAGCTCGTGAAGAACGGCGAAGCGCAGGCTTGTGTCAGCGCCGGCAACACGGGGGCGCTGATGGCCGTGTCGCGCTTCGTTCTCAAGACACTTCCGGGCATCGACCGCCCCGCGATCATCGCTGCGTTGCCCAGCATGCGCGGCAGCACCTACGTCCTCGATCTCGGCGCCAACGTCGACTGCGGGCCGGAGCACTTGCTGCAGTTCGCTATCATGGGCGCGACGCTGGTCGCCGCGGTCGAGCACAAGGACCGGCCGAGCGTCGGCCTGCTCAATATCGGCGAGGAGGACATCAAAGGCAACGAGGTGGTGAAGAAGGCGGCAGAGCTGTTGCGCGACAGCGAAGTCAATTTCATCGGCAACATCGAGGGTGGCGGAATCTACAAGGGTGAAGCCGACGTCGTGGTGTGCGACGGCTTCGTCGGCAACGTCATGCTCAAGGCCTCCGAGGGAATGGTGCAGATGGTGCGCAGCTTCATCCGCCAGGAGTTCATGCGCAGCGTTCTCGCCAGGCTCGCCGGAGTAATCGTCATGCCGGCGATTTACGCGTTCCGCAAGCGGCTCGACCCGCGCCGCTTCAACGGCGCGACTTTGCTCGGACTGAGAGGCATCGTCGTGAAGAGTCACGGCTCTGCCGACGTGTTCGGATTCGAGCGCGCCATCGAGCGGGCGATGGAGGAAGTGCGCAATGAAGTGCTGCACCGCCTCATGCGGCGGTTCGGTCAGGCCGAGCGAGGGAACGCCGAGGCGGTGGAAACGTGATCTGGTCGCGCATCATCGGCACCGGGAGCTACTTGCCGCCGAAGGTCGTGACCAACGACGACCTGGCCAAACTCATGGACACCACGGACGAATGGATACGGACGCGCACCGGCATCCGCCAGCGTCACATCGCCGAACCCTCGCAGGCCTCAAGCGACCTCGCCGTCGAGGCGAGCCGCGCGGCGCTCGCCGCGGCGCGAATCCTGCCGCAAGAAATCGATCTCATCATCGTCGCCACGGCGACTCCGGACTACATCTTTCCGAGCACGGCTTGCATCATGCAGGCGAAGCTGAAAATAAAGGGCTGCGCCGCATTCGACATTCAGGCCGTCTGCAGCGGCTTCGTATATGCGCTTGCGATCGCCGACAAATTGATCCGATCGGGCCAGCATCGCTGCGCCCTCATCGTAGGCGCCGAGGTGTACTCGCGGATCCTCGACTGGAAAGATCGCGGCACGGCCGTGCTGTTCGGCGATGGCGCCGGCGCGGTGATACTCCGGGCGGACTCCAAGCCCGGTATCATGGCAAGCGCGCTGCATGCCGACGGCTCTTACGTCGACATTCTTTCCGTGCCCGGCAACATCTGCGGCGGCAAGATCGTGGGGTCGCCTTTTCTGCACATGGACGGGCAAGCGGTTTTCAAGTTCGCCGTCAAGGTGCTGGACGAAGTCGCGCGCGAGACTTTGGCGATGTGCGGTCTCACCCCCGCGGATGTCGACTGGCTCATTCCGCACCAGGCCAACGTGCGCATACTCGAGGCGACCGCGAGGAAGCTGGGCATCGATCTGTCGAAGCTCGTCGTCACCGTGGATCGCCACGGCAATACGTCGGCCGCTTCGGTGCCTCTGGCACTCGACGTGGCGATCCGGGACGGGCGCATCAGGCCGGGCCACAAGATCATGCTCCAGGGAGTGGGCGGCGGCTTCACCTGGGGCGCGTCACTGGTGGAGATGTAGCCGAGGTGAAGTTCGCGATGATATTTCCAGGCCAGGGATCCCAGTCGGCGGGAATGCTCGCCCGCTACGGGGACATGCCCGCGATCCGCGAGACGCTCGCCGAAGCATCCGATGTCCTGAAGCAGGACCTCGCCAAGTTGATCGCCGAAGGTCCCGCAGAGGAACTCAACAGCACCGTCAATACGCAGCCGGTCATGGTGACGGCGGGCATCTGTGCCTGGCGTGCATGGCGGGAGTCAGGCGGCGCCGACCCCGCGCTCCTTGCTGGCCACAGCCTCGGGGAGTACACGGCGCTCGTGGTGGCCGGCGCAATTTCCTTCGCCGATTGTCTCCCCCTCGTGCGCCTGCGCGGCCGCGCGATGCAGGAAGCGGTGCCGCAGGGCGCGGGCGCGATGGCAGCCATCCTCGGCCTAGATGACGAAGCGGTGAGGTCGGCGTGCGCGGAAGCGGCGGAGGGCGATGTCTGCGAGGCGGTAAACTTCAATGCGCCTGGACAGGTGGTCATCGCTGGACACGCGCCCGCCGTGCGGCGCGCGATCGAGGGCGCAAAGGCGCGCGGCGCGAAGCGGGCAATGGCACTGCCCGTGAGCGCTCCTTTTCACTCCTCGTTGATGGCCCCGGCTGCGGCGAGGCTAAGAGAAGCCCTCGACAGAATCGCAGTGAATTCTCCGAGAATCCCGGTCATCCATAATGTCGATGCGAAGAGCCGTACTGATGCCTCGGGGGTCAAGGAGGCGCTGGTGACTCAGGCCGATCATCCGGTGCGCTGGGTCGAGTGCGTGAGGGAGATCGCGGCACGAGGAGCGAAGCTGGTTTTCGAATGCGGCCCGGGAAAGGTGCTCGCGCCGCTCGTCGGACGCGCGGCCAAGGAGCTGCAGGGCATCGCGCTCGCCGACCGTGCGGGTCTGGAGCAGGGCGCTCAATTGTCGAAAGCCGCATGATGGATCTCGGGGGCCAAGTTGCGCTGGTGACCGGCGCATCGCGCGGGATCGGCAGGTCGATTGCGCTCGCGCTCGGCGGCCGGGGCGCGACCGTTGTCGGGACCGCCACCACCGATGCCGGCGCGCAATCCATCACGGCGTACCTCTCCCAGGCGCACATTCGAGGAAACGGAGCACAGCTCGACGTGCGGGTCGCGACGAACATCGAACGCCTCGTGGCCGAGATCGAGCAGGCCCACGGCGCGGTGTCGATACTCGTCAACAACGCCGGCATCGCCCGGGACAACCTCGCGATGCGCATGAAGGAAGACGAGTGGGACGCGGTGATCGATACCAACCTCAAATCGGTGTTCCGGCTTTGCAAAGCCGTAATGCGGGGAATGATGAAGGCGCGCTCGGGCCGCGTCATCAATATCACCTCAGTGGTCGGATCGAGCGGCAACGCCGGCCAAATCAATTATGCGGCGGCGAAGGCCGGCATCGCGGGTTTGACGCGGTCGCTCGCGCGGGAGATCGGCAGCCGCGGCATCACCGTCAATTGCGTCGCGCCCGGATTTATCGACACGGACATGACACGAGTGCTCACGGACGCGCAGCGCAAGGCGCTGCTCCAGCAAATTCCGTTGGGGCGCCTCGGAAATCCGGAAGACGTGGCCGCCGTGGTGGCGTTTCTCGCTTCACCCCAGGCCGCCTATATCACGGGCGCGACCCTTCACGTCAACGGCGGCATGTACATGAGCTGACAGGCGTCACCGGATTGGCTTGCCGGAAGGAAAGGTGATTCTGCTACAATTCGCACCTTCTGAATTTCGATCGCAGCAAAACAAGGGGAAGGAGTCCGCAATGGAAAACGTTGAACAGCGCGTCAAGAAAATCGTCGCGGAACAGCTCGGCGTGAACGAAGCGGAGATCAAGAGCGCATCCTCGTTTGTCGACGACCTCGGCGCGGACTCGCTCGATACCGTCGAACTCGTGATGGCTCTCGAAGAGGAATTCGAGACGGAGATCCCGGACGAGGAGGCCGAAAAGATCACTACCGTGCAGCAGGCCATCGACTACGTAAACACCCACACCAAGAAAACCTGATTTTCCCCCACGGCCGGAGCCGAATTGAGCCGCCGTCGTGTTGTTATCACCGGATTAGGAATTGTCTGCCCGATCGGCAACACAGTTGCCGAAGCCTGGTCGAGCGCCCTTGCGGCCAAATCCGGCATCGCCCGCATCACCCACTTCGACGCGGGTTTGCTCTCCAGCCGGATCGCAGGGGAAGTCAAGAACTTCGACGTCGCCGCGTACCTGTCGCCGAAAGAGGCGCGCCGCATGGATCGTTTCATCCATCTCGGTATCGCGGCCGGGGTGCAGGCGCTGAAAGACTCCGGCATCGAGGTCACCGAGGCGAATGCCACGCGCATCGGCGTCAACATCGGCTCGGGCATCGGCGGCCTGCCGATGATCGAAGGGACCCATAACGACGTGCTGAAAGGCGGCCCGCGCAAGATTTCGCCGTTCTTCATACCCAGCACGATCATCAACATGATCTCCGGAAATCTGTCGATCATGCACGGACTGAAGGGTCCGAATCTGGCGATGGTGACGGCTTGCACGACCTCCGCGCACTGCATCGGGGAATCCGGACGTCTCATCGAGTACGGCGACTGCGACGTGATGGTCGCCGGCGGCGCCGAGGCGACCATCACGCTGCTCACGGTGGGCGGCTTCGCCGCGGCGCGCGCGCTGTCGACCCGCAACGACGATCCTGCGACGGCGAGCCGTCCCTGGGACAGGGATCGCGACGGATTCGTTCTGGGAGAGGGGGCCGGAGTGGTGGTGCTCGAGGAATTCGAGCACGCGAGGCGGCGCGGCGCGAAGATTTACGCCGAGCTCGCCGGTTACGGAATGAGCGGTGACGCCTACCACATGACCGCGCCACAAGAGGACGGAGAAGGGGCCGCCCGTTGCATGGAAAACGCGTTGCGCAACGCCGGTCTCAATCGCGAGGACATAGACTACATCAACGCTCACGGAACCTCGACGCCTCTGGGCGACCTCGCCGAGACCATAGCGGTCAAGCGCTGCTTCGGCGATCATGCGAGGAAGCTCGCGATAAGCTCGACGAAATCCGTGACCGGGCACTTGCTGGGCGCGGCCGGAGGAGTGGAGGCGATCTTCTCGGTGCTGGCGATTCGCGATCAGGTCGCTCCCCCGACCGCGAACATGTTCCACCAGGACCCGGCTTGCGATCTCGATTACGTGCCCAACGCGGCGCGGCGCATGCCGCTGCGCTCCGCCCTGTCGAACTCTTTCGGGTTCGGGGGGACCAACGGAACGCTGATTTTCACACGCGTTTGATCCCCAAAGGGGTGAACGCGAGCGCTCATGTCGACTGCGCCCACGCTGCAGCTCGATCTCAAACCTTCGCTCAAGCTTGCGGGTCTGCTTCTGGTCGCGCATGCTCTTGCGCTCCTTGCTGCTTGCGTCAGTCTGGCCGGCTGGCCGCGGGTTCTGGTCGGTTTCGGCATCCTGCTCTCGGGCGCGGGCTGCCTTGCCGAGGTCCTGCAGCGATCCGCCCGGGCGGCCGTTTCACTCGAGTTGCGGGAGGACGGGGGTGCTTCCTGGCGCGACGGCCGCGGCCGGTGGCACGAGGGCAGGCTTCGCAGCGACCATTTTGTCTCCGCGGCATTCGTAGTCTTGGGACTCGAGGTGGCCGGGCGCGGCCGCAAATGGCTGGTGCTCTTGGGCGATTCGGCCTTGCCCGAGGACTTTCGGCGTCTTCGGGTCTGGCTGCGTTGGCGCCGCGATGTCGGATCCGGAAGGAGCCCGACTCGGGCCAACACGGAATAAGCTTGCAGGAGGCTGAACTATTCTTCAGGGGACGAGTCTCTAGCTGCAGGGTCCCTGGGTCCGCGTACGTACTGCGGTATACTGGCCGCCGCCTGTGGACAACTTAGAACAGAAGCGCAACACCGCTTCGTCAGGGAAGGCGGCGGATGGATGATCGGGAGCTCGACCAGCAGCTGGTCGAGCAAGCCCAGCGAGGCGACAAGCATGCGTTCGAGCTGCTGGTGTCGAAATACCAGCGAAAGCTGGCGCGATTGCTGTCCCGGTTCATCCGGGACTCGACAGAGGTCGAGGATGTCGCGCAGGAAACGTTCATCAAGGCCTACCGCGCGCTGCCCTCGTTCCGGGGGGACAGCGCGTTTTATACCTGGTTGTACCGGATCGGCATCAACACCGCGAAGAACTACCTGGTGGCGCTGGGGCGGCGCGTCCCGACCACGACCGAATTCGATTCAGAGGACGCGGAAGGGTTCGAGGGCGGCGAGCAATTGCGCGACATCAACACGCCCGAGAGCATGCTGATGACCAGGGAGATCGCGAACACGGTCAACGACACCTTGATGCAGCTGCCCGAAGAACTGCGCAACGCCATCACGCTGCGCGAGATCGAAGGCTTGAGTTACGAGGACATTGCGACCATCATGAATTGCCCGATCGGCACGGTCCGTTCGAGAATATTCCGTGCGCGCGAGGCAATCGCCGAAAAGCTGCGACCCCTGCTCGACACACGCAAGGACCAAAGGTGGTGATCATGAAGGAAAAGCTATCGGCGATGATCGACGGCGAGCTCCAGAGCGACAGTCTTCACACGCACCTAGGACGGCTCCGGGCGGACCCGGAATTGCGCGGCGCGTGGGATACCTACCACCTGATCGGGGATGCGCTCAGGGGCCAGATCAGCCCGGCGATCGCCGATCGCGTCGTCGCCCGCCTTCGCGAGGAGCCCACAGTCCTTGCCCCGCGACCGGAAAAAAGCCGTTCCAGGCGCCTCGGCTGGTACGCCATGAGCGCCGCCGCCAGCGTCGCGGCGGTGGCTTTCGTCGTGTGGACCGCTTCCCCCGGCTGGCGCGCCGAGCCGCAACTCGCCGCCGGTCAGGACGCGGCCACGGTCGCGACAGCGGCGCCGGTAACTCTGGTTTCCACTGCCGCTCCCGCCGGAATCGAGAACTACCTGCTCGCCCATCGGCCTTATTCCCACACGAGCGCCATGCAGGGAATCGCACCCTATGGCCGCAGTATGTCCGACGAGCGTGGGGCGGCAGGGAAATGACGGCGCCCTTCGCCTCATGCGTGCGGGCGGGGATGAGGATCCCCCTGTTCCTGCTCCCGGTATCGGCGGCGATAGCCCAGACCGAACCCTCCGCGCTGCAATGGCTTCAACGCATCTACGCCGCCACCGAAAAGCTCAGCTACTCCGGCACGTTCGTGTACCAGCAGGGCCAGCAGGTCGAAACTTCCCGCATCACCCACGTCGTCGAGGCTTCGGGGCCGCGCGAGCGGCTGGAAACCCTGGATGGGGTGCCGCGCGAGATCATCCGTACCGGCGACGAGGTCGTGTGCTACCTGCCTGCGAGCTTGACTGTGAAGATCGACAAGCAACCCGGCCGCCGGCCGTTTCCCGCGATCCTTTCCGAGCAGCTCAAGGACGTGTCGGAGAACTACACCATCAGGAAAGGCGAGATCGAGCGCGTCGGAGGCTACAGCTGCCAGGTTCTCGCGCTGGAGCCGAAGGACCGGATGCGATACGGTCACCGGCTTTGGGCGGATCTCAATACCGGCATGCTGCTCAAGGCGAAGACCTTCGATGAGAAGCACGAGCTCCTGGAGCAGTTCGCGTTCACGCAGATCAAGATAGGTGGCCACATCGGCCGCGATCAGCTGAAGGCGCGCTATTTACACAAAAGCCGGGACTGGCGCGTGGAGGATTCCGGCGCGAAACGCGCAAATCTGGCCGAAGCCGGGTGGACGATCCGTTCCAGTCCCGCGGGTTTTCGCACGGTCGCCGAGCTGATGCGGACCATGGGAGGCATCGGAGGAGTCGGCCATATCGTGCTGTCCGACGGGCTTGCAGCGATCTCGGTATTCATCGAGCCCGCGACGAGCAAGCAGCCGGCGCCGCAGCCGGGTCTGGTGCGGCAGGGGGCGATCAACGTCTACATGCGCCCCGTGGGCAGCTACTGGGTCACGGTGGTCGGCGAAGCGCCCGCAGAGAGCGTAAAATACATCGCCGACGCGGTCGAATACCGCAAGTAACCCGGCGACCTCCATTGAATCGGTCCGGCTCCCCTCGGCCGGGTTGTGTCGCGCGCGGTTTCTACCGGCTCGATTCCGAGGATCATTTTGATGGCGAGAGTACTGTTCATCTGCCTGCTGCTCGGCTTGCCCTCCGCGCTGGTCGCGCAGGGACGCGAGCTGCCCGATTTCACCGAGCTCGCCGAGAGGCAGGGTCCCACCGTCGTCAATATCAGCACCACTCAGGTGCGCGAGCGCCGCGGCTCGCCGCAAATTCCGAATCTCGAGGAGGACGATCCGCTCTACGATTTCTTCCGGCGCTTCATCCCGCGCCCGCCGGGGCCGGGCGGCCAGGGCCCGCGCGATTTCGAGAGCCGCTCTCTCGGGTCGGGCTTCATCATCAGTACCGACGGCTACGTTCTCACCAACGCGCACGTCGTCGATTCCGCTGATGAGATCACCGTTCGCCTGACCGACAAGCGCGAATTCAAGGCTCGCGTCATCGGCGCCGACAGGCGCACCGATCTCGCCCTGATCAAGATCGATGCGACCGGGCTGCCGGCGGTACGGATGGGCGATCCGAACCGGCTCAAGGTCGGCGAGTGGGTCGTCGCAATCGGTTCGCCCTTCGGTTTCGACAGCACCGTCACCGCGGGCATTGTCAGCGCCAAGGGCCGCAGCCTGCCGCAGGAGAACTTCGTTCCCTTCATTCAGACCGACGTGGCGATCAACCCGGGGAATTCCGGGGGGCCCTTGTTCAACATGCGCGGCGAAGTCGTGGGGATCAACTCGCAGATCTACAGCCGCACCGGCGGTTTCATGGGGCTGTCATTCGCCATCCCCATCGACGTCGCCATGGAGGTGCAGAGCCAGCTGCGCCAGTCCGGCCGCGTCAGTCGCGGACGAATCGGCGTCGTAATCCAGGAAGTCTCCAAGGAGCTCGCCGAATCCTTCGGTCTTTCAAGACCCTCGGGGGCGCTTGTCAATGCCGTCGAGAAGGGCGGCCCCGCCGAGAAGGCGGGGGTGGAGACCGGCGACATCATTCTCAAGTTCGACGGCAAGCCGGTATCGAGCTCGAGCGAATTGCCGCGCATCGTCGGCAGCACCAAGCCCGGGATCAAAGCGCCCGTCGAGCTGTGGCGCAAGGGCGCGACCCGCGAGATCACCGTCACGGTCGGGGAGTTGCCCGAGGATCGAGTCGCAAGCCGCAGCGAACGCCGCGGAAAGCCGCAGGAGCAGGCGGCCAATCGCCTCGGTTTCGCGGTCGTCGATCTCACTGCGGAACAAAAGCGCGACCTGAAGCTGGGAGGCGGCGTGATCGTCGAAGAGGTCCGCAACAATCGCCGCGCAGATGTGCGCGCAGGCGACGTGATCACTGCGGTGACCAGCAAAGGCCAGACCACCGAAGTGAGATCCACGGAGCAGTTCAACAAGCTCCTCGCGCAGCTGGAGCGCAACACCACTCTGACGCTCCACGTACGCCGTGGCGAAAGCAACCTGTTCGTAACCGTCAAGGGCGAAGGTGCGCCCGGTTAGCGCGCGCACCCTGCGTGTCTCGCTTAAACGCGCTAAAATTCAAAGTCTTGGAACCGGGAAACAAGGGTGCCGAACGGCACCCTTTTTTGTAGGCCGATGCAGCACATCCGCAATTTTTCGATCATTGCCCATATCGATCACGGCAAGTCGACGCTCGCAGACCGTTTCATCCAGCGCTGCGGCGGGTTGTCGGAGCGCGAAATGTCGGAGCAGGTGCTCGATTCGATGGATCTGGAGCGCGAGCGTGGCATCACCATCAAGGCCCAGACCGCGGCGCTGCAATACACTTCGCGCGACGGAAAGACCTACAACTTGAATCTCATCGATACGCCGGGTCACGTCGATTTCTCCTACGAAGTATCGCGCTCGCTGGCCGCGTGCGAAGGGGCGCTTCTCGTGGTGGACGCAAGCCAGGGCGTGGAGGCGCAGACCGTCGCCAATTGCTACACCGCCATCGAGCAGGGCGTCGAGGTCGTGCCCGTGCTCAACAAGATCGACCTGCCCTCGGCCAATCCGGAGCGCGCCATCCAGGAAATCGAGGACGTCATCGGCATCAAGGCAAGCGATGCTCTACTCGTCAGCGCCAAGACCGGGGAAGGGGTCGAGGACGTTCTCGAGGCCGTGATCCGTCGAATGCCGCCTCCGAAGGGAGATCCCGATGCGCCGCTGAAGGCACTGATCATCGATTCGTGGTTCGACAACTACGTCGGCGTGATCATGCTGGTGCGCCTGGTGGACGGGATCATCCGGCCGAAGGACAAGCTGCTGCTGATGTCGACGCAGGCGATCCATCTGTGCGAGCAGGTCGGCGTATTCACGCCGAAGTCGCAAGCCCGGGAGCAGCTTTCGGCCGGAGAGGTGGGATTCGTCACGGCGGGGGTGAGGGAGCTCCAGCACGCGCGCGTCGGCGACACCATCACCCTCGTCAATCGTTCCGCGGCCGCGCCGCTTCCGGGCTTCAAGGAGATCAAGCCGCAGGTGTTCGCCGGCCTCTACCCGGTCGAGGCGAGCGAATACGAAGCGCTGCGCGACGCGCTGGAGAAGCTGAAGCTCAACGACGCGTCGCTGCACTACGAGCCGGAAACCTCCCAGGCCCTCGGCTTCGGATTCCGCTGCGGGTTTCTCGGCCTGCTGCACATGGACATCGTGCAGGAACGCCTGGAGCGCGAGTACGACATGGCGCTCG
>Ga0209807_1000258_pt1 | contig 23761 bp, 21 predicted proteins | sample GraSoiAngelo_154_FD_186168 | JGI IMG/M metagenome (GOLD analysis project Ga0209807, IMG submission 186168) | Grasslands soil microbial communities from the Angelo Coastal Reserve, California, USA - 14_1009_13_20cm (SPAdes) (version 2) | ecosystem: Environmental > Terrestrial > Soil > Grasslands ... | reverse complement strand
CCTTCACCCGCTCGGGCGTCAACGGCAGCTCGCGGATGCGCCTGCCGGTCGCGGCTGCGAACGCATTGGCGATGGCGGCCGCCGTCGGCCCTGGCGCGGCCTCGCCGGCACCGAGCGCGCGTTCGTTCGGCCGGTTGATCAGCACGGTCTCGACCTTGGGCACGTCCGGCATGGTGAGGATCGGATAGTTCATCCAGTCCTCCGACAGGATCCCGTTGCGGTCGAACCGCACGTGCTCGTGCACGGTCCAGCTCATCGACTGGATGACGCCGCCTTCGATCTGGTTGGTCAGCCCGTCGGGATTGATGATCTGCCCGGCATCGGCCGAGGTCCAGATGCGCGGCACCTTGACGATGCCGGCTGTGCGATTCACTTCAACCTCGGCTATCACCGCAATGTAGGCGGCCACGGTCTTGTAGCGCGCATAGCCGATGCCGCGGCCGCGCCGGCCATCACCCTTCTCGCCCGGTTTCCAAGCGGCGGCCTTGGCCACGGCCTCGATCACGGCGCGCTCGCGCTCGTCCTTGATGTGCGCGAGGCGGAACGCCACCGGGTCGATGCCGGCGGCGGCCGCGAGCTCGTCCATGAAGGACTCGATCGCAAACACGTTGGCATAGGCGCCGAGCGTGCGCAGCGCCGAGGTGCGCACCGGATTTTCCATGATCAGGTGGTGCGTGGTGCGCTGGCGCGGGAAATCGTAGAGCGTGATGGCGTTGCGGTCGCCCGCACCGTTCGGCTGCGCGGCATGGCGCGCCGGGCCAGGCCGCTTCGCATCGGCGAGGTACCAGCTCCCCATCAGATTGATGCCGTCGGGATCGCCCGGCCGCATGTTATGGCTCTGGCTCCAGACGTCGAAGGTCCAGCCGACCACGCGGCCGCCGGCGACGGCCCCCTTGACCTTCATGGTCATGGCGGCGCCGTAAGGCTCCCACTTGAACTCGTCGTCACGCATCCATTGCAGCCGCACCGGCCGCCCATTGACGGCGCGCGCCAGCATGGCGGCGTCGAAGGCAGCGTCGTCGGCGCCGTTGTGACCGTAGCAGCCGGGGCCTTCGGCGTGGATGCAGCGGATGTCGCGCGGCTGCAGACCGAGCGCCCTGGCGATGGTGGCACGCAGCGGAAAGACGCCCTGGCTGTGGGTCCAGACCGTGAGCTTGCCGTCCTTGAGCTCGGCCACCGCGCAGGAGGGCGCGATCGCGGCATGCGCCTGATAGGGCCGATGGTACGTCGCCTCGAGCACCTTGGCGCCGACCGGCACAGGCGCGTCCTTCTCGCCGATCACCCTGTCCTCGCTGCGCAGGGACATGAGCTGCTCGTACATCTTCGCCGGATCGGGCAGCTCGGAGCCGCCCGACCACTTGGCGAACTCGATCAGCACAAGCCGCGCATTGATGGCCTGCTCCTCGCGCCGCGCCACCACGCCGAGAAAGCTGCCATCACGCACTACCGCGATGACTCCCGGCATGGCCTTGACCCTGGCCTCGTCGAAGCTGTCGAGCCTGGCGCCATAGCGTGGCGGCCGCACCACGCGGCCATGCACCATGCCAGGAAGGCGCAAGTCCTGCACGAAGGCGGCGCCGCCCGTCATCTTGGCCGGGATGTCGATGCGCGGCGCGGACTTGCCGACAATCTTATGCTGCGCGGCCGGCTTCGGCGGCACCTTGGCGGTTGCCTCGCGCTTGAGGTCCGCTTCCGCGGTGAGTTCACCGTAACCGACCTTGCGGCCGTCAGGCGCATGGATGACGCCATCCGTGACCTTGAGCGTGTCAGCGGCGGCGCCGAGCTTCTTGGCGGCGAGGTCAATGAGCAGGGCGCGCACCTCGGCGCCCGCCATACGCAGCGCGGTGCCGCTCTGCTCGATCGACTGGCTACCGGCGGTCTGCCCCTCATTAGGAGTCCGGCCGGTGTCGCCCGAGATCATCGTGACGCGCCCCAGCGGCACCTCGAGCTCCTCGGCAGCGATCTGGGCGAGCGCCGTCACGATGCCCTGCCCGAGCTCGACCTTGCCGGTGAATACGGTGACGCTGCCGTCGGCATTGATGCGCAGCCAGGCATCAAGCGTGCGGTTGGTCTGCAGGCTGCCGGGGAGCCGCGCCGGGTCCTGCCCGAACACTACTTTTGGAACGAGGCTGAATGAGAGGACGATGCCACCGAGGGCGGCGGTGAAGTCGCGGCGCGTCAGGCGGGGAACGTCCATCGTCAGATCCTCCCGTTCTGTCGCGCGGCGCGCAGGACGGCGCGGATGATCCGGTTGTGGGTGCCGCAGCGGCAGAGATTGTCGGCGAGCGCTGCCCGCACGTCCGCCTCCTGGGGTTGCGGATTGCGGTTGAGCAGGTCGGCCGCCGCCATGATCATGCCGCTCGCGCAATAGCCGCACTGAGCCGCCTGCTCATCGATGAAGGCCTTCTGCAGCGGGTGCGGCTTGTCGAGCGTGCCGAGCCCTTCGAGCGTGGTCACCTCGTTTCCCTCGATCGAGCCTACCGGCGTCACGCAGGAGCGACTAGCCGCGCCGTTGACCAGCACCGTGCAGGCGCCGCATTGCGTCAGGCCGCAGCCGTATTTGGCGCCATTGAGCTCGAGATCGTTGCGCAGCACGTAGAGCAGCGGCGTGTCCGGCTCGGCATCGACCGAGCGCGTCGCCCCGTTGACCTTCAGGCTGATGGCCATTGTGGGTCTCCTCGAAGATGGCAGCGCGCGCTGCGCATTTTTCCTTGAATGATTCTATTTTGCGTCGGCGGGGAGTGTCGCGTCGAGGCCCCCGGAGATCGAATTTGAGTGTGGCGGAAGGTGTGAGATTCGAACTCACGAGAGGCTTGCGCCTCTGCCGGTTTTCAAGACCGGTGCCTTAAACCGCTCGGCCAACCTTCCGGCATGCTACGGCAAGTGCCTGTCGGCGCTTGAAATTGTATCACCCGACCCCCACATTACCTCCTGCAATGGCGCCCCGAACACCGTCTCGCTATACTGGGCTGGGTGCGAATCGAGAAACTCGAGCAGGTCTGACCGAGTCTAAAGACGCATCGACGATTCACGGAGGATGAAAATGCAACCTGAACTTCAACCGATTCGGACCGGCAATTCCTTGCCGGCGCAAGACTATGCGGTGCAGCAGCACCGCGTGCTGCGCAACACCTATTGGCTGCTCGCGCTGTCGCTCATTCCCACGGTCATCGGCGCGGCGATCGGAACGAATCTCGACCTCGGGTTCATGCGCGCGAGCCCGATGCTCTCGTTCTTCGCGGTGCTCGCGATCTTCTACGGATGGATTTTCGCGATCGAGCGCAACCGCAACAGCTCGCTCGGCGTCGGCCTGCTCCTCGGGTTCACGCTGTTCATGGGGCTGCTGCTGGGACCATTGCTCCAGTCCGTGCTTGGATTGAAGAACGGCATCCAGCTCGTCGTAATGGCCTTCGGCGGCACTGCTGCAGTCTTCGCCGTGATGGCCGGAATCGCGACGACGACCAAACGCGACTTGAGCGGCATGGCGAATTTCCTCGCGGTGGGCGCGGTCGTCATCATGCTCGCGGTAGTCGCCAACGTCTTCTTCCAGAGCGTGACGGCGTACCTCGTGATCTTGGCGGGCTTCGTGCTGCTCTCGTCGCTCCTGATGCTGTGGCAGATCAACGCGATCGTGCGCGGCGGTGAGACGAACTATGTGTCGGCGACCCTGACGCTGTACGTCTCGATCTACAACCTGTTCTCGAGCCTGCTGCAACTGCTCGGCATCTTCGGCGGCAATCGCGACTGAGGTCTATCCTCCCTCGAAAAAAGGGCGCTCTAGCGCCCTTTTTTATCGATCCCGCTCGAACAGCGCGATCGACTCCACATGCGAGGTGTGCGGAAACATGTTCACCACGCCGGCTGCGGCGAGCCGGTACCCCTGCACGTGAACGAGCACGCCGCTGTCGCGGGCGAGTGTCGCCGGATCGCACGCGACGTAGACGATTCGGGACGGTGGCTTCGCGGCGAACGATTTGACCAGCTCGATCGCTCCTTCCCTCGGCGGATCGAGCAGCACCTTGTCGCACGCCGGCAAGCCGGCGCATGCAGCGGCGTCGAAGAGATCCGCGATCGCGAACCGGCAGCGATCGGCGAGGCCGTTGGCTCTGGCGTTCTCTTGCGCGCGTGCGACCAGGCCTGAGCTGCCTTCCACCCCGAGCACCTCGGCGCCGCGGCCTGCGATCGGCAGCGTGAAATTGCCCAGCCCGCAGAAAAAATCGGCGATTCTCTCGCCCGGCCGCGGATCGAGGAGCGACAGCGCCCGGACCACGAGCAGCCGGTTCACCGCGTGGTTGACCTGGGTGAAATCGGTCGGGCCGAACGCGATGCGAAGCCCGTATTCGGGCAGCGCGTAATACAGTCCCGGTGTCGCTAGCGGCCAGAACGGGCGCGCCGAATCGGGCCCTTCGGGCTGCAGCCACAGGTGCACGCCGTGCCGTTCGGCGAACTGCCTGAGGCGCCCGGCGTCGGCAGCCCCGGGCGATACCAGAACCCGGAACACCAGCACGACCTGCTCCTCGCCGACTGCAATTTCGATCTGGGGCAGTCGCCCCTGCATATCGAGCGAATCGACCAGCGCGCGCAAGGGTCGCAGGAGATCCGAGATGCGAGGGGGCAGCACCTCGCAACTGGTCATGTCCGTGACGTAGCGCGATTTGCGCTCGCGAAAGCCCACCAGCGACCCGCCTTTCTTGGGCACCCAGCGGACCGACAATCGAGCCCGATGCCGGTAACCCCAGGAAAGCCCCTGGAGCGGCCGCATCAGCGTTTCCGCGTGCACGCGGGCGATGTGCCAGAGCGCGTCTTCGAGCACGCGCTGCTTGGCCGCCACTTGCGCCCGCTCTTCGATGTGCTGCATCGAGCATCCGCCGCAGGTCCCGAAGAAAGCGCAGCGCGGGGAGACTCGCGCCGCGCCCTCCTGCTCGATCCGCACGATCTGCGCAGCTTCCCAAGCGGGCTTCTTGCGGTAAGCGGCGTATTCGACGAGCTCGCCGGGGATGGCGTTGTCGACGAACACCGCTTTTCCCCCGACGTGGGCGACGCCGCGCGCCTCCCGGTCGAGGGACTCGATGAGGGCGGTCGGCATGGAGGACTGCGCGTTCAGCTCCACCGGCCGACGAACTCGCGCCAGTGGGACTCTTTGGAATGGGCGAGCGTGTCCCGGACCAGCTCCAGCTCGCGCCGGTAGAGCGCCTCGTCGCAGGCGCCGCGCAAAAGCTGGAAACGCTGGAAAACGAGGTAGGTGTTGGCCACGTCGGTTTCGCAATACTTCCGGATATCGTCGATCTTTCCCGACTGATACGCTTCCCAGACCTTCGATCCGTCCATCCCCAGCTTTCCGGGAAATCCGAGCAGGCGCGCAACCTCGTCGAGCGGCGCCTGGCCGCGATTCTGGTAAAGCGAGAGGACGTCCATCAGGTCGACGTGCCTCATGTGAAAGCGGTTGAGATAATTGTTGTACCTGAAGTCCTTGTCCTCGTCACCCTGTTCCCAGTAGCGCGGCGCGCTCACGCCGTGAACGAGGCTGCGGTAGTGCAGCACCGGAAGGTCAAAGCCGCCGCCGTTCCACGATACGAGCTGCGGGGTGTACTTCTCTATGCCGTCGAAAAAGCGCCGGATGAGGACGGCCTCGCCTTCTTCGGCGCTGCCCAGGGACCAGCAGCGGAACGAATCCTCGTCGCGCAGCGCGCAGGCGATCGCCACCACCCGGTGCTGATGCAAAGGGAGGAAGTCGTGGCCCGTCCTTGCGCGCCGCTCGCGAAACGCGAATTCCGCGACGTCGTGGTCGGAGATCTGCGCCTCGATGCCGTGCAGCAGGCGCAGGCCGGCGATGTCCGGCACCGTCTCGATATCGAATGCGAGGATCGGCGTCATTCGCCTGCGCGGTGAACGCCGTCAGTCTGGAAAAACGCCTGTCGAAAGGTAGCGGTCGCCGCGGTCACAGATGATCGTCACGATGGTCGCGTTCTCGACTTCGCGCGAGATTCTCAACGCGACCGCGAGCGCGCCGCCGGATGAAATGCCCGCGAAGATGCCTTCCTCGCGCGCCATGCGGCGCGCCATCTCCTCGGCGTCGGCCTGGCCCACGTATTCCAGCCGGTCCACGCGCGCCTTGTCGTAGATCTTCGGCAGGTAGGCTTCGGGCCATTTGCGGATGCCCGGGATCTGCGAGCCCTCCTCGGGCTGGCATCCGACGATCTGGATTCTGGGGTTTTTTTCCTTGAAGAAGCGCGAGCAACCCATGATGGTCCCGGTGGTGCCCATGCTGCTGACGAAATGCGTGATCGTCCCCTTCGTGTCGCGCCAGATTTCCGGCCCCGTGCCCTCGTAGTGCGACAGCGGATTGTCGGGGTTGGCGAACTGATCGAGGATGCGCCCCCTGCCCTCGCGCTGCATCTTTTCGGCGAGGTCGCGCGCCGCCTCCATCCCGCCCGCCTTGGGCGTGAGGATGATCTCCGCGCCGAAGGCGCGCATGGTCTGGCGCCGCTCGGCGGACAGGTGCTCGGGCATGACGAGGATCATGCGGTAGCCGCGAATCGCCGCCGCCATCGCGAGCGCGATGCCGGTGTTGCCGCTCGTCGCTTCGATCAGCGCGTCGCCGGGCTTGATCGTCCCGCGCTTCTCCGCGCGCACGATCATCGACATCGCGGGCCGGTCCTTCACCGAGCCCGCGGGATTGTTGCCCTCGAGCTTGGCGAGGACGATGTTGGAGGTCTTTCCCGGCAGGCGCTTCAGGCGCACCAGCGGCGTGTCGCCGACGGTATCCTCGATCGTCTTGTAGGTGAGCTCCGGATTGCGGTCCATGTTTCTATGATATCCCATGGCGCGGCGTATCCGCCGCCGCTTTTCGCTCGTCGAGCAGCTGGCGGCAATAGCGGCCGACGCCCTCCTCGACCGCGAGGAAAGGGGCGGAGTAGCCGGAACGGCGCAGCGCGCCGACGTCGGCTTGAGTGAAATTTTGGTACTTGCCTTTGAGCGCGTCCGGAAAAGGCGCGTACTCGATCAGACCCTGACTGCGAGCCTCCGCCAGGTCCACGGGTTGATCGCCTTTTGCTTTGCGGCAGCAGTTGATCGTGGCGAGCGCCACGTCGTTGAAGCTCTGCGCCCTTCCGGTGCCGGCGTTGAAGATGCCCGACAGCTCGGGGTGGTCGAGAAAGTGCAGGTTGATCTTGACGACGTCCTCGACCGAGATGAAGTCGCGGCGCTGCTCGCCGTCCCCGTACCCCCCCGACCCGACAAAGGGACGCACGCGCCGCTCCGCCGAATACTGGTTGAAAAAATGCCAGGCCACCGACGCCATGCGGCCCTTGTGCCATTCGTTCATGCCGTACACGTTGAAGTAGCGGAACCCGGCGATCTGCGAGCCCGCTTCGCCCAGGCGCCGCCGGACGGCCTGATCGAACAGGAATTTCGAGTAGCCGTAGATGTTGAGCGGCGCCTCGGACTTCCGTTCCTCGCGAAACTCCGTGCCCGCGCCGTAGACCGCCGCCGAAGACGCATAGAGGAGAGGGACCTGGTCCTCGATGCAGAATTCGAGCAGCGCCATCGAATAGCGGTAATTGTTCTCCATCATGAAGCGGCCGTCGGTCTCCATGGTGTCGGAACAGGCGCCCTGATGGAACACGATGTCGATCGACCCGGATAAATCGCCCGCCTCCAGACGCCTCCGGAACTCGTCCTTGTCGAGATAATCGGCGATCTCGCAGGCCGCCAGGTTGCGGAATTTGTCGCTGCCCTCCAGGTCGTCCACGGCGAGGATCTGGGTTTCTCCGCGCGCGTTGAGCGCCCGGACGAGATTCGATCCGATGAATCCCGCAGCGCCGGTGACTACGTAGTACACGTCTGCCTCGCCTAGCCTTGCGCGAGCGCGTCGCGCAGCTCTTTCGGCTGCACGACGGCCGTGCCGAACTTGAGGACCTTGATGCCGGCCGCGACGTTCGAGACCTTCACCGCCTCGTCGAGCGGCATCCCCGCCCCGAGCATCACCCCGAGCGTCGCGATGACCGTGTCTCCGGCGCCGCTCACGTCGATCACTTCGTGCTCCGTCGCCCTTTCGTGGCGCCGGCTGCCGGCCTCATACAGGGTCATTCCCTCCGAGCCGCGGGTGACCAGAAGCGCGCGAAGCCCGAGCTGCTCGCGCAGCGCCTGGGCCTTCTGCGTGAGCTCGTCCTCGTTCCTCCAGCTTCCCACGACCTCGCGCAGCTCGGCCCGGTTCGGAGTCACCACGGTCGCGCCGGAGTATCGCGAATAGTCGTCTCCCTTGGGATCGACGAGGATGCTCTTCTTGCGCTCGCGCGCGACTTCGATCATCTGGGAGATATGCGTGAGCCCGCCCTTGCCGTAGTCGGACAGGATCACGACGTCGCATTCGGCGACCATTTGACGGTAGTCGTCGAGCTTGTCGCGGAGCACCTCGCGGCTGGGCAACTTCTCGAAGTCGATGCGGAGCAACTGATGCTGCCGCCCTCCGATCACGCGCAGCTTGACGGTCGTCTCGATCGACGCGTCGCGGCGAAGGCTCGTGTTGACGCGCAGCTCCTCGAGGAGCAGCTCCAGCCTGTGGCCTGGCTCGTCGTCCCCGATCACCGAGAGCAGCGTCACGCTCGCCCCGAGCGCGGCGGCGTTCACCGCGACATTGGCCGCGCCTCCGGGACTTTCCCTGGTGCGATCGGCTTCGATCTTCACGATCGGCACCGGCGCCTCGGGGGAAATCCGGCTCACCTCGCCGAACCAGTAGCGGTCGAGCATCACGTCCCCCACGACGAGGACGCGCGCCTTGTGCAGCTGCGAGAAAACCGGATTTTGCGCCTTCACGGGCCCGCCTTCACAGCCGCCCGTCCTATCGGATAGTACTCCAGGCCCAGGCGCTTCAGCTGCGCCGGATCGTAGAGATTGCGCCCGTCGAAGATCGCCGGCGTCTTCAAGCGCGCGCGGATCGCCTCGAAATCGGGACTGCGGAACTCCTGCCACTCGGTGACGACCGCGAGCGCATCCGCGCCGTCGAGCGCCGCGAGCGGCGATTCGGCGTAGCCAATTCCCGCGAGCCCGGCCAGCGCGCGCTTCGCCGCGGGCATCGCCACCGGGTCGTAGGCGGTCACGGTCGCGCCGTTCGCCACGAGATCTTCGATCAGAACGCGGCTCGAGGCTTCGCGCATGTCGTCGGTATTCTGCTTGAAGGCGAGGCCCCAGACGGCGATGCGCCTTCCGGAGAGCTTTCCGCCGAATCGCGCGAGTATTTTCCTCGCCAGCACCTTTTTCTGGGCCGCGTTCACCTCGTCCACCGCCTCGAGAAGCGGGAGGACTCCGCCCGCCTCTTGCGCGGTGCGGATGAGCGCCTTCACGTCTTTCGGGAAACAGGAGCCGCCGTACCCCGCGCCGGCGTACAGGAAATGAAAGCCGATGCGCGGGTCCGATCCGATGCCCCTGCGCACGTCCTCGATGTCCGCGCCGAGGCGCTCGGCGAGGTTGGCGAGCTCGTTCATGAACGAGATGCGCGTCGCGAGCATCGCGTTCGCCGCGTACTTGGTGAGCTCCGCCGAACGCACGTCCATCAGGAAAAAGCGGTCGCGGCTGCGCTGGAACGGAGCGTACAGCGCCCGCATGATCTGTATCGCCCGCTCGTCGTCGGCGCCGACCACGATGCGGTCCGGACGCGTGAAGTCCTCCACCGCCGCGCCTTCCTTGAGGAACTCGGGGTTCGACACCACGGCGAAGGGCGTGTCCGCGCCGCGCTTCTTGAGCTCTTCCGCGAGCGCGCTGCGCACCTTGTCCGCGGTGCCGACCGGCACAGTGGACTTGTCCACGATCACCCGGTACTCGGTCATGTGCCGGCCGATCGACCGTGCCGCAGCGAGGACGTGCTGGAGATCGGCCGAACCGTCCTCGCCGGGCGGCGTTCCGACCGCGATGCACTGCACCGTTCCGAAGCGCACCGCGCGCTCGACGTCGGTGGTGAAGTGCAGTCTCCCCGCGGCCCGGTTGCGCCTGACCACCTCGAGCAGTCCCGGTTCGTAGATCGGTATTTCGCCCGCCTCGAGCGTGCGGATCTTAGCCGCGTCGAGATCGAGGCACAGCACCTCGTTCCCGACCTCGGCGAAACAAGCGCCGCTGACAAGGCCGACGTAGCCCGCGCCGACGATAGTGATCTTCAAATTTTGTCTCCGCGCTTCACGGCGTCAGCTCGAACTCCTCGTTGCGCCTCGGCGGATAGGTTTCCCAGCCGCCGCAGGCGGGACAGTGCCAGTAGAACTGCCGCGCCTTGAATCCGCAGTTCTCGCAATGGTAGCGCGCCAGGCGCTGCGTATGGCTGTGTATGAGATTGCGCACGAGCTCCAGGTCGTGGCGCCTTTCCGCGGGCGCGACCAGGAGCTGCGCCTCGAGCAGCTTGTCCAGGCCGAGCAGGGTCTGGTTGCGGCGCAGCTCGTCCTTCACGAGCTTGTGCGCCGCCTCGGGGCCCTGCGAGTCGAGCGTCGACTGGAAGACGACGTCGAGCAGGTCGAGCGAAGGAAAGTTCGCCAGGTAGCCGCGCAGCAGCGTGAGCCCCTCCTCGGTGCGCCCGATCGCGCGATGGCTCTCGAGCAGGCGCTGCGCGACGAGCGCGAGATAACTCGGGTTCTGCTGCTCGATGCGCTTCCAGGCCTCGATGGCGCCGACGTGATCGCCCGAGGCGGCCGCGACGTCGCCCAGGATGATGTTGGCGCGGACGCACTTGCGGTGCGCGGCGAGGGCCGCCTCGAGGCGGTGCCTCGCCCCGTCCGGACGCGAATGCGTCACTTCCGACAGCGCCAGCTCGCAGTAGTAATTCGCGATTTCTTTTTGCGAGGACTGCCCGGAGTCCTTCTCCAGCTCGAGGGCGATCCCGACCGCCTTCATCCAGTCCTTTTCCTGCTGGTAGATCTCGAGCAGGAATTTCAGCGCCTCGGCGCGATGCGGCGAGCCCTGGAGCTTGAGGAACATCTCTTCCGCGCGATCGAGAAGCCCGGCCTTGAGGTAGTCCTGACCGAGCTCGACCATCGCGTGCAGCCGCTGCTCGGCGCCCAGATCCGGGCGTTCGAGCAGGTTCCGGTGCATGCGGATCGCGCGCTCGGTCTCGCCGCGCCGGCGGAACAGGCTTCCCAGCGCGAAGTGCAGCTCGACCGTCTGCGGGTCGACCTTGACCACCTCGATGAAGGCCTCGATCGCCTTGTCGGGCTGCTCGTTGAGCAGGAAATTGAGGCCCTTGAAATACGAGCGCGGCAGCTGCCGCGATTCCGAAAGGAGCTGCTTGATGTCGATGCGCGCCGCGAGCCAGCCCAGCCCGAAGAACAGGGCGAACCCGAACAGCCACCAGAGCTCGAAGTCCATCGAGTCCTGAGCCTAGGCCTGCGGCGGCAGGGTGCGGTCGCCGCCTGAGCGCAGCTCGCGCTCGAGCTTCTGGATCTCGCGGCGCTGCCCGAGCAGTCGCGACACGCAGGCGAGGACCCCGATCCCGGCGCCGAAGGCGAAAGAAAGGAGCAAGGCCACGATCATCGGTGTCTCCCAGGTCTGCCCTAGGAAGAAGCGCAGTGTCACCGGACCGGTATTCATGAGCGCGAAGGCGAACACGGCGAGGAACAGCAGCGCGCGCAGCAGCCACGACAGATGGGTGATGAGCTTCATCTAATCACGGAACTCCAAAGCAAACGGCGGCACCTCGTCGATGCCGCCGTCCGCACGCCTCCGGCCCAGGCTCCTATTTTTGATCGACCCTCTCGCGCAATTCCTTGCCGGCCTTAAAGTGCGGGACAAATTTTTCCGGCACGTGGACCCTTTCGCCCGATTTCGGATTGCGGCCGACGCGCGCCGGCCGATGATTCAGCCCGAAACTCCCGAATCCGCGGATCTCGATGCGCTGCCCCTTGACCAGGCTCTGCGTCATGGCATCCAGGATCATCTTGACCGTGAATTCGGCGTCCTTTGCGACGAGTTGCGAATAACGCGTCGCGAGCCTCGCAATAAGTTCGGACTTGGTCATCCCGGTCCTCGACTACTGTTGAGCGTTCTTGTTGTCCAGTTTCGCCTTGAGGAGCGCGCCCAGGTTGGTGCTTCCCGTGCTGGCGGCGCTTTCGCTCTGGAGCTTGGCCATCGCTTCGTTCTCCTCGGCAAATTCCTTCTGCTTGACCGAAAGATTGATGGTTCGGTTCTTGCGGTCGACGTTGATGACCATCGCCGTGACGCTGTCGCCTTCCTTGAGATGGTTGCGGGCGTCCTCGACGCGATCACGGGAGATCTCGGAGGCGCGCAGGTAGCCCTCGAGGTCGCCGCCCAGCGAGATGACCGCCCCCTTGGCGTCGACCGACTTGACGGTCCCCGAGATGAGCTTGCCCTTCTCGTGGCTCGCGACGAAGTTGTTGAAAGGATCGCCTTCGAGCTGCTTGATCCCGAGCGAGATCCGCTCGCGCTCGACGTCGATCGAGAGCACCTGGGCCTCGGTCTCCTCGCCCTTCTTGAAATTGCGCACCGCCTCCTCGCCGGGAAGCGTCCACGACAGGTCCGAGAGGTGCACTAGGCCGTCGATCCCGCCGTGCAGCCCGATGAAGATGCCGAAATCGGTGATCGACTTGATCGGGCCGCGGACCTTGTCCCCTTTCTTGAAGTTCATTCCGAACTCCTCCCAGGGATTGGGAAGGCACTGCTTCATCCCCAGGGAGATGCGGCGCCGCTCCTCGTCGATCTCGAGGATCATGACCTCGACCTCGTCGCCGAGCGCGACCACTTTCGACGGATGCACGTTCTTGTTCGTCCAGTCCATCTCGGACACGTGCACCAGGCCCTCGATGCCCTGCTCCACCTCGACGAACGCGCCGTAGTCGGTAAGATTGGTCACCTTGCCGAAGAGGCGCGTCCCGGTCGGATAGCGGCGCGACAGACCCACCCAGGGATCCTCTCCCAGCTGCTTCAAGCCGAGGGAAACGCGGTTCTTCTCGGTGTCGAATTTCAGCACCTTCGCCGTGACCTCGTCGCCCACGTTGAGCACTTCCGAAGGGTGCTTGACGCGCCGCCAGGCGAGGTCGGTGATGTGCAGCAGCCCGTCGATTCCACCCAGGTCGACGAACGCCCCGTAGTCGGTGATGTTCTTGACGATGCCCTTGACGACGGCGCCTTCCTGCAGGTTCGCGAGCAGCGCCTGGCGCTCGGCGCCTTGCGAGGCTTCCAGCACAGCGCGGCGCGAGACGACGACGTTGTTCCTCTTGCGGTCGAGCTTGATGACCTTGAACTCCATCTCCTTGCCCTCGTAGGGCAGGGTGTCCTTGACGGGGCGGATGTCCACGAGCGACCCGGGCAGGAAGGCGCGGATGCCGTTGGTCATGACGGTGAGGCCGCCCTTCACCTTGCCGGAGATGATCCCTTTCACGAGCGTGCCGGCTTCGAGCGCCTTCTCCAGGTCGAGCCAGGCCGCGAGGCGCTTCGCCTTGTCGCGCGACAGGCGCGTCTCTCCGTAGCCGTCCTCGAGCGCTTCGATCGCGACGCTGGTGAAATCGCCGGGCTTGACCTCGACCTCGCCCTTGTCGTTCTTGAACTCCTCGAGGGCGATGAAGGATTCGGACTTGAGGCCGGCGTTGACGACGACGTAGTTCATATCCACGCGGACGACTTCGGCGGTGATCACTTCGCCTGTGCGCATTTCCTTGCGCGTCAGGCTTTCCTCGAAAAGTGCGGCGAAATTCTCTTGGGGAGCTACTGCGGGAGCGGCATTCGACATAGACACCTGGCATCTGCCCGTCCTTCGAGGACGGGGTTCGTTGATCCACAACAAAAAGCCAAGCCATTGCGGTGCTTGGCTTTGTGTCACCTGTTCGCCCCGCGGTACCAGTCCACGACTAGGTTCGCCGCCTGCGCGGCGCTCATAGCCGTCGTGTCGAGCAGCCGCGCTCCCGGGCTTTGCTTGAGAGGCGCCACGCTGCGCGCCGCATCGCGTGCGTCGCGCTCGCGCAAATCCTGCAAAAGGGCGGCCAGTGTAGCAGCGATTCCTTTTTCTTTCAACTGTTTATACCGACGTTCCGCCCGGGCCTCGGGACTCGCGGTGAGGAACACCTTGAGCGCGGCGTCGGGAAACACGATCGAGGCCATGTCGCGCCCCTCGGCCACCAGCCCCGGGGGGTTGCGGAAGGACCGCTGTCGGTCCAGGAGGGCCCGGCGCACCGCGGGCAGGGCCGCCACCCGCGAGGCGGCGAAGGAGTTTTCCTCGCTGCGGATGGCGTCGGTCACGCGCTCGGCCTCGAGATAGATGTCCTCGCCTTCGAAGCGGGCCGGGAGCCGGGCCGCGATCGCGGCGAGCTTCGCTTCGTCGCCGGCGTCGATTCCCTCGCGCGCGGCGGCGAGCGCCACGAGGCGGTACAGGGCGCCGCTGTCGAGGTAATGGAATCCCAGGGTCCTAGCGACTTCCTCCGCGACGGTGCCCTTGCCCGCGGCCGAAGGGCCGTCGATGGCGATGACGGGCGCCGCGCTCATGCCGGGGTTCGCCGCGAGATGCCCGCGAGCGCCTCGAAGTATTCCGGGAAGGTCTTGGCGACGCAGTCGGGATCTTCGATGCGCACCCTGATCCCTCCGAGCGCCGCGAGCGAAAAGGACATCGCCATCCGATGATCGTCGTAGGTGGCTATCGTCGCGGGCTTCAAGCTCGCCGGAGGCGTCACGCGCAGGGCGTCGGCGCCCTCCTCGACCGCCGCGCCGAGCTTGCGCAGCTCCGTCGCCACCGCAGCGAGCCGGTCGGTTTCCTTGACCCGCCAGCTGGCGATGTTGCGCAGTATGCTCGCGCCATCGGCGAAGAGCGCCGCCACGGCGGCCGTCATCGCGGCGTCGGGGATGTGGTTCAAGTCCGCGTCGATGGCTTTCAGTTTTCCTCGATGCGGCGCGCTGGATTCGATCCAGTCATCGCCCATCGAGATCTTCGCGCCCATCTGCTGCAGCACCTCGGTGAAGCGGATATCGCCCTGGATGCTCGAACGCCCCACGCCTTCCACCCGTACCGGGCCCCCGCCGATCGCGCCCGCCGCGAGGAAATACGAGGCCGAGGAGGCGTCCCCTTCGACGCGGATCTTCCCGGGGCTCGAGTAGCGCTTGCCCGGAACCACGAACGACCTCCAGCCCTCGCGCAGCACCTCGACGCCGAAGCGCCGCATCAGGTTCAGGGTGATCTCGACATAGGGTTTCGAGATCAGCTCGCCTTCGACCTCGACGACCCTTTCGGAGCCCGTGAGCGGCAGCGCCATCAGCAGCGCCGAAAGGTACTGCGAGGATACGTTTCCGCGCACGCGAAGCGGCGCGCCCCGCCGGATCGCGCCGGAGTGCAAGGCCAGCGGCGGAAAGCCTTCCTTGCCGAGATAGTCGATGCGTGCGCCGAGCGCTCGCAGCGCGTCGACCAGATCGCCGATGGGGCGCTCGTGCATCCGGGGCGTGCCCGAGAGCCGGTACTCGCCCCCGGTGAGCGCGAGGACGGCGGTCAGCGGCCGGAACGCCGTGCCGGCATTGCCGAGGTGAAGCTCGGCGGACTCGTTCGTGAACGGCCCGCCGCGCACCGTCGCCGAATCGCGCTCGATGCGCGCGCCCAGAAGTTCGAGAGCATCCAGCATCACGCGGGTGTCGTCGGAATCCAGCAGGTTCTCGACGCGCGTCTCGCCATCCGCCAGCGCGGCGAGCAGCAGCACGCGGTTGGAGATGCTCTTCGATCCGGGCATTTTCACCGTGCCCCGCACCCGCGCGATCGGACCGAGATCGAGGAATTTCACGGTACGCGCGTCCTCAGGCAGACCGCGCCCCGGCGGTCTTTTTCCCCTCCTTGGACAAGGAGGGGCGGCGCGCGCAGCGCGACGGGGTGGTCGACCATCCTTCTCGCGGCGACACCACCCCAAAATCCACGCGCTGCCCTCATTGCGCGTCCTTCAGCCAGCGGTCGCGCGCGCCGCGCGCCCCCGAAAAAAGCGCATGGAGCGCCCTCGCGTCGCCGCGCTCGAGCATCTTGCGCACGCGCTGCAACTCGCCGCCATACCGGGCGAGCTCGGCGAGCAGCGCCCTTCTGTTGGCGAGGCAGATGTCGCGCCACATCTCCGGGTGGCTCGCGGCGATGCGGGTGAAATCGCGGAATCCCCCCGCGGCGAAGGAGAAGAGCTGTTTCGCGTTCTTCGCGCGCGCGACCTGGTCGACGAGGGCGTAGGCGAGCAGGTGCGGCAGATGGCTGACGGCCGCGAGCACCCGGTCGTGTTCCCTCGCCTGGAGTTCGGCGACGCTCGCCCCGCAGCGCCTCCAAGCGGAACGCACCAGGGCGAGCGCGCGCGGCTCGGTTCCTGCGAGCGGCGTGAGCACCACCCTGCGCCCGCGATACAGGCCGGCAAAGGCGCTTTCAGCGCCGCTCTTCTCGGTGCCCGCGATCGGATGCCCGGGGACGAAACGGGCGAGCCCGCCCTTCAGCTCGCGCCGGGCGAGCGCGATCACGTCCTCCTTGGTGCTGCCCGCGTCGGTGACGACGGTCTTTGCGCCGATGAGCGGCGCGATGGCGCGCATGACGACGCGCATCTGCCCGACCGGCACCGCGAGCAGCGCGAGATCGGCGTCCGCGAAGGTCGCGCGGTCGAATGCGCCGGCTGCGTCGATGATCTTCAGCTCGAGCGCGCGCCGGATATTGCGGCCGCCGCGGCCGACGCCGGTCACGCGGCCGACCGCGCCCGCCTCTTTCAGCGCGAGCGCGAACGAGCCGCCGATCAGGCCGACGCCCACGACCACCAGCTTCCCGATTCGCGCCATCAATCGTCGAACCTAGTCATCAAGCGCGGTTCTCAGCGCCTTGAGAAACTTCTCGTTCTCTTTGGGCGTACCGATCGTGACTCGCAAGTGATCGGGCATATCGTAGCCCGCGAGCGGCCTGACGATGACGCCCAGGCGCAGCAGCTTCTCGTACACCGTCTTCGCCCGCGACGTGCGGAAGGTGATGAAATTGGCGAAGGACGGGATGGTCTCCAGCCCGAGCGCCTTCAGGCCGCGCTCGAGCCGCTCCAGGCCCGAGCGGTTCATCTTCGCGCTCTTCGCTACGAATTTCCTGTCCTCGAGCGCAGCGGCCGCCGCGGCGAGCGCGAGGCTGTTCACGTTGAAGGGCTGGCGCACGCGGTTGAGGAGGTCCGCGACGCTCGGGTGCATGAGCCCGTATCCGACGCGCAGCCCAGCGAGGCCGTAGACCTTCGAGAAGGTGCGCGTGACGATGAAGTTCGGGTGTTTCCTGAGCAGGGCCACGCAGTCGTAGCGCAGGTGGGCCGGCAGGTATTCGAAGTAGGCCTCGTCCACCACCACGGCCACGTCGCGCCGCACGTTCGCGATGAAATTCTCCAGCTCCGCGCCCGTCGCGAATGTTCCCGTGGGGTTATTGGGATTGGCGATAAACACGAGGCGCGTCTCGAGCGTGATCGCGGCGAGCATCGCCTCGAGATCGTGAGCGTAGTTTTTCGCCGGCACGACGATGCCCTCCGCGCCGCGCGCCTGGGTCGCGAGCGGGTATACCGCGAAGGCGTGCTGGGAGTACACCGCCGCGCGGCCGGGGGTTAGAAAGGCGGCGGCGACAAGCTCGAGCAGGTCGTTCGAGCCGTTGCCGACGACGATGCACTCCTGCGGCACGCCATACTTGCGTGAAAGTGCCTCCTTCAGCTCAAAGGCGTTCCCATCCGGGTAGCGCGCGAGCTGCGCGAGCTCTCCCTTGATCGCGGCCTTCGCCCTGGGCGAGGCGCCGAACGGGTTCTCGTTGGAGGCGAGCTTGACGATCTTTTTCTCGGCGAGCCCCATTTCCCGGGCGAGCTCCGAGATCGGCTTGCCCGGCTGGTAGGGCGCGATGGCGCGGATGTACGACGGAGACTGCTCGCAAAGATCCACCGGGCGTCCTACAGAACGGCGGCAGGGTAGCTGCCGAAGACCTTCACGAACGGCGCCTTGTCGCGCAGCTCGGCGACCGCCTTTGCGAGCTTTTCGTCTTGTTGGTGGCCTTCGAGGTCGATGTAGAAGTAGTACTCCCACTGCCCGGTGCGCGCGGGCCGGGATTCCAGGCGGCTCATGTTGACGCCGTGCGTCGAGAAGGACGCGATCAGCTCGTGCAGGGAGCCGGGCCGGTTGTGCGTGGTCATGACGAGCGAGGTGCGGTCCTTGCCCGAGGGCCCGGCGTCGTGGGATCCGAGCACGAGGAAGCGCGTGCGGTTCCTGGGATCGTCCTCGATGGCGCGCGCCAAGACCTTGAGCTTGTAGCGCTCGGCGGCGATCTCGGGGCCTATCGCGGCCGCGCTCTTCTCCTTCGCCGCCATGCGCGCCGCTTCCGCGTTGCTCGCCTGCGGCACGCGCTGGGCGCCCGGAAGATGCTGCGCGAGCCAGCCGTGGCACTGCGCGAGGGACTGCGGGTGCGAATACACCTTGCGTATCCCCTTCATCGAAGCGCCCTTCGCCAGCAGGTTCTGCTGCACGCGCAGCACCACCTCGGCGCAGATCTTCAAGGGCGTCGCGAGCAGCAGGTCTAGCGTGCGGCCGATGGCGCCGTCGGTGGAGTTCTCCACCGGCACGACCGCGTAATGCGCGGCGCCGGTTTCGGCGGCGCGGAACACTTCGTCGATCGAGCCGCAGGGCTGCGCGGCGACCGCCGCGCCGAACTGCTTGGCGAGCGCCATCTCGCTGAAGGTTCCCTGGGGCCCCAGGTAGGCGACGGAAAGCGGTTCCTCGAGTGAGCGGCACGCCGAGATGATCTCGGTGAAAAGCCGAACGAGCGCTTCGTTCGCGAGCGGCCCGCGGTTGGCTCCGGCGATGCGCCGCAGCACCTCGGCCTCGCGCTCGGGGCGGTAGGCGCCGCCGTTCGCCTTCAGCTTTCCGATGGCGGCGGCGCGCGCGGCGCGCGCGTTGAGGAGCGCGGCGATTTTCTCGTCGAGCGCGTCGATCTCGGCGCGGTGCTTGGCGATGTCGTCGGCCATGCGCTTTAGGATGTAGGCAGATAGCGCACGGCGAGCACGCCCTTGATGCGCGCGACGCCTTCGACGAGCCCCTTGTTCACCGGGCTGTCGACGTCGACCAGCGTGTAGGCCATCTCGCCCTTGGAGCGGTTCACCATGTTGTGGATGTTCAAGCCAGCTCCGGCCATGGCGCTCGAGATCTGGCCCACCATGTTGGGGACGTTGGCGTTGGCGATGGCGATGCGGTACGGCGACTCGCGCCCCATGACGACGTCGGGGAAGTTGACTGCGTTCTGGATGTTGCCGTTCTCGAGGTAGTCGCGCACCTCGTCGACGACCATGACGGCGCTGTTGTCCTCGGCCTCGCGCGTCGAGGCGCCGAGGTGCGGCAGCGCGATCACGGCGGGATTCTCGCACAAGGGCTGCGCCGGGAAGTCGGTCACGTAGTATTTGAGCTTCTTGGAAGCGAGCGCCGCCGCGACCGCCTTGGCGTCGACGATCTCTTCGCGCGAGAAGTTGAGCAGGATGGCCCCGGAATGCATGAGCTCCAGGTTCTTGGCGCTGATCAGATGCCGCGTCACCGGAAGGAGCGGCACGTGCAGCGTGACGAACTGGCTGCCTTTCAGGATCTCCTCGATCGAATGCGCCTTCTTCACTTGCGAGGGCAGGCTCCAAGCGGCGTCGACCGTGATCTCGGGGTCGTAGCCGAGCACGTTCATCCCGAGCTTGATCGCGGCGTCGGCGACCAGGCTCCCGATCTTGCCGAGGCCGATCACCCCCAGCGTCTGTCGCGGCAGCTCGATTCCGGCGAACTGCTTCTTCTCCGCCTCGACGCGCCTGAAGAGCGTCTCGTCGTCGCAGTTGAGCGAGTGCACGAACCGCACCGCGGGAACGAGATTGCGCGCGGCCATCAACATCCCGGCGAGCACCAGCTCCTTCACCGCGTTCGCATTCGCGCCGGGCGCGTTGAAAACGGGCACGCCCCGCCCGCTCATGTCCTTCACGGGAATGTTGTTCGTGCCGGCGCCCGCGCGGCCGATCGCGCGCACGGTGTCGGGAATCTTCATCGCGTTCATCTCGTGCGAGCGCACCAGGATCGCGTCGGGATGAGCCGCGTCCTTGACGATGCGGTAAGCCTCGGCGGGAAAGCGCTTCAGACCTACTTGCGAGATCGAGTTGAGCACCAGGATTTCGAATTTTTTTGCCGACATTGCGAAATCATAAACTACCGAAGCCTGTCGCGCGATTTGTGGTTGCGCTGCGCGTCACGCTTGACCCGGTGCGCCCCGCGACCGCATGATTTGCCGTAACGTCCACAAGGGCTGGGGAGGGAACCATGCGACCGATCATGACAGGGATGACCATCGTGATTTCACTCGGGCTGGGCGGCACGGGGCTTCACGCCCAAACGTGGCAGATGCCGCCGGACAGCCAGCGTTGTCCGTCCAAATGGGGTGCGGGAGATCAGCGCGGCTCGGGCAACATGATGAAGCCCGAAACGGTCCTGCGAGCGGCAAAGCTGATCAGGACGGGCGAGGTGTTCGAGCTCGGCGCCGTGCTGTCCCCCGATCCCAGGGAGGCCTTCATCAACGCCGGCCGCGTGTTCAACATCTACACCAAGCCTTCCCCGCCGATACCGAATGCCCGCCAGGTCAACGAGGAGCTCGTCGTCACCGAGCTCGGCCAGATCGGCACGCAATTCGACGCCTTCGCGCACCAGATGTGGGGCGACAGCTTCTACAACTGCTTCAAGCTCGGCGACATCGGCACGCGCACGGGGTTCAAGAAGCTCGGCGTCGAGCATGTCGGAGGCCTGGTGACGCGCGGCGTCCTGATCGACGTTGCCGGGTCGAAGGGCGTCGACATGCTTCCGACTTCCTACAACATCACGCCGGAAGATCTTCAGCAGGCGCTGGCGAAAGCCAGGCAGAGGCTGCAACCCGGCGACGCGGTTCTCATCCGCACCGGCTGGTCGAAGCTCATGGGCAAGGAGAACGAGCGTTACGGGACGCTCAACCCCGGAATCGGCATCGCAGCCGGCCAGTGGCTGCTCGCGCAGGAGCCGATGATGATCGCGGCCGACAATTGCTGCGTCGAGGTACGGCCGTCGGAGCGGCCGCACAGCCTGCCGATCCACGCCATGATGCTGATCCAGCACGGCGTCTATCTTCTGGAGAATCTGGAGCTCGAGGCGCTCGCGGCGGCGCGTGCCTATGAATTCGCCTTCATCGTCCAGCCTCTGAAGATCAAGGGCGCCACCGGCTCCGCAATCGCGCCGATCGCCGTTCGCTGACCGGGGGACTCGGCGCCCCTGGAGCGGCCCTCCGTCAGGTCCGGTCAGCCTCGAAACAAGCCCCGCTCCTGGCATCGGTCTTGCTCATAGACCGGTGACCTCGCCTGATTTGCGTACCTGACGAGCAGTGGCAGTTATTCGTCGCAGCTGACGCTTCCGCAACACGGACGACGGTGAGAATCGGGTGATGGATTGAGTAACCGTGGCAATACTAGGAGGACTGAATCATGCGTGCTCTGACAACTGTCTTATCCTGTGCAGCGTTCCTGACCGTTTCCGCTTTCGCGGCCGATACGCAAGTGAAGCAATCGGCGCAAACCACGGCGAAAATCGTCGTGGCGTCCGCCACCGCGCAGCGGGTGCAGAACGCGCCCGACGCCGCCAAAACAAAAACCGAGACTCCCGTGCGCGTGTGGAGCCTGGAGATGGCCTGCTGCGAGGCGCAGTAGGAAATCTAAAGTGCCGCGGTTGCGGCATTCCGCCATGAAAACCGGACTCCTGATTGCCTCCCTGCTCGCCTGCGCGGTTCCGCTGAGGACCATGGCGCAGGTCCCCGGGGTGACCGCGAAATCGATTCTGCTCGGCCAGGCGGCGGCCTTTTCCGGACCCGCGGCCCAGCTCGGCATCCAGATGAACATCGGGACCAAGGCCTATTTCGACTACGTCAATAGCCAGGGCGGCGTACACGGCAGGAAGATCGCGCTCAAGACTCGCGACGACAAGTACGAAGCGAATCTTTGCGTCGAAGCCACCAAGAAGCTGATCGGGGAAGACAAAGTCTTCGCCCTGGTCTCGTATGTCGGCACACCGACCACTGGAGCGGCGATGCCGACCATTACCGAGGCCAAGGTGCCGCTGGTCGGGCCCTTTACCGGCGCGGAGTTGCTGCGCACGCCGGTCAATCGTTACGTCTTTAACGTGCGCGCGAGCTACTACGACGAGACCGAGAAAATCGTCGAGCAGCTCGTATCGACCGGCAACAAGAAAATCGCGGTGTTCTACCAGGACGACGCCTACGGGCAGGCGGGCCTGAAGGGTGTGGACATCGCCGTCGCCAAGCGCGATCTGAAGATTGCCGCTCTCGGCAAGGTGGAGCGCAATACGGTCAAGGTCGCAGAAGCCGTCAAAATCATTGATGCAGCCCAACCCGACGGCGTGATAATGATCTCTGCCTACACCTCGATCGCCGAGTTCGTGCGACAAATGAAAAAAGCCGGGAGCACGACCCAGTTTCACAATGTTTCTTTTGTCGGCAGCACGGCGCTCGCCAGCGCACTGAAGGACGACGGCTACGGTGTCGCGATTTCGCAGGTCGTGCCCTTCCCCTGGAGCCCGGGCGTTCAGATCGTCAAGGAGTACGAGCAAGTACTGACCAAAGCCGGGATTACCGACTTCAATTTCTCCAGTCTGGAGGGGTTCATCGTCGCCAAGGTAATGGTCGAGGGACTGAAGCGCGCCGGCAAGGACCTGACCCGCGAGAAACTGGTCGCGGCGCTCGAAAACATGAACAACGTCGATCTCGGAGACTTTGTCGTCGGCTTTTCACCGACCAACCATAGCGGCTCCAAGTACGTTGATCTGACGATGATCGGCCGCGGAGGCAAGTTCATCAAATAGCCGAAGCCGGCTGGAGTCACCTCGGCTGAAATCCGCGGCTGCGACTAGCCACGCTTCGCTTCGAACTCCCTCATTCGGGCTGGATCTTCACGGCCTCGAGGACTTTACGCCACTTGGGTATCTCGCGCCGGATCAGGTCGGCGAATTCCTCGGGCGTGCTCGGCGTGACGTCGACGGTGTTGAAGCGCTCGCGCAGTTCCGCCTGGGCCAGCACCTTGCCGATATCGCCGGAGAGCCGGGCGACGATCGCCGCGGGCGTCCTGGCGGGGGCGAGTATGCCGAACCAGAGGGTCGATTCGTACCCGGGGAGCCCCGCTTCCCGCACGGTGGGCAACTCGGGGGCGACCGCGGTGCGGCGCGCGCTCGTGACCGCGAGCACGCGCACCTTTCCGGCGCGCGCTTCCGAGAGCCCGGCGGATCCGAACATCAGGTCCACGTGCCCGGCCATGACGTCCATCATCGCGGGTCCGGCGCTCTTGTACGGGACATGCTGGATGTCAACGCCCGACAGCGACTTGAACAATTCGCCCGCCAGATGGGCCGTGGTGCCGTTGCCGCCCGAGGCGAAGCTGAGCTTGCCCGGGCGGGATTTCGCCAGCGCGATCAGCTCGGCGACCGAGCTCGCGGGCAGCGAAGAACGCACGACGAGGTAGAGCGGCGTGGTGAAGCACAGCGCGACCGGAGCGAAGTCCGCGACCGGGTCGTAGGGAAGGTCCTTGTACGCACTCACGCTGATAAAGCTGCTCACGCTGGTGAAGACCAGCGTGTAGCCGTCGGGCGGCGACTTCGCCACGGCCTGCATCGCGATGACCGTCGTCGCGCCCGGCCGGTTCTCGACGATCACCGGTTGTCCGAGCAGCGGCGCGAGGCCGGCCGCGACCGCACGCGGCAGCAGGTCGCCGGGCCCGCCCGGCGCGAAGGGAGA
>Ga0209807_1000257_pt1 | contig 23798 bp, 25 predicted proteins | sample GraSoiAngelo_154_FD_186168 | JGI IMG/M metagenome (GOLD analysis project Ga0209807, IMG submission 186168) | Grasslands soil microbial communities from the Angelo Coastal Reserve, California, USA - 14_1009_13_20cm (SPAdes) (version 2) | ecosystem: Environmental > Terrestrial > Soil > Grasslands ... | reverse complement strand
CGCCCGCGTCAACGTCGCCGCCCCGTTCTTCGTGAACGCGGCGAGCTACTTCGCGATCATCGGCGGTCTCCTCGCGATGCGCATCCCACCGATCGCCGTACGTCCCTTGCGCGGATCGATTCGGAGCGAGCTCATCGGCGGGCTCAGATACGTCCGGGCCAGCACGGTGCTGCCGCTGGTGCTTGTGATGGAAGCGACGTTCTCGGTCTTCGGGCATAACCAGGCGCTCATGACGATCTTCGCCCGCGACGTGCTCGGCGCCGGTCCGGAAGGGCTTGGAGTGCTTCTCTCGAGCATCGGCGCCGGGGCGATCGCCGGCATGGTCGTGCTGCTGCTGGTCGGAGACGTTCGCCGCAAGGGCGCGTTCATGCTCGGATCCGGCGCCTTGTACGCGACCGCCCTCCTCGTCTTCGCGTGGTCGCGATCATTTCCGCTGTCGGTCGCGGTGCTGGCGGTGCTCGGCTTCGCTGACGCGACCTGGGGCGCGCTGCGGAACGCCATCGCGCAGATCGTCGCCGAGGACGCCTACCGCGGTCGCGTCATGTCTCTCATCCTCATTGCCGCGCGTGGACTCACGAGCGCGTCGCAGGTCGAAACCGGCGTTGCGACCGCGCTCTTCGGCGCTCCCGGCGCAGCCACGATCGGAGCCCTCGCTATTGGTGGCGCGCTGACGGCCGCCGCCACCCGGGGGAAGTCCCTGCGAGACTTCACTGCGGCAAGCCCGCGACGCCCGGTCGCGGAGGCGGCCCCGGCGGCAGGAGGGGACTCATGAGCCCAGCAAAGAAGACGGCCACGAAGAAGACGACGACCCGCAAGACGACGCGGCGCAAGCGCGGACCGGCGGAGCCGCGCGGGCCGGAGGCACGCGAGTCGGCGCTCGATCGTACCGACGAACACGTCAGCGCCCTGACCGAGCGGGTCGAGAAAGCCAGAGGCTCGGTCCTCGCGTCGTACCGCGATCCGTACGCAGGACTGCCACTCGTCCTCGCGTCGCTCCCGATTGCGAGCGTGGAACCGACACCGTTCCAGCGGGACCTCTCGCGTACCCATTCGGATCGCCTTGCGGTCGCGATCGGGGCATCGGGTCTGTTTCTCGACCCGGTGATCGCGATCCCGAGCGGGAACGGCTTTTGGTCCCCGAACGGCCGGCACCGTCTCGCCGCCGCGAAGCAGCTCGGTCTCCGCGCGATCACCGCGCTTCTGACCGACGACCCGGCCCTTGCGTACCGCATCCTCGCCCTCAACACCGAGAAGGCCCACAACCTGCGTGACCGCGCACTCGAGGTCATCCGTATGGCACGCGCCCTCGCGAAGGAGTCGCCGCGCTCGAAGGAGTCAGAGCACGCGACGAGCTTCGAATCGCCTGCGTTCCTCACGCTCGGTGCCGCGTACGAAAAGCGCGACCGCTTCGCTGGGTCCTCCTACAACTCGATGCTGCGGCGTGTCGACCGATTCCTGGAGACGTCGCTGCCTGCCGCTCTTCGGCAGCGCGAGCAGTGGGCAGTGCGTCTTCTCGACATCGATGACCGCGTCGCCACACACGTGAAGACTCTTCAAGAGCGCGGCATGAAGAGTCCATACCTTCGGCAAGTCGTGGTGGCGCGCTGCAACCCCGTCCGCTGGATTCCATCGAAGAAGGGCGAGGGACCTCCGATGAGCATGGCCGAAATGCTGACTCGCATGACCGCGAACGTTCGCAAGTTCGACCCATCGAAAGTAAGACCACAGGACTTGGCGATCGTGGCCGCAGTGGCTCCGGAGGAGGGTTAACTCTTAGCGAGCCGTTGACACTGCGGGGTTGCGGGTGGCACCGGCGAGCGGGTTGTGCGCGAGCCGCGGGTGCCCCGGGGACCCGCCTCGAGGAGTGAGCGAAGCGAACGACGGCGAAGGTGGGGAGGGTGCGGCGAGCGCGCGACCCCGAGCCGGGGACAGGACCCGCAACCCCAATTGTCAACGTCCGAGCGCCAGCCCAGCCGCGGCGCCGATCGCGATCACGATCGCGGGATGGATTGTTCCTCGATAGGTGAGGACTGTGGCGATCGCGGCCAATGCGAGTTGCCACCACGAAGGAATTCCCGTCGCCGTCACGATGCCGACTCCAGTCGCCGCAAGGAGCCCGGCGGTCGCGAGCGCGACGCCACGAACGAGGCCTGCGACTGGTGTGGTGAGCATCCAGCGGCGAGCGGCGGCGGTGATCGGCACGATCACGAGTGGCGGTATTGAGGCCGCGGCGAGCGCCATGGTCGCGCCGACGATTCCACCGACGAGATAACCGAGGCTGACGATGTACAGGCCGTTCGGTCCGGTCGAGATCCGGCCGATCGCGATCGCCTGCACGACCTGATCGTCTGTCGCGATGCCCGGTGCGACCAGGTCCCCGCGCAACAGCGGCAACGACGAGAGCCCGCCGAGCGACAACGCGGATGCTTTCAGAAACACGCCGAAGAGGGCGAGCGCATCCATCGCCTAGCCCACCGAGCTCTCGCGCGAGGTTGGCGGCTCGCGGCCGAGAGCGAGTGCGCCGATCGCGGCACCGGCCCCGATCGCGGCGAGGGTCGGCACACCAAGGAACACGGACGCGAGGAGCGCACCGACACACACCGCGAGGTCGGCCGCCGCGTGAGCGCGGCCATGACGCGCTGACGCGCGCACGAGCAGCGCGGCCGTCGCGACGGTCATTCCGCCGGTGACGGGCGCGACGCCGGCGAGCGCCGCGCGCGCGAGTGACGATGCTGCGATGACCTCGTACGCGGCAGTCAGCGCCACCGTGATGGCGGCGGCGGGAATCATCATCCCGGCCACCGCGGCGATGACGCCACGCCAGCCCGCTGCGCGACGTCCGATAAGGCCGGCGAGCGCTACGAGGTGGATACCAGGAGAGAGCTGAGAGAGCGCCCACGCCTCGCCGAATTCGCGGGCGCTCATCCATCGCTCGCGTTCAACCGCGAGGCGTCGAATCAGTAGCAAAGTACTAGTACCGCCGCCCACGGATTGCGTTCCCACAGTCACCCAGGAGCGGGTCAACCTCGCCAGCATGGCCGTTAACCTAACGGTGATGGATGTGGTGGGTCGCCAGGAAGCTGCTGTCTTCACCTGGAATCCCGTCGAACAGATGTGGGTTCAGGAACGTGGCGGCGCGGCTAAACCGCCGCCCGCTCCGCACGACGTCCACGCGATCCAGACCTGGTTCCTCGACGTGGATGAGAACGAATGGATCCAAACCGTCCTTGGTCCCATGGGTCGCCAGCTCGCGGCGCAGTGGCGTGGCGCGCACCGCGTCCCGGATGCCGCGGTTGCTCGTCCGACCAAAGGCCCGCCGAAGCGAAGTCCACTTCTGTTCGTCATCGCTGGTGTTGTGCTGGTCGGGCTCATCGGCGGCGTTGCCCTCGCCGCTCCCGGTCTCATGAATCAGAACGCGACGCCGGCGCCATCGAATCCGACCGCAGTTACTCCCGGCGATTCGTCGGCCCCGTCAACAGCTCCATCCGCGGCACCGACCGCCGATCCGACGCCCGATCCGACGCAGGCCCCGACGCCCGTTCCGGCTACGCCGCGTCCCCGTCCGGCCGGACCGTCGTACACGCTGAAGAACGGGACCGTCGTGACGTACACGGGCCCCCTGACCGCGACGCGCGGCGCGACGCTTCCGGCATCGTTCGCCGTCGTGCTCGCGAACGGCAGAGTCGGGAGCGGTTCCTTCGGCATCTTCCTGAATGACCCAGTCACCGTCTCGAACCGGCGCGCCGTGAACGGCACGCTCGACGGGAACGGCCGCATCCTGCTGCAGATCCCGACGAATGTTCCGGTGGGCTCGTACCAGCTCCTGTTCTCGTACGGCGGCGAGACCGCGCAGATCGCGACGGTGTCGGTCCGCTAACGGCGTCCCTTAGGGAGCGCGCACCGTCACGATCCAGAAAACTCCGAAGTCCTCCATCCATTGCGCACCCTCGACAAGCGGGCGGATGGCGAGGCGATAGGTGCCGGGCGTCGACGGCGCGATGATGGTGAACTGGAACCACGCGACCTGATTCGGTCCGACCCACTCGGCCGGCTGTGCGGCGACTCGGTTGTAGCGAGGCCATCCCGTATTCGGCGACCCCGCGCCGCCGTCGCCACCGAGCATCGACGCGCGGTCCTGGCCCGGCTCCGGATTCCATGTCCCGAGATACGCGACCTGGCCCATCGTGTCGGCGAGCCAGCCATGGGTGCCGCTGTTGTAGTAGGCGACGACCGCCGTCGCAGTCTGGCCCGGGCAGAGGGTGGAGTAGCCGCTCTGCCCGTACCACGATGCATGGAAGCCCCCGACTCCAGAACTGACATTCGCGGGAGCGGAGATCCCTGGGCCGTCGGTGCGCTGGCAGATCGTTGGTGACGGAGAGGGTGAGGGAGTCGGGGTCGGTGTCACCATCGGTCCGACCGCACCCAGCAGGCTCACGCGTCCGGGGACGATGATCGCCTGGCCAAGCACTCCGCCCGCGACCCGCGACGATTCAGTGGTGACCCGATAGGTCCCTATCGCGAGATCGACAAAACCGAACCATCCGGTGCCGTCGGTGGTGATCGTGCGGAGAACGACTCCTGAGGTCGGCTCGACAACATGCACCGCGGTGCCGGCAAGAGGGGTGCCGTCTGTCGCGACCGCGGTGCCCCGCAGGTGTCCGAAGATCGGCTGCGTCTTCCAGGTCATTGCCGGCACCGTCGGCGCGTCGGCCAGTATCGGCGGCGAAACCGTGTCGTACTGCGATGGCTGGGTCAGCGCCTTGATGAGCTCGGCCCGGCCGACCGCGCCGCTTCGCGTCCCCGCATCGGTCATGGCGTCGGGCGTGCGATAGGAATAGCCGACCCAGCCGATCGCGCTGTTCCCCGCGGCGCTCGGAGCCAGCGCGCGACGCACCTGGCTGACGCTCGCGGCGATGTCGTTCAGGTAGAGCGCGGATCCGATGGCCACGGAGCGGCGGTATTGGTTGTCCTTCGCGAACTCGTTCCACTCGTCGTACATCTGGTGCTGATTGGCGAGCGAGTCGCGCTTGTAGTTCATGAGCATGGCGGTGTCGAGGATCCCCTCGCGAAGCCAGCCGCGCCAGTCTTGCAGCTGCTCCGCGTAGGCGCGTGTGTTTTCAAAGCTGCCGGTGGTCTGCGGGCCGTACCCGTACGTGATGACGTCCGCGGACACGCGGACCTGTGGCTTGATCGCCGTCGACTCGAGGTAGACCCGGCGAACGATTCCGGTCACCTGATCGCGCCGCCACTGCGTCCACTGCGGGTCGGTGTTGGACGGAGTGTCGCCCCGGCCGGTCTCGGCGCGAAAGCGCGCGAGCGCCGTCGGGTTGTAACCCCAGGACGGGACCAGCGAACCGAGGTTGCCATCCGGATAGCGAATGCGGTCGAGGTTGATCCCATCGACGTTGTAGTTGCGGACGATGCTCGTCGCGGCATTGGCGACCCACGCGGCGGCGTCGGGGTGGCCGGGGTCGAGCATCCAGTCATCGTTGAGCTTTGAGAGACCGTCCGAACGCGTCATGACCCAGTTGTCCCGCCCCGAAGCGGCCGGACCGTGAAGGTTGAAGATGTGATTTGCATCTTTCGGGGGCGTGGTGCTGTTCCACATCGCGTTCGCGATCACCCACGCGTGGACTTCGATGCCCTGGCCGTGCGCTGTGTCGATGAGCGCCTGGAGCGGGTCGAATCCGGCGGCGATCGACTCGTTTACCGGAAGGCCTGAACGGAGGCAGAAGCAGTCGCCACGGCGCACCACCTGAGCCACGACCGCGTTCGCGTGCGCGGCCTTCGTCGCGGCGACGAGCGCGTCGATCTGCGACTGGTCGTTGATGCCTTCGCCGAAAGCATCCGCCCAGAAGGCGCGGAACTGGCCCGCCGTGGTCGCCGATCCGACCGGAGAAACCTCCGGCGGATACAGCGCGAACAGGCTGGCCAGATACCAAAAGACAGCCGCAAGCGTGGCGAGCTTCAGACTCTTCCCATCCTCAATGCGTGTAACGCGTCGCTAGTGGCAAGTCTTCGGGGCCGGTGGGAGCCGAGTCAAGCGAGCGAGCGTGCGTTTTGACCAGGGAGACTCGTACCAGTCTGCGATCAGTACCTTCGTTTCAGGCGCACGCCCGAGCGTATCGTTCCGCGCCGTGGACGCCGAGGGTGTCGCGCGCGTCCTTGCGAGCGCGCCGGTGTTCAACGCGCTCAGTGAGACGGAGCGAGGTGAGCTCGTCGCTCACCTTCGTCCGCGGCGGTTCGCACGCGATGAGGTCGTCTTTCACCGTGACGATGCGGCAGGGCACGTCTACGTCATCCTCTCGGGCTCCGTGAAGGTCTCGATCCCGGATGAGGAGGGCCACGAGATCGTCGTCGCCGTCGAACGCGAGGGCGCGGTCTTCGGCGAGCTCGCGCTCTTCGACGACGCCCCGCGTTCGGCGACGGTCACCGCACTCGAGCAGACTCAGGTCGTGACGCTCGCGCGCGAAGACTTCCTCCGCGTCCTTGAGCGGAGTCCCCGCGCGACACGCGAGATCCTGAGGTTGCTCGCGCGCACCGTGCGGCGCGCGTCGGGGCGGATCGAGGACCTGGTCTTTCTCGACGTGCCGGGCCGTGTCGCGAAGTGCCTGCTCGACCTGGCGACGGCACACGCACGCACGGAGGTCGACCTCACCCAGGACGACTTGGCCGCGTTCGTCGGCGCGACACGGGTCTCCGTGAACCGGGCGCTCGCCGATCTCGAGTCGCAGGGCGCCATCGCCGTCGGCCGGCGTCATATCGCGGTCAAGGACCCGGCCCTCCTGCGCAAGCAGGTCCGCTTCTAGGGCCCGCCTAGACTCTCTCGTCCGTGAAGGTCGAAGAGCTTCGCAAGATGGCCGGCACGCTCGCCGATGTTCTCCCGATCGAGATCCTGCCGGAGGTCGACCGTCGAGAGCTCGCGAGCCATATGACCCTCCGGAAGTTCAAGCAGGATGAGGTCGTCTACCACCAGGGTGATCCCGCCGCGCACTGGTTCGTGGTATTCGAGGGCCTCGTCAAGGTGCTCCTGCTGGACGAAAACGGCCGGGAGCTCCTCATCTCGCTGCACTCGAGAGGCGAATTCTTCGGCGAGCTCGTGATCTTCGAGGACAAGGTTCCGCGCGATGGGACGGCCGTCTGCGTCATCCCGACGAGCGTCTTCCAGATCGACCGCGATGGCTCGCTCGCCGTGCTGAAGCGAAACGAGGAAGCGCGGGCGCACATGTTCGAGCGGCTCTCGCGAAGCATCCGGAAGCTCGAGGGCCAGGTCGAGGATTTCGCGTTCCTGGACGTGACCAGCCGCCTCGCGAAGTATCTCGTCGAGGTGGCCCGTTTGGGCCGGCCGCTACCGCTTACTCAAGATGACCTCGCCGCGGCCGTCGGTTCCACGCGGATGACGGTCAACAAGCTCCTCGCGGACTTCGAGCGACGCGGGCTCATCGACGTCGAGCGCCGCAACGTGCGCGTGCTGGACGAGACGTCGCTACTCCGGGAGATCCGCGTCTAAAAAAGGTTCGTGAGCCAGCGCATCCGTTTGTGCGCGGGATCGGGGGCGCGCTCCGATGGCTCGAGTTTCGCCAGGTCATCGTGCAGCGAGAGCGCAAGCGTCCGTGTCGCGTCCTTCGTCGGCGCCTGGGGTGGCACCGTGCGCGGCGCGCCGGCGATCGTGACGAGCTCCTTGCGGAAATAGAGCTCGGCCGTCCCCGAGAGCCACACCGGGAGGATCGGCGCGCCCGACCGCAGGGCGAGGTATCCGACCCCGCGCGCGAACGGTCCAAGCGACGACTCCACGCGCGAAACTCGGCCCTCGGCAAAGACGACGACGATCGCACCGCTTTCGAGCGCCGCGAGCGTCGTCGTGATGGCGGCCCGATCGGCGCTCGCGGACGCGCGCTCGATCGGGATGACGATCCCGACCGCGCGCAGCACCGCTCGCCACCACCACACCTTCCCGGTCCCCTCGCGATCGCCGAGGAGCCGCACGTCGGCGCTCAGTGGAAAGGATGCCGCCAAGAGGAAGCCATCCGCCCATCCCTGGTGGTTGGCCACGACGAGGAGCGGTCCGCGCGCGGGCAATGTTCCGTCGTGCCGCACGCGGAAGATCGCCGCGAAGAGACCACGGACGATGAGCCGAGCGATTCGGGAGCGCACGCGATAAGCCTGAGCCATTTGCGCAAGAGGCGTGAGTCGGCCGCCCTACCCCGCGAGTGTGCCTCCCGTCACCTACGACCCGAACGATGTCATCGCGAGGCCGAAAAGTGCGGCGAACATCGCGATCGTGACCGTCCACCCGAGCACCGTCAGCACCGGCCCGATCGTTTGCTGGCCCATCACCTTCGTGTTCCGGGCGATCAGCATGATCACAACAAGGAGGAACGGCGCAGCGACTCCGTTCAGGACCGAGGTGAAGAAGAGCGCGTCGATCGGTTTGACGCCCGTGAACGGAATGGCCAGACCGACGAGGGTCGCCACCGCGACCACCCCGTAGAAAGGCCGGGCTCTCCACCAGTCCTCGTCCAGGCCCTCACGCCAGCCAAACGTCTCGGACACCGCGTATGCGGACGCGCCCGAGAGGACGGGCACGGCGAGGAGACCCGTTCCGATCATTCCCACGGCGAAGATCAGCCCAGCGAGGTTGCCCGCGAGCGGTTTGAGCGCCTCGGCGGCGTCTGCGCCGGTTGAGATGTCCGTCTTCCCGTTCGCGTGCAAGGTCAGCGCGGTCGAAAGGATGATGAAGTACATCACGATGTTCGAGACCCACATGCCGACGGTCACATCGATCGTCGCGATCTTCAGCTCGAACCGCGTCGCGCCTCGGCGCTGCCTACGCTCGCGGCGCCCTGCGGACTTCTCTTCCTCGACCTCCTGACTCGTCTGCCAGAAGAAGAGGTACGGCGAGATCGTCGTGCCGAGGATCGCGACGAGGGTCGCGATGTACTCGTGATCGGTCGAGATGGTCGGGACGATCGTGGCCCGGATGGTCTCGGCCACGGGCGGGTTCACGAGAACGGCGTCGACAACGTACGCGAGGAGCGCGATGGTCAGGTACTTGAACACACGCTCGATGAGTCGGTACCTCGCGAAAACCTGCATCGCCACGAGAGCGACGGCGATCGGCACGACGAGCCAAGGGATCGGTGTGCCGATGATGATCCCCGCTGCGTCGGCGATCGCACCGAGGTCCGCTCCGACGTTCACGACGTTCGCGACGACGACGAGCGCGACAGCGGGGTACAGCACCCACCGCGGGTAGTGCTCCTTGAGTATCCCGGCGAGGCCACTGCCGGAGACCTGGCCAAGCTGCGCGCAGATGTTCTGGACCGCAGCCATGAACGGAAAGGTGATGAGCGCGGTCCAGAGGGTGACAAGACCAAGGGACGCCCCCGCCACCGAGTAGGTGCCGATGCCGCTCGGATCGTCGTCGGCCGCACCGGTGATGAATCCCGGCCCGAGGACGAGCGCGGCCTTTTTGATCGGCTGCCGCTCGCGTGCGACCTGCTGCGCTCGGGTCATTCCGCGAATTTCTTCGGGAGCGCCTGCTTATGCCGCCAGAAATCCGCCCATGGGTCGTTTCCCTCGAGACGTTTTTCGAGGGTGCGCATGTTGAAGGTCGCCGGGTCCAGGCGCGGCGAGACTTCGTCCCACGCGAGCGGCGTGGAGATCGCGGCGTGCGGTCTGTTTCGCACGCTGTAGGGCGCGACGACTGTCTGGCCGAACGCATTGCGCATGGCGTCGGCGAACACCCGTCCCCCACGTTTTGCTTTTGAGAATTCCACGGTCACGAGCGTGGGCTCCCGCCGCGCGAGCTCCTCGCCGAGCGCCATCGCGACCGCGGTCGCTTCCTGCTGTGTCACGCCGGCGCGCAGCGGCACGAAGATGTGCAGGCCTTTACTCCCCGACGTCTTTGGGTAGGAGCTCAGCTTGACTTCCTCGAGCACTTTGCGAAGCGCGAGGCCCGCAAGCGCGGCGTTGGCGAACGACTCGGGCGGGTCCATGTCGAACGCGAGCCAATCGACCTCGTGCATCGTTTTCGCACGAGACGTCATGGCGTGAATCGCGATGCAGCCCAGGTTCACCATACCGACGAGCGTGGCGCGCGAGCCGCCGATGATGTAGCGGACGTCCTTGCCCGTACTCGCCGCCCTCACGACGAGGCGCGGTCCCGCCGGTTGCCAATGTTCGGGAAAGTCCTTCCTGTAGAAGCAAGGACCGAGCACGCCATCGGGGCAGCGCTCGGCGGTAAGCGGCCGATCGCGCATCCACGGCGAGACGTGCGACCAGATGCCGTCGTAGAACCGCGCGACGTCTGATTTCGTGATCCCTTCATCGGGCCACCACACCTTGTCCGGGTTGCTGATGGCGACACCGGCGATCTTGACCGCGTCAGCGCTCACGGCTTTTCCACGTGCACTCCGACGGGTCCTTGTCGGTGCGTAGTCCCAGGAACGCTGGCTGCCGAAGCTTCCCGTCGGCTGTCCACTCGGCGTACACGAGCTGCGCCACGAGCTTCGGTCTCACCCACGTCGCGTCGCGCATCGGCGGCGCGGGATCGAACGGCGGTTTCTCGGTGCGCAGCTTCTCGAGCTTCGACGCGAGCGTCGCCAGTGTGTCCTGGGTAAAGCCGGTACCCACCTTCCCGACGTAGCGAAGCCCCGGTCCGTCGTAGAGGCCGACGAGAAGCGCACCGAGGTGCTGGCGACCGCCTTTCGGCGACGTGTACCCGCCGATGACGAATTCGGATTCTTTGCGCACCTTGACCTTGCGCCAGAAGGGCGAACGCACGCCGGGCTGGTATGTCGACCGCTCGTCCTTGGCGATGATTCCCTCCCAGCCGAGCCGTTTGGCCTCGCGATATGCGGCCTTGCCGTCGCGGGCGAGGCGCCGCGAGAGGAACAGCGGAGAGGTCCGGCGCCCGATGAGCGTCTCGAGCGCAGCGCGACGTTCGCTCAGCGGCCGTGGCATCAGCGATCGGCCGTCCTGCTCGAGGAGGTCGAAGACCGCGTACCGCGTGGGCGATCCACCGGCGGTACCGCGCCGCTGTAACAGCTGAAAGCGAGAAACGCCCTTGGAGTCGAGGGCGACGAGCTCGCCGTCGATCATGAGGTCGCCATCGTCGAGCGCCTCCACCGCTGCGACGACGTGGGGGAACCCGCCGGTCAGGTCCTGAAGCATCCGCGACCAGATCTTCACGCGGCCGCGCTCGCGACCGGTCACCGCGCGGATGCCGTCGTACTTCTCCTCGAAGACCCACTCGGGACCGTCGACGATGGTCGGCGACAACGTCGCGAGCATCGGACGAATGAGCGTCACTGCGGATCGCCCGTCGCCGCCTTCGCGACGTCACCGCCTTCGTCGCGCGCGATCCCGGCGAGTAGTCGTCGGGTGAGTACCGACCGCGGCTTCGCCGTCGCGATGTCGACCGCCGCGGCGCTCCGGTCCCTGCGCTTCATCAGGAGCCACCTGCGGTCACCGGTCCGCACGAGCGTCCACGATCCCTTGAGTTTCTTCCCATTGAGCGTAAAGACGATGCGTCCCTTGTGCAGCGCCTCGTCGAAGCTCTCGTCACCCTCCAACCGATAGGTGCCGATGTCCCAGACCATGACGGTCCCGCCCCCGTACTCACCCTCGGGAATCACGCCCTCGAAGCGCGCGTAACCGAGCGGATGGTCTTCGACAGCCATCGCGAGGCGCTTGTCCGCGGGGTTGAGCGAGGGACCCTTCGGTACAGCCCAAGACACGAGGACGCCTCCGGCCTCGAGGCGGAAGTCGTAGTGCAGCGCGGTCGCGCGATGCTTCTGCACGACGAATAGCCGCTCCGGGCCCTTCGGCTTGCCCCCTCGCGGTTCCGGGGTCTTCGCAAAATCGCGCTTGCGCTTGTATTCGCGCAGCGAGCGCGGCCGCTCCTTAGTCGCCGCGATCCTTCATCCCTTTCGGCGCCGTGTTCTTGGCTTTGGTTCGCTTGTCCTGAGCGATGCTGCGGCCGGCGCTGGTTTGGTCGGCACTGAATCGACCCCCATCAACACGTCGGACGAAGCGGGATCCGCCAGCCTTCCCCGGCGTCGTGTCGATGCGCTCGCGCTTACCCCCTGCCATGTCGTGCTCCCTTCGGTCCAATGACCCGTCCTGGTTGCACGAATGAGACCGACTCGGTCGGCAAGCTCTCGTGCCGAGAGGAAGTTGAGGGTGCGCTCGCGGGGAACGCCGGCGAGGATCGCAGCCGCGATCCCGAGAGCCATGCCTCTTCGTCGCGACGATCCGCAATCGTTCGACGTCGAGGTCTTGCCTGTCCGAGTAGGCATCGAGCGCGAGGAGCTCCGCGATGTCGCGGTTGGTGAGCGGAGGGGCTGCTAGTCGGCGTGGAGAAGCGTCATGTGCGACGACGAACCATCGGGCCAGTCGGGGTCGTCCGACAGCTTCACCGCTACGCGCAGATCACCACGCCTGCCGCTCGGATCGTCTACCTCGACGAGAGTCTTACCGGTCTCTGATGGCCGAACATGGATCAGCGCGCCTTCGGTCGTCCGATACGTACCCGTGTCGATCGTCGGAGCGCTCTCCACCAAGAATTCGATTGGCACACCGCCGGTTGCGACCCAGCGATGCGCTCCGTCCACGTGGAGGCCATCGCAATAGCCGACCGATCCGTGGTGAATCACCAGACCGCCGTTGCCTCGCCGCGAGCCGGCCCGGAGATGATCGAGGTTGCGGCATTCGTAGTGAACGATCGTGGACATACGAGCCTCCCCAGAGCTACGAGGAGAGAGTTTTGTCACGCAGGGGTAACGAAGTCAATACATCCAGGAAATCGTCGTTGGCGCTCGGTCGCATGCTGGCCTATCAAAAGAGCGAGCAGCGGGCGGCATTCTCGATCGCGATTGGTCAGCGGACTGCTTAAGCGCTCGTCGTGAGCAACGAGATCGCGAGCGACAGCGCAGCGAGCGCGCAACTCGCGGGGCTGCGCCACACGAACGACGACCAACCCGGCATTCGCCGCCGGCGGAACGGGCGCGGGTTCGTCTACACCGACCGCGACGGCGTCCCGATCCGCGACAAGGGCGAGCTCGAGCGAATCCGACGACTCGCGATCCCGCCGGCGTGGACCGATGTGTGGATCTCGCCGAGCCCGATCGGTCACATCCAAGCCACCGGGCGCGATGCTCGGGGCCGAAAGCAATACCGCTATCACGAGCGCTGGCGAGAGGTCCGCGACGAGGCGAAATATGACCGACTGATCGACTTCGCGAAAGCCCTCCCACGGATCCGCAAACGCGTCGACGCTGATCTGGCGCGGCCAGGCATCCCACGCGAACGAGTGCTCGCGACGGCCGTGCGCATCCTGGATCAGACCTTCATGCGTGTTGGCAACAGCGAGTACGCGCGCGAGAACGGATCGTTCGGGCTGACCACACTTCGCTCGAGGCACGTCGATGTCGTTGGCTCGCGGATCCTCTTTCGGTTCCGCGGAAAGAGCGGGAAGGACCACGAGGTTGATGTGCGTGATGCGCGACTCGCTCGCGTGGTAGCGCGGCTTGAGCATCTACCGGGGCAGGAGCTCTTCCGTTATTTGGACGATGAGGGGGAGCCGCATCCGATTGAATCCGAGGACGTCAACGCATACCTGGGCGAGACCTCGGGCGAGGACCTGACCGCGAAGGAGTTTCGTACCTGGGCCGGCACGGTGCTCGCCGCGCGAGCACTTGCCGAGCTCGGATCAACACGGAACGAGCGCGTTGCTCGCAAGCGGATCGTGCAGGCCGTCGACGTCGTGGCGGCGCGCCTTGGGAACACTCGGGCGGTCTGTCGCAAGTGTTACGTACATCCCGCGATCATCGACGCGTACGAAGCGGGAGCTCTTCCGGCGGCACTTCGGCGGCCTGAACGGTCGAGCAAGGGTCGCGGCCTCTCAAAGCACGAGACGGCGGTGGCCGCGATGTTGACTCGCGCGACACGGCGCGCCGCTCGTCGGCGCGCCGCCTGAAAGCCGTTACGCCGCGAGTGCGGGGAACAGCTCCGACGGCGGGCGCGAGGCCCGCGCCAGAAGATCGTGGCAATCGAGGACATCGTCGGCGGTGATCGGGTCGACCTCGACAGGACTCGTGCCGAAGTCGAGGATCGCGATCCCGTCCTGGCCGCAGGACCGGCAGCGCAGCCTCACGATGAGACGCGACGGTTCCGTGACGACTGCGGCGATGTCACCGCCGTGGTAGTACTCACCGCACCCGCTGCAGGTCACCTGCTCGAGGTGACGGATCAGCTGATCGATCCAGCTCATCGCGATGCCTTCTGACGCTTCACTTTGTTCGCCTGCTTTGCAAGAGCGGTCCGCGTGCGCTTTGGAAGGTGCGCGATCGTGCGCTTTCTCTTCGCCGCCGCCGCGGCCTTTCGTATGTTCCGGCGTGCAGCCGCTGTACGCGTAGCCATGCATCCGAGACAGGCACTTCTCGTGCCTCCGATTGGCGTCGTTCCTGCCGCGGATCAGGCCGACCGTAACGGACTTGTGACGATGCCTGGGCGTCACCTATTCCGCATTTAGAACCCGTAGTGAAGTGCTGCTCGCGATGTCGAGAAGGTTCCCCTCGCTAAATGGCCAGCTGCAGCTGGACGGTCTCGGGTTGTCTCGGGGTCGCCGGACGCGGCGGCCGCTCTCGGAACTCGTAACGGGCGCGCACTCGCCGGACGCGCTCTTCGAGCTGGCGCTCGTACTCCTTCGCGGGGTGCGCGGCACCACCGTAGAGCGCCTCGTAGCGGGGGACCATCGCGGGGAACTCGGTCGCGAGAAAGTCGTAGTAGTACTGCTGGATCTCGACGTCGATCTTGAGCGGGCGATGCCGGAACGCGGTCGCGCCCGCTTCACTCGCGGCGCGCGCAGCGGCGTCCAGCGACTCTTCGCTGTCGCTGATTCCCGGTAGCACCGGCATGCACAGGACCGCCGCATCGATGCCCGCTTCGCGCAGCATGCGCAGCGCGCGAAGCCGCTGCCGCGCCGGCGCGGTGCCCGGATCGGTCTTTCGCACAATGTCCTCGTTCACGCACGGGACGCTGAAGTACACGGTCAGCTCGGTCTTCTCGTCGAGCTTCCGTAAGACGTCGATGTCGCGCACGACCAGCGGACCCTTCGTGACGATGCTGGTCGGCATAGGCCGATCGACGAGGGCCTCCAGGCAGCGCCGCGTGAGCTTGTACTTGCCCTCGATCGGTTGATACGGATCGGTCGCTGTCCCGATCGCGAGAGAACCCTCGCGATGCCGGCGGAGCTCGTTCCGCAGGACGTCCGCGATGTTCACGCGCACCTCGACGTTGCTGTCGAAGTCCGTGCCGACATTTTTTTCGCGGTAACGCGCGTGATAGGCACGCGCAAAGCAATAACGGCAGCTGTGAGCACACCCGGACGTCGGATTGAGGCTCCAATCGAAGGGCATCCCTTTGACCGCGTTCAGCGCGCTCTTGACTTGGACTTCGCGGTAGACAACGGATGACACCCGGGCTCCCAAGAGAGTATAGAACATCTGTTCTTAGGCGTCCTTCTTACCCAACCCATACCCGTCCTCAAAAGTCGCGTGCCTACACTCGAACCCGACTCGTGCCCACCAGAGCGGACCGGCCTTACGGCTCGTTCCCGCGCGGCCATCACGAGGTGGCGCCCGACGCGGGCGTCCAGCCGAGGCCGGAGCGAACCCGGATCCGGACAGCTTTGCGCCGCGCCCTTCCGTGGACGGCCGTGCTCGCGGCGCCCGCGCTACTCCTCGCGATCTCGACGGCGCCGGCGCCGCGGACCGAGGATATTCAGCCCTCGCCCACACCGACACCGCTCGTCAGCCAGGTGTACGCCAAGGTCGCCCCTTCGGTGGTGCAAATCAAAGCGCTTCGCTCGGACGGCACGCTCGCGAGCTCCGGGTCGGGCGTGATCATCGACGAGGCGGGTGACATCCTCACCTCACTCCACGTCGTGCAGAACGCCGGCACCCTGACCGTCGTCTTCGCCGATGGATCCGAGTCGGCCGCCGTGATCATCTCGGAGGTCGCGGCGAGCGACATCGCCGCCCTGCGGCCCGCCAATACACCGGCGCAGCTGACCCCAGCCACGCTCGGGAACCCGTCGAGCTTGCACATCGGCGACGACGCGATCGTCGTCGGAAACCCGTTCAACCTGACGCGGTCTCTCTCGACCGGCGTGATCAGCGGACTCGACCGTTCGGTCCAGGTGCCGAACCAGAATCGCTCCCTTTCCGGTCTCATCCAGTTCGACGCGGCGGTGAACCCAGGGTCCTCCGGCGGCCCACTCGTGAACAGGGACGGTGAGGTCGTCGGCATCGTCACCGGGCTTGTAAATCCGACCGGACAGCCGGCGTTCAGTGGCGTCGGTTTCGCGGTGACCATCGATACAGCGGCAGGCGCCCTCGGCGTGCCGCCGGATTAGAGGAGTGAACGACTGATGGCAGAAGTACAGCCGGCGGTACCGCCGGACACCGGCCGCCTTCTATTCGAGATCAAGAAGGTGATCGTCGGGCAGGACCACCTGATCGAGCGCCTCATGGTCGGTCTTCTGGCGCGCGGCCACCTTCTCGTCGAAGGGGTACCCGGTCTCGCCAAGACCCTCTCGGTGAAGACCATCGCGCAGGCGATCACCGGAGACTTCAAGCGGATCCAATTCACGCCCGACCTGGTTCCCGCCGACCTTGTCGGCACACGGATCTACAACCAGCGCGCCGGCGACTTCCAGACATCGCTCGGCCCGGTGTTCACCAACCTTCTCCTCGCGGACGAGATCAACCGCGCGCCGGCGAAGGTGCAGAGCGCGCTCCTCGAGGTCATGCAGGAGCGCCAGGTCACGATCGGCCGTGAGACGCACAAGGTCCCGGATCCGTTCCTGGTCATGGCGACCCAGAACCCGATCGAGACCGAGGGCACCTACGCGCTCCCGGAGGCGCAGGTCGACCGGTTCATGCTCAAGGTTCTCGTCGGATACCCGAGCGAGATGGACGAATTCGTCGTCGTTGAGCGGGTGACCGGGCACATGTCGCCGGTCGTCCCGGTGATGACAACGGACCGTTTGCTCCAGCTGCAGCGCGAGGTCGACGATGTCTTCGTGGATCCGACGCTCATGGAGTACGTCGTCCGGCTTGCCTCAGCCACGCGGCAGCCAGCCGAATATGGCATCGGCGACGTCTCCAAGTACATCAGCTACGGCGCGAGCCCGCGCGCTTCGATCAACCTCGTCCTCGCCGGTCGTGCGCTGGCCTATCTCCGTGGTCGCCGGTACGTCACCGGTCAAGACGTACAGGACCTTGCGCTCGATGTGCTGCGCCATCGCCTCGTGCTGTCCTTCGAGGCTCTCTCGGAGGACGTCTCCGCCGACGACATCGTGAAGCGCGTGCTCGCGCGCATTCCCGTACCGACGGAGCCATTGCAGGGACATGTCGCCCTCCGCGCCTGAGCGCAGGCTCCAGCGTCTCGAGTGGACCGTCATGCGACGGCTCGACGGGCTCCTTCAGGGCGACTACCGCACGATCTTCAAAGGCCAGGGCCTGGACCTCGCGGACATCCGCGAGTACGCCTTCGGCGACGACGTCCGTCATATCGACTGGAACGTGACGGCGCGGCTCGATGCGCCATACGTGCGTGAGTATCTCGAGGACCGCGAGATCAACGCGCATTTTCTCCTGGACCTCTCGCCGTCGGTCGACTTCGGGACAGTGGATCGGCGCAAGCGCGACCTTCTCGTGGATTTCACTGCCGTGCTCGCTCGCCTCCTGACGCGTCGCGGCAATCGCGTCGGCGCGACGCTCTACGCCTCCCGAGTCGAGCGTTCGATACCGGCGCGAAGTGGCCGCATCCAGGTCCTTCGCATCCTGAACGAGCTCGAGAAGCGCCCGCGCCTTCAGAGCGCACCGCTCACGTCGCTGAGCGACCTACTCGACGCTGCGTTGCGTGGGTTAAAGCGCCGCTCGCTGGTCTTTGTCATCTCCGACTTCTTCAGCGCGGCCGGCTGGGAAGACCGGCTCGAGAGGATCTCGCGCCGTCACGAGACCATCGCCATTCGTTTGGCCGATCCGCGTGAGGACGAGCTCCCGGACATAGGGACGGTCATCCTCACCGACAGCGAGACCGGCGAGCAGCTCCGCGTGAACACCGGCGACCAACGTTTCCGCCAGCGCTTCGCCGAAGCGGCACGACGGCGCGAGGCATCGCTCAACGCGACGTTCGCGCGTGCCGGGGTGGACGTGCTCGTCCTTCGCACGGACGAAGATCTCGTCCGCGCTATCGTCAGATTCGCGTATTGGCGCAAGAAGCGCACTGGACGGCGCGCGGCGATGGGAGCTTCGGCATGAACTTCATCTGGCCTTCGGCTCTGCTGCTGCTCGTCGTCGTCGCCGGCCTCGCGGTGCTCTACGTACTCGCCCAGCGGAGGCGAAACCGCTACGCGCTCCGGTACGCGAACCTCTCGCTCGTTCGCGAAGCCATTGGCAAAGGACCCGGCTGGCGCCGCCACGTTCCGCCCGCGCTCTTCATCCTCGCGCTCGCGTTCATGGCGATCGCCGTCGCGCGGCCGCAGGCGGTGGTCGCGGTGCCGAGCCAGGAGGGCACCGTCATCCTCGCGATCGATGTGTCGGGATCAATGCTCGCCGAGGACATGAAGCCGAACCGCATGGAAGCCGCAAAAGCGGCGGCGCGCGCTTTCGTTGACAAGCAGAGCGAGAGCGTGAAGATCGGCGTCGTTTCCTTCTCGGGCGACGCGTCGATCGTGCAATCGCCGACGAGCGACAAGACGCTCGTGATCGCCGCGATCAACCGGCTGCGTGCGCAGCGCGCGACCGCGATCGGGAGAGCAATCCTCGTGTCGCTCGACGCGATCGCTGAGTCGCAAGGGAGCGAGGCGGACCTGCCGAGCTCGATCCTCCAAAACCAGGGACAGCCGGATGCCTCGTCGCCGCCGCGGCCAAGCGCCACGATCCCGCCGTACCTCCAGGGCCAACATGCCTCCGCCTCGATCGTGCTGATGTCCGACGGCCAGAACAATCAGTTCCCGGCGCCGCTCGACGTCGTCGATCAGGCCACGAGCCGTGGGGTGCGCATCTACACGATCGGTCTGGGCAGCGCGGCCGGCGCGATCGTGCGCCTCCAGGGTCGCGCGGTGCGCACGGCGCTCGATGAGGTGACGCTCAAGAAGATCGCCGAAGTGACCGACGGGCAGTACTTCAATGCCAACACCGAAGCCGACCTTCGCACCGTCTACGAGAACCTCACGACCGAGCTCGTCGTCCGCAATGAGAAGACCGAGCTGACCGCCTACGCGACCCTCGCCGCGGCCATCCTTGCCGTGTTCGCCGGAGCCTTCTCGCTTCTCTGGTTCAACCGCCTCCCTTAGTCAAGCGCAGGCAGCAAGCCGGAACGCGCTACGGGTCCTGTCCCCGGCTCGGTGCCGCGCGCTCGCCGCACCCTCCCCGCAGCCGCCCTCCTTGTCGCTTCCGTCCTGTGTTTGGCGGCGCGGGTCCCCGGGGGCCCGCGGCTCGCGCACAGCCCGCTCGCCGGTGCCACCCGTAGCGCGGCCTGTTTCTAGAACTCCTTGTTCTTTGGAGGCGGTTGGCCAGGTGCATCTTTTCGGGGACCGAACCAGTCCTTGAGTGGCGTCGCGGCGGGTGTCGGCGCGGCGGTCGGCTTTGGAGTTGACAAGGGCAATGTCGGGGTCGGCGTCTTCGGTTTGGTGGGCGCGGAGGTCGGAAGCGGAGGCAGCGTAGAGACCGGCGGCACGAATGCGCTCGTCGGCGACGGCGCTGGAGTGCGCTTTGGCGCTGCGGTCGGAGCCGGCGCTGCGGGCGCGGCCGTATTCAGGCGCGACGTCGATGTTGCCGGCTGCGCAAGAGGCGACTCGGTGTGGACCGGAAGAGGCGTCGCTCCGGGACCGGTTACCGTCGTCGAAGATCCGGCGGGCACGGAGACCTCGGCGCCGCCCGCGCTCGTGTCGACCGTGCCCGAGATCGTCACAACGCTTGTCTCGCCGTCTGGCGATACGGTGACGTACGAATCCGACCCTGCGCGGATGACCGATGCCATCCCGGCGCTGCGGACTTCGTACCGGCTACCTAGGGCCACGGCTCTCGTGACGGCATACCAAACACGGCCGAGGGTCTGCTGCATCCGCACCACGTAGTCGCCAGCGCTCGTCTGAACGAACTCGATCGTCAGGGCGCTCTTCTCTTCGAGCAGGGCCGTCGAACCATCCGGATAGGTAACCACCGCACGTCCGGTCTCGTCCGTCGCGACCGTGTCGCCGCTCCGGATGATCCGTTCGACGGCGATCTCATCGGCAGCGCCTCCGGAGTGGGCAAGGGTGACCCGCGACGAAAGAGCATCGAGAAGTGCGGATTGCGCCGATGCTGGTGCGCTCGCCGCGAAGAACGAGAGCACAAGCGCCCCGCCCAACCCAATACACACGACCACGCGTCCCACCACGCCCATGGCCCCACGAGCGTGCAAGCGGACGGGGGATCGTCCTTCCCCCGATCGGGGGAGGGCGACGCATCGCTACCCCCCGGCTACCGCTGCACGACGCGAAGAACAGTCGCGCTAACCGGACTTGTCGGTATGACGATCTCGCGTCGTGTTACGCCGACATCGGTTTGCCGCCAAAGGTCGCGAACTTGGACATCTGTCCGCGGCTCAATTCCAAGCTCCTCGAGCGAGATCCGGACCTCTCGATGGTCGAAGCCGCGGTTGAACGCGGCGACCACCCGATGACCGGCAGCGAGCTCGCGGACCCAGATTTCCGTCTCGCCGTCGCGGCGTGTGCGCCGGCCCTGTTTGCCAAGCGAGTCCTGATCGATGGCCACGATCTCCGGTGCGGTGAGGATCTCGCGCACGTCATCCGTCATCGTGCGGAGGTCGTTTCCGGCCATGAGCGGCGCTGCGAGCATCGACCACATCGCGAAGTGCGCGCGGCTCTGGTCTCTCGTCAGCTCGCCGTTGCCAACCTCGAGCATGTCCGGGTCATTCCAGTGATCCGGCCCAGCGAACGGATGGAGCTCGGCCTGACGATCGAGGATCGTGACGATGCTCGACCACTCGGGCTGAATGTCCCAGCTCGTGCGCCAGAGATGACCGAGCTCACCGGCCCATTCCCACGGCCGCGCACGTCCCCACTCGCAGATCGACAGGACGATCGGCCGCCCGGCGGCACGGAGCGCCATAGCCCACTTTGCGTAGAGCGCACGCGGCCCCATGCCGTCGGTGTGGCACCAATCGACCTTGACGTAGTCAACGCCCCATTCGGCGAAACGCCGCGCGTCGCGGAACTCGTAGCCGAGGCTCGCCGGCAAGTCCTGACAGGTCTTCGTGCCCGCGTCTGTGTAGATGCCGAAACGGAGGCCAAGTGAGTGGATGCGATCGGCCAGCGCCTTTATCCCTCCGGGAAACTTGTCGGGATCGGCGACGAAGTCGCCCTTCCGGTCGCGCTCTGGCGCCATCCACCCATCGTCGATGACGACATAGCGGTATCCGGCGTCGCGCATCCCCGACGTGACCATTGCCTCGGCGGTCTCGAGCACGAGAGCCTCGTCGATCTTCACGCCGAACCGATTCCAGCTGTTCCACCCCATGGGTGGTTTCGGGGCGAGCCCGTCCGAGAGCCGACCGATCCCCATTTAGGGCACGATCGCGACGACGTGCCCGGCTCCGTCATAGCCCTCGACTACGCGGGCCGCGAGCTCGCGCCCTTCGCCTCGCCGTGCGAGCGCGATGATGCTTCCGCCGAAACCTCCGCCGACCACGCGGGCGCCGAGCGCACCGGCGGCGGTCGCAAGCATGACGAGCCGATCGAGCTCGAGCGTTGAGACCTCGTAATCGTCGCGGAGCGAACGGTGCGACGCATTCAAGATCTCGCCGAGGGTCACCTCATCCCGTGACCGAGCCGCTTCCACCGCTTGGCGCACGCGCGCGTTCTCGGTGACGACGTGACGGACCCGCCGATCGAGCGGCGGGGGCAGCCGCTCCAACATTTCGTCCAGCGGGCGCTCGTCGATGTCGCGGAGCGAGGCGACGCCCAGGTGGACGCACGCTTCCTCGCACTCCGCTCGTCTACGGTTGTAGCCACCGGTCGCATGCTCGTGGCGCGTGCCCGAGTCGATGACGGCGAGCTCGATCGTCGGTGAGAGCGGGATCACCTGGGCGCCATGGTCGCGCATGTCGATGAGCAAAGCGTTGCTGGAGTGGCCGTAGACGGATGCGAGCTGATCGAGCATTCCTGAGCGAGCGCCGGCGAACTCATTTTCCGCAGCGTGGGCGATGCGGGCGGTCGCCGCGTCGTCAAGTCCGAGATCGAACAGCGTCGAAATAGCGCGCAAGAGAGCGATCGCGAACGCCGCGCTCGACCCAAGTCCCGCGCCGATGGGGAGATTCGACGTGATCTGGGCGTCGAAGCCGCCGAGGGCGGCCCCGTCGCGCGCGAGGATCGCGGTCACCCCTCTCGCGCGGTCCACCCACGTGCCGTCTCTTTGCTCAGCACCAAGGTCGTACCCAGTTTCGCGCGGGGTGACGGCCGCGTCGGTCGTCAGGCGAACGCTGCCGTCGTCGCGCGACGTCGCAGCGACCGTGATGCCCAAGCGGAGCGCGATTGGCATGACGAGCCCGTCGTTGTAATCGGTGTGCTCCCCGATCAGATTGATCCGCCCGGGCGCAAATCCAGTCGCGGTGACCATCGCCCGCGCACGATAAGCGCGGTCGCACATCCGGGAGTCGCGGGCAGGGCAGCGGGTGGCACGGGGGAGCGGGTTGCGCGCGAGCCGCTGACCGGCCGCGTCATGGAGCGACCGGTTCGAAGCGATGCCGAGCGGACCGGTAGGCGAGCGCGCGGCCCCGAGCCGGGGACAGGACCCGCCGCCGCGCGTGCACACTTAGAGGATGCGGTTCGATAAGACCTTGGACGTACAGCGGGCGATGGCGATTTACGCGCACCCGGACGACGCCGAGTTCGGTATGGCCGGGACGGTCGCGAAATGGGCGAAGGCGGGGGTCGAGTTCACTTACTGCATGGTCACGAACGGCGCGTCGGGATCACAGGATCAAGACATGACGCGCGAGCGTCTTCGTGATATCCGCGCGGCCGAGCAGAGCGAAGCGGCCAAGATCCTCGGAGTCCGAAACGTCGTCTTCCTCGAGTTCGAGGACGGCTACCTGGAGCCGACGATCGACGTCCGTCGCGCCGTGGCTCGACAGATCCGCATCCATCGGCCCGACGTGATCTTCACCATGGATCCGACGATGCGTTATGGCGGCGGGTACGTGAACCATCCGGACCACATCGCCGCCGCAGAGGTCGTGCTCCGCTCCATCAATCCCGACGCGTCCACGCGTCAGATGCTGCCGGAGCTCTGGCAGAAGGAACAGCTCGAGCCCCACAAGCCGAAGGCGCTCTTTCTGATGGCATTCGGCGAGCCCGACACGATCGTCGATGTCAGTGAGGTCGTCAACGTGAAGATCAAAGCCCTTCTCGCCCACAAGTCGCAGATCGACGAAGACAGCGTCGACTTCATCAAGGGCTGGATGAAGCAGGCGGGGAAGAAGAAGCGCTACGCCTACGCCGAAGGCTTCAAGGTGCTCCGGTTCGAGGAAGACGGCGCGCCACCGCGGAACGCTAGGCGCGAAGGGCGGAGAGCACCTCAAGCGCGTGGCCGTCGGGCTTCACGGAGTACCACGCCTTCTCAACGCGCCCGTCGGAGCCGATAAGGAAGGTCGAGCGGATCACGCCCTCGCCGCGTCCGGGTCGCTCGCCCCACGCCCCGTACGCGTCGTGCGCCTTGCGG
>Ga0209807_1000252_pt1 | contig 23910 bp, 36 predicted proteins | sample GraSoiAngelo_154_FD_186168 | JGI IMG/M metagenome (GOLD analysis project Ga0209807, IMG submission 186168) | Grasslands soil microbial communities from the Angelo Coastal Reserve, California, USA - 14_1009_13_20cm (SPAdes) (version 2) | ecosystem: Environmental > Terrestrial > Soil > Grasslands ... | reverse complement strand
GCCTTGCAAAACCACCCAGGCGTGATTGCCTCCCGGAAATACGGCCTATATTAAAGAGCAGCTTGCAGCCGCCGAAACGGCGGATCGTCGAAAGCGCGCGGGCGCCGCTGCGATCGCAACAATGACCGGAACCATGCTCAACAGTCTGGATCTCGAGGGCCGTCCGCAGGACACAAGGGTCGTCGTCGCCATGTCCGGCGGCGTCGATTCCTCCGTGACCGCCGCGCTGTTGAAGTCCGAGGGCTACGACGTCGTCGGCATCACGCTGCAACTCTACGATCATGGCGCCGCCACCCATCGCAAGGGCGCCTGCTGCGCCGGCCAGGACATCCACGATGCACGCGACGTCGCGGCACGGATTGGAATTCCACATTACGTGCTGGACTACGAGAGCCGCTTCCGCGATTCGGTGATCGACCATTTTGCCGACAGCTACGCCGCGGGCGAGACGCCGGTGCCGTGCATCGAATGCAACCGTTCGATCAAGTTCCGCGACCTGCTCAAGACCGCGCGCGAACTCGGCGCTGCTGCGCTCGCGACCGGTCACTACGTTGCCTCGCGCCCTCTGGCCGACGGCACACGCGCGCTTGTCTGCGCCGCTGATTCCGATCGCGACCAGAGCTATTTCCTGTTTGCGACCACCCGCGACCAGCTCGACTACTTGCGCTTTCCGCTGGGCGACATGACCAAGCAGCAGACGCGCGAGCTGGCGCGGCGCTTCGGTCTTGACGTCGCGGAAAAGCATGACAGCCAGGACATCTGCTTCGTGCCGACGGGGCGCTACACCGACATCATCGGGCGCTTGAGGCCGAATGCGGTGGAGCCCGGCGACATCGTCGACCTTAACGGCCGCATCATTGGAGCGCATCAAGGCATCATTCATTTCACCGTCGGCCAGCGAAAGGGATTGGGCATCGCTTCGACTGCACCGCTCTATGTGGTGCGCTTGGACGCCGCGCGCCGTCGGGTCGTGGTCGGCCCGCGCGAGGCCTTGCGGATGGATCGCATCGTGCTGCGCGACGTCAATTGGATCGGCGACGGCGTGCTGGATTCGGCGGTTCGCGATGGCCTTGAGCTTTTCGTGCGGGTGCGCTCGACCCGCGCGCCGCAGCCAGCCTCGTTGCGCGGCGCCGATGGCCGCTATGAAATCGATCTCGTTGCCGGCGAAGAAGGCGTGTCTCCGGGCCAGGCCTGCGTGTTTTACGATGCCCCGTCAGGGCAGGCGCGGGTGCTCGGCGGCGGCTTCATCGAAAGCGCAATGGCAACGGGCGCGACCGTCAGAGGCGCGGCGCGGCCGCTCGTCGAGGCCCTGCGCGGATAAGAAACTTCGGGGCGGGGGCATGGCGTCGGACATCGACCGCGAAGGGGTCGCAAAGGCTTATGGCCGCTGGGCGCCCGTCTACGATCTGGTGTTCGGCAAAGTTTTTGAGCACGGCCGTCAGTTGACCATCGCGGAAGCCGACAAGATCGGCGGACGGGTTCTGGACGTCGGCGTCGGTACCGGACTATCGCTGTCGGATTATTCGCGCTCCACGAAATTGTGCGGGGTCGACATCTCCGAGCCGATGCTGCGCAAGGCGCAGCAGCGCGTGCGCGCGCTCGGGCTCGGCAATGTCGAGACGCTGGCGGTGATGGACGCCAAGAACCTGGCGTTCGCGGATGCTTCCTTTGATGCGGTGGTGGCGCAATATGTCATCACCGCGGTACCGGATCCGGAACGTACGCTCGATGATTTCATCCGCGTGCTGAAACCGGGCGGCGAACTGATCCTGGTCAATCACATCGGTGCCGAAAGCGGCCCGCGCCGCGCCTTCGAACTGGCGTTCGCTCCGCTAGCGCGGCGGCTCGGCTGGCGGCCCGAATTTCCATGGGCCCGTTTGGTCAACTGGGCTGCCAAACATGGCGGTGTCAGCCTTGCCGAGCGCCGCCCAATGCCGCCGATGGGACATTTTTCGTTGATCCGCTACCGCAAATCCTGAAGGCTGGAGCATGATCCGGAAAAGTGGGTACCGGTTTTTCGAAAAAAGATCATGCTCAAACAAAAAGATAGAGCGGGCCGACGATTCGAAGGAAAGTCGTCCCGCTCTGGGGCGGAACCTCTGCGCGCGCCAATCGTTTTCGCTGCATGCGGATGAACCGATCCTTGCTGTTAGTATGTTTGCTGGCTGTTCCCGGCATGGCGAGCGCGCAAGCCCCGCCGACGCCGACGACGCCGTTAGCGCAGACCGCGCCGCCCGCGCCGCAGCGCTCAACCGATTGCGCGCCGACAAAGCCGGTGCCGCCGCGCGGTACCGTGGCGCCCGAGGGCTCGACGCCGGAGGGCTCAACGACCGGGCAAGCCGGTGAGCAACTCGGCGACAAGCTTGCCAAATCCAACGGCGTCTTGTGCCCGCCGGCGGGCGTCGACCCGGAAATGCGCGCACCGACCCCGGATACCGGCAACACGCCGGTGATTCCGCCGCCCGGCAGCCCCGGCGGCGATCAGAATGTCCGGCCGAAATAAGGCGCCGGTAGTTAGGGATCGCGGGTGCTTAGGGATTAAGGCCCGCCTTGCAGTTGACATGCGCTTGCGCGGTTTCTTATATGCCGCGCGTTCGCGACTGCGGTATATCTCAAGCCTGCGGTGGCGCCTTGGCGGGGTAGCTCAGCTGGTTAGAGCACGGGAATCATAATCCTGGGGTCGGGGGTTCGAGTCCCTCTCCCGCTACCAAATCCACAAATGGCATTGAAGCCCGCGCTCGCACCGGTCCGATCCATGGGCCACCGCTCGAACGAAAAACCTATCGTCTTTTAGTAGACCCACTGGCTCAATCTGGTCATGAGGGCGCAGGCGAAAGCTATCACCAACACGCCGGCAGATACTACCGAGACCATGTCAATTGACCTTGGATGGTCGGCGTCGCTGATCAAGTCGAAGTGTCGCGAGCGGTCCTCGTCCCGATAGGTATGAAGGTGCATGGCAGCCTCCCCGTGTGGCCCACCATCAATCCGCCATTGGCAAAATAGTTCCTTTCGGCCTTTTGCGGGGCGGGCGAGTGTTGTGCGCTGGCTCCGACCAGGCACCAGCTCGCCAATCCAGGTGGCATGCGCTCATCGCGATCAAAGCGGCCTGCCTAGAGCGTGATCCGGAAAAGTGGACACCGGTTTTCCGAAAAGATCATGCTCAATCAAAAACTTAAACCGCGATGACGATCTAACTTAATCTCATCGCGCTTTAGGGCAGTGGAATCGAATAGTTTCCGAAAAGCCTAAGCATGATGCCGGAGCTTGATGGTCGTATGTTATCGATTGATCTGGGGCTGGCGCCGCCGAACTCATGGCTTACGGCATCGGCTCTCGCCCTCGCATGGCTCGCGGTCATGTGGGCCTACAGCCCGGTCGCGGACAGGTTGGCAACGCGGTGGTTTGCCAAACCGCCTGAGCTTTCTGCATTCCGCGCGCTGCAGCAATCGAAAGCCAAGCTCGTTGCCGGGATTATCCTCGCGTGGGTGCTTGGCGGATTTTTGGAGGAGCTAATTCTGCGGGGGATACTCCTGCAAACCGTCAAAAGTTTCGTGTCGTATTGGCATCTTTCCCTGCTTGCAACGGCCGCCGGCATCGCCGTAGCCGCTGCGGCAGCATGGGTCGTTCACCTCTATCAAGGCCTGCGCGCCGCCTGCATTGTCGCCCAGCTCTCGGTGCTCTTCGGCGTCCTGTTTGTCATCAGCGGGTACAATTTGTGGCCGGTCATTTTATGCCATGGGCTCTATGACACCATCGCTTTCATCCGGTTCGCCAACAAGCAATCCAAATACTCTCACCTTGACCGGCAATAAGCACACTCGCGAATGGCCAGCACCGTTCACGCGTTCCTCATCGCGACAGTTTGCGGACGTCGACCGTGCGTGAGGTTGCCAGAACCGAAATTTCGAAATGGTCTGTCTGCAAAATGTCCGTGATGTTGCGTGGCCGATGGGCGACGACGTTGCTGCCGGTGCGGCGTCGCAGGCTGTCATAGAGCAATCCTGCGCCACCAGAGGCGCGAACTTCCTCGCCAAGCTTTTGCGAGGCATCATAACGCTCGCTCGCATACACCTCCGCGCGCGTGCTCTGCTGCCCTCTGATGTCGAGATAGTCGCCCAACAGGGTCGCGGCATAGGCTCGATAGGTGCGTGTCATCGCGGGCAGGCTGCGAGCGACGCTCTCGCGCCGCAGATGATGACCGACTTCCGCGGCTGCCGTGCGGATATCGTCGGCTGCATACCAGGCTCCGAGCTCGGGACCATTGAATCGCATCCCACCGGGGGCGACGTGCAGGAAAGATGCCATGACGATGCTGGCATTGGGAACGCCGTACACCCATTCGCTCTCGGGCAGCCGGGCAATACGATCGGCGACCAGCCGATCGTTGGTCCAGCCGACCAGCTCCATCACGGCGGCAAGATCGGCCGCGGTCGCAACCGTATCGAACAGCCCGATCGGAGGGAATTGCGACGCGATCAGGCGATGAGCAGGCCGTGGTGCGGGCGTGAAAGCATCCGTCACCGGAAAACAATTTCCGCATCGTCGTAAGGTGTGAACGCCTCATCGATGCGGTTCGGCTGCATGTAGAGGCCGCCTCGCGCGCCATCGAGGAAACGGCGCACCGAGAGCAATCCATCCTGAGTGCCGCTGGTCATGAGGTCGAGGGGCGGTCGCCCGCCGAAGACGAGCGCGCGGTGCGGGGTTCGTAGCCACTCGAGGCCGAGCCGCTCGGTTGGAAACAGAATCCCAAGACCCTGATGGATCCCGAGCACGGTCGAGATGCGCGTGAGGACATCAACGTCGAGGGTGAACTCGCCGTGCTCGCGCGCCTGCTTGCACCAGTTGTGATAGGTGGATCGTGAGGGATACCCTAGGATCAGAAGGCGTTGCTCTTCCGTCAGTCCCCATAGATCGGAAATGGCGAGGAACGTCCGCAAACCAGGCGCGCTTAGCCGCCTTCGGTTGGCGGGTGCAAAGCGTGACTGATCGAGGCGCTGAGGCGCTTTTTCAGTTTCAGATGGGCGCGGCCTGGGCTTTCGCATAGGTCTTTCCGGCTGTCCAGATCAAGATATAATCCAGATATGGACATGTTGCAAGCCCTGAGAATAGCGTCCTTGGCCGCGGCGTGGCGGTCAGTGTGCCCCAGGCCGGACGGCATTTTTGCGGACTCTCGAAATTGCAAAAAGAAACCCCGCCTGAAAGCGGGGTCTCTGATTTAACGTCCGGCCCCGGATGAATTGGGCCCCACTGTCGATCCGCTGGGCGATGTGTTCATGAGGCTGTTACCGGATGGGTTGTATTGGCTATTGGCACCCGCCGCGGCGCTGCCGGCATTATTATTCGCGCCACCGGTCGTTGAGCTGCCGGTCGTCGTACCGTTCGTGGACGAGCCCGTGGTCGTGCCGCTTGCGGCCGATCCGCCTGCGCTCGAACTGCCGCCGGCAGAACCGCTGCCGCTTTGCGCCAATGCGAACGTGCTCGTGAGCGCGAGCGCCGCAGCCAATCCCATTGTGACTAGTCTCATGGTCGATATCCGTCTTCGTTGCTGACCAAAGGACAAAGAGCTCGGCAGTCCTCCGTTCCCAGCCATCTGGTCATGGCACGCATTGCATAAAGTCAGAGCCGGGGTCGGTGACTTCGTCCGCGCTGCTTCGCGCGGCTCGGCAGCGATCTCTGGCCTGATCTGGCGCCTGCTGAACCAGTTGAAGGATATTGCTGTTACTTCGCCAGATACCCAATCGCGCTGAAGATGGTCGCGGCGCTTCCGACCACCATCACGGCAGCACGCCAGGCACACCGGTTGAACTGCTTTCGATTGAGGTGACCGTTCATAAGCAGATAATTCAAACTGCAGCGCATCGGTTCCTCCAGGACGACTGATGTTCGATACGCAGCCGCGAATGGAACCCTGTGGTCGCCTTATGTCATCGCTCCGAGCATGGCTTTGGCCATCCGTTCCGCTAACATGATGACGGTGAGGTTCGTGGGCGTCGAGGGGATTTCGGGAAAGATCGAGGCATCGACAACGCTGAGCCCTTCCACGTGACGAACTCGCCCTTCGGGATCGACGACCGCACCAGGATCGGCGTCACCACCCATTGGGACCGTTCCCGATCCATGATGATACGTATCGAGATCGGCTTCGACGGCGGGCTCAAGCGCGTCATCACAGATCATGTCGCCCGGCTGAATTTCATGATCGATCAGGTCGACCAGCGGCCGGCTTCTTGCGATGCGACGGGCGAGCTTAACGCCATCGAGAAGCCGCCGGCGGTCTTGCGGCGCCGCCAAAAGATTATAGTCGATGATGGGGGCGTCACGCGGCTCACGGCTACCGAGCCGAACGTTTCCGACTGAGACGGGGGTCATCACAGCCGTCGCCAGCGTGAGTGTTCGGCCGGTCGGACTCTCAGGGTCACTGCGATTGGACGCCGTAATTTGCAGATCGAGTTCACCGCCGGAGGCTTCGGCCGATTCAGTCCAGATCGTGGCGCCGCGCGCCGGGTGCATACTGCCCGCCTGTGGCGTCAGCGCGTAGGTGTTGTAGTAGAACGGGTGGTCGAACAAGCGCTGACCGACGGGCAGGTCGGCGACAAGCGGGATTCCGAGCTGATCGAGACTGCGCGCGGGGCCGATGCCCGAGCGCATCAGGATCGCCGGGCTGCCGTACACACCCGCGCAGAGGATGACAGCGTCCGTCTTGACCAATTGGCCATCGACAAGATGAACACCGGTAACTTTCCTGCCGGTGAACTCTAGCCTGTCGATCTGCGTCTCGCCCCGGATCGTCAGATTGGGCCGTTGGCGCACCGCGTTCGTCAGATACGCCATGCCCGTGTTCTGGCGAATTCCGTGTACAACGTTGAACGGATCGATTCCGACGCCGTCCTGTATGGGACCGTTGAAGTCATCGATACGCCGAAATCCCGCGGCGACCGCGGCCTGCACGAAGCATCGCAGCGCCGGCGTCACATCCGCAATTTTTGGCTGGCGAATAGGAAAAGGCCCCGAGCGCCCATGCCAGGCGTCGGCGCCGTCCGGAGTATTTTCCAGCGCCTTGTATGCCTCGAGCACCTGATTGAAATCCCACCCTCCGAGGCCATGCGCCTTCCATCGGGCAAAATCGGTCGCACGAGCTCGTTTGGCTACGGCCGCGTTGATGGCCGAACCGCCGCCCAACACCTTGCCGCTTTGTGCTGCAATCGTGCAGCCAAGTCCCGTTGTCTTTCCCATGTAGCCCCAGTCGAATTCTGTGCCGCCGCCGAGATTATCGGCATCCGTAAGCGCCTTGGGAAAACGCTCGGAGGAATACGTACGACCGGCTTCAAGAAGCAAAATCTCAAAGTCGGCATGTGCGCTCAGGCGGTTGGCCAGCACGCTTCCTGCCGACCCCCCGCCAACAACGGCGATGCGCAAGCCCATGACATGTCTCATCGCGCAAGGAACGGCTTCACAAGATCGAGGAATCGGTCCGGACATTCCTCCGGCGTGTAGTGCCCGCAGTCCTCGACGATTGCGCCCTCCACGTGGTCCGATACGAGCTTCATCGTATCGATCGTCGTCTTGCCGGCTCCGATCACGCCGCCGATCGCGAGCACGGGCATCGCAAGCTTGCTCTTCCTGAGCTCTTGGTTCTCCTGGACCGTTTGTGGGATGGCGCGGTAGTAAGCGAATCCTGCCTTCATCGCGCCCGGCACGGAATAGGCGCGGGTGTATTCATCGACTGCCACGCGCTCCGGCCGGTAAGCCAGATGGTCGACCACCCATCGCATGTAGGCATCTTCTCGCCCCGCCACGAGAAACTCAGGCAAATCCCGCAGTTGGCTGAACATGAATTGCGTCAGCCCGGCATTGGCGTCCGGCGGCAACAGCATGGGCGGCGTCGGCGTGACTCCGGGAATCAATGCTTCGGTTACGATAAGCTTATCGACCGCTTCCCGATGCTGAGCGGCGAGTGGATAGGCGATCCACATGCCGACATCGTGGCCGATCACTGAGTAGTGGTCCACGCCGAGCCTCTGCATCAGATCGCTTAGGTCTTTTGCGACGGTCTCGGTGTCGTACCCGGTTTCGGGGCGGCTCGAATCGCCCATCCCGCGCGTGTCAACTGCGATAACGCGATACTCTCTCGCAAGCTCCGGCATGACCTTCCGCCAGACGTACCAGGTTTGCGGCCAGCCAGGAATGAGCAGAAGCGCCTTTCGCCCTTCGCCGCCCGCGACGTAGTGAAGCTTGACGCCGTTGACTTCAGCATAGTCGCTCTTGAACCCCAGACCGAGGTTTCCATCGTCCGACCGCGCTCTCAATTCATCTGCTTGCGTGCCCACAAAGGTGGCGCAAGGGCCAAGGACGACGACGGTCAATAGCGCGCAGAGCCTTACTCGTAGCATGTGATTCCTCAGGTCGTTTGATGAGACCATCGAATCCAATAACGACCTGCGATGTCTGCGGTTGCAACGAACCTGGGCTGCGTCCTTGGAACCTGTCACGTCCGGCATGCGTCGCCGCACGTGGTCGCCGTTGCGGCGCACGACACAACGGCGCTATTCTTTGTTGAGATCGATATAGGCCGACCAAGCCACCGCCGCTAAAACCCGCGAAGGATGGCTCCTGCAGGTCTGCTCGACGGCGGAAATCAGGGCGTCGCTGGTTGCTTTCGACTGGTTTTGCTCGCTTGCCGCTGCCACGTAGTTCAGGCCGCTCCAAAAGCCGTAAATCCAAACCACACCCTCTGATCTATGGTTCGGGCTCGAAAGCCAGAAAGCGCATGTCCTGCCTCCGACGCCCGCCAGATTGACCGAGATCTCCGAGGCGGCTGCGGCAGAGGTCGAGAGCAGGAGAATGACCAAGCTTCGTTTCAGCATTGGATTGGTGCAATCCTTAATTGGCTCTGCGGCCATTCTGGCGGGGCGGGGACGGGAACAGTTCCCTGCGCAAACGTTTTCCGTGGAAATGCAGATGCGCATGGGCTTGGCTGAATACAAGGTCGTCGCAACGGGAAATGGCCGGAGCTTGGTTCCAAACGCCAGCCATCGCTAGTCAGTGGCGATCAGGTGTTTCAACTGGCCGGCGTCGGCCGGCGCCGCGCTCTTCTGGTCGTTGTCGAAATAGACGAATACATCGCAACCCTGCTTCTTCCACGACTTGATGCGCCTCGCCCAGTCTGCGAGGGCGTCGGGGCGATAGTGTCCCTTGTAGCGGCCGTGTGGTCCATGTCCCCTGACGTAGACGAAATCGGCGGTGCGCTTCCACGGCGCCGGTGCGTCGTGGTGATCGGAAAGGCAGAGCGAGATATTCCGCTCTGCCAGCAGTCGAAGGATGCGCGGAGCGTACCAGCTCGGATGTCGAAATTCGAAACTGTAGCGTCGCTTTTTCGAAAGCAGTCTGAGGAATGCGGCAAGCCGGTCGGCGTCGACCTCAAAATGTGGTGGCAGCTGAAACAGGATGGGTCCGGCCTTGTCGCCGAGCAGCGACAGACGCTCTTCGAGCAACTCCAGGCTGTTCACCGAGCTTTGCGAAAGGCGTTTCCAATGGGTAATGAATTTGGATGCCTTCCAGGCGAAGACAAAATCGCTCCCGGTCTGCTCGCGCCAGCTTTTGACGGCCTCGGGAGTGGGCGTACGATAAAACACGCCATTGAGCTCGGTCGTCGAAAACTGGCGGGCATAATATTGAAGCTGATTCTTGATCGGCAATCCGCTGGGAAAGAACGGTCCGCGCCAGGAATCGTAGTGCCACCCCGATGTGCCGATCAAAACCCGCGCCATCGCAATCACGGCTTCATGCCGACCCTCATGCCGTCCTTCATCAGCATTGCATTCAATCTTTGCCAGGCAACGCCGTCTCAAGCACTTGCCGTGCGGTACCGCCGATCATACCGGCTTCATTCGGGTCGCCCTTGGCCAGCGCAACCATGAAATTCTTGGCTTGCTGAAGTGTGATGTGCGGCGGCAACGGCGGCACTTCGGGATCCGTCTTGACCTCGAGCACCACAGGAGTATCGCTCGCCAGCGCCTGATCCCAGGCCGCCTCCAGCTGCTTTGGGTCATCGACATAAATGCCCCGCAATCCGATCAGTTCGGCAAAGCGGTGATAGGCGACGTTCGGAATGTTCTGCGATGCCTCGAACTTCGGATCTCCGTTGATGATCCGCTGCTCCCACGTAACCTGGTTGAGATCTTCGTTGTTGAAGACGCAGACGATCCAGCGATGATCGCGCCACTCGCGCCAATATTTGGCGACCGTGATCAGTTCGGCCATGTTGTTCATCTGCATCGCGCCGTCGCCCACCAGCGCGATCACGGGGCGATCCGGGTGCGCGTATTTGGCGGCGATGGCATAGGGCACGGCTGCGCCCATCGAGGCCAATCCGCCCGACAATGATGCCTTCATGCCCCGGCGCATCTTGAGGTCGCGCGCATACCAGTTAGCGCACGATCCGGAGTCGCTGGTGATAACCGCGCGTTCCGGCAACCGCGGTGACAACTCCCAGGTGACGCGTTGCGGATTGATCGGCTTTGCCGGTTGCCGCGCGCGATGCTCCAGCGTTTTCCACCAATGCCTGACGTTGTCTTCGATCGTCTTCCGCCATTCTCCGGCCGTTTTCTGGCGCAGTCGCGGCAGCAGCGCGCGCAGCGTCTCTTGGGCGTCGCCGACGAGGCCAACCTCCATCGGAAAGCGCATCGAGAGCATGCTGGCGTCGATGTCGATCTGGATCCCTCGCGCTTTTCCCTCAACGGGCAGAAATTCGGAATAGGGGAATGCCGAGCCGACCATCAGCAGCGTGTCGCATTCCATCATCAGGTTGTAACTTGGCTCGGTCCCCAGGAGCCCGATCGAGCCGGTGACCCACGGCAGATCATCGGGGAGGGCGGCTTTGCCCAGCAGCGCCTTGGCGCAACCGGCCGCCAGCCGGTCCGCCACAGCGATCACCTCGTCAGTTGCGCCCAATGCGCCGGCGCCGACCAGCATAGCAACTTTCTTTCCGGAATTGAGAATTTCAGCCGCGCGATCCAGATCAGCGTCATGCGGTACGATTTTCGGAGCGGTGTATCCGATGCCTGATCGCAGCGTGCCGTGCGCGTGCGGCGGGTCCTGGTAGGGTTCATCCTGCAGATCATTCGGCACGACGATCGCGGTCACCGTCCGTTTCGCAAGGGCGATGCGCGCGGCGCGGTCGATCAGGTGACGTACCTGGGCGGGAGATGAAGCCTGCGCGACGTAGGCGCTCGCCACGTCCTTGAACATCGACACCAGATCGAGTTCCTGCTGATATTGACCGCCGAGCGCGTTGCGTGCCTGCTGGCCGACAATGGCAAGGACCGGCTGGTGATCCAGCAGCGCATCGTAGAGCCCGGTGATCAGATGCGAAGCGCCTGGCCCCGAGGTCGCGATACATACGCCCAGCTTTCCCGAGAATTTTGCGTAGGCCGAAGCCATAAAGGCCGCCATTTCCTCATGCCGTGCCTGAACGAATTGAATCTTTCCTTCCGTGCGGTTCAGCGCGCCAAAGACGCCGTTGATGCCATCGCCCGGGTAACCAAAAATATGTCGGACATCCCATCGGTGCAGACGTTGAACGAGAAAATCGCCTACTGTTTGAGACATCGCGACCTCCAGGCATATTGGCATCGAAGTGTTGAATGCTCACAACCTGACCCCACGTCCGAAGGTTCCAATCGATTGGTTTTCAGGTTTCGCGCGAGTGAAGGATTGCTGCGGAACAAAGGCCCGTCCAAAGCGGTTGGCGATTTGACGTGCAGAAGGAAAAACAGATGCCGAAGGAAAATGATCTCGAGGGCGAGCGCGACCAGGGTGGTAAGCACGGCGGCCAGGCGGGAATGCCGACGCCTAAGCGCGGCTCGGATCATGGCGTGGTTCGCGACGGACTTGGTCAGGAACAGCCGCGCGATAAGCGGCGTGCTCTGCATGTAAGTCGACAAGACAAAGGCGGCGACCCGCCGGGCCACAAGCCACGTCGCTAGTTATTCACGAGGGAGCATTCGAATGCTCGAGGAGAAACTCAAGGAAGCGATCATCGGTGAATTGAAGCGCCAGGCGGCAGATCGGCCGCAATCGCTCCGCGTCGAGAATTCCGCTGATCTCGTTGTGAATGGCAAGATCGATATTGACGAGTTGGTGATGGTGATTGCGGGTTCGGTTGCCGGCGGGCCGTAAGGGAACCGCTGCCGGGCGATCGGAACCGACGCCCTCCAAAATCGTTTTTCCGGCATGGGCTGTTTTAGGAATTTGAAATGGCTGAACCCCTGGCAGTGCTCATGGAGAATTCGATTCAGATCGCTTGGGACTTCCTTGAACGTGCCGGCGAGATTGAAGATGCGGCTGTCGCCAACCGATTTCTAAGCGACGTTATTGAATTGATGGTTCGGCGTGGCGAGCGGCACCGGCTCTTGCTCTCCAACAAGGCCATCACGGCTTACATGCGGTTCAAAAGGCAGCGGGCCGAGCAAGCCGCGTGAGAGGCCTGACGCGCCGTCGATGAAGAGCGGCTCAAACCGGAGGTAGCACAAATGGCGGATCCGGCTGAACTATTGCGGCGAGCTGCCGAACTCAACGATTGGGCAGATCAAGAAGAGGAGGTTGAGGTCCGTAATCGGCTTTTGAAGATGGCCGAATACTACGTACAGATTGCCAGGAAGGAGGAGTGGCAGGCGACCCATCCGACCTCAATCGCGTCCTTGACCGGACTTCTCAACAAAACGGACTGAGCGCGCAGTCATGTGGACGCATGCGGCAATATCGTGCCAAGGCAGTTACGTACAAGGCAGTTACGCACAAGGCAGTTACGAAAATGCGTGAAACGCAGAATCCGACGCCCGAGCGTTCAACAGGACCCCGAACCTATTCCGGCGACAAGGCACGGCAGGGCGAGATCGTGCTTCGCAAGCCGTGGATGCGCCTGGTTTTCATAGCAGGCCTCGTCGGCTGCATTCTGCTGGTCCTTATCATCGGCATCATTGCGGGGCGCTGATGGACCGGCCGGTCATCTCTGCCCCTTGAGTGTAGAAGATCAGGATCGCATCCGAACGGCGGCTACATTAATCAGGGGTTCTTCGCATTGCGGTAACGCCGGAATAGCGGAAGAACCTTCTTTCAGCCGGCAAAGCGATGGTCGGGTTGCAGCCGTAAGCCGTGCCTCGGCTTTGTGAGGACGACCAAATCCCGGAACGTGCTCTTCGAATGTGCGTTCCAGATATGGTGCCTCGCGAGAGCAGCTATGGATATGCCTCTGTCACCAAGTTGGAGCGAAATCTGCGTCCGCCTTGCGCTGACGATGCTGGCGGGCGCGATCATCGGTTTCAACAGGGGAGCGCGCGGCCATGCCGCGGGATTTCGGACCACGATATTGGTTTGCCTGGCGGCATCCGTCGCCATGATCCAGACCAATATTCTGCTGTCATTGAGTGGAAAGACGCCGCAGTCCTTTGCGGTGATGGATTTGATGCGGCTGCCGCTCGGCATACTTACCGGCGTCGGCTTTATCGGCGGTGGCACAATTCTAAAGAAGGGCGACGCCGTCGCCGGCGTGACCACAGCGGCAACGCTTTGGCTCGTGACGGTCATTGGCCTATGCCTTGGCGGCGGTCAACTCATCCTGGGCAGCATCGCCACGGCATTGGGCGTCGTGACGCTCTGGTTTCTCAAATGGGTCGACGTCTTGATTCCGCGTGAGCATCGCTCCAGGATTGTCATCGTAGCCGAGGATAACTGGAGACTTGTGACCGAGTTACCTCGGCTCGCTGCAAAGCGTCGGTGTTACGCCCGCTTTCAACAGCGAACACCAAGCCTCGAACCAGGTAAGTGCGAATTTGCCTTCGAGCTTCGTTGGAAGCTTCCGGAGCGTTCCGCGCCACCGATTGAATGGCTGCAGGAGATGAACGAGCAGTACGTCGTAACATCGTTCGAGCTTACCACGGAGAATGGACGCTGAGCTTGCAGCTATGTGCATTCGCGGGCCGGAACCTGGGAGAGCTTCATGACTGACGTGTCGCTGGATGCCCCGGTACTCGCATCAAGAGCGAGTCCTGCCGTTGGGATCAATGTAAAGATCTCCGCGGCCGCGGCGACGTTATTGGCTGTCGGCACGTTGGCATTGGCCGCCACAGTTTCCTGGCGACAAGGTGCTCTTTATCTTGTCGGCGGCGCGCTGGGGATCACGCTCTATCATGCGCTGTTCGGCTTTACCTCCGCCTGGCGCATATTCATATCCCACCGGCGCGGTGTTGGCTTGCGCGCCCAGATGATCATGCTGACGGCCGCGGTCCTCCTATTTTATCCAAGCTTGGCTCGCGGAACGTTGCTTGGACAGCCCGTCCACGGCGAATACGGCGCAGTCGGCATCGGCATGCTAACGGGTGCTTTCCTGTTTGGTGTCGGGATGCAACTCGGCGGCGGTTGCGCATCGGGTACGCTCTACAGCGCGGGCGGCGGCAACACTCGAATGCTTGCGACCTTGGTCGCCTTCATCGCGGGCTCGACGCTCGGCGGCAGGGATCTGCCGTGGTGGTCTGCACAACCAAACATCGGGTCGGTGTCCCTGATCGAGGAATTCGGCTGGCTACCGGCGGTAGTGCTGAATCTGGCGGTTATCGCCTGCATCTATCTGCTGACGGTAAGCCTGGAGCGCGCTCGCCACGGTGTTCTAATTGCCGACGCCATGACGCAGCATCGCGGTTGGCGGCGGGTCGTTCAGGGCCCTTGGCCGCTGACGGCGGGAGCGATTTTGCTCGCCCTTGGCAACTTTGCGACGCTGTATTTGGCTGGCCGGCCGTGGGGCATCACTTCGGCCTTGGCGTTATGGGGTTCGAAGGTCATTGCGGCGTTGGGCGTCGACGTCGCATCGTGGCCCTATTGGCAAGGCGCGCGTGCCGCATCACTCCAGCAAAGTGTATTTTACGACATCACCTCGGTTATGGATTTCGGAATCATGATCGGCGCGCTGCTGGCAGCGGGGCTAGCCGGCAAATTCCATCCGGAATGGAAAATAGCGCCGCTCTCATTGCTGGGCGCGCTTGTGGGCGGTTTGCTCCTCGGCTACGGCGCGCGTTTGGCCTACGGTTGCAACATCGGAGCTTACTTCAGCGGCGTCGCTTCGGGCAGCCTGCATGGCTGGTGCTGGCTGGTAGCGGCCTTCCTCGGCAGCATTCTCGGCACCCGGCTCCGTCCGCTGTTTGGGCTCGGCGTTTAGAATACCAGGACGGAAATATCAGGATCGACAGGTTGATAGCTGCTCGGATTCACCGGAGCGCAGATACGCCAGACAATGCCTGGCGATTATAATCTCCTCGTTTGTCGGGATGATGCGAACGTCGACGCGACTTTCCCGGAGCTTATCTGCGTCTTGGCGAGAGCGTTTGTCGCAAGATCCAGTTCGAGGCCCAACCAGCGCGACGGCGCCCCGCTCCGGGCTTTTGAGTCGGAACATCACCCGTACGACCGAGTTCAATCCTCGGAAATCGAAAATGCGGAGGATATCCATGGCAGCTCGACTTGCGGGCAAAGTAGCGATTGTGACTGGCGCGGGAACGGGGATCGGCGAAGCCATTGCTCATAAATTCGCCAATGAAGGCGCAAAGGTCGTGGTCGCGGGGCTGGCCGACGATCCTGTGGAGGATGTGGTCAAGGTGATCCGCGAGCGCGGTTGCGCGGCCGAATCCTTTTTAGGCGATCTCGCCGACGAAACGGACGCCAAAGCCTGCGTCGAGCTGGCGATCGACAGCTTCGGCAAGCTCGACATCCTCATTAACAATGCCGGCGTCTTTCCCGAAATCGCCGAATGCCAGGACCACTCGGTCGAGAACTTCGATTACATCGTGCGCAACAATATCCGTTCCGCATTCTTGATGACCAAGTTTGCATTGTCGCACCTTCAGCGCTCGCGCGGCGTTGTCATCTCGACCGGATCGGAGGCAGGCGAAATGGGCGAGCCGACGGCCGCGCCCTACGGCGGTTCAAAAGGTTTTCTCCATGCCTTTATGCGCGGGGTGGCATACGAACAAGGTAAGTATGGCGTGCGTGCGCTCTGCGTCTGCCCCGGTCCGGTCGATACGGCTTGGACGCATAAGGAGACCGGTCCGATGGATGCCGAGACTGAGAAGCAGACCGTCGCGGGCACGGTACTCGGTCGACGCGGCACACCGGAGGAGATGGCCAACGTTTTCGCCTTCGCAGCCTCCGATGAGGCGAGTTTCATGACGGGAGCGCTGCTATTTGCCGATGGCGGCACCACGATTGCCAAGGGCGGCCCGGGAGAGATCGCGCAGCATTTTGTGAGGGAGCAACCCAGACCAACGCTGGATCTCCGGCATTCGCACGACGGCCTCAGGAACAAGCCCGTCGAGAATCGAATGCATTAGCGGCTGAATATTTCACGGCGATGAAGGCGTGCGTCGATCTCGTACCTCGCATCTGAGATCGAGCCAATTCGGTCGCGTGCCGTCCTGGCAAAGAGCAAGTGGCTTTGGAAAGGAGAGATCCCCGAAGAAGCGAAAGTTCGATAGCCTCGTCATTCACTGCCGTGGATGGCGGGGTTTTTATTTGTCCGCTGCAACTCGGCACCAAGGCGCGTCAACGTCGGCGACGCGCCCTGGTCCGAGCTGCTTTTTTCGCTGCGGCAGAGCGCCTCGCAGCGCCCTTTGTCTTCGCCGCTTTGCGCGCTGCGGCAGATCGGGCCGTAGCAGTGCGGCGCGAGGCGGCGCGTCGCGTTTGCCGCGAGAGCGATGGGCGCGAAGCCGTGCTGCGCGGTTCACGCTTGAGCACACGCGACACGGCGCGCGAGACGCGCGGCCGTCGCCGGATCTTGCGCTTGCCTTGGCCCGCCTCGTAGGCGTATTCGGCGCTGCGGCGGGTGCTCGCCTTGGCTTTGCGTTTGCCCGGCGGGCGAAGCGCAACGCCCGCGCGCCTTGCCTTGGATAAGCCGATGGCGACCGCCTGTTGCGGCGACCTCGCTCCATGTTGGCCACGGCGCACCTTGCGGATCTCCTCGTGCACAAACTCGCCTGCCTGGGTGGTTGGCGACTTGCCCGCGCGCTTGTCTTTTCGGGCCTTCTGCACCGTTCGTCGCTCTGGCATCATCATCCTCCGAGAGGTTACGAAGAGAGGTTACGAACTTTGCCCCGGCTATTAACGCTGCATTCCGCCAAATGGTCCCCGCGGTTTGATGGGCATGCTGAGTTCCAGTTAACGGAAACGCCAGGCGGCCCCATTGAAAAAATAGCCGGAAAAATCCAGGACGCGGCTGGGAACCAGTTCAGCGCAGGTCCGTTCGGTGTTCGAGTGGAGGAGTTGGCATATGAGCGCGAACGGCCTTGAAACTTTTGACAGATCAATCCACGCGACCAATGCCTGGCTCAAGCAGATATCAAGGGAGATCGGTGCAGCGGAGGAGATTGGAGCGGCGGACCGCAAGTTGGCGTGGCGTGTCCTCGGCGTCGTCCTTCGGGTGTTGCGCGATCGGCTCCCCGTCGACGATGCAGCGCACTTGGCTGCCCAGCTCCCCTTGCTGATTCGTGGAGCGTTTTACGAGCAGTATCGCCCCGCCGTTCAGCCGAACTCGATGCGTTCGCGCGCGGAGTTCGTCGCCCGCGTCGCGGACGGTCTCGAAGGCGGAGCCAGGCCGATCAATCCGGAGAGGGCGATCAAGGCCGTATTCTCCACCGTCCAGCGCCATGTCGCCGAGGCCGAGACCGCAAAGGTGCGCCATGCGCTGCCGGAAGATATCAGGATGCTCTGGCCGACCGATGCTGGAGTGCATCACAAACGCCAATCCAAACATGGAGAAGGATCGATGAAAGTGGCTGACGTGATGACCCGCAAGGTGCAGCTCGCAAGCCCGAACGATTCACTGATGGAGGTTGCCAAGCGCATGACGAAAGAGGATGTCGGCTTCCTGCCCGTCGGCGAGAACGACCGCTTGGTCGGCACGATCACCGATCGCGATATCGTTGCACGGGCCGTCGCGCAGGGGAAAGACGGGCAGGCGCGCGTCCGCGATGCGATGACGCAGGACGTCAAACATTGCTTTGAGGACGAGAGCATCGAGGATGTCGTTCAAAACATGAGCGATAACCAGCTCAGGCGGTTGCCGGTCGTCAATCGCGACAAGCGCCTCGTGGGTATCGTCTCGTTGGCCGATGCCGCGATGAAGTACGATCCAGCGGCGGCGGGCGATGCCATGAGCGGCGTAGTCGAGCCGGGAGGCTCTCACGCGCCCGCGTAGCGAATTTGCCGCGGCGCAAAGGCCGGGCTGCAACGGAGGAAAAATAAGAGAGGGTAAGATCAAGACTTCGCCAGGAATTCAACCATGCAAGTTAACGAAATCATGACTCCGACGCGAGAAGCCGCGCCGTTAACGGCGTCCGCATCAAGCAAATCCGCCATGCCATCGAATTGAGCGCCCGGCATTCGCTAACGAGCAACGGATTCCCGTGAAACACACAGGCGACTAAGAAACTGGAAAATAGCGCTGCGCCACATCTTCGAGCACGCAGGGCTCGTCGGAACCTACGCAAGGTGACCGACCAACGCATGGTCGCGGTCTTCGGCGGGACGGGCTTTTTGGGCCGGCGTATCGTTCAACGTCTGCTCGATCACGGTCTTTCGGTCCGAATTGCGTGTCGCCACCCCGAGCGCGGCGAAGGAATCTTTCGTGCCACGTCATCGCAATTGGAGTTTGCCACGGCAGACGTTAGCGATAATGCATTGATTGGCGCCGTCGTCGCCGGCGCCTTTGGCGTCGTCAATGCCGTCAGCCTTTACGTAGAGGGCCGCAGGCATTCCTTCCATTCCGTCCATGTCGAAGCCGCAGCGAGGGTGGCGATGCATGCGCGACATTCGCATGCGGCGCGACTGATACATGTTTCTGGTATCGGCGCCGATAGCACGTCGCTGTCGCCGTATATCCGCAGCCGCGGCGAGGGAGAAAACGCGGTCCGTGCCGCATTCCCCGCCGCGACGATTGTTCGCCCAGCGGTCATGTTCGGACCAGATGACGCGTTTCTAAATCCGTTGATCACACTGTTGCGCAAGGTTCCGATATTGCCCCTGTTCGGGCTTGGTCGGACGGCGCTGCAGCCGGCCTACGTGGAAGACGTCGGGGAGGCGATTGCGCGCATGCTCGGCGCCGCTCCAGTGGAAGCAGTCTATGAGCTCGGTGGCCCCCACATTTACACCTACAAAGAGCTGCTGCGGGCAGTTGGCGATCATCTTGGTTCGCGGCGCGTGTTCATTCCCGTGCCATTCACCGCTTGGCAGGCGCTCGCTTTTATTGCGGAGAGTTGGCCTCGACCGCCCATCACTCGAAATCAGGTCGAGCTCATGCAGATCGACAATGTTGCTTCGCCTGCTTGTGCGGGATTTCGGACGCTGGGTATCGAGCCGCGCGGAATCGAAGCAATGTTCCGATCAAGCAAACAATAAACAAGCAAATTCGCTATGCAGCAGCCAGACCTCCGGCGATTTCGACCGCGTTGCCTCACGCGCGAGCGAAGCTAATTGTGTCCGACTATTACCGCTCAAAAGTGATCCCCAGTTTCCAGGAACATGATCCGGCCTGATGCATTTGACCCTGTTCAAGAGGAGACGGCACATGACCAGTTAGGTTCCGCCTGTTCCTCAAGCGAATCAAAGCCCCAAAGGAACCGGCGACAGGAAAGAGGTTGAGCGAGGCCGGATTCCGCATGGCCAAAAGCGCGTGAACAATCCGGAACAGCAGGGACAACAGGCCAACATCAAGCAGAACACGACAAACCAGGGGCATCAGCAAGATCGATGAGGAGGGGCTGCGATGTCGACATCCACGAAAACGCCGAAGAGTATCCGTCAGGGTGGTCCTGGCGCCGCTCACGAGGATGCGACAGCGCGACTGCAAATCAAGAAACCGCCGCCGGATAGCAGCCGACGCAAGCGAAGCAAAGTCTCAGGAGGTGGCGGCGAACACGACCTTCATCACACCCATGATCCCGCAGAGAAGGGCGGAGGCGAGTGATATGGCCAAGCACTCAAAAATGAAAAAACCGAGCGATTCGGATCTGCGGAATAATCCGCTGATTGGAGCGTCAAGAGGCGCAACATTGGCGGGTGCCAGTCCGGATGATCTCGAAGAGTCGCAAGGTGCCAACACGATAGAAGGTGATCTGGAGAACGACGCAAATGCCGCCGGCGGCATTGATAAAAGTGAGAGCCGCGCCGGCGCCCGACCAAAGCGGCGGTGATGGCGAGGCAATGCATTATCGGAAACCGATCATGCAACGCAAGAAAACCAAGCGAACCCTGCAAGGCAGGAAAACCCACGAGCAGCAAGTTCGCATTCTGGAGCGCAAGTCGGATGTTCCCAACGCTCGGCTGACGGAAGAATTCACAAACCGCACCGGGCGTGACGATACGCTGCACCAAGCAAAGCGGGGCGCGAGGCAGAGCGAATGGCCGATTAGTCGCGGCGGCCTCAACCAGGAAAGCGATCACAACAAACACAATGATCCCGGACAAAGCGGTCACCGGCCGCAGCGGTCCAGGGCGGCGGAACAGAAGCAATCGAGCGGTTGAGTGCTCTTGAGAAGCGCGGAAGGAGAAGCCCATGGCGAAAGGAGGGAAAAAGCAGATCGGAGCAGGTTCCCATGGCAAGCGCGCCGGGACAGGAGCCCGCACCGATATCGCAAAAGAGAAGATAGGAGACAATGAAGTGCTTTCCAATCGCGACAAATCCCACAACACAAATGAGCGCGGAATGGACAGCAAGGGCATTCAGAGCGAGCAACTCCAGGATCATGCGGCAAATCGGCTCGACGATGATGCCGCGGAATGAGGAGCCGCGCAGGAGGATCGAATGGGACTAGAGATTGTCTATTTCGCCGGAGCGTTGGTTCTGTTGACCGCGCTGATCTATGGGACGCTTCAGTATCGCTACCGCAACCGCGCCGCTACGCGGGCTGGCGCCGAGATTGCTCGCGATCGTTACAAGAGGGACCAGGCCTAGCCGCCGTTGGAAGCTTTTGAAAACGCAACCGCGCAGTTGGCGGAGTAGGCGCGGAGCACGAACTTATGCGCTCGCCTTTGTGGGTTCCTCTTCGAGTATCTTCCAAATCAGAATCTTTTTGCCAATCACGCTAAAGGAGCAGCGTCGACACCGGGCGCCGCTATGGCGGCGCGTTGTTTGACCAATTCGGATTGCCGGTTGTCCTCGCCGCCGTATTTTTGACTGCGTTGTTCTCACCGCTGGTGTTTTTTGGCGGGTTTTACCTTGCGCTGATCGGAATGCTGCTGTGGGGGCTCGGCTATGCCACGCAGGACACGCTCCTCAAGGCGGTCGTGGCTGGAGTTCTTCCAGAAGGCCAACGCAACCTGGCTTTCGGACTTTACTACGCCGGATACGGAGTGGGCTGGCTGGTCGGCAGCGTGGCGGCGGGATTGCTATACGAGAAATCACACATTGCCCTCGTTCTATTCGCAATGATGGCCCAACTCGCGGCATTGCCCATCTTTGTCATCGCGCGCCGGCAATAGCGCGGAGTGTCGGTGTTTCCTGACGCCGCACCCGAACATCGGAGCCGCCCGGTATTCTTCGCGGACCTAAATGGTGGATTGCAGAGGGCGAGCGAAACTAAGTTCGTGACCGTCGGGGTCATCGAGGTGGAAAAAGCGCTCACCCCATTCGGCGTCGCGGGGCGCGGTGGCTGGCTGGCACCCGGCTCTGACCGCGCGGTCGTAAAGCGCATCAACATCGGCAACGTAAAAGATGACGCGCCCCCACCAGGACCAGCGCCGCTCGGCCGGCTGGGCGATGAGGTTGAGATAGCTCGCCCCTGCCCGAAAGCTGGTGAACGACGACTGTTCGCCGCCATGCAGAATCTCGAATCCCAGCCTGCGATAGAAGCGCACCGCGCGCGGCATTTCATGGGTGCCGAGTGTGACGGCGCTGATCCCCTCGATCATGGGTGCTCTCCCGTTTGATTTTCTTAAATGCCGTCGTACGAAGCTCGTATCGCGGTATGGCTTACCGGTTGGCGATCCAAAGGATCAGTGAAAGGATCACGCCGACCACCAACGACGTTGCGAGCGGAATATAAAGCCGGAAATTGCCGCGCTCGATCATAATGTCGCCCGGCAGCCGGCCCAGGCCGACCTTGTCGATCATCGGCCAAAGCAGCCCAAGCGCAACAAGCAACAAACCGACGACGACGAGTAGACGCGCGATGGACATTTCGGTGAATTTAACCTCCGGTTCCGTTAGAGGAACGATGGCCGACCATTGAAAAACCAGCGATTTCCAAAAAAGCAATTTCCTCCAAGCTTTCATCCAGCATTTGCGATCTGTTCCGCCCTTGCGAAGACGCGGAGAAGTTCGATGAATGCATCCTCCACTGAATTGATCTCGATCCTGCATACCGACAAGCCTGCTACCGACCGAGCGGAAAAATTGCAGCTCTACGGAAGGTTCATCGGCGACTGGGACGCCAAAGTGATCACCCATGCTGGCGATGGCGCGCGGCACGAAGCGTCCGGTGAAATCCATTTTGGCTGGATACTGCAAGGGCGGGGCATCCAGGATGTCTGGATGACACCCCGCCTGGCGGAGCGGGCGAACGCCTCGCCGCTTCCGGTCGCCGGCAACTGGTACGGAACGACCTTAAGGATCTACGACCCAAATCTCGACGCATGGCGCATCTACTGGATCGACCCGGCAACCAATTCCTTTCGGCAGCAGATTGGCCGGCCATGCGGCAACGATATCGTGCAGGAGGGCAAGACCGAGCAGGGCGAGCTGACGCGATGGAGCTTTACGAAGGTCACGCCGAGTTCATTTCCGAGTTCATTTCACTGGTTGGGCGAGCAATCCCCCGGCGGCGACAATCAATGGCGTTTGGCGGTGGAGGTGCTGGCTCGGCGCAAGGTCACTTAATACATGCGCTTTGTTCGCCAAGATGAACAGTGGCAAGCTGCCGCGGCCGCGCTGCCTCACGCCGCCTCGCATGCGGCGAGCAGCTCATTCCAGGCGTCGTAGCCATAAACCCAATCCGGATCGGTGCGTTCCCTGAGCCAGGTATTGGTACGCGAGTTCAATTGAACGCGTGATGTCCGCTGCTTGCGGGTCGCCTCGAAACGGCGGAATGCGCCCGCAACGCCGTCGCGATCAACACCCTGCAAACAGCGCGAAAGCACGGCGGCGTCTTCAATCGCCATCGCCGCGCCTTGGGCCATATAGGGGGTCATCGGATGGCACGCGTCGCCCAAAAGGGTGATATTGCCTTTGCTCCAATGCGATTGCGGATTGCGATCGATTAGTGCGCATTTGTGCACCGACGGGCAGGCCGCCAGCACGTGGCGAACTTCCGGGTGGAAATCGTAGAAGGCTTTACGCAGCTCGTTGACGTCTCCCATGGCCGATCATGATTCGACAATGAACTCCGGCGCGGGCTGGCTGGTGACGAAATAGACCTGGCTGCGATCCGGCTTGACGTAGTAGATCACGGCGGATTGGTTACCTGAGGGAGAAACGACAATGGTTTCAGCAAACAACGGCGCCTTCATCCGCAACATCGCGGAAGTGCCGTGGCGCGAATTTCCCAATCATTTTGGCGGCGCGCTGTCGAAGCCGCTGGTGATGCCGGAAACGGCGGGCTCGCGTCACCTCGATTACCGGATTTCGATGTATCAGCCGATGGCCCATGTCAGCAGGCACAAGCATCGCGTCCAGGAGCAAATCTACCACGTGCTCGAAGGCGACGGGCTGATGGAGATTGCCGGCAACAACCATGTGGTGCGAAAACATGATTTCATCTTCCTGCCGCCGGGCGTCGAACATGCGATTTCGAATACGGGCCTCGTCGATCTGATATTCCTGGTGATCACCTCGCCGGTCACCGACGACGAGCAACAGCCATGAACAATTTG
>Ga0209807_1000251_pt1 | contig 23950 bp, 21 predicted proteins | sample GraSoiAngelo_154_FD_186168 | JGI IMG/M metagenome (GOLD analysis project Ga0209807, IMG submission 186168) | Grasslands soil microbial communities from the Angelo Coastal Reserve, California, USA - 14_1009_13_20cm (SPAdes) (version 2) | ecosystem: Environmental > Terrestrial > Soil > Grasslands ... | reverse complement strand
CTCGCGAGCTTCAGCGCGATGTTCGAGGCGTAGTCGCCGTGCTCCGGGTTTCCCGGGCGCTCGATGTCGACCGGCACGCCATCGACGTCAGGCCATCCGAGCTCCGTCGAGGCGCGCACGAGGCCGTCCTTGATCGCGGCGGCGACCTGATCGCGAACGGGTACGGTCACCCCCGCGAGTCTGGGACAGCGAGCGTGCGCGCGCCAACGTCGCCACCCGGTTCGTGGGTCGCGAAGAGCCGCCAGGTGAGGAGGGCGGCGAGGCCGTACGCAATCACGAGCGTGACCAGGTTGACCGTGAATCCGTCGGGTCCGAGCCGCGCGCGGATCGCGCCCGAGAGGACCGCGCCCACGGCATTCGCGGCGCTCCACGCGAGCGCAAAGAAGGCATTCGCACCCGCGCGCTCCGCCGGGGTGAACGAAGAGAGCTGGAAAGCATTCACCGTGCCGCTCGCGCCGAACATCAGGAAGTGCCGCACCGCCAGTGCTCCGACCGCGATGGGGAGCGTGCCCGCGAACCCGGCGACAAGCGCGAAGGGAAGCGAGAGGGTCTCGACGAGGACGATGGAAGGGATCGCGCCGAGGCGCGACGCCACGAACCGCCCGTGAAGGAGTGCCCCGATGCTGCCGGCGACGGCGAGGACGCCGAGGAGCAACCCGAGCGCCGAGAACGGCACGCCGTAGCGATCCGCGAAGAAGAGGTTGACGAACGGCAGGAAGCTGCCGGCCCCGAAGCCAAACAGCACTTCGATCGCGAGGAAACGTCGGACAAGATCGTTGCGCGTCGGGGCCTCAAGAGTGTGCTGAGCGACAGGGATGGCGCGGATCGCGAGGATCGGGACGATCGAAAGGGCGGCGATGATGCCGCCGCTCGCCACGAGTGCTCGCAACACCAAGGCGTCTTCCGGTCGAGCACCGAGGAGTGATGCGACCGGTGCCGCGAGGACGCCCGCGATCGCGCTCGAGAGGAACGCGGCCGTGGTGCCGAGCGCGATCTGCTGACCGAACCGAGTGGCGCGCCGCGTCGCATCGGTCGCGTCCGCGAGCAGGGCTGCGCCCGAGGAGCTCGCGATGATGCCACCGAATCCAACGAGCACCGCGCAGAGGAAGACCGCCGCGAGCGCGTTGAAGACAAGAATGCCGGTGATCCCGATCCCAGTCAGAGTGCCGCCGAGGAGGATCGCGGCACGCCGCGAACGGCCCCTTGTGAAGATCGCCGCCGGGATGGCGCCGGCGACGACACCGAGGGCCTCGGCACCGGCGAGGAGACCGATCGCGAAGGCATCGAAGCCTAGCGATCGATAGAGGAAGTTCAGGTAGAACTGGGCGACGCCCAGGCCGAAGCTGCCGAGGCCCGCCGCGATCAGGTAGAGGACGGCATCGCGTCGTCCGAGGGGCAGTGTCGTCCCTATTGCGGCGGTTGGCCGAGGGACACGTCGACGGTCATCTCCTTGCCACTACGGATAAGCGTGAGCTTCACCTTATCGCCTGGGCGGTTCTTGACGAGCAGGCTCGACAGCGGATGGTCCGCGTCGATGACCTGATCGTTGACCTTGGTGATGATGTCGTTCGCCTGAATGCCCGCCTGCTCGGCCGGTGATCCCGGAACCACCTGGCTGACGACTATGCCGACGGTTCCAGTCGCTAAGCCCAGCTGTGCGGCTTGTCGCGTGGTCAGTGGCGTGTACTGGATCCCGAGGTAGCCGCGGACGACCTTCCCATTGGCGATGATCTCGTCCGCGACCTGCTTCACCGTGTTGCTCGAGACGGCGAAGTTGATACCCGTCGCTTGCGTGACCCCGAGCGTGTTCACGCCGATGACCTGACGCGTCGCGGCCCAGAGCAGCGGACCGCCAGAGTTGCCGGGGTTGATCGGGGCGTCCGTTTGGATGAGGTCCTCGAGGATGACCTGCGAAGTCTCCGCGACGCGCCGACCCTTCGCCGACACGATCCCGTGCGTGACCGTGTTTTGGAACTCGCCGAGCGGGCTCCCGATGGCCACGGTCAGTGCGCCGACAGGGACGTTGTCGCTGTTCGCGAGCGTCGCCGCTTTGAGTCCCTGCGCCTGAACTTGGAGGACCGCGATGTCGGTGAACGGGTCGCGGCCGACGAGCTTGGCGGAGGTCTTCTTGTCGTTCGAGAAGACGACGTCGAACGACGCTCCGCTTCCACTCGTCCGAGTGTCCTCGACGACGTGATTGTTCGTGACGAGGTACCCGTTCGCGGCATCCACGACGAATCCGGACCCGCTCGACTGCGGTTGCCCGTTCGTCGCGTAATTGATGATGGTTACGACGCTCGGCAGGAGCTCCTGCACGACTCCGACGATCTCGTCATCGAACCCGCCGCTCGCCGCCGGAGCCGCCGTGGCGATTGGCAGACCCACATTGACCGCTGGCTGGCCCGGCGACTCGTCGGCCCGGTGAGTGAGATAGGTCGCCGCCGCTCCGCCCGAGATCCCGCCGATGAGAACGCCGACGAGGAGGAGGGCTGCCGCCCGTCCGCCGCTCACGACCCGCCCACATGCCTCCTTACCGCCGAGGCATCCTCGCTGTTTCCGGGTTCGCGCCAGCCGTCGCCTTCCGCCGCCGAGCGGTCGGTCGTACGGCGTCCGGCTCGACCATCTGGCCAACAGCCGTGGCACGCACCTCGAGGTCCACGTGTGCATCCGGCTCGATCGTCACGTTCCAGGTGGATGCGATCTCGAGCTGCTGGTACACACGCTCGAATCCCTGCTCGGAATTGGTGATCGAGTAGATCGGCCGGGTCGTCACCTCACACGGCGGATCGATGGCAATTGCTATGTCAAAGTGCCGGGACTCCGAGTGAACGGCGATTTCTGATACGTGCCGCGCGTCGATCGGCTTTCCGGCGGTCGTCTTCTTCGTCCCGATCGTGATCACGTCGGCGGGGTTCTGCTCGGAAAGCAGACCGACATTCGACGTGCTGGTGAACTGAATGGTTATCGCTTCCTCGCCGTCATTGCGGAGCCGATACCGGACGCCGGCGGCGAGTCCTTCGTCGGCGATGCGGATGTCCTTGCGGATCCCCAGACCCGGAACGCTCGCGAGCGCGCGGGCCGGCGGCTCCAGGATGAGGCTCACCGTTCGCGCTTCGCGCTGCGGGGTCAGCTGGTAGTAGTAGGCGTGCAGCACGACCGGCTCCGCCTTGCCGGCGCGGAAGCTGTCCTGGAAGAACGCCCGGCGCGCGACGTCGTACTCGAGAAGCTTCGAGAGACCACGCTCGCGTGCGCGCACCGCCTCGTGGATCGACTTCGTCTCCTTCTCGGCGGCCTTTCCGACAAGGACCTTTCCTGCCTTTTCCGCGCGCCGCAGCGCCTCGTGCTCCGCCTCCGGCCGCCGCGCGAGCGTGTCGACAAGGTTCGTCGCCGACGCGTAGATGTCCCACTCGATCACGGCGCCGCCCTGCACGTGAACGAAGACCGCGCCCGCGTTGCCCCGGAAGATGTACTCGTCGTAGCCGTCGACGTCGTAGTCGCGCTGCTCGCCGGCGGCGGTGCGGCGCTCCGACAGGATCCGCTCCGCCTTGAGAAGCGACGCGTACGCGTCCGCGCGCAGGTGCGGAAAGTAGATGCCGCCAAAGACTCCGTGCCAGTACACGTCATTGCCCTGCGCGCGCCACAAGTTCTGCTGCGCCTGGCGAACCTCGGCCGACGCGTCGAGGATGCTGCGGCGCGCGAGCTCCTCGCTCACGATCAGCATCCGCTTCTGCAGGCCGTTCGACTCCGGATACTTCGCGAGGAAATTCCGCCAGAGCGGCGCGGCCACGAGGGACGAGAGCTCATCACCGAGCTTGTTGCGCGCTTGCGAGTAGCGCTTCGAGGCATTCGGCTCGAGCGCCCACTCGGCCATCTCGGGATAGGACCCCGCGGGGATGTAGACCCGCCGGGCCGGCTTCTGAAAGATCCACGCGTCCTCGAGCGTCGTCGTCTGGATGAAGTCGGCCTGCGCGATCGCAGAGAAGAACTGCTCGAGCCAGCCGTCCTTGTGAACGCGCTGGTACGTACCCGGCCACGCACCGAACTTCTCGCCGTCATCCGCGTAGACGACCAGGCGCGCGCCCTCATCGGCGCGCGCGCGCAGCTCCTTCATGGTCTGGCTCACGTCGCGGAACGGGATGAGGTAGCGGAGCTTCACGCTTCCCGGGAAAACGATCACCGGAAGCCCTTGATCCTCGGTCACAAATGATTCGCCGAGCTCCTGCGGCCGGAGACCCGCCTGGAGGAAGTGCTCGTCATCGAGCACCGTGTACGCGACTCCCGCCTCAGCGAGAAGCGACGGCAGGTGTGGCTCCCAGACTCGTTCGGTGAGCCACGCCCCGAGCGGGCGCTGTCCGAAGATCGCGTGCACTCGATCGGAAAGCGCACGAATCTGGCCGACCCCGTCGCGCCGAGGGATCCCCACAAGGACGGGCTCGTAGTAACCCCCTGAGAGAAGCTCGATCTGTCCCCGTCGGACGAGGTCCGCGAGGTCGCCGATGACGTCCGGTCGGTTGGCCTCAAGCCAGTCAAGGAGCGGGCCGGAGAAGTGAAGACTCGCCTTTACTTCGGGGTGCCGATAAAGGGTGGCGACGAGCGGGGCATACGCCCGCTCGGTCACATCCTGGAAGACTGACGGGAAATTCCCGGCCGGCTGGTGCTGGTGAAAAACCAACGCCAATCGCAGTCGATCGGCCACTCAAAACGCATTTTACCAAAAATGGTTGTGGCGTACGGTCTGCGTACAGAATGCTCGGCTGCTTGTCGACGAACTCGACAGCGGGCCGTTACTCACGCAGGCTTGGGCCAGTTGTTTGGACGCTTGATCCTCTACGGGGCGCTTGCCCTGGCCATCGGCATCGTGGTCGTGAGCGCGTGCGGGCCGGAGGCGCAGACACGCACCTCACCGACCGCGACAGCCGTTCCGTCCGCTTCGCGCTCAGTTTCGCCGACGACGGCGCCCTCATCGTCGGCGACTGCGACGACCCGGCCGAGCGTGACGGCGACCGCATCTCCGACGGTGACGCCGAGCCCGGGATCCTCACCGGCCGCGGCGTGCCCGCGCACGACAGGCGGCAATCCGAGCAACCAGGCGCAGCTCGTGGCGGTGCGCGTCGCGCATCAGCCCGGCTTCGACCGGCTGGTGTTCGAGTTCGGGCAAAGCACGGCCCCTGGTCCCTTCGGCATGCCCGCCTACACGATCGAGGCGGCCAGCTCGCTTTCAGGACCGAGCGGCCAGCCGGTGACGATCAGCGGTAACGCGCTTTTCGGAGCGCGGTTCCAGAACGCCTCGACTCAGAACCCAAATGGGACGCCGAGTTACACCGGCGGTAACGACCTGAAGCCGACCACGCCCCTGATCAAAGAAGTGAAGATCGTCGAGGACTTCGAACGCGTCCTGCTCTGGGGGATCGGCCTCGATCACCTCGCTTGCCCGAAGGTAAGCGAGCTCGCGGGCCCATTCCGGGTCGTCCTCGATTTCCCGACCCCGCCGTGACCCATAATTAGGTCTCCGCAAGAACTTTCAGGGGAGCACTCCATCGTGGCCGAAGCCCAGAAGCTGAACGTCCGCCCGCGCGAGGTCCTCGGTAAGAAGGTGAACGGCCTTCGCCGCAAGGGTCTGCTCCCGGGCGTCGTCTTCGGCGGCCGTGCCGATTCGACGCCGGTCGAGACCGACCAGCACGCGTTCGAGCTCTCGTACCGCCGCTGGGGCAACACGACCCTGCTCTCCCTGACCGGTCTCGACGGTGGCGAGGTGCCGGCGCTGATCTACGACGTCAGCCGCGATCCGGTCACCGGGCGCATGCTCCACGTCGACTTCGCCCGCGTCTCGCTCACCGAGAAGACGCACGCCGACGTGCCGCTCCACTTCGTGAACGAATCGCCGGCCGTGCGCACGCTCGGCGCGGTCCTCCTGCACGCACGTTCGGAGGTCTCGGTCGAGGCGTTCCCGCAGGACATTCCTCACTCCATCGAGGTCGACCTTTCCGGTCTCCTCGAGATCGATGACGCGATCTATGTCCGCGACCTCAAGATCGACGCGACGTTGATCCAGATCGAAAACGATCCGGACGAGCTCGTCGTAAAAGCGGTCCCGGTCAAGGTCGAAGAGGAGAAGCCCGCCGAGGCTGCCGTGCCCGCCGAGGGCGAGGCCGTCGCGGAAGGCGAAGCCGCCGAGGGTGCCGCACCCGCGGCCGCTGGTGCCGAGGGCGCGAAGCCTGCCGTCGCTGGCGCGAAGCCGGCCGCCCCGGGAGCGAAGCCCGCGGCATCTGCAGAAGGCGGCAAGCCGGGAGCGCCACAAAAGGCGCCAGCTGGAGCGCCAAAGAAGAGCTAGCGAGAAATCGGCGACGCCGGGTGACCGGCGGCGCAGTGGGACCCGAGACCCTACGTGGTCGAGGGAGGGACCCGCGAGCACGCCGGGCACCCGGCGGCGCCGCTACGAGTTGAAGTCTTCAAGGGATGCGTCTGGGAACGGATTGTCCGCGAGCTCCAGGCTTCGCAGCTCCACTTCGTCCTCCGTTGGATCGCCGGCTTGCGCCAGGGCCAAAGCTCGGTGGAAGCGATGCGTATGTGAGCGAAAGCGCTCGACGGCGTAGTCAGCGGCCTGGCCGGTGGTAACCAGGAAAGGCCAGTCGCTCGATTGCGCGAGCAAGAGCTCGCGTACCGCCTGTCGCGCCGCGCGTTCGCGGAACGGGTCGTTGCGCGGCGGGTTCGCGCGAAGACCGTCCATATCGCGCGCGAGACGCGCGAGCTCGTCCCACATCCATGCGGTGCCTTCGTTCAGCCACGTCGAGTGATCGTTGTTCTTCCCCCACGATCCTTCGGAGAGAGCGACTCGCGCGTTCGGTGGCTCGCGCTCGAGATACTCGGCAGCGGTGGCGACCTGGACATCCGACTCGGTGAGCTCGCGAAGAACGAGGCCGAGCCAATCCACGCCCTCGAACCACCAGTGACCGAAGAGCTCGCTGTCGAACGTCACCGCGAGCAGCGGGTCACGGCCGTCGCTGCTCCGACCCGATAGCTCGTCGCGCACGACCTGCACGAAATGGCGGGCGTGGTCGCGTGCTCGGTCTGCAGCCCGGTCCGGCGAGTACTCCTCTTTTTCTCCGAGTCCTTTGTGGACCGACGTCACGCGCCAGTAGCGAAGCCCGCTCGTCGTGTCTTTGCGATGGAACTCGCGGTACTGCGCGTCGCCGGGATAACCGGTGAAAGCCGACCACACCTGACCCGAGACGCGTTCGTGCCGCGCGATCGCTACCACGTCCGAATCGGCGACGTAGTACGGACGCAGAAGCTCGACATCGCTCGGCGCCGTGCCTGTCGTCGCTTCTTGAGCACGCTCCTCATGGGCTGGCCATCGGCCCAGCTCGCTCTGTCCCCGACGGCGCGCGATGTCGCCGGCGGGGCGCGCGTGGCCGGGGAGAAGTGCTGCATCCGTGAAGAAGTGCGTGATCCCGTGTTCAGCTAGGACTTTCTCGAGGCCCGGCGCATACGCGCACTCCGGCAGCCAGATGCCGGTCGGATCCTGCCCGATCAGCCGGCGGGAGGTTCGGCGGCCGATGCGAAGCTGCGCCTCTACTGATGGGCCATCGAGGAGGGGCAGGTAGCCGTGGGTCGCCGCCGAGGTGAGGATCTCGACGTGGCCCGTCTTCGCGAGATCCGCGAACGCGCCGACGAGGTCGCGACCAAAACGCGATCGGTATGCCTCTCGCAGCCGACGGTACGAGCGGACGTAGAAGATCGCGAGGTCCGCGCGGCCTTGATCAGGCGCTTCCGTAAAGCGGCGAACGTCGTTCTCAGCTCGCGTGACCTGGTCGTCGATGTACTCGAGCGTGCGGACGTTGATGTCACGGTCGGCAAGCTGTTCGATCAGGACGGGCGTGAGCCCGATGACGATCCGGTACGCGACACCGGCCTCACGAAGGTCGTGCAATAAAACGAGCAGCGGTAGGTACGTCCCGAGCACGGCCTCGTGAATCCATTCCTCGCCGTGCGGCCAACGGCCGGCGCCGCGGCAGTACGGAAGGTGCGAATGGAGCGCTAGAACGAACGTGCCCACAGTCGCATTCTGTGACAGCGCCGTCGGGGCGGCTCCGGGCCTCCGCGTTCGCGAGTTGTGTACGGATCGTTTCACGATCGCGCGGCAGCCTCCCTAACGCCCAGACCCCCTGGCCCAGTCACTGCAGCCCTCGCTTGCCAGTCTCCGGACCAGATCCGGAGAGAAAGAGGCTCGATATGCCCGCGGCCGTCACCGATCTTCCCACCGCTTTACTGACCGGCCTCGCCGCCGGACTCGCGACTCTCATCTCAGCGATCCCCTCGATACTCGGCGCCCTTCTGATCCTGCTGCTCGGCTGGATCATCACCGGCGCCCTAGCCGGAGCGCTCGCCCGGGGGTTGCGCGCCGTGCGTGTCAACGCCGCCGCCGATCGCGCCGGCGTGACTGGCGTACTTCAACGCGCAAAGGTCCGTTCCGATGCCGTCGGCGTCATCGCCGGCGTCGTGAAGTGGTACCTGCGGCTCATCGTCATTCTCATGGCCGCCGACGCGGTCAAGCTCACTGCGGTGAGCACGATCGTCAACCAGGTGCTCGCGTTTATTCCGAACCTGCTCGTCGCGGTCCTCATTCTCGCAGCGTTCTCATGGCTGGCGTCAGTCGCCCGGAATCTCGTGACCGCCGCGCTGCAGCCGACGATGCCGAACGCGAAGACCATTGGCGTGCTCGCGTTCGGCGCGACCTTCGGCTTCGGCGTGATCGCGGCGGCGACGCAGATCGGCGTCGCGACGACCCTCATCGACATCCTCTTCGTAGGGATCGTCGGCGCGCTCGCGCTTGCTTTCGGCCTCGCCTTCGGCCTTGGTGGCCGTGAGGAAGCCGCACGCGTGTGGGGCAACATGCGTGGCACTGTCGGACACGTGGTGACGGAAGGAGCGGCGGCCACCAGCGACAAGTCGGGCAACGGCCGCCCGGTCGAGCAAAGAGAGCGCGCGATCAGGACATAACCAGCGGGCGCGGGCAGGCTCAGCGCCGCCGGTCTCGGTACTGACGAGACCGGCGGCGCTTGCGCGCCTGAATTGACCACCAGTTTGGGCGCGACTACGCTCGGCTGGCCGTGCTAGCCGCATTCGCGGCGAGCCACCTGCTCGCGTAAGTCAGCAGGATCCGCGGCGGTTCGGCGGCAACGTCCGCAGAGGGGGTTAGGAATGTTTCGATCTGCGCGGGTTCTAGCGATCGTTTCGCTCGCCGCTCTCGTGGTGGCCACAGCCTGTTCGTCTGGGGGGAATGCTCCCGGAACTGGCGCATCTGGCAGCACGATCACCGTTATGTCGCTCTGGGGAGGCAGCGAGCAGGACTCCTTCCAGAAGGTCCTCGACGCGTTCAAGACGAAGACCGGTGTCACGGCGAAGTACGACTCGGAACGCACGGACTACGCAACGACCCTGCAGACCCGCATCTCCGGCGGTAACCCGCCGGACATCGCGATCATCCCGGGTATCGGCTTCCTGCGGCAGTTCGCGCGGCAGGGATCGCTCAAGAAGGTGGCCGACCTGGGGGTCGATGTGAACGCGCTCAAGTCGAATTACCCACCGGGGATCCTCGAGATCGGTCAGGTCGATGGCACCCAGTACGCGATCATGGTGAAGTTCAACAGCAAGAGCACCGTGTGGTTCCGCCCGGATAAGTTCAAGGCAGCCGGCGTGTCGGCGGCCACCGACTGGAACTCGTTCACCAAGCTGCTCACGGATCTCAAAGCAAAGGGCCAGACACCGCTCGGACTCGGCGCCGGCGACTCGTGGACCCTCACCGACTGGTTCGAGAGCGTTTACGTGCGCCAGGCCGGACCCGACAAGTACGACCAGCTCTTCAGCGGCAAGCTGCCCTGGACCGACCCATCGGTCAGCGCAGCGGTCGACACGATGAAGCAGGCTCTCAACGACCAGTTCGTGGCCGGAGGCGTCACAGCAGCCTTGGGCCGCAGCTTCACCGATGGCATCGGTCAGGTGTTCAGCACCAATCCGCAGGCCTCGGTCTACTACGAGGGTGGATTCGTCGGCGGAATCGCCACCGGCCAAACCAACACGGCCCTCAAAGTCGGCGACACGATCGACTGGTTCGACTTCCCGAGCATCAGCGGGAATAAGGGCGTGACCATCGGCGGCGACGTCATCGCGGCATTCACGACCAAGCCCGGCGTGAAGGAATTCCTCCAGTACATGACAACAGCCGACGCCGGCTCGGTCTGGGCCGGCACCGGCGCGGTCATCTCGCCGGTCAAGTCGGTCCCCGCGACCGCGTACCCGAATGACCTGGCGAAGCGCGAAGCGGCGCAGGTCGCGAACGCGACCGCGGTCCGCTTCGACGGCTCCGACCTTCTGCCATCGGGCGGCGGAGACGACATGGGCGCGGCGTTGCAGGACGCGCTCCGAGGCAAGACTGTCGACTGGGGCGCATTCGAAACGAAGATCCAAGCGAAGTGGAAAGCGGAGAAGTAGAGACTCGCTCGAACTGAATCCATGGAGCGGGCGGGCGAACGGCCCGTCCGCTCCGTAAATGAACGGGGTCAGATGGGGCTCGCGCCAACACCGGCGATACCAGTCAAAGACGTGTCCGCACGAGGCGGAATCACCGCCGTACGCAATGCGCGCGGCCCGGAGAAGCCGAACTACCTCGCCGCGATCCTTTTTCTGCTCCCGGCCGCGATCCTTCTCGTGGTCTTCCTTCTCTACCCCTCGATCTACACGGTGCTGCTCAGCTTCAACCGCGGCAGGAACGGCGTCCTCGAGCAATGGGTCGGCTTTGACAACTACGTCCGCCTTTTCAGCGATCCGGACTTCATCAACCTGTCGACGTTCCCGCCCTCAGGAGCTCTCTGGAACAACATCCTCTGGATCGTCTTCTACACGAGCGTCGTCATCTTCCTCGGGCTGATCATCGCGGTCGTCGCGGCCCGGGTTCGCTACGAATCGGTCATCAAGGCGATCGTCTTCATTCCCATGGCCATCGCCGCCACGGCTCTCGCGGTCATCTGGAAGTTCGTCTACTCGCCTGATTCGAACATCGGACTCCTCAACGCCATCCTCGGAAACCTGGGCGTTGCGCCGATCTCCTGGCTCGGCGACGAGCACCTCGTCAACTTCGCGCTCATCGCCGTGGGCATCTGGGGATCGGTCGGCTTCGCGACGGTGATCCTCTCCGCGGCGGTGAAGAGCATCCCGGCTGAGGTGATCGAGTCGGCCCGGGTCGAGGGCGCGAACGAACGACAGATCTTCTTCCGGATGATCCTGCCGATGGTCAGCCTCCCCATCTCCGTCCTGGCCGTGACGCTCATCGTGAACGTCATCAAGCTGTTCGACCTCATCTACGTCATGACCGGCGGCGGACCGGGCAAGGCGAGCCGAGTGATCGCCTTTGTGATGTACCAGCAGGCGTTCCAGGCTGGGCAGTACGGCTACGGCTCGGCGGTCGCGGTGGTCATGCTCGTCCTGCTGATCCCGATCATGATCTACAACGTTCGGCGCTTCCGAACCGGAGCGGTGACGTGAGCGTCCTCGCGGCACCGATGGCCGGGTCCCGCGCGCGAACACCCGCCGGACGAGCGATCGCCGCCCTCAACCACTGGGTCATCCATATCGCTCTCGGGCTCATCGGGTTGATCTGGCTCGTGCCGACGCTTGGACTCTTGGTGACCTCGTTCAGGCCACGCTCCGACATCCAGGCCACCGGCTGGTGGGACATCTTCAACCTGCACCTCACGCTCGACAACTACCGACAGGTCCTCGAGGCGCAGGGCATGCTCCAGGCCTTTTTGAACACCGTTTTCATCGCGGTGCCTTCGACGTTGCTCCCGCTTGCGATCTGCGCCCTTGCGGGTTACGCGTTCTCGTGGATCCGGTTCCCCTTCCGCGACACCCTTTTCCTCATCGTGATCGCCTTCCTCCTCGTGCCGGTGCAGGTCGCTTTCATTCCCCTGCTCACGACGGCGACGAGCCTGGTGCCCGACCTCGAGCTCACCCGGGGCTACGTCGCCGTCTGGCTCGCGCACACCGCTTTCGCCCTGCCATTCGGCATCTTTCTACTGCGCAACTTCTTCATCACGCTGCCGCCGGACATGATCGAAGCCGCGCGGATCGACGGCGCGTCTGACTTCCGGGTCTTCAGCCGGATCGTGCTGCCCGTGTCGGTCCCGGCCATTGCCGCATACGGCATCTTCCAGTTCCTCTGGGTGTGGAACGATCTGCTCATGGCCCTCGTCTTCGTTCAGGATGCGAGCAAGTACCCGATGACCCGCGCGATCCAGAACCTGCTGAGCCAGTACGGCACCGAGTGGCATCTGCTCGCGGCCGGCGCGTTCCTCCTGATGATCGTCCCGCTCATCGTCTTCTTCAGCCTGCAGCGCTACTTCGTGCAGGGGCTGCTCGCCGGCTCGATCAAGTAAATGCACGCGGTTCCGATCACGGCGACGAAGCGGCTCGCGGACTACGCAAAGGTCATCGGCGACGAGCGATATGAGGAGCTGCGCACGCTCGCGAAGGCGGCGAAGGGCCGGACCATGTTGCACATCAACGCGACCGCGTACGGCGGCGGCGTCGCCGAAATTTTGCAAAACCTCGTGCCGCTTCTGCGCGATGCCGGCGTCGATGCGCACTGGGCGGTGCTCGACGCACCGGCCGCCTTCTACGACATCACCAAGAAGATCCACAACGCGCTGCAGGGAATGAAGCTCGATCTTTCAGACGCGGAGAAGAAGCTGTTCCTCGACGTCGCGCGCGAGAACGCGGCCCAGCTGACGGACGCCGACGTCGTGCTCGCGCATGACCCTCAAGCGGTCGCGCTCCGCCACTTCGCCAAGGATCCCAAACGCGCCAGCTGGGTCTGGCGCTGCCACATCGACCTGACTGCTGCGCACCAGCCGGTGTGGGAATTCCTGCGGCCGTTCGTCGAGGAGCACGACGCCTCGATTTGGACGATGCCACAGTTCGTGCGGCCCGACCTGAAGCAGAAGGTGCTCATCCAGGCGCCGACGATCGATCCCTTCTCGGTGAAGAACCAGGACATGCCGATCGAAGAGGCGCGCGAAGTCGTCCGCAAGTTCCGAGTGGACCCCGCGCGGCCGATCCTTCTGCAGGTCTCGCGCTTCGATCCCTGGAAGGACCCGCTCGGGGTCATCGACGCCTACCGCCTCGTAAAGAAAGAGGTGCGCGACGTCCAGCTCGTGATGATCGGCTCGCTCGCCGACGACGATCCGGAGGGCCAGGAGTACTTCGACCGTACGAAGAAGCATGCCGGCGGCGACCCGGACGTTTTCCTCTTCACGAATCTCGACGGCGTCAAGGATCGCGAAGTCAACGCGTTCCAGCGCGCGTCCGAGATCGTCATCCAGAAGTCGCTCCGCGAGGGGTTCGGCCTCGTGGTCGCCGAAGGCCTCTGGAAGGGCATCCCGGTGGTGGCGGGGAAGGTCGGCGGCATCGTGATCCAGATCCAGGACGGCGGCTCCGGCTACCTCGTCACGAGTCCGGAGGAGTGCGCGGCGCGGTCCGTCGACCTGCTGCGCGATCCGGCCCTCCGCAAGCGCATGGGTCAGGCGGGGCGGGAACACGTTCGACAGAACTTCCTCATCACGCGCGACCTTCGCGATCAGCTCCAGCTTGTCGCGCCTGTCGCGAAGGCGTCCTACGCCGGTCGCTAGCCGGCGAACGCCAGAGTGGGCGATGCGCTCTTCGAGATAGATCCGGACATCCGCGTCGCGCGAACCCTTCCTGCTCGTGTGTACTCGGATCCCGAGATCTTCCGGCTGCAGCGGGAGCGTCTCTTCGCGCGCACGTGGCATTACGCGGGGCACGACGATCTGGTGAAGGTCGCCGGACAGGTGCATCCCTTCACGCTGCTGCCCGGCGCGCTGGACGAGCCTCTCCTTCTGACGCGCGACCAGAAGGATCAGCTCCACTGCATGTCGAATGTCTGCACTCACCGCGGCACGGTCGTCGTCGAGGGCCCGGGCCACGAGCAGCAGCTGCGCTGCCGCTATCACGGCCGGCGCTTCACGCTCGACGGTCGTTTCCACTCGATGCCGGAATTCGAGGAGACCGCGAACTTTCCCTCGCCTGCAGACGACCTGCCGCCTGTCCCGCTGGGCACCTGGACACGTTTCCTGATGGTGTCGCTCGCTCCGGCGATGCCGTTCGACGACCTCGTGTCCGCGATGCGCCGCCGGCTCGAAGGGCTCCCGTTCCAGGAGCTTTCATTCGACGCCGCGAGCGCGCGCGACTACCTGGTGAACGCGAACTGGGCCTTGTATGTCGACAACTACCTCGAGGGCTTCCACATCCCGTACGTTCACTCGAGCCTCGCGACGACGCTCGATTACGGTGAATACACGGTCGAGCTCGATCGCTTCTCGGTGCTGCAGGTCGGAATCGCGAAGGCCGGCGAGCCCGCGTTCGAGCTCCCCCGAGCGCACCGCGACCACGGACGCGCCGTCGCGGCGTACTACTACTGGCTCTTCCCCACGACGATGTTCAACGTGTACCCGTGGGGCGTATCGGTGAACGTCGTCACGCCCCTCGCCGTCGATCGGACGCGCATCGCCTTTCTGCCGTTCGTGTGGGATGCGAGCAAGCGCGACAGCGGGGCGGGCGCGGGGCTGGATCGCGTGGAGCGCGAGGATGAAGCGGTCGTCGAATCGGTGCAGCGGGGCGTGCGCTCTCGCCTGTACGACCGCGGCCGCTACTCCCCTGCCCGCGAGGGCGGCGTGCACCACTTCCACCGGCTCCTCGCCGAGTTCATGCGACGGGGCTAGAGCAGCGCCGCGAGCGACTGAGCGGTCAGGCCGAGACCGACACTGAGCACGACAAGCGCGGTCGCAAGGGGTACAAGCTTCATCAGTCGCGCCGCCGGCGCTCGGACAAGGAAGCGGCCTGCCGCGACGAGCGCAACTCCGGCACCGACGAGCGTGGCGGCCATGCCCACGCCGAAGCCCAGGACCAGAAGCACACCGAGCTCGGGCTGATGCGCGGCGACCGCCCCCAGGAGCAGGACGAGCGCTGAGGCCGACGGCACCAGTCCACCGGCGAGACCGAGAGCGAGGAGAGAGCTCGTACCTGGAGCCGCTCCGTGGGTGTGGTCGTGGGCATGATGGTGCGCGACGCGGTGGACCAGCTCCCGCCGCAGCATCCCGAGACCGAGCACAACGACGACGAGGGCCGAGATCGCCGACAGCAGCGGATAGATCCGCTCGGCCGGGAACACAGTTGCGCCGCCGAGGACGATGACCGATAGCGTCAGGACGCCGGCCGTGTGCGCGAGCGCGACAGTAAGGCCGAGGGTAGCCGCGTCACGTACCGACCGCCGCGTGCCGACAAGATACGCGGCCATGATCGTTTTGCCATGACCGGGCGTCGCGGCGTGCAGCGCGCCGAGGGCGACCGCGACGGCGACCGCAAGCAGCGCGGGCAACGAGGCGATGTCGAGACGACCGAACGGTCCAGAGAGAACGTCGGTCGACGCGAGCGGTGCCTCCGTTGACACGGGTCGGTTTGTACTCGGCGCGCCCGCCGCGATGCGGACCTCTCCGGTACGCGCGTCCGGCGACGAGGCGAAGGCATCCTGCGGGTATCTCATGAGGCGCTCGGTCACGGTCGACTCGGGGAGGCGCGTGTCGATCGCCAGACCCTCGGCGTGGGCGGTGATCTCTCGCCACCCGATGCGGTCGGGATAGGACCCATCCGCGAACGTCAAGTCGTGGGGCGAGGCGCCGAGGCTCCACGGCGCGCCGAACGCGCACTCCAAGCGCAGCGTGTCGAGCCCGGCCTGCCCCGGCCGAAAGGAGACCGATCCTTTCGCCACCGAAACCATGACCGGTGCGCCGTCGAGCGTAACGACGAGGTCGTGCGCGATGACACTGCACGCCGCGACAGGGTCCGGGGTGATCGTGTCGCGGAACTGGAAGGTCGGGATTTCCGCGAGGTCGAGCACGTAGTCGATTGCCAGGCGATCGGCGCTGATGTCGAGCCCGGCGTAGTGATTCACCGTGAAATTGCCGAGGGGATGGGCCGACGCGGAGCCGCTCCAAACGACCGTGAGCCCGAGAACGAATGCGGCGACCCGCCCAACGAGCTTCATCGCCCGATGCCCAACGCGGCCCGCGCACGAATCGCCTGGAGTGGATCAAAGTTGGGAGCTCGGGTGAGTGCCGTGTCGAGCTCGGTCCGACCACGATCGGATTCGCCGAGCGCGATCGAGATGAGTCCGGCGTGATAGAGAAGCCGGGCATCCGGCGTGCCCAACGCGCGAGCCCGGTCGGATGCCGCGCGTGCGTCGGCGAACGATCCATTCTTGTAGAGCGCCCATGCGAGTGTGTCCTCGCCGTAGATATCGGGCCGGGCCGCTTCGGACGCTCGAGCGATATCGAGAGCGGTGGCGAGATTCTGATCGTGGTCGAGATAAAAGAGCGCGAGCTGACGGTCATAGAGCCGGCGCCCGAGTGGAGACAGCCTCGCGATGACATCGACAGTCGCGTACGCCTGATCGCCGCCGACGGTGTCGCCGCGCAGGGTCCGAAGGTCACCGAGCGCCGCAAGGTATTCCGGCAACGGGACGACGGCGATGGCCTTCTCGTATTCGCTGATCGCTCCGTCGAGGTCGCCGAGCGCCGCCAAAGCGCGCCCGACACCCGCGTGGGCGACGTGATAGCCCGGCGCGATCTCCACCGCGGCGCGCTCCTGCTCGAGCGATCCCTGGTAATCGCCGGAATCGAAGGCGATCTGGGCACGAAGGTGCGCGTACCAGGCGAGGCTTGGCCCGAACGCGCCTTGCTTCAGAGCATCCGCCTGCGCGATCGCGGCGAGACTTTCGGCGTCGGGAGCGCCCGAAAGGAACGCGACCCGCGCCAGTCGCGCCTCGATCGCGCCGGTGCCCGGAAGCTGCTTCGCGAGTGACGCGTATGCCGCCCGCGCCTCCGAGTAGCGTCCGAGCTCGAGCTCAGCGTCTGCAACCAAGAGGAGCGCTACGAGCTCCGAGGAGTCACGCGAATACACGCCTGCGGCGAGATCGAGGGCCCCGGCAAAGTCGTGGGTCGCATAACGGACCGTCCCTAGGAGAACGAGCGCCTCCGCGTCCGGGGCGAGCTCGACGGCTCGTGCGAACGCGGACTCAGCGCTTGCGTAAGAGGCGACGTCGCCGGTCGAACGAGCTCGCTCGAGATAGAGACGCCCGAGGAACTTGTAGTCGATGGGATCGGTGTGGTCGCGGATGCGGGCCTCGAACGCACGTATGAGCCTCTCGACCTCTGCGCTCTCGGCCCGGCCGACGGGTTCCGCGACCGCGGAGGACGAAACTCGCGCCTCCGCGGCCACAAGATCGGGCAGCGGACGCGATTCCGGCCGCACGAGAAGGTAGGAAGCACCGGCAACGAGAGCCGCGCCAATCAACAGTGCGGGCAACCGGATCATGGCCTTCCTCCTTTTCGTCGTGTTGGCGCGTGGCCGCGGAGCGGCAGTAGCCGCTCCGCGGCTCGGTTCGTTAGCGGTGGGGTGTGCCCAGGTACGGGAACGTGGTGCTGTAGTCGGTGTGCGGGCCGACGCAGTCGCTCGTGATGGCGCCCTTCGTTACGATCCCGAGCTCCGCGTCGATCACGTCGTCCGCGAGTGCGCGTCCGTTAAGCGCGGCGCCGTTCGCCGCGCTGCCGACGCTGTACGTGATGACGTCCGGGAGCAAGATCTCGGCGATCGCTTTCGCGGTGGGTACGTCGTAGCCGAAGTGCTGGAGCGTTGCGCGGAACGAGGTCTCGAAGTTCGCGCGGTCGTCTGTGGGGGTTTCCTGATTGAAGGTCGTCTTCGCCGCACCCTTGTTGAAGACGGTGTTGATGGCGGGCCGACCCATCCGATCGATCTGGCCGCGCGCGGTCGTCCCGCTGGGGCCGATCGTCCGGGCCCAGACACCGATCGAGCCGGTGCCATCCTCGGTCAGGACGTCGTTCGACACCTCGAGGACGATCGCGTTGGTGTTGAGGGCTGAGAAGAAGTCGTTCGTGTTCGCGTCGCAGAACATCCGGCCGGTCGTGTCCAGGACGCCGGGGATGAGGTTGCCCTGCACGCCGGCGACCTGTGAAAGAAATGCGCCGAGGTCGAAGAAGAAAGGATCCGACCGTAGCCCAGCGAAAGACCTGGCGGTTCCCCTGAGGTCCGCGGAGGTCCCGGTCATCCCTCCGCCGAGGTCGACGCCTTGCGCGAGCGAGCGTGCGTTTGCGCCGGTGTAGCGCGTCACCGTATACGGCTGGGCGCCGGAAGACATCGCTCCGAAGCGCGCGACGTAGGCAACGTCCTCGACTGCGTCTCCATCACGGTCGATGTCGATGACGTAGTCGACGTTCGTCGCGTAGTCGAGGGGCGAGATGAAGCCAGCCGCGGGATGCGTCGTCAAGGCGAACGCCGTTCGGCCAGGCGAGGTCCGGAACACGAAGAGATCGTTGATGTCGGCTCTGAGGTTTCCGCCGGGTGGCGTCAGAAGCGATGGTCCGTCGAGATGATCGGCCGCCCTCGTGCCGAGCGGCGCGGTCGCCACGATGGCGATCGCCCCGGCGGCGGCGACGGCGCCGAGTACGCGAAGCGCGCGCTGTAGAAACATTTCTGGTCCCTCCCGTCCGCTCTGCGCGGAACTGTCGCGGCGGACTACGAGGGTCTGAGCGGATCGGATGGGTCGAGACGCCATAGGCTGGCGTTGGTGGCCCGAAAGATCCGGTTCTCGACGCAAAGCGGAAGCCAGCCGACGGGCCAGGACTGGCTGGCGCGCGCGAAGCGGCTCGAAGCGATCGGCTACGCAACGCTCTCGATGCCGGATCACATGGTGGGCGGCGCTTGGAGCAACATGCCTGCGCTGGGCGCGGCGGCGGCCGTTACAACGAAGCTCCGGCTCGGAAACCTCGTGCTCGACAACGACTTCCGTAATCCAGTGGTCCTCGCACGCGAGTTCGCGACGCTCGACGTCATCTCGAACGGGCGCGTCGAGATCGGACTTGGCGCGGGCTGGTTCGACCGCGATTACCAGAGCACCGGGATCGCGTTCGACCGTGGGCGGGTCCGCGTGGCTCGCCTCGCGGAGGCGGTGACGCTGATGAAGCGCCTCTTCACCGAGGACGAGGTGACTTTCGAGGGCACGTACTACCGGACCGCGAAGTCGGAGTGCCGGCCCAAGACCGTGCAGCAGCCGCGCCCGCCGATCCTCATCGCCGCGGGAGGGCCGGAGATCCTCAAGGTCGCAGGTCGTGAAGCGGACATCGTCGCCGTCATCCCGCCGGGGGCCGGCGTCCAACGTCCGGCGCCCGATGATGTCGCCGCGACGGGCGTTCGACGGCAGATCGACGTCATCCGCGATGCGGCAGGGTCACGCTTCGAGGAGATCGAGCTGAGCTGCTTTCTCGACGTCACGCTGACGGACGATCGCGAGAAGACGATCGCCGAGCTCGCCGAGAAGGCCAAGGTCGATCCCGCCGTGCTCGGATCCTCGGTCTATCGGGGCATCGGAACGCTCGACGAGGTCCGCGAGCACATCGTGCGCGTGCGGCGCGAGACCGGGATCACTTATTTCTGCCTGCGGGGACCGCACGCCGAGGAGCTCGCGCCCGTCGTGAAGGACCTGTCTGGCACCTAGCGCACTTTCGGTCGCTCCCGAGACGTCGGATCGGGCGCCCGCGACGCTCTTGACCCGCTAAGGCACGGTCTCGAAGTCCCACTCGTCGAGCGTGTCTGTCCCGGCCACGGAGAGCGCTAGCCGGACGTGGTATTTCGCACCGGCCGAGAGCGGCGCGACGGGAATGATCGCAACGTAGTCGCGCTCGTAGATCTGCGGCACGACCGATATCGAGAGGTCGTGGCCGTCGACGTCGGTGATCTGCGCGACGCGAAGGTCGACCGGACGCGCGCCCGAGTAGACGACCATCACCGGATAGCCGACCGGCCGGCTCGCACCGGCGGGCAGGGCGTCGGGCGACTCCTGTCCCGGCCACGAACCGGCAACGCGCTGACCGGCTGCGGGCGAGCGCACGCGGTCCGGCGCGGTGGCCGCGAAGTCGAACACGATCACACCGACGGTCGCGGTGTGCCCAGCGATGTCGGCGTGGCCCCATCCCGCGACGACCGCGTGCGGGTGCATGAGACCGAGGCGATGGTAGGGAAGGTCCCACAAAAACCGCACGTCCTCGGTCCCCGAATCGGACGACGCCGCCACTTCGCTCGCCGTCGCGTCGGTGTAGCCCTGGGCCGCAAGGCGATCGCGGACGGTCGCGCCGGTGAACCCGGGATCGCCCGGCGTCTCCTCGTGGCCGATCGCGCCGGCCCGTGCGAGGTATTCGGCATGGTGCTGCGCGGCCGCGGTGACCCGATCGTCGCCACGTACCGCGGGCGCGCCGACCGCGGCGCGGAGCTCATTGTGGACGCGAAGCATCTCGACGGCGTCGTTCGATCCCGCGGCTTTTGTCGCTGCGGCGGTCGGCGCAGCCGGTGACATCGTCGCGTCGACGGCGATCGGCACCGTGGAGGGCGGAGACGACGCGTTGGCCCGAATCGGATCCGCGATGGGATATGGGTTCGCGATGTAACCCGCGAGAGCGATGGCTGTCGCGAGCGCGGCGACAAGTGCGAACGGCGCGGCGGTGAAGAGCGTTCCCCGTGGCATCGATCGCATTTTCATCGAAGGGCGCTCTGTGCCGGCATCAAACGGCGCGCAAAGACGTGCAGAGACACAACCTCAGTTTGACGACGGACCCCGCGCGCCCCGATGCTGATGTTTCCCAGCACGCGTCGGTGGCATCTCGCGCGCAAACAGAGTCGAGGTGAACTGCGATCAGGGAGCCAAGGGGCAAATCCTTCAGAGCCGCTGGCGATCGCATCGTCCGCCAAGAATCGGCCATGCCGTCGATGGCGAGCCGTCTTCTCACCACACCGACCGTCGCACGACGTCGGATCGGAAGCGAGGTCGACGAGTGGTCGATACGGCTCGCCGCGCTCGCGGCTCTCGGCCATTACGACGCCCTGACGTTCATCGTCGATGGGCCTGCGCGTACCCGCTACGCGCATAACGTGGCGGACGATCCGCTTATCGATGTTGCAATTCAGACCGCGTTCGAAGAAGCACGGCGAAGCGGGTCGACGGTGCAGACGCAAACGGCTATCCGCCTCGCTGACGATCGCGTCGCAAGTGCCGCGATGGTCGCCCCCCTCGTCGCGACGGAGGACGTGAGCGGTCTGTTGATCGCTCTGCGTGTCGGACGTTCGTTCGCGGCAACGGATGCGCTCACCGCGTCCCGCATCTCGGAGCTCCTCGCGCTCGAGGTCGCACGCGAGGGATTCGCGGATCGTGACCAGACGCACCGCCGCCAGGCGTTCGCTCTCTACGAGCTCTCACGCCTCGCCCTCTTCGGTGAGCGAATGTCGGAAACCCTTCAGGACGTGACCGCCCTCATCACCAGCGCCTTCGAAAACGACGTCGCGCAGATCTGGTTGCTGGGACCGGACGATGTTCTGGAGCTCCGCGCGGCGCATCCGCAGGAGGAGCTCCATTTCGAGCGAACGCTTCCGTCGGAGCACGACGCGCTCGCCGAGGCGCTTCACCAGCGGCGGCTCGTGCGCATCGGTCAAGGCGCCCTCCGTCCGTGGGTCCCCGCCGAGACGCGGGAGCTGTTCGTCGTACCGCTCACCGATGGAGCGCGAAGCCTCGGTGTCCTGGTACTCGGCCGCACGGAGCAGCCCTACGAGGACGCGGACGAGGAGCTCGCCGGCGTGCTTGGCCGGTTCATCGCGCGACTCGTCTCGCGAGCCGTGACGAGAGACCGCGGGGACGAGCGACGAAGTCAGGTGGTGGTTCCGGAGCCCGAAGCCGACCGTGAGTGGGCGGAGGAGCCGCAGCTCACGAGGAACTAGCTCACGGCGCGCAGTCACCCGGTTTGCCAGGGCCTGGAGCCGGCCCAAGGAGCGGAGGCCCCGACCACATGTCGAGACGTCCGCAGGAGAGATCGACACGGTTCGCATCACCGTTCCGCTCGTGACTGCCGTCTGGTCCCGTCGTTTCCCAGACGTCTCCGGCCCGCACGCTCAGCGACAAGAGCGCCCGGCCGGTCGACGTGCGCGCCTCCACCACCCACGGAAGCGGGGGAAGGTCCTTCACCAGGATGGTGTCCAGCGTCTGCGGCTGAATCGTTCGGAGAGCCGTGCCGTTCACAGCGATGGTGACCGGCATCGTCGTGCCGTTGGAGATGCCGAGATCGTGAGGCTCGCCCGTGGGTGCTGGCGAACATGTCGCGACAAGCACGAGTGCGAGCATCGTCCGTGCATACGCGCGGACACGAGACGCACGCGGGTGGCTCATCGGGATGGTGTAACGCTGATCGCACGCAGGAGAGTTGGCTCGAGGTTCGGCGTGGCCATATTGGGATCGAACGGATAGGCCGGACGGTCCAGATGCCGGTGGCCGAGACGAACGATGTCCTGATCGACGCCGCCCGGCGTCAGCGCGAGCACCCATCCTTTGGCCGCAGCGAAGAGATCCGGGACGAGGTAGCCGACCTTCACGATCGTGAGGTCATGACGCGCCGGATCGAGACCAAGCGCGAGAAGATCGTGAACGTAGTGGTAGGGCTTGCGGCGCGTCGTGAGGATCGTCCGAATCCCGCCCGATGCGACGACCGCCACGTCGCCGCCGATTGGATCGTCGCGTACGACACGAGCGACCGTTCCGCGAAGAGGGACGCCCCCATGGGGCGAACCGAACGCGCCGCCGACCGCGAGCTGCACGCCGCGCCCCTCGCCCGCTGCGACGCAGCGCGCCACCCCGGCTGGATCCACGACGCTCGCCCAGATCGCAGTCGCGCGTCCCGATGCGAGGTCCGGATTGGCGAGAAGACGTTCGAGCATGAACGCGACGTCTCCCGCGCCGCCGGCCGTTGGGTTGTCGCCTGAGTCGCTGATGAAGTAGGGACGTGCGCTCGCGGCGAGGCCCGTTGCGATGCACCAGTCCGCGTCGCCGGCAGGTACGCTGAACGAAAAATCGGCACGCGCGTCCCAGTAGCTCTTCGCGAGGCTGCGGGCTTCGCGCAGGATCGCGTCGCGATCGGTGCCCGTCACGACGACCGCGGCGCCACACCGCGGCTCGTCCGCCCACGCGTATCCGATCCACACGGCCGCATCGACGATTCCAGACTTCTCTTCGATCCCCGCGAGACGACCGTAGATCCCGCGCGCCGGCTCGTCGCGCGTGCATGCGCGTTCGCCCGGGAGCACGACGGGGACACGTACCCACGCTTTGAGCGGACGTACGCCGTCCTTCACGCAACGGACGAGATTCGCCATCGCGCGCGTCTTCGTGAGCGGGGCGTCCTCGTGTGGCGACATGCGGTGCGACGTAGCGAGGTCGAGTGCGTCGATGAGGGAGCGCGACATGTTCCCATGGGGATCCATCGCGGCTGAGAGGAGCGCACCGGCCCCGACCAGGTCTCGGACCGCGCTCGCAAGATCGGCTTCGGCGTCGGTCATACCGACGACGCTCATGGCGCCGTGGATGTCGAGGAAGACGCCGTCGACCGGCAAAGCGGCGCGAAGCCTTTCGAGAAGCTCTGCCTTGAGCGACTCGTAGAAAGCTCGCTCGACCGCCCCGCCGGGGAGGGCTCGCGCATGCAAAAGCGGGAACCACTCGACTTCGGCCGGGAGCTCGTCATAACGCCCCAAGAGCTCGTCGCCGCGAAGAATGGTGAAGTCGTCGGATCCACTGCGGTGTGGAGAGAAGGTGCTCGACTCGATGTGAATGCCGCAGACCGCGAGCCTAGGCGGCGTGCGTGGGCCCTTTCGCGGCGGGTTCCTCTTCCGCGGCCTCCGACGAGGTCACGGTCAGACGGCACACGCCGATGTCGATGGTCTGGCCCGTTGCGACCCGTCGCGGGGCCGCGAGCTTCGTCCCATCGACCCAGGT